>Ga0335070_10005830_pt1 | contig 14517 bp, 11 predicted proteins | sample Lox_Sample_13_FD_206722 | JGI IMG/M metagenome (GOLD analysis project Ga0335070, IMG submission 206722) | Soil microbial communities from Loxahatchee National Wildlife Refuge, Florida, United States - Lox_Sample_1.3 | ecosystem: Environmental > Terrestrial > Soil > Wetlands | place: USA... | reverse complement strand
CTCTGTGCAAACGATAAAACTGCTCAATTTGGTCCAGATCGGCTGCCGTGAGCGGCCGCTCCAGACCCGCCCCGGTCGCGCGCCCGATCGGCGATCCCAAGCCGGCGAACACCATGTGCCCGCCGCAGATCTCCTCGAGGGCTGCCCCAATTTCAGGCCGCGTCTTCTGGAATACCCGTGCATACTCCACCTGCGGCATTTCCTCGCACGACTCCAGCCGGCGGGCGAATGCCTTATCCACAAATTGCATGGGACGAATCCTTTCTGGTTTGAACGCAGGGAAAGGCGAAGCGATTGCGCAGAAGCCGCGCTTTTCGCTCAACGCTGCAGCAGCCGGATTAGAGAACGGCGGTCATAGGCAGGACGACAGCGTATCCCCGAGAGCAGGATTTTGCAACAGATCCAAAGCGAAACTTGAGGCGTGCCCCGCGACGAACTAGGAAATACGAACTACCCATTATTGATTCTTCACACCTGCTGCCGCGCCTCAGCCAGATCCACGGTGATATCCATTTTCTTCTTGCCGCGATAGATGGTCAGCTTCACCTTATCTCCGGCGCGATGATTGTTCATCATCTGCGAGAGATCGTCTTCGTCCTGTACCTTCTGGTCGTCAATGGCCACGACCAGGTCGCCGCCGAGCATAATCGGTGTATTCCCTAGGTAAGCTCGTTCGGTACCGCCACGGAGACCCGCCTGGTCGGCCGAACCTCCAGGGATGACTTGGATAATCAATAGTCCGTAATCGACCGGCAAGCCGATCTCATCCGCCAGTTCCGGGCTGATTGCAATGGTCCGTACTCCCAAGGCAGGGCGGCGTACGCGTCCCAGTGTGACCAGATCGTTCAGGACAGCTTTCGCGGTGTTGATCGGAATGGCGAAGCCAATCCCGGAGTTCTGCTGCACGTTGGAAAGAATCATCGTGTTGATGCCGATGACCTCCCCATGCCAGTTCATGAGCGGGCCGCCGGAGTTGCCGGGGTTAATGGCGGCATCGGTCTGGATTGCTTCGTCAATCATGGCTCCATTGGGCTCGCGCACAGGACGGATCGAGCTCACGATTCCGCGGGTCATGGTTCCCGAAAGGCCGAATGGATTGCCAATCGCGTACACCTTCTGGCCAACCTGCAAATTCCGCGAGTCGCCAAGTACGGCCGGGACCAGGTCAGGTGCTTTGATCTGAATGATGGCCAGATCATGCGGCGGGTCTGTGCCGACCACGGTTGCGGAATAGGTCTTGCGGTTGTGCATTGTCACCTTGACCTGCCGGGCATCGGCGATCACGTGGTAATTGGTCAGGATATGGCCTTCCTTATCGATAACGAACCCCGAGCCCTGTCCTTCCTGGGGCACCAGCCCATAGAAGAAGTCGAACGCCATGGCGCGCGAAGTGATGTTGACCACCGACGGGATGTTCTTGCGATAAACGGAGATATTGTTCTGCTCTTCGCCGTCGAGGCTCTCGCCTGGCGCGGCTTCCGTGATCTCGACCCGCGTCGGCGGGTTCAGCCAGCTGGAGGTGTGCAGTCCCGGCTGCGAATTCGATCGCCAGGTCGTGAAGTAGAAAAATCCCCCGGCAATGGCCAGCGCCAGGATAAGGGGCCTAACAAGTTTCATAGGTTGAACCACCTGATCATCGGTACGTAGCTGGGGAATGGAAAGATCCCTATCGATTCTAACCCGGTTAGTGCCGGGACGGTTGGGCTGCCTCGGCTCCTAGATGATCCCAGAGTTGACGCACCTGTGCCCGCGTGCGGTCGAGGGAACCGGAATTATCGATGACGAAGTCGGCCACCTTGACTTTCTCTTGATCGGGTAGCTGCGCCGACATCCGCCGTGCCACCTCAGTTCGAGCAGCCTCGAGACTGATCTTCTGCCGGGCAGCGAAGCGAACCGCGCGCTGCTCTTCGTCACAGGTGACCACAATCAGGCGGTCGAAATCCTTGACCGCCCCCGCTTCCAAAATCAGGGCAGCTTCCACAATCGCCACAGCCTTGGGATCGTTCAAGCCGATGGCTTTCATCCAGTCCCGCTGGCTTTGGAGCACCGCCGGGTGCACGATGCGATTCAGTTCCTCGATTCTCGAATTTTGTTCGCCTTCAGCCGAAACAACAGTTCCGAACGCGGCTTCCGCGAGATTCCCGCGATTGATCGTTCCATCAGCATTCAGAATGCGGCGGCCGAAATGGCGGACCACCTCGTTGTACACCCCTTGGCCAGGTTGCATGAGGGAGTGCGCGATTTGGTCGGCCTGAGTCAGGTGCGCTCCCAGTGCGACCAACATCTCACCGACCGCGGATTTTCCCGAGGCAATGCCCCCGGTAAGACCGACCTTCAGCATTCTTGTGCTTCTTCACTATTGAGGCACCCAGACACGGAGCAAACGAAATTCAGAATTGACTACGCGCGCGCTAATTCCGAGACTCCGCTACCGCGGCGCATCTTCGCCGCCTTCAGGGTATTGAACATCAGCATGGCGATAGTCAGCGGACCGACACCGCCGGGCACCGGGGTGAGTGCTCCAGCGACCTCCGCTACCTCGGGATGCACATCCCCAATCAGGGTTGATCCTTTCTTCCGGAAGGTCTCCTCGCGCTTGGCGTTTCCGGCGAAGAACCTCTGGAACTCAGCCGGATCGGTCACGCTGTTCATGCCAACATCTATCACGGCCACCCCAGGTTTCACGAAGTCTCGAGTGATCATCCCGGCGCGCCCGATGGCAGCGACCAGGATATCCGCCCGTCGGCAAACTCCCGGAAGATCATGTGTCTTGGAGTGGCAGACAGTTACGGTCGCATTCGCATTTAACAGCAGCATAGCTGCCGGCTTGCCGACGATGTCGCTGCGGCCTACCACAACCGCCTCGCGCCCGGCAATCGGAATATGGCTGCGTTTCAGGATCTCGATGACTCCCGCTGGAGTGCAGGGCACCAGTCCCGGTCTTTGCGTGGAGAGAAATCCCACATTCACGGGGTGAAAGCCGTCCACATCCTTAGCGGGATCGACGGCGAACAGAACCTTCTTCGCATCTACCTGGGATGGCAGAGGCAACTGCACCAATATGCCATCGATCTCTTCGCGGCGATTCAACTCCTCGATGAGAGCCAGCAAATCCGCGGTGGTGCAGGATTCAGGCGGGGTGAATTTCTCGCTGTGAATGCCAACTTCCTCACAGGCTTTCACTTTGCCGCGAACGTAGATCTCCGACGCCGGGTTGTGCCCCGCCAGGACCACGGCCAACCCGGGCCGCAGACCCGTTCCCGCCAAAGTTTGGACTTCCGCAGCTACTTCCATGCGGATCTGTTGCGCGATCTTGGTTCCATCCAGAATTGTCGCTGACATAACACCAAAATCTTACACGCAGAGGGGATACTCAGTCCGGATTGCGGCCTTAGCAATCAGGCCCGGTTCGCAGTTGCCAGAGGGCGATGATCCCCAGCACCATCAGATTGGGGAACAGCAGCGGTGCCATCGGTGGGGCGCCGTAGATGAAGTTGTCGAAGGCATGAACGGATGGGCCCCGCAGGTTGCCCGAGGCGTGCAATACGAATCCCCAAAGCCCTATGCCCGCTTCCAGCAGAAGAATGGCCGCACAAAGATCAATGTACTGGCGCGAGATGCGCGTCAACAGTGGCACGGCCAGAAATCCAACCGCGAGCGCACTGGCCACGACCGGCACCCACTCCAGCGGATCAAAAAATCCATTTCCCGCGTGATCCGCGAGGCTGAAGATAAAGTTGCCGACGAAACCGCCCAGGGTGAGCAGCAACACCCATTGTGCCCACTCTGTAGTATCCGGGTCGACCATCCGGTTCATGATGAGCAACAATCCCAGACCTGTGTAGGCTAACGGCGCCGCAAATGGCGCGGAATAGGTCAGGCTGCGGAGCGTTCGCTCATAGAAGAAATGACTTTCGAGGTGAAGGATCACACCGGTTAGTCCCACTAGCACCGCCGCCCATCCCACCAGATAACCCAGGTCCTTCCAGACCGCGGGCCAGCGGGAACGAACGAGCAAACCAGCGACCAGCAGCACCGGAGCTGTTGCCGAGAAGAAGAGCGGGATGTACTCCGCCTGGTTGCGAAACTGGTTGACCGAGTGCGCGAGAAAGATATCGAAGGTTAAAAAACCGATATTTCCAATCGCGAACAGTTCCACCCAGAGTTGCGGGCGCATCCACCAGCGTTCATTTGGCGCGGCCATGCTCTCTCCTGAGCTCAGTGGCCATGGACTGCAATGCGACAGTTTTCTGCAGCATGGGGTAATTGCCATGCCACTGGACGAAGTCCGCGCCACCCATGAAAGCTCCGTGCTTGCTGGTGCGGCCGTCATAGTGCCAGAGGTCGAAGTAAACGAAATCGATGGGCTGGGAGAATGGTGGACCGGTCAGCGTGCCCTCTTTTCGCAACCCATTTACGAGATCCTGGGCCGTGCGAACTCGATCGTTTGTCACTTGCACGACTTGCTCCGCCTGGCTGTAAACGCGATCGACCAAGGCCGGAGCGTGGCATTGAGTGCAAATCTGCTTCATCTTGGCTTGAGCCGCAGCATAGTTGGGGCGCTTGTCCGTGATGGCATTTGCGAGATAGTACGACAGGCGCTCAGAGGGATCATGAGTGACTCCCACACCGTTGATACCGCTCATATGACAGGTTGCGCATGTGGGGACGAACATATCGCGCGTGGTCAGAGTTTTCGGCGGCGCGTCGAGGTTCAGCAGGCGTTCCTGCGCCTGGAACATGACGCCGTGCTTCGATTCCTCATAGATTTCGATCTGGGAGTGATCCGGTCCCATGTGGCATTGCGCGCACGTGCTAGGTAAACGCGCGATGCGCACCGAGGTGGTGTGGCGCGAATGACAGGCGGTACAGGTACCAATCGTGCCATCGCTGTTGGGTCTGCCCACGCTATGGCACTGCTCGCATCCGCTGGTCATGGCAGAGCCGCCCTCCAACTGCACAAATGGATGCGCCGGGCGCCTCGTGCCGCCCGGCTGATACGTTTCAGAAAAGTTCACCTGCTCGGGAGTGAGGCCCTTCTCGCCGTAAATCGCAGCCCAGGCCGGAGCGGCATGGCGGCTGTGCAGAAATTGCTGGTAGATGTTTTCATGACAACTTCGACAATTTCCGGCTGTAAGTTTCGTGGCGATTACGAACCCGTGATGATCTTTCTTCTCCTGCCCGGGCGCGGGCTGGTGACATTCCAGACAGTTCACGTTCTTCCGTGCATGTACGCTCATTTCATATTCGTGAACGATGGAGTATTGCGTCCGGGCATGGCATTCCGCGCACTTTCCGGTCGCGCGCACAAGGTCGGCGTTTGGCTGCTCAGTTTCGGCGCTCGGCCGGGCACGGTTCAGGAGAAATGCGGCCACTATCAGGGCGAAAGCAATCACTACGGCCAGGAAAACAGATCGAAAAGACATCGGAAATGGCTCCCCCGGTGAGACGTAGAGAACGGCGCTCCAATCCAAGCACTATACTGCAAGCATTTGAGTGAGAACCGAAAAGGATTTCATTGGGTTTCAGGGAGGCGGTTCAGCGCGGGTAATGCAGGTACCAGACGAACGCGGCGAACCCAAGCCGCACCGCAATCAGGACGGCAGCCAAACCCAGGGCCAGCCGGAACAGGATTCGTTCAAATCGGTTCATAGCACAATCCGACGCGGGGCACGCCAAGCTACATCGATTGTCAGACTAACTACCGCCGAAGCTTCTCGCAGTGCGCCTGATCACCCTTCTTGGTGAGCGGCTTATCCTGGCGTCGGATCGCCAATCTGGCGCGAGAAACGGGTACACTCTCTAAGCCATGCTTTCGGAGCCCAACTCGCCGCCGCTCCAGCTGATTCATTCTGAGAACCGACACTCCGAGCGGCTCAATTCGTGGCTCCAGGAGCAGGTATCACGAAACGGTAGCGATCTCCTGTTGGTCTCGCGGGCGCCAGCATCGATTCGCGTAGAAGGTACAGTGATGTCTCTGGGTGCTGGTCCACTGACCGGGGATGAAATCGAAGCTGCCGTCCTTCCTGCGCTAGCGCCTCACGCGCGGGAAGAGTACCGCAACACGGGGATTGGAGATTCGTCGTATCGCGTCGACGGTTTGGGAAGATTTCGCATCAACCTTCACCGGGAGCGAGGACGTACCGCAGCCACCGTGCGCGCGCTGCCTTCGAAATTGCCTGTCCTCGCGGATCTCCATCTTCCCGCGGGAGTCGCAGCCTTGGCCAACATCCGTCGGGGTCTGGTAGTGATCGGCGGCGCTACTGGTTCTGGAAAGACAACGACCCTTGCCGCCCTCGTCAACGAGATCAACCGCCGCGAGTCCCGACATATTGTGACGATCGAAGATCCGATCGAATACGAGCACAGCCACGAGCGCAGCATCGTTGAGCAGGTGGAGATCGGAATCGATGCTCCGGACTTTCCGATGGCTTTACGGTCCGCCCTGCGGCAGGCTCCGGACGTGATCGTCGTGGGAGAAATGCGGGATGCGGAAACAGCCAGAATCGCCCTGGCTGCAGGGGAGACCGGGCACCTGGTATTTACAACACTCCACACGACCGATGCTGCATCCACCGTTTCTCGACTCGCGGATTATTTCCCTCTGGAGCGCCAGCACTCTGTTCGCGCCGAAATGGCGATGGCGCTTTCAGCGATGCTCACGCAAACGCTGATTCCACGGAAGGACGGCGGACGGATCCCGGCCGCTGAGCTGTTGATGGTGGGTTATGGAGCGCGCCAGCATATCCGGAAGAATGCCTTGCAGCATCTCCATCAGGAGATCACCATCACGCGAAAACAGGGTTCATTCACCCTCGAGGAATCTCTGGCGCAGCTGGTGGTACGCGGAGAATTGAACCGTGAAGACGCAATGACCCGCGCTATTCACTCGGACGATTTGGCCACTCTGCTCAAGCCGCACGGGCTTTAATTTCCCGATCGGGATGCTGCCGACCTTCTTGTGCTCGCGTTTCTGGAAGAAGCTACTGACTTGCCACGTGCGCTGTCGCAGCCTGGGGAACTGCAATCGATATGGAATCGGGCTGGGTCCAGACCGGTTTTCCAGTGCTCAGGTCGAGACGATTCATCGTGATCTTGACAGCTTCACCAGAAACTTCGACCAGCAGATAGTGATAGTTCACTTCTTTGCTCTGAAAGGGATCGTTCGCATCTCGCTCGATGGGGTAGGCGTGAGCTCCTCCGCCTCCAGTGACGAAATAGGTTACGCCGCCATGCTCGTGGCGCTCGTAGTTGTGCACATGCCCGGCAAAAACGATGATGCGATACGGAGCGTGGGCCTGGCGCTCCTCTAGTTGCCTGGCCAGCGCTTGTTCCGGGTGCCGCGCGGAATGCCCACCCCCAAACTTTCCTTCGTCTGAGGAACTGGTGTAGGGGGGATGGTGCAGCATCAAGAAAACGAACCGGACATCTGCCGGGACATGGTCCAGTTCCTCAGATAGCCACTGCCCCTGCGGACCCGTGAGTTCGTCCAACGAACTATCCAGGGCCAGTATCAATGTATCTGCCGCGCGCACGGAATAATAGCGGCTTTCTTTCAGTTCGGGAAAGCGCGCGAAATAGTTCCCTAACGCTACATCCGCCTTTCCATGAAGATCGTGATTGCCAAGAGCGGGATAGACGGCAATGCTCTTTTCGCGGAAGACGCTGGTTTCCTTGTCCCACACTTTCCAGTCGTCGGAATCATTACCGTTATAAACAATGTCGCCGGTGAAACAAACGAAGGCCGGATCCTGCGCAGCTATGCCTTTAACGAGCTCAAGGCGAACCGTCGGATTGGCCGCGACAGTGTCGTTCGGATCGTGAAATCGCGTATCGCCGTAGGCTACAAACCGGAATGGCAGCTTTACGTGGGCTTGCAAGTTTACGGTCGAGCTTTGTGCGCTGGATTTCCTGGTGCAGGCGGAGAGCAGCACTAAACTGCCAAAAACGAACGGCAATACCAGTCGAGCGACAGAAATTTTGTTTGACTTCATAGGGTTGAAACTGGCTTTTCTATTTTCCCACGATCAGGACCTCAAATTGACCGTTTTCCGCCGTCGAGAGAAAAAGACGATGGGTCTTGGGATCGAGGGTCATTGTCTTGGCTCGGGGTGCTGTTGTTACGGTTTCAACCGGGCTGTATTGATCGGCTGAGTTTTGCTGTATAACGCTAATCGTACCTTCCCCGTTCGAGTTGAAGATCAGCTTTGTGTCTGGATCGAAAACCGTCGCATCCACGTGATCTCCGATTGGCAGCGTGGTCATGACGTGCCCGGTGTCGGCATTCATCACCGCCATTACCTTGCTGCGGCAGCCCAGAAAAAGACGGCGGTTCGCTCGATCCATAGCCATGCTGCTGGGCGAAGAGCAAGGGGCGGTTGGCCACCGCTGCTCCACCTTCAAGGTTTTGGCATTGATCTTGACCACCTGGCTTTCGTCCTCCAGGTTGTCGAAGACGTAACCATTGCCGTCTGCGGCTGCGAATTCCGGGCCTCCACCCAAATCCACAGTACCGGCAACCTTGCCCGTAGCTGCGTCGATCGCAGTGGCATTATTGCTTCCGCCATTGAAGGCGAAGACCCGTTTCGTGGAGTCGTCGTAGATGATCCCGTCAGGATTCTTGGGGCTGGCGATCTGCTGGAGCACCTTCATTGTCTTGAGGTCGAACATCAAGACGGTACTTGCCTTCCCGTCGCTGATGAAGCCATGACTGAACTCGGGAGCGAGCGCGATGCCATGCACGCCAACCGTCGGGATGCTTCCCAGCCACTCGCCGGAGTCGAGGTCAAGGATTTCAACCTGTGTGCCATGCGACACGTACAGGCGGCGAGCTGCGGGGTCCGCGTTCAGGTAATCCCAGCTGCCCTGCCCTTTAATTGGGATTTTCTTCACGACCGAATACTCGCCCGCCGATGCCCTAGGAATGGAACCAGGCAAAACGAACAGCGTGAGGCAAACCAGGGCGAAACGCAGACTAAGAGAAGCGGAATTCGCACGCATAGGATCCTTTCTGTGGACGAGACGGTCAGTCCGTCGTGATGGCCCAGCGTTTCCGTTCTACGCTTGCACTCTGAAATTCACCTGAATGAGGTTGCCCGGGCAACCTCAGTGGGGCTCGTTCGAGAGTGTATAGCGCAGTCCGAACAAGTAGCTGGGCTTGTAGTACTCGCGCTGGATTGGGAACTGCGGGCTTCCCTGATAGAAACCGAAAACCTCATTGGTCAGATTCAACCCGCCCACGACCAACTGCAACCCGCGATACAGCCGAAACGCTGCCTGAGCATCGACCTGAAGATGAGAGTAGAGATACACATCGCCGTTGGGACCCTTGATTCCGAGATCAGCGTTGTCGGAGTAGTTGTACTGGAAAATATTCGCGGCGTTATAGGAAAGACCAAGACGTGCCGAGATTCTGCCTCGATCGTAGGTCGGACTGATGTTCCAGGTATGGGGCGCTTGCCTCAACAGCGCTGGTTTGTCGGACCGCCCGGGCACCCCGTCCGTAGTGGAGTGGGTGTACCCGTAGTTGGCAAAGATCCCGATTCCCGCCATCGGTCCGGGCAAGAACGTCAGATGTTGCTGGTACGCGAGCTCGAAACCGTAGACATTAGCGCTCTTGCCATTGATGGGCTGAGTCACGAACCAGGTTCCGTCGTTGTACTGACTTCCATATTGATCCGTCGTGATCGCCGATTTCACCCCCTCATAGATCGGATCGGAGATCTGCTTATAGAAGAATCCTGCCTGCACAAGACCGACGGGTTTCAGGAATTGCTCATAGAGCAAATCGAAGTTGTTGGCGTGAGTCGGTTTCAGATTCGGATTGCCGATGTCGATCTGATTTGCCGTATTTCCCTGTGCATTGAAGAACGGCGGCAGGTCGCTGTAGTTCGGTCGCGCGATTCCGCGGCCGTAGGCGGCACGAATTGCCGCGTCATGGGGAAGCTGATATTTCGCCTGGATACTGGGCAGCGGATCCACATAAGACGACTTCACGCTGACGGGCTGAACTGGATTCGTGACGCCTAGGCAGTTTGGATCCGTCGAACCAGGGGCACAAAGGTTTCCGTCAGAGTCGAACAGAACCTTGTTCCCCAGTACGCTTTCGTTCGTGCCCTCAAAGCGGATCCCTCCCACCAGCCGTAGATGTCCCAGATCAATCGTGTTCATTAGATAACCCGCCGAGACGCGTTCGGTCAGGTCGTAGTTGTTGGGATACGAATTTTGCGCCGTGGATACGGGATCAATCTGGAAAAAATTGGGGTCGTTTACGTTGGCGTTGAAGTAGGACCGTACTTTCCCGTAGTCCACCAAGGGCCCGAGCGTATAAGCGTGATCGTAGTAGTCGGAATTTCTGAAGGTACCGAGGAACTGCGACATCAACGGATTATTCACCGAATCATAAACGGGGTCCGTAGCGTCTTCGAACTTGTGTGCGTTCCGGAATTTACCTCCGAACTCGAACGTGCCGAAGTGTCCGCCCAGGTGGTAGCTTCTGGATACCGAAGCGCCCGTCTGCAGATTGAGTTGAGGGCTGTAAGTTCGGCTCACATCCATGTGAGACAACGAGTAGAGCGTCGGGTCATAGATATTGGTCAAATTGTCGAGACCGTTGGTCTGGCCCCCCTGCGGAATTAGCTTAGGTGTATGGGGATTGCTCCAGTCCAGGTTGAAGATGATCGCAGGCGGCGGGGGAGGTGTCCCCGGGTCCGGTCCGCTCGGGCCGCCGAATTTCGCGCCGGAGTATCCATGATCCTCGGATGCCGATCGCGACACGGAAACGTCGTAGGCAAGGATCCACTTCGTGAATACGTGTTTGCCGCCGGCTTCCAGACTGCCGATAACCTCGACGGGGCGGCGGATCTGGGTGTTGAAATCAACGCTCCCGTCCACGCCTCCCTGTGTAGGCGTCGCCCAGCTGTTGACGGAGGGGCTGTAGACCCAGCGATCTCCGAAGTTGTCAAAGTGTGAGTAGATTCCGCGGATGTACAAGCCGGAAACCTCTCCCAATTTGTAATCTACGCTGCCGGTAAAGCCGTAACGCGTGCGGTAGTACCGGTACTCGCGCAGATCGATGCTAGGTACGACCGGTTGCCCGTCGACTACATCGAGCGACGGTTCGATATCGTCGATTCCTCTGCCATTCCAGTCGTAACTGCCGCCGAACAAGACGCCGAGTTTCTTGCTAGCCCCGAACCGTTGGCCTACGGTTCCATCGAACTCATTGAGTGTCCGTCCGCCGATTATTGGCGTATAGCCACCAATGCCGTTGAGGTAGACCGTAGGCCTGTCTTCGGCTGTCTTTGTTACGAGGTTGACGGAGCCGCCGATGGCATCTCCGTCCTGATTCGGAGAGAGAGTCTTGTTGATCTCGACGGACTCAACCAGATTGGCTGGTATCACATCCAGCTTGATCTGGCGGACGTCACCTTCCGGGGAAGGAACGTTAACTCCATTGACAGTGACATTGCTGAGCCGAGGCTCAAGTCCGCGGATCTGGACGTACTTGCCCTCGCCCTCGTCGCGTTCCAGCGTTACGCTGGGGAGTCGTCCAAGAGCGTCGGCGATGTTCGTGTTGGGCAAGCTGGTGATGACTTCCACCGGCAGGACCTGAAGGATATTATCGGACTCGCGCTCGCGGTTGATGGCTTCCACTTCTCCGTGTACCCGCGGGGCGGTCACGGTGATCTCTTCCATAGTGGAAGCGACCGCCAGAGTAGCGTCGACGCGGGCAGTCTGGCCCGCGGAAACATCAACTTTCATCACCCGCGGAGAAAAGCCCACGTAGCTCACTGTCACGGTATAACTTCCGGGTGCCAGATCAGTAATGCTGAACTCGCCCGTGCCGCTCGATACGGCAGATACGCCGGTGGGATCGAGCGTGATCCTCGCGCCTTGCAGGACTGCGCCCGCGCTATCTTTCACGCGGCCAACGATGAGCCCTCGTCCTGTTTGGGCAAGCAAGCTTGCTGATAAACAGGCGACCAGAACTGCGGCGAGAAGGCAGCGAACAATCGAGGCGAGTCGATGCGGCATGGGATGGAACTCCTTAATTCACTCCCACCGGCCAAGATGTGAGCGTGCCAGTCGAGGAGTGCAAGTTGGACCCTCAACGTTGAGTAATCCCGGTTTTCTGTTGAACTGCCGATGCTAGTAACGCGGTGTAACACAGGGATGAAGGACGTGTTAATTTTCTTTCAGATTGGGTTTCCCGCTATCGCCTAGACTGTTAGGCAAAGCTGTTCTGCAAGCCGCAATGAAGCTTCTGATTGTGGAAGACGAAACTCGAATGGCGGACCTTCTTCAGAAGGGACTGACGGAGGAGGGGCATGCCGTGGTTTGCGCGCCGGACGGAGCCGAGGGCCTGGAACTCGCGAAATCCTACGATTTTGACGTCATCATCCTGGACGTCATGCTTCCTAAGCTGAATGGATTCGATCTGGCAAAGCGCCTGCGCTCCGAGAAAGTGCACACGCCCATCCTGATGCTGACGGCACGCGACTCCGTTCCTGATATTGTCCGGGGGCTGGACCTCGGTGCCGACGATTACATGACCAAGCCGTTTTCGTTTGATGAGCTTGTGGCTCGTCTGCGCTCCATCAAACGGAGGGCGCTGGCAGCAGCCGAGACGACACTCCAGGTAGGAGATCTGATTCTGGATCCGGCCAGCCGCGAGGTCTCGCGTGGAGAACGGCGCATTCCGCTCACCCGCACGGAATACAATCTGCTGGAGCGGCTGATCTACCGGGCCGGCAAGGTAGTATCGCGGCGGGCGCTGATCGAGTCCGTTTGGGGATTCCACCGCGAAATTGAAGAAAATACCCTGGATGCGTTTATGCATCTGCTACGCGGAAAAGTGGACCCGCGAGGCTGCCCCAAGCTGATTCACACCGTCCGAGGAGTGGGATACATGATCCGCGCGGAGGGCAGCACCGAACCATGAAAAAGCTTTCCATCGGGATGCGGCTGACGCTGTGGTACGTCGCGATCTTTGCCGTCGCCCAGATTGTCTTTGGCGGCGGGATGTGGTTCCTCTTGCAGCATCATCTCTACGACCTGGTGGAAGACGGCCTTGAGAATCAGATGGAAGACCTGAAGAACTTCCTCTCTTCCCAAAAGAGTGATGCTTCGATGGCTGCCCTCCAGCAGCAGATCCGTCAGACTTACACCCTTGAGCATCCGGGCGACTACCTCGAGTTGTATGCAGGAGACGGGACTCTTCTGTATCGCTCTGTTTTTCTGGAAGAACATCCGGTGAAGCTCCTGACCCCGGACCAGATCGGGAAGCCCAGTTTCCGAAACAAACGAATCGCGAGCCATCCCCTGCGTTTTATGCTCGAAAGGCTCGAGATCAACGGCCGCGTGTACCTGGCCATGATGGGAACGCCCGCGGACGATATGTTCGAGACCCTGGACCTGTTTCGCTCCTACCTGCTGATATTTGCTCCGGCACTTTTTCTGGTCGCGACCCTCGGCGGCTACTGGCTGAGCCGCAGGGCCCTCTCTCCAGTGGATGCCCTGGTGCAGACGGCGCGCAACATCAGCGGCGCGAACCTACAGAGTCGATTGCCACGGCTCGCGACCGGCGATGAATTGCAGCGCTTGTCCGACACTCTCAACCAGATGCTGGACCGTATTGAGCAAGCCTTTTGCCGGGTGACCCAGTTCACGGCCGATGCCTCCCACGAACTCCGAACACCGGTATCCCTGATGCGCACCGAGGCGGAAGTTGCGTTGCGCCGATCGAGGGACGCGGCGGACTATCGCGATGCCCTCCGGAATATTCTTGTGGAAGCCGAGCGCACGACCACCCTCATTGAGCGTCTGCTTACCCTGGCTCGAGCCGATGCAGGCCGGGAAACTTTGCACATGGAACCAGTGAACCTGGGCGACGCTTTGCAGGGCGCGGTCGCCAGTTGGAAGCAGTCAGCGGAGTTCCGGCAATTGCAATTCTCGGCGCAGCTTTCAGAAGATGTCTTTGTTACGGGCGACAGCACAGGCCTGCGCCATGTCGTGGACATCCTGCTCGATAACGCGTGCAAATATACCGGATCGCCGGGCAGCATCAAGCTCTCGGTGGAACGCGTGGGCTCAAACGCCGTGGTTGCTGTCAGGGACTCTGGCCCGGGCATTGCCAAAGAAGAGCAGGCCAAGATATTCGAACGCTTTTACCGGGTCGATGCGTCCAGAAATCGGGGGCAGGGGGGAACCGGTCTCGGCCTTGCGATCGCCAAGTGGATTGTGGCGCAGCATGATGGCCGCATTACAGTGGACAGCGCGCCGGGACGGGGCTCGACCTTCCGAGTGGAGATACCGCTGCTGACTGCTCCCGTGAGGAACCCACAGCCTGCCTGACCGGTGCAGAAGCCCCACGAGCGGAGTGAACCGCTATGCGCTGGCAGCCGCAGCTTTCATCGGTACTTCCTGACTTAGCATTTCGGCCACTCTCCCAAAATACAAGCGATAGGAGTGGTATATCCCGTACATCACCGGGAACACGGCGAGTGCCAATGGCCA
>Ga0335070_10005829_pt1 | contig 14517 bp, 12 predicted proteins | sample Lox_Sample_13_FD_206722 | JGI IMG/M metagenome (GOLD analysis project Ga0335070, IMG submission 206722) | Soil microbial communities from Loxahatchee National Wildlife Refuge, Florida, United States - Lox_Sample_1.3 | ecosystem: Environmental > Terrestrial > Soil > Wetlands | place: USA... | reverse complement strand
AGGAGCGCGTCGCCGCCTCCGACGCGACCTGGAAGGTCGTCGTGTCGAGCGTTCCGATCTCGGTTCCCACCGGCTCGCCGCCGGAGCACGGGCGCGACGGGTGGGCGAACTTCGACCAGGACACCGGCTTCGAGCGCGAGCTGATCGGGATCCTGAAGTCGCTGCACGCAGCCGGCGTCCAGAACCTGCTCTGGATCACGGCCGACGTGCACTTCGCGGCCGCCTTCCGCTACGTCCCGTTTCGCGACGACCCCGGCTTCGGCTTCCACGAGATCGCGAGCGGCCCGCTCTCGGCCGGCCTCTCGGCGAACAAGCGCTTCGACCGCACGCTCGGCACGCAGCGCCTCTTCCTGTACGCCCCGCCGCATCCCTCGGCCGTGCGCTCGTTCGGCGAGGCGAAGCGGTGGCTCAACTTCGGCGTGCTCGACGTCGGCAGCGAGGGCCAGCTCGTGGCCCGCGTGGTGAACGCGTACGGCGAGACCGTCTCCTCGCTGACGCTGGATCCCGCTCCGCGGAGCGCGACTTGCGGCCCCACCTGCGCACCCATGCGGGTGCAGCTCGTCACCCTCCCGGCGCCGCCCGCCACCCACGCGTGGTAGAACCCGACCGCGAGGTAAGCAAGATGCACGACCACGAGATTCCGAGCGCCTTCCTGATCCGCGCCCTTGCCCGGCGCGACTCCGATCACTGCGAGCACTGCGGCGGCAGGATGTTCGTGCGCTCCGCCTCCGGCCTGTGCCCGTTCTGCGCGAGCGGCCGGCCGCGCAGCGTTGCCTGCCTCACGACGCCCGCGCGCCCGGGCGATCCGCTCGCACCGCGCCTGCGCGACGTGACCGGCCCGAGCGGTCGCTGGCAGCGGCTGCGGATGCGCGCGCGACGCCGCGCCGCGCCGGCCCTCGAGCCGCATCCCAGCACCGGCTGAGCCCGTGCGATACTGATCTCCCGGCATCGGGAGGTCCGGCCCCGTGAGCACGATTCCGGCGCGGGACGCCGCCGGCTGGCAGCGCCTCGACGCGGCGCACCACCTGCATGGCTTCGCCGACCCGCGCGCGGTGCGGGGCGAGGGCGCGCTGGTGGTGGCGCGCGCCGAGGGCATCTACGTCTGGGACGCCGACGGTCGCCGCCTGATCGATGGCCTCGCCGGCCTCTGGTGCGTCGCCCTCGGCTACGGGCGACCGGAGCTCGCCGACGCGGCGGCGCGACAGATGCGCGAGCTCTCCTACGCGAAGACCTTCTTCGGGCAGGCGGCGCCCGTCGCGATCGAGCTCGCGCGCACGCTCGCGGAGCTCGCACCGGGCGACCTCGACGTCGCCTTCTTCTCGAGCTCGGGCTCGGAGGCCAACGAGACCGCAGTGCGGCTCGTCCGCCGCTTCTGGCAGCTCGAGGGCCGGCCCGAGAAGGGGATCCTGCTCTCGCGGGAGTTCGCCTACCACGGCTCGACGGCGCTCACCGCCTCGCTCGGCGGCATGTCCGCGATGCACGCACAGGCCGGCGTGGATCCCTCGGTCGAGCACGTGCTGCCGCCCTACGCCTGGCGCCATGGCGCCGGCCTCTCGCCGGACGAGCTGGGACGGCGCGCGGCCGACGCGCTCGAGGAGCGCATCCTGGCGCTCGGCGCCGACCGGGTGGCCGCGTTCTTCGGCGAGCCGCTCCAGGGAGCCGGTGGCGTGATCGTGCCGCCCGAATCGTACTGGCCGCGCGTGCAGGAGGTCTGCCGGCGACACGACGTGCTGCTCGTCGCCGACGAGGTGATCACCGGCTTCGGCCGCACCGGCCGCTGGTTCGGCTGCGAGCGCTTCGGCATCGAGCCGGACCTGATGACGATCGCCAAGGCCGTGACCTCCGGGTACCTGCCGCTGTCCGCAACGCTCGTGGGCAGACGCGTGGCGCGCCGGCTCGAGGAGGGCGGCGTCCTGGCGCACGGCTACACCTACTCGGGTCATCCGGTCGCGTGCGCCGTGGCGCTCGAGAACCTGCGCATCCTCCGCGAGGAGGGCTGGATCGAGCGGGTCTCCGAGAAGACGGGGCCCCATCTCCAGCGGCGCCTGCGCGAGGCGTTCGCCGGCCATCCGCTGGTGGGCGAGGTGCGCGGCGCGGGGCTGATCGCGGCGGTCGAGCTCTCACCGGATCCGGCGCGGCGCGCGCGCTTCGAGCCGGAGGGCTCGATGGGCGCCCGCGTGCTGCGCTGCGCGCTCGACAACGGCCTCCTGTTCCGCGCGGTGCGCGACTCGCTGTGCGTGTGCCCGCCGCTCGTGATCGGCGAGGCGGAGATCGACGACCTCGTCGATCGGCTCGCGCGCAGCCTCGACCAGGCCGCGCGCAGCGGCGTCACGCCTTCTGCTTCGCGAGCGCCTCGAGATCGCCCTTGAGCTCGGCGACGTCGTGCTCCAGGCCCATGTAGCGGCGCACGATCCGGCCGTCCGCGTCGATCAGGAAGGTGATGACGAGGTGTGCGATCGTGCCCTCGGGCTCGCGCTGGCTGCCCACCCCGTAGGCGGACAGCACCTTCGCGATCTCGTCCGGCGGCCCGGTCAGGAACGACCAGTCCGACGTATCGGCGCCGCGCTTCGCGGCGTACTCGCGCAGCGCGGCCGGCGTGTCGCGCACCGGGTCGAGCGAGATCGAGACGAAGCGCACGCGCGCGCGCAGCGCCGGATCGAGCGCGCGCTGCAGGTCCGCGTGCACGCCGGTCAGGATCGGGCACGGTCCAGGACAGTGCGTGTAGATGAAGTCGAGCAGCACGAGCTTGCCGCGCAGATCCTCGAGCGCGAGCGGGTTGCCATCCTGGTCGGTCAGGCGGAACGGCGGCGCGGGCTCGCGGTCCGCGGGGCCGCGGCCGAAGACGGGGCTCGCGCCCTGCGGCGCACCGCTCTCGAGGATCTTCGCGTCGATCACGCGGTACGCCTGGCCGGTGAACTCGAGCTTGAAGTCGATCACCTGGCCCGGGGCGAGGCGCGCGAGCAGCGCCGGGTCGGGGACGTCGAAGTTCATCGTCATGGCCGGCATCAGGCCCGGGATGTCCTGGTGCTCGATGATCACCTGGCCGTTCTCGCGCTGCACCTCCACCACCTTGCCGTGGCCGTCGTAGACGTGCGCTCGCTGGCACGCGGCGAGGAGCGCGAGGACGAGGCACAGGCCGTATGCGAGGCGCTGCATCGATCGCTAGCCCATCGGGTAGCGGATCTCGCGCGAGATCCGGTCGACGGCCGCGAGTGCCTCGGCCGGTAGCTTCGCCTCGGCGGCGGCCAGGAGCGCGTCGAGCTGATCCGGGTGAGTGGCGCCGAGGATCGTCGCGCCGACGAAGTCGCGCGTGAGCGTCCAGGCGACGGCGAAGGTCGGGAGCGAGAGGCCGCACTCGGCCGCGACCGCGCGGAGCTGCTCGGTCGCCGCGAGCGTGTCGCGGTTCACGAAGCGCTTCGTCATCGCCTGCGTGCGCGGGCTGTGGTCCCGGTACATCGTGAAGCGCGCGCCGGCGGGCCAGGCTCCGCCCGCGTATTTTCCGGTCAGCACGCCGCCCGCGAGCGGGCTGTAGGCGAGCAGGCTCACCGACTCGCGCCGACACACCTCGGCGAGCTCGTCCTCGAAGCGCCGGTTCAGCAGGCTGTAGTTGTTCTGGATCGTCTCGTAGCGCACGAAGCCGCCGCGGTCCGCGGCCCAGAGGCTCTTCACCAAGCCGTAGGCGCTCTCGTTGCTGCATCCCGCGTAGCGGATCTTGCCCTCCTCGACGAGCCGCGAGAGGCCGTCGAGCGTCTCCTCGCAGGGAAGACCCGGATCGGGCCAGTGCGTCTGATACAGGTCGATGTAGTCGGTGCCGAGCCTGCGCAGGCTGTCCTCGACGGCGCGCGCCAACGAGTGGCGATCGAGCGCGCCGAGCCCCGAACGGACGGGCGCCTGGAACCAGCCGCCGCTCGGACCCGCGATCTTGGTGGCGAGGATCAGCGCGTCGCGCGGCCGGCCGGCGAGCCACTTGCCGACGATCGCCTCGGTGCGGCCCGCCCACTTCGGATCGGGCGGCACCGGGTAGACCTCGGCGGCGTCGAGGAACACCAGTCCTGCATCGAAGGCCTTGTCGAGGGTCGCGAGGCTCGCAGCCTCGTCGGCCATGCTGCCGAAGGTCATCGTGCCGAGGCAGAGCTCGGGCACGCGCAGACCGGTGCGCCCGAGGCGTCGGGTTCTCATGCGGTCCCTCCGTCGGACGAGCCCAGCATATCGCCGGCTCCACGCTCGTGCTCCCCGCGGCGATCGCGCTCGGCTACGTTCCTCATCCGCGACGCTCTTCGGTCGCGGAGGTTCATCGTCCGGAGAGACGGGATCGAGGAGGGGTCGTGTCCGCGCTCACCCTGGTGATCGGCAACAAGAACTACTCGTCCTGGTCGCTGCGCCCCTGGTTCGCCCTGAAGCACGCCGGCATTCCCTTCGCGGAGGTGCGGATCCCGCTCAGCATGCCGCAGACGCGCGAGCGCATCCTCGAGTACTCGCCGTCGGCCAAGGTTCCCCTGCTCGTCGACGGCGCGGTCAAGGTCTGGGAGTCGCTGTCGATCCTCGAGTACCTCACCGAGACATTCCCCAGGCAGCTCGCCTGGCCGGGCGAGCCGGGCGCGCGCGCCTTCGCGCGCTCCGCGGCCGCCGAGATGCACGCCGGTTTCGCGGCGCTGCGCAACGAGCTCCCGATGAACTGCCGCGCGCGGCGCACCGGCGTCGTGCCCTCGTCCGCCGCGCGCGAGGACATCGACCGCATCGTGTCGCTGTGGCGGAGCGCGCGGGAGACCTTCGGCCGCGGGGGCGGATGGCTGTGCGGCGCCTTCAGCCCGATCGACGCGATGTTCGCGCCGGTGGCGCTGCGCTTCCTCACCTACGGAATCGGCGTGCCGGCGCCGGCGACGGAGTTCGTTGCGGCGGTGCGCGACGCGCCCGCGATCCGCGAGTGGGTCGAGGCCGCGGCGAAGGAGCCCGAGGTGATCGAGGAGGTCGAGCGGGGGACGCCGGCCTGAGCCGGACCATGGATGCCCCGCGCATCAGCGTCGTGGTGACGGCCTGTGCGGACTCGCGCGCGCTCCGGAGCTGTCTGGCCCGCGTGCGCAGCGAGGCCGACGCCCTCGGCGCCGAGGTGCTCCTGGTGGTGAACGCGCCGGAGTCGTCGCTCGGCGAGGCGCGCCTCGAGCTCGAGAAGACCTGCGACCGGCTGCTGTTCGAGCCGGCGATCGGGAAGTCCCACGCGCTGAACCTCGCGGTCGATGCAGCTCGCGGCGAGGTCGTCGCGTTCACCGACGACGACGCGGAGCCCGAGCCGGGCTGGCTCCGGCCGCTCACCGCGCCGCTCCTCGCCTCCGACCGGCCGCCGCGGCTCGCCGGCACCGGCGGCCGCGTGCTGCCCGTCTTTCCGGAAGGCGCGACCCCGGCCTGGTTCCGCGCGTGGCTGGAGTCGAGGGACACGGCCTTCCTGAGCCCGCGGCACGACCGCGGCCCACAGCCGCTCGAGTACAGCTACGGCGACCAGGACCGGACGGGGATCCCGATCGGCGCGAACTGCGCCTACCGGCGCGAGATCTTCGCGTCGTACCGCTACGACCCGCGCCTCGGACCGAACCGCGAGACGGGCCTGCGCGGCGGCGAGGACACGCTGCTCGCCATGGAGCTCATGCGGGACGGCTTCCGCCTGCTCTACACGCCCGACGCCAGGGTACTCCATCCGGTGTATGTCGAGAGGCTGCGCATCGACGCCATCCGGCGCGCCTTCGTCGCGCGCGGCGTCGAGTGGGTTCGCATCCGGCAGCTCCTGGGCGCGCCGCTGCCCTCCGCCGCGACCGCCCGCCGCAAGCTGCGCCGCCTGCGGCTGAAGCTCTGGCTGGCGCGCGCCGACCGGGTGCTCCGCGGCGGCGCGGAGCGCGACGACCAGTGCCGCCGGCTGCTCTTCAAGGCAGACCGCTGGAAGGGTCGCCTCGCCGAGCTGCAGGCACCCGGGGCCGCGCCGATCGGGGAGGCGCAGCGGCTCGGGCTCGGCGGCGCGCGCTAGTCGACGGCGAGCGCGCCGCCGCTCAGGCGGCGAGCGGCGGGGTGCGCTCCAGCACGCGGAAGGCATCGTGCCGGACGTGGTTCTGGCGCATCTCGTCGCGCAGCAGCTCCTCGGAGATGATCCCCTTCTCGAGACACTCCTTGAGCATTCCGAAGAAGAAGCGCTCCTGGTTGGGATCCGGATGCGCGACGTAGCTGGGCGCCGCCGCGCGCCGAAGCGGCCGCAGCCACGTCGCGGGGTTGAGCGGCCGCAGGCGCTTGCGCGCGGGGGTGAAGTCGGCCGGGAGGCCGGTCTTCCAGGGCTGCGTCTGGCGCTTCGTGTTGTGGAGCAGCCGGGTGGCCGGCGTCAGCCGGTCGAAGTCGTTCCACTCGTCCTCGAAGCGGCCGATCGTCTCCCGCGGCTCGAGCTTGAGGCACACCCAGTCCATGTAGTCGCGCTCGAACGCGAAGAGCGAGGCGAAGTCCTGCTCGCAGCGCCAGTGCTGGAGGCGAGCGCAATCGAGCAGCATCACGCTGCTCGCCATGCCGCCCTCGAGCCCCTTGCTGCCGGAGCGGGGGCGGCAGACGATGGCCTTGCCGGCCATGTCGCGCGACAGGAGCTCCCAGAGATCGCCGACGGCGAAGACGTCGGGGTCGATCACCACCGCGCGTCCCGCGTAGCCCATCTCCTCGGGGGGCTTGAAGCGCAGCGGCGTGAACGACTGCAGATCCTCGTACCGCCACACGGCGGTCGTCCCGTCGCGCCGGAACGCCTGCCCCTCGCGCTCGCGCAGGAAGGGATGGTCCTGGGTATGGAGGATGCGGACGTCGAAGCGCTCGCTGTTGCGCGAGTTGCGCGCGATCGAGTAGCGCGACACCAGGGCGCCGACGAGCTGGCGATGGTTGGTGTGGATGAAGACGCAGGGCTTGGCAGCCACGCGACCGGACCCCCCGAGCCGGGCGCGAGAATAACACAGGGCGCCGGGCGCTCCTCCGCGGCGGCCGCTTGCGGCGGAGCCGCGAGGAGCACTAGGCTGCGCGCGAGCGGGGCAGGATGTCGCACGTGGGGGAGCAGGCGCAGCCGGACGGATTCCGCGCGGATTTCCATCCTGTCGCGATGCAGTGGACGTGTCTCCACTGTGGCGGAGAGGCAGGACGCGCCGCCGCCGAACGCTTCGACTGGGGCTTCTTGGACGGCATCTACTGCATCTCGCTGCGGCACCGCGAGGACCGCGCGCAGGACACGGCGCGCGAGCTCCACCGGATCGGGCTCTGCAAGCGCGCCGTGTTCTACCGCCCGTCGAAGGACCGCGTCGCGAAGCGCGGCTGCTGGGAGTCCCACCGTGCGGTGGCGGCCGATGCGCGCGCGCGCGGGCTGCAGCGCGTCCTGATCGTCGAGGACGACGTGGACTTCCCGGCAGCGACCACGCCGGCGACCGCGCGCCGGGTCGGCGCCGCCCTCGCCTCCCTGCCGAGCGACTGGATGGGCTTCTATCTCGGGCACTGGGCGCTGTGGGCGTATCCGGTGCGGCGCAACGTGCTGCGCTGCTCCTCGCTCTGCACGCACGCCTACGTCGCGAGCGAGCGGCTCCTCGACTGGCTCTGCGAGTCGCCCTTCGACCGGCGCGCGGAGATCGCGCGCCGCCGGATCGGCGGCAAGGGCATCGACACTGCATTCGCGGTGCTCCCCGCGATGTACGCCTACGCCCCGCTCCTGGCCACGCAGCGGCACGTCTCGAACGATCACCTCAAGGCCTCGCGCATCCGGCTGTGGCCGCCCCGCAAGCTGTTCCTCGACCTGTTCGTGCGCTCTCGCATTCGCGAGCACGCCATGGCCCACGCCATGGGTGCGAACGAGAAGCTCGTGACGGCGCTCACGTCGCTCGCCCTGCCCGGCGTCTGGGCCGCGCGGCGGCTCTCTCGACCGAGAGCGGACCGGAAGCGGGCAGCGATCCTGGCACCGGGCGTCTCCGACCCCTCGTGACCGAGCGCGCCGCAGGGCCTCCCCCGCGCGTCTGGCTGGTGGTCGGCGAGAAGCCGGGCGACAACGCACAGGTGCGGGTGATCGCCGACGCGCTCGGCTGGCCGTTCGAGGAGCGGCACGTCGCGATGCAGGCACCGTGGGTGCGCGGCAAGCCGCGCGTCCGGCCCTCGCTCGCTCACGTCGACGCAGAGCGCTCGGACCCGCTCCGGCCCCCGTGGCCCGACCTCGTGGTCACCATCGGCCGCCGGCTCTCGATGGTGGCGCTCTGGATCCGGCAGCAGTCGGGCGATCGCACGCGGCTCGTGCTGGTCGGAAAGCCGCGCCGTCTGGCGCGCCGGTTCGACCTGATCGTCGCGAGCGCGCAGTACCGCGCGGGGAACCGGCGCAACGTGCTGCGCCTTGGCCTGCCGCTGATGCGTGTCGACGAGGCGGCCGTCGACGCGGCCGCGGCGGCGTGGCGCGAGCGCCTCTCGCAGCTCGCGCGCCCGCTCGTGGCGGTGCTGGTCGGCGGGCCCACCAAGCCGGTGCGCTTCGACGCCGCGGTCGCGCGTCGACTCGGGGAACAGCTCGCGTCGCTCGCCGCCTCGTCGCGCGGGAGCCTCTACGCAACGACCAGCCGCCGCACGCCGCCCGAGGTGGTCGAGGCGCTCGCCGCGGCGCTGCCTGCGGGCACGCCGCTCTATCGCTGGCGACCCGACGCTCGCGACAACCCCTACCTCGCGCTCCTCGGCAGCGCCGACCGCTTCGTGGTGACCAGCGACAGCCCCACGATGATGCTCGAGGTCGCGCGCCTCGGCCGGCCGCTCGCGATCTTCGTGCTGCCGCAGTCGCGCGGGCGATTCTGGCGCGGGCTCGGCCGCGGCCGCGACCTCGAGGCGATCCCGCGCCTCCTGCTGGCGCGCGGATCCGCGGTGCGCCTCGGCGAGCCCTTTCTCGAGTCGGTCGCGCCGCCTTCCGATGAGCTCCCGCGGGTGATCGCGCGCATCCGCGCGCTGTTCGATCCCTCCGGGGCAGCACGCGACGCGCGCTGCCTGTCCGTTTGATAGATTGCGCGGGAGTCAGGCTTCGGGGGGTTCCCATGCTCGACCTCGCACGCGATGCGTTCGCTCAGCTGCCCGACCTCGTCGAGAAGGCGGGGCGGAAGCTGGCCGTGCTGCTGGCGACCCCGCTCGGCGCACGCCGCCGCCGCGAGCTCGAGCGCTGGCTGCGCGGGCGCGAGCAGGTCTCGAAGCTGCGCCGCGCGGATGTCGTGATCGTCTCCTACGGCAAGGCCGGCCGCACCTGGCTGCGCGTCATGCTCTCGGGGTTCTACCAACACGTGTACCGGCTCCCGGCGCGCAGCCTCCTCGGCTTCGACAACTTCCACCGCCGCCAGGCCGCCATCCCGCGCATCTTCTTCACCCACGACAACTACATCAAGGACTACACGGGACACCGCGACTCGAAGTGCGACTTCTACGACAAGAAGGTGGTGCTGATGGTCCGGAGCCCGCAGGACACCGCGGTGTCGCAGTTCTTCCAGTGGAAGCACCGCATGCGCCCGGGCAAGAAGCGGCTCAACGACTATCCCGGGCACGGCGCCGAGCTCTCGATGTTCGACTTCCTGATGTGGCCGGGCGCCGGCCTGCCGAAGATCATCGATTTCATGAACGCCTGGGCGGCGGACGCGCCGCGCATCCCCGCGTTCCTGCTGGTGCGATACGAGGACATGCGCAGCGACCCGGCCGCCCAGCTCGCGCGCGTCGTGCGCTTCCTCGGTGGGCCGGACGACGGCGAGGCCATCCGCGCCGCGGTCGACTTCGCATCGGTCGAGAACATGCGCTCGATGGAGCAGCGCAGGGTGTTCTGGCTGTCGGGCGGCCGCATGACGCCGCGCGACAAGTCGAACCCGGACTCGTACAAGGTGCGCCGCGCCAAGGTCGGCGGCTATCGCGACTACTTCGACGACGAGCAGGTCGCCCGGATCGACGCGATGGTGCGCGAGAAGCTCGCGCCGAGCTTCGGCTACGGCGACACCGAGCGGGGCGGGGCGTCGTGAAGCCCTGCGTGTTCATCCACACCAACGAGCGCCAGCTCCTCGGGGCGCTAGTGGCCGAGCACGCGCTGCGGCGCAACGCCGCTCGGCCCGATGCCTTCGACGTGCGCATCATCCGCCGCGAGGATTTCGCCTTCTTCGACGCGCGCGAGGGGCAGCTCTACCTGCGGGACGGCCACCGGCGCCCGTGGCACAACGCCGACCTGCAGTCGTTCACGCCGCTGCGCTTCCTGCCGCCGGAGCTGATGGGATACCAGGGGCGCGCGCTCGTGATCGATCCCGACATCTTCGCGGTGCGCGACGTCGGAGAGCTGCTCGCGCGCGACATGCAGGGCAAGGCGATCCTCTGCCGGCGGCGCTCCGGCTGGAAGCGGAGCAGCTGCTACGCGTCGAGCGTGATGCTGCTCGACTGCTCGCGGCTCGCGCACTGGCGCTGCGAGGCGGACTTCGCCGCGCTCTTCGAGGGCGGGCGCGACTACGCCGACTGGATCTGCCTCCGCCTCGAGCCACCCGACTCGATCGGCGCGTTCGAGGACGAGTGGAACGACTTCGACCGCCTGACCCAGTCCACGCGCCTGCTGCACAACACGCGGCGCTGGACGCAGCCATGGAAGACGGGGCTGCCGGTGGACTTCACCCCGGGCGAGAAGTTCTCGGGGATTCCCGCTCTCGGCTGGTTGATGCGCAAGCGGCGCGAGTGGCTCGGCGACCACGCGCTGCTCGGCCGCTACGTCCGGCACCCGGATCCGCGCCAGGAGCGCTTCTTCTTCGGGCTGCTGCGGGAGTGCCTCGACCGCGGGATCGTGACCGAGGCGATGCTGCGCGACGAGATGAGCCGCAACCACCTGCGGCACGACGCCATCGAGGTGCTGGCGCGCACCGAGCCGCTGCCGGCCTAGATCCCGCTTCGCCGCCCGAACGCGACCTGCGCGCCGTAGTCGTCCGCCTGCGGCCGCGGCGCACGAGCGACCGGCTCGAAGAGCCTGCGCACGCGCGTCACCGCCCGCTCGACGTCTTCGAGCGGAGGCGGCGCGCCGCGGGGCTCCCCGTCTCCGAGCCACGCCGCCCGCCCCGAGTCCACCAGGAGCTGCTGGATGATCCGGATGTCGCGCGTCCAGCGCGTCGGCCCGTAGACCATGGTCTGGCGGTAGACGAACGCCTTCACGTGCGCGCGGGTCAGGCGCGCCCGGAGCGGCTCGTGCCCGGCGGCGCCGCCGCCGCGCATCGAGGTCCGTCCCACTCCGGTGTCGAACAGATGGACCGGCCGGCCGGTGGCGCACGCTTCGGTCATCATCGAGATGCTGTCGGCCGTGACGATCAGACGCTCCGCGAGGCCGAGGAACGCGTAGTAGGGATTCTCCGGGTCGTCGGCGACCCAGCGGTAGCGGAAGGCCGGGCAGCCGATGCCCGTGAAGAGCGCCTCGGTGGTCTCGGCCAGCGTGCGCGCGCTGGTCGTGACCAGGAGCGAGCCGCCGCGCGCCGAGGCGAACGCGCTGGCCTCGCGCGCGAGGCGCTCGCCGGAGACGCGATCGAACGGATAGGGACCGCTGTTGCCGCCCGCCAGCAGCGCGATCAGCGGACGCGGAAGGTCGGCGACGCGCGGAGCCCACGCCGCCGCCTCGCGCGCCAGGCGCTGGCGGGTCACGCGGTGCAGCGGAGTCTCGTTGTGGAGCACGTTCGGCCGCCGGGGCAGGCGGTACTGCGGCGTGGTGACGACCAGATCCCAGCTCTCGATCGCCGCCCAGGGGCGCCCGACGTGGACGAGGCGCACCGCGCCGCGCGCCCGCCGCCGGATCCAGCGGGCGATCGGCTCGTTGCGCCGGCCGGCCGAGATCACGAGGTCCGGCCACGGCGGCTCGAGCCGGCTCGAGCGGTCCGCATCGACACCAGCGAGTGTCGATGAGATCGGCAGGTTGACGAGCCGCTCCCAGGGCGTGTAGATGAAGCGCTTGATCTCGAAGGGCCAGCCGAGCGCCTCGCCGAGCGCCAGGACCTGCGAGTTGTCTCCGGTGCGGTGCCCCATCAGGAGCCACACGCGGGGCGCGTCGGCGCTCCGCGGACGCGGAGTCTCGTCCAAGCTCTCTTGCAAGAAGCGCGGTCCCCCTGCCGCCGGCCCCGCTCTCCCCCCGCGGCGCTCGGACAGCCTGCGCAGTATCCCGACGCGGCGGGCGGCTGGCAAGCTACCGCCCCCGGCGCAGCCGCGCGCCGCCTGCGGCGAGGGCCGCCGCGAGCAGCAGCACGCCGATCGGACCCCAGGCCGCGACGACCGGGGAGACGGCGCCCCCGTAGCCGAGCGAGGCGCCCACCGCGGACAGCAGCAGATGGGCGACGCCCACGACCGCCGAGAGCACCAGGATCTGCGCGGGCCGCGGGAAGGGCGGCCCCCCGGTCGCGAACAGGAGCGCCAGTGCCGGCAGCACGACACAGGCGAGTGGCGCCGCGAGCTTCATGTTCAGATCGACGCGGTACGGCGTCGCCCGGTAGCCGCGCTGCTCGACCACGCGGATCTCGTCGCGCAGCTCGTCGATCGAGAACTCGGCGCCCTCCACGCGGGCGTTCAGGTCGTGCCCGAGCTCGGCGAAGGAGTCGGCGGGGACGAAGCGCGGGCCGTCGGCACCCACCTCGATGCGCTCGGGGTCGCGGAGCTGCCAGACGCCGCCGCCGATGTGGCGCGCCTCGACCGCATCGGTGCGGCTGTGCGGCAGCCCGTCGCTTCCCACCTCGTACAGCGTGAGGCCCTGCGCCACGCCGCGCAGCGGATCGAAGCGATCGATCTCGTAGAGGCGGTCTCCGATGCGGGTCCAGATCGACACCTGCTCGCTCGCCTGGTTCTTGATCTCGATCCGCTTGATCTGCCGCGCGCGCGCGGTGGCGTGCGGCACCACGCGATCGACGACCGCCTGATAGCCGAGCGCCACCACCCCGCACAGCGCGAGGATGGGCATCACGGTGCGCAGCGTCGGAACCCCGCACGCGCGCATGGCGAGCAGCTCACCGGTCACGCCGAGCAGGCTCACGGTGAGCGCCGCGCTCACCAGCAGCGCCATCGGCACCACGCGCGACACGAGCAGCGGCAGGCGCGCGGCGTAGAAGCGCAGCACCTCGTCGAGCGTCGAGCGGTACTTGGTGAACCACTGCAGGTTGTCGATCACATCGACCAGGACGAAGGCGACGAGCAGCGCCGCGAAGCAGAGCAGGGCGAGCTCCGCGAAGCGGAACCCCACGTAGCGGTCGAGGACGAAGCGGCGCGCGCGAAGCGGACGCTGGCGCGCGGCGCGGGGCGCGAGCCAGCGCGCGCGCAGCCGGCGGCGCCTCGCGGAGCCCGTGGCGCGCGTTCGCGCGAGCATCACGAGCGCGATGGCGGCGAGCACGAGGTCGGGCAGCCAGGCCGCGAGCGCCACGGGGAAGCCGGGAGCCCGCGCCAGCCCGTTCGAGAGCTGGAGCAGGCCGAAGTAGACCACGGCGGAGACCAGCCCGAGCAGCATGCCGCCGGCCCGCGACGGCTGTCCGCGCGCGAGGAAGAGCGGCACCGCCAGCGCGCCGAAGAGCAGCGCAGCGAGCGGAAGCGCGATGCGGCGGTGCAGCTCGGCCGATGCGTCGCGCCACTGATCGCCGCCCGCGCGCGCCGCCTCCGCGAGCTGGGAGAGCGGCGCGGCCGAGAGCCAGTCGGTCGGCTCGGCGGACTCGTCCGACTCGGGACTCATCAGCTCCTGCATGCGGTCGAAGCGCAGGTACGAGGGGCCGTCCGCGGCCTGGCGCAGCACCACCCCGTTCTCGATCAGCACACGCTTGCCGCCGCTCGCGTCGGGCTCGATCGACGCGTTCCGCGCGAACACGGTCTGACCCATCGACGGGACCCACAGCAGCACCCCACGCAGCCGGTCGCCGCTGCTCGAGACCTCCTCCGCCTGGATGCGCCAGGGGCCGAACGTGTTGACGACTCCACTGCGCAGCACCGTGCCCGAGCTCTGCTTGGCCGACGCTGCCACCGCCGCGTCGAGCGCCCGATTGGCCGCCGGCGCCGCGAAGCCCGTGATCCAGAACGCGCCGGCGGCGAAGAGCGCCGCGAGGCCCGCGACCGGCAGGGCGAGGCGCCGCGCCGAGACGCCGCTCGCCTCGAGCGCCAGGAGCTCGCGGTCGGCGCCGAGCCGCCCGAGCGCCACCAGCGAGCCGAGCAAAACCGAGAATGGGATGGCGCGCCCCAGCATGGGGGTGGCGCGGAAGACCGCGATCTCGGCGACCTGGCGCGCGCCCCAGCCGCGGTTGACGACGAGGTCCGCGAAGCCGACCAGGTCGGCCGCGATCGCGAGCAGGGTGAGCCCGCCGAGGGCGAAGAGCGTGGGGAAGGCGAGCTCGCGGAGGATGTAGCCGCTGAGCTTCGAGCCGAGCCGCCATCGCCTCGGCGCGGGCGGTTGGGCTGCGGACGGCTCCGCGTCGCGCGGCACTTCTGCTTGCATGGCGCTCGTCGGGTGGATCGCCTTTGGCGGCATTCCGGCGGAGTCCCAGG
>Ga0335070_10005827_pt1 | contig 14522 bp, 10 predicted proteins | sample Lox_Sample_13_FD_206722 | JGI IMG/M metagenome (GOLD analysis project Ga0335070, IMG submission 206722) | Soil microbial communities from Loxahatchee National Wildlife Refuge, Florida, United States - Lox_Sample_1.3 | ecosystem: Environmental > Terrestrial > Soil > Wetlands | place: USA... | reverse complement strand
CCGGCTTTTCGAGCGTCGACCGTCTTTACATTCGGGCGATCCAGTCGATGGGTGCCAGCGGCTTTCAGCAATTCCGCTATGTCTACCTGCATGGCGCGCTTCCGGTGACGGTGACCGGGCTGCGGATCGGATTTTTCATCTGCGTCGCATCGGTGCTCGGAGGTGAAATACTGGCATCGATTGCCGGCATCGGCCGGTCGATCTCCCTTGCCTCGGAACTGATGGAGACGGCGCGGCTGTATGGCTGGATCGTCTTCGTCGTGCTGATCTCCTTGATCCTCAATCTCGCCGGATATGCGGCGGAGAACCGCGTTCACCGGGACGTTTGAGCATGAGCGCTTGGCATATCCGGCTCACCAGACTTGTGCTCATCGCGGTCCTTCTCGCCGCGTGGGAGCTATACGGCCGCGCGTTTGCCAACTCCTCGTATTTCGCTCCGCCAAGCCAGGTGCTGCTCGTCTTGTGGCCGAAAGTTCTCGGCGATCCGCGGGTGCGGCTCGCGGTCGAGCTGGCGCTGTTCGAGGTGGTCTCTGCGTTCGTCCTCTCGATTGTCGCGGGCGTCATTGTCGGCGTGCTGATCGGCCTCACCGATCTGGGTCGACGAGCTTTTTACCCGCTGATCCTGCTGCTGTATGCGATCCCGCAGGTCATTTTGATCCCGCTGTTCATGCTCGGTTTCGGTATCGGCCCCGCCGGCAAGATCGCGTTTGGCTTCAGCCACGGCATCTTCCCGATCATCGTCAACACGGTCGCCGGGATGCGGAATGTAAATCCGGTGCTGGTGCGTGGCACTGAAGCCTTGGGGGCGTCGCGGATCGCGGTCGTTCGCTATGTCGTCCTCCCGCACATGGTAACCACGCTCTTCGCCAGCATGCGGCTGGCGATGACCATGACCCTTCTCGGTGTCATCCTGGCCGAGCTTTTCGTCTCGACGGCCGGAATCGGCTATTTCACCCAGCTGTTCGCGGAGAGCTTCGCCCCAGCGCCGCTCTTCGCCTTGATCGGCACCCTCGCCGTCATGGCCATCATCCTCAACGAGCTCGTGCGGCTCGCGGAGGCCCGCTTCACGCGCTGGAAAGACTGACTGGAGACTGACTTGAACATCGTGGGCGTCGATATCGGCGGCACCTTCACCGACTTGGTCGGCTATCGCGACGGCGAGATCATCACGTCGAAGACGTCGACCGTTCCTGCGGATCCGACCCGTGGCGTGGCCGACAGTCTGCGTCTCGCCAAATGCGATCTGGTGAGCCTCGACGAGCTCCTGCACGGCTCTACGATTGCCATCAACACCGTGCTCGAGCGCAGTGGTGCCCGCACGGCACTCCTCACCACCGCCGGGTTCCGCGACATTTACGCTCTTGGCCGCGGCAACCGGCCGGACGCGTTCAATCTCTTCTTCCACCGCCCGCGACCGCTGGTACCTCGTGATCTTACCTTCGAGGTGAACGAGCGCATGTCGGCGGCAGGCGAGCCTCTCACGGCGCTCAACGCGGCCGACGTCGAAGCCCTCGGCCGCCGCCTGCGCGATCTGAAGGTGGAAGCCGTCGCGATCTGCTTCCTGCACTCCTACGCCAATCCGGCGCATGAGGCGGCGGCCGGAGAGGTGCTGCGCCGCACCTGCCCGGACCTGTTCGTCACCCTCAGCCACGAGATCCTGCGCGAATTCCGCGAATACGAACGCACCTCGACCACCGCGCTGAACGCCTATGTCGGCCCGCGCGTGAATCGCTATCTCGAGCGCCTCGAAGGGTTCGCGCACGAGGGAAAGTTCAAAGGCAAGATCGCGATCATGCGGTCGAACGGCGGCACGATGTCGATCGCCCAGGCACGCCACCAGCCGGTGGCGATGATGGAATCGGGCCCGGTCGCGGGGATGATCGGGGCCGGCCGCCTGGCCAAGCTCATGGGCATCGAGCGGGCCATCGGCTTCGATATGGGGGGGACCACCGCCAAGACCACCTTGATCACGAGCGGCACGGCGCCGATCGAGGAGGGCTACGTCATCGGCGACGAATTCACCGGCCAGCCGATGCAGCTGCCCGTCGTCGACATCGTCGAGGTCGGCGCCGGCGGCGGGTCGATCGCGTGGTGCGACGACAGCGGCGGGCTGCATATCGGGCCGCGCAGCGCCGGCGCCGATCCGGGTCCGGCCTGCTACGGCCGCGGCTCCGACGAGCCCGTCGTCACCGACGCCGATCTGGTGCTCGGCCGCCTCAATCCCGACCGGTTCCTCGGCGGCGGCATGAAGCTGGATCGCAAGCTGGCGGAAGAGGCCATCCGCCGCAAAGTCGCCGACCGCCTGCGCTTGAGCCTCGGCGAGGCGGCGCTCGGCGTCGCCAAGATCGCCGACAGCTCCATGTCGCTGGCCGTCCGCGCCGTCTCGGTCAACCGCGGCATCGACCCGCGCGACACGGTGATGATCGCCTTCGGGGGCGCCGGCCCGCTGCATGCAGTCGCGATCGCCCGCGAAATCTTCATCCCCAAGGTCGTCATCCCGAAGCTGCCGGGGAACTTCTCCGCGCTCGGCATGCTGATGGCCGAATGGCGGCAGGATTTCGTCCGCACGCTGTTCGGCCCGGTTGGGGCCATCCGGCCGGGCGACGCGCAGCGCGCATTCGCGGAACTGCAAAGCGCCGGCGACGCAGCGCTGACGAGCGACAGGTTCACGGTTTCGGCCGGACGCTTCGCCTTCGCGGCCGATTTGCGCTACCGCGGCCAGGAGCATACGATTCCGATCGCGGTCGGCGGCGCGCACGAGCTGACCACGGACACGGCCGGCGTGCGGGCGCGGTTCGACGAGCAGCACGACCGCCGCTACGGTCATGCAGCACCGGACCAGTCGCTCGAGATCGTGAACCTCCGGCTCGTCGTGACGGTCCCGCGCATGGAGGATGCCATCGAGCGCTGGCTCTGCGCACCCTGGCGCCCCACCGAGACCGCCGACGAACGGACACGCAAGGTGATCTTCGACAATGCCGACCGGCCGGACGACGCGCGGATCCTGTGGCGACCCGCGCTGCCCGCCGGGACCAAGATCACCGGACCGGCGGTGATCGAGGAGGCAAATTCGACCACGTTCGTTCCGCCCGGCGACGTCGCCGAAGTGACGGAGTGGGGCCATATCGTCATCACGCTCGCACCGCGCGACTAGGAGTCTGGCATGAAAGTCAACCCAATTACGGTCGAAGTCGTCCGCAACGCGATCAACGCGTATGCGGACGAGATGGCGATCGCACTCTGCAAGTCCGCGTACAACATGATGATCTATGAGGTCCGCGACTTCTGCTGCGGGCTCATCGATACCGAAGGGCGGATGATCTCGCAGAACAAAGGTGGCCTGCCGATCTTCCTCGCCGATCTCGGCATCGCGGTGAAGGACGGCATCGAGCGCTACGGCACGAACGGGTTCGCGCCCGGCGACGTGATCATCATGAACCACGGCCAGGTGTGCGGACAGCACCTGAACAACGTCGTGATCTACGCCCCGTGCTTCCACGACGGCAAGCTCGTCGCGTTCGCCGCCAACCGCGCCCACTGGGTGGACATCGGCGGCATGCGCGAAGGCTTCGGCTCGGTGCAGACCACCGAGATCTATCAGGAAGGCCTGCAGTTCCGCTCGCTGAAGATCTACGACGCCGGCAAACCAAACGAATCGCTGCTGCAGATGATCCGCGACAACGTGCGGTTTCCGGACGCAGCCTTGGGCGACATGCGCGCGCAGATCGCGTGCAGCCAGCTCGGCGCGCGCCGCTATGGCGAGTTGGTCAAGCGTTATGGCCGCGACACCGTCGAATCCTGCATCCACGCGATCTGGGACATCGCCGAACGCGAGGCACGGGCCTTCGTCGACAAGATTCCCGACGGTACTTACGAGGCGGAGAGCTTCCTCGACAACGACGGCCGTAACCTCGACGTCAAGATCAGGATCAAGGTGAAGGTCAAGGTGCAGGGCGACCGGATGGTCATCGACTTCTCCGACATGCATGACCAGGTGCGCGGCCCGCTGAACTCCGGCTATTCCGGCGGTCTCGCGGCGGCGCGCGTGGCATTCAAGTGCCTGACCCAGCCGACCGCGCCCGTGAACGAGGGGTGCTTCCGGCCGCTCGAGATCGTGCTGCCCGAAGGCAAGCTTCTCAACGCCAAGCCGCCGGCCGCACTCGGGCTGTGGAGCATTCCGATCCCGACCGTTATCGACACCATCCTGAAGGCTTTGGCCCCCGCCCTTCCCGACCGTATCCCCGCGGCCCATAAAGGCGACATGGGTGGCGTGTCGATCAGCGGCTTCCGCGAAAGCGACGGCCGGCGATTTCTGCTGATGAACATCTTCGGCGGCGGCTGGGGCGGTCGACCGCACGAGGACGGCGAATCGGCGTCGGTCTCCATCTGCCAGGGCGACGTCCGCAACGCGCCGGTCGAGCTGCAGGAAATTCAGTACCCGATGCTGGTCGAGCGGTTCGCGCTGCGCGCGGACAGCGGCGGGGCCGGCCAGCACCGTGGCGGGCTCGGTGTCGAGCTCGTCTATCGGGCGCTGCAGAAGGCCACCGCGAACATCAACTGCGAGCGCATCGAGGATCCGCCCTGGGGTCTGCACGGCGGGAAGATCGCCGCGGTCAACGAAGCCACTCTGACCCGCCGCGACGGCAGCGAGCAGAAGCTTCGCAAGGCCACCGGCGTAGCGCTCGAGGCCGGCGACCGCTTGACGTTCCTCACCGCGGGCGGCGGCGGCTGGGGCGATCCGAAAGCGCGCGACCGCAAAGCGGTCGCAGACGACGTCGCGAACGGCTATCTGTCGCGAACCGCGGCGGAGCGCGACTATGGGTACGCGCCGCCGCCGGGCCGCGCCGCGGAATAGACAGGGGGGACCCATGCTGGCAGACGAACGCCGCCGCCGCCTGATCGCGGCGATGGCCGAGGCGAAGATCGACGCGATCGTCGTTTACGGCAACGCTTGGCAAAACGACTACCTGCGTTATGCCACGGATTTCGGCATACTCGAGGGAAACGGCATCGCGATCGTGACCGGCGATGGCCGTATCCGGTTGTTCGTCGACAGTGCGGTCGAACTGGAGCGCGCGGCGGCCGAGACGAGCGGGCTGGACGTGCTCCTTGTCCGTGACGTCGCACGCGCGGCCGGCGGCGAACTCAGCCGCGCCGGCAACTCGCACATTGCGGGCGCGCCGCGTGGCTTCCTGCCGCGTTGGCTCACCGAAGGCGACCACAGCTTCAAGATCGAGGACGGCACGGCGCTGGTGGATCGCCTCCTGATGCACAAGATGCCAGCCGAGATCGACGCCATCCGCCATGCGGCGCGTCTCGCCGACGAGGGCTACGTCGTGTTCAAGGAGGCGGCCCGGCCCGGCCGACGCCAGTACGAGCTGGTCGCCGACGTCGAGGCGTTTCTGCGCACGAACGGTGCCGCCGACAACTTCATGATCATCGGCTCGGGCGGACAGGACGTGTTCGGCATGGCGCCGCCGTCGGACCGCCGGATCGCGGCCGGCGACCTGGTCACGACCGAGCTTACGCCTTGCGTGGCCGGCTATTACGCGCAGATCTGCCGCACCATGGTGGTGGGTAAAGCCACCGATACGCAGCGGCGGGCGTTCAACGTCTATCTGGAAGCGCTGGAAGCCGGCGTTGCCGCCGTCCGGCCGGGTGCCACCGCGGCCGATGTCGCCCGCGCCGAGAACGACGTGTTTCGCAAGTACGGGCTCGGCGACTATGTGACGAGCAAATACACTCGTGTCCGCGGTCATGGCATGGGCCTGTTCGCCGATTCCAAGCCGCACATCCTCGAGGACGTGGAGACGCCGCTCGTGCCGGGGATGGCGCTGATCGTCCATCCCAACACGTACAACCCGGACGTGGGCTATATCGTGCTGGGCGACGCGGTCGTGGTGACCGAGACCAGCGCCGAGGTGCTGTGCCGCACGCCGCGTGAACTGTTCGAAGTGAATGCCTAACGCCGGAGACGACACATGCGCCGCGGCCTGATCGCCTGGTCGAAAGCGGAATTGCCCGAATTGGTGTTCGAGGCCCGCATCGAGCGCCTGCGCGCCGCGATGACCGGGGCGGGCCTGGATGCGCTGGTCCTCTACACCAACAACACGCGCACGGCCGCGGCCTCCTGGCTGACGGGCTTCGTTCCCTATTGGTCGGAAGGGCTCGCCGTCCTACAGCGCACCGGCGCGCCCGTCCTCGTGGTGGCGCTGTCGAACCGCGTACGGCGCTGGATCGAAACCGTGAGTCGCGTCGAGCGCGTGATCCCGTCACCGCGCATCGGCCTCGAAGCCGGGAAGCTCATCGGTGAGGGAAAGGCGCAGGCCGCGGTCGGCGTCGTCGAGCTGGATAGCCTGCGCAGCGACGTCGCGGCGGACCTCGCGCGCGGCGCGGCCGGCCTGCGGATCAGCGACGCAACGGCTCTGTTCCAGCGGATCCGGTCCGAGGCGGATCCGGCGGACGTGGCGCTTGCCGCGAAAGCCGGCTGGATCGCGCATCGTGCCTTGTCCTGCGTGTCGCCCCGTCCCGACACGATCGGGACGGCGATTGCGGCTGCCGAGAGCGAAGCGCGGAGCCTCGGCGCCGAGGAAATCTACCTCGCGGCCGCACCGGACCTGGCCCGTGACTCACGACTGCGGCGCATCGAAGCGAGTGCGGCGGCGACACCTGCTTTGCGCTTCGCGCTTCGCGCGACCGTGGCCTACAAGGGCAACTGGATCCGGCTGACGCGGACATTCACCGCCGAGGGCGAGGCGCCGCCGCTGACGGCGGCGGCGGAGAGATTCGCCGCGGCGGTCGCGCGCCTGCCGGGGGTCGGCGGCTTCGCCGATACACCGTCGTGGCTGGTCGAGGGCTGCCGTGCGGCGCAACCGCTCGATCCGCTGATGGGTTCTATGGTCAGCGAACCGGTGGCACCCAGTCCCGGTGCGCTCGTATCCGTTCAGGCCACGTACTCGATCGGCGGCCAGAACATCCTGTTGGCCGCGCCGGCGCTGGTCGGCGCGGCCGGTCGCGCCGCGAGCCTGCTCGTCCAGCCGGTCTTCGACCGCTGACCTTAGACGTGGTTCTCGCGGCGGGTGAGGAACTGAAAGAATTCCACGCCCTCGCGCAGCCGCCGCTTCATCATCTCGGCGCTGCAGACCATCTCCCAAGTCAGTTCGGCGATCTTCTTCGGGCGGAAATAGAAGCGCTTGTAGAAGCTCTTCACCGCCTCGAAGATCTCGGCGTTCGAGAGATGCGGGTACTGCAGCGAGCTGATCTGGAAGCCGTCGTTGGCGACCATGTGCTGGCTGTTATCATGCAGCCAGCCTTCGGCGATCGCCTGCCGATATAGCTCGGTTCCGGGATACGGAGCCGCGAGCGACACCTGGATGGTGTGCGGATTGACCTCCTGGGCGAAGCGGATGGTCTCCTCGATCGTCTCCTTCGTCTCGCCCGGCAGGCCGACGATGAAGGTCCCATGGATGGCGATGCCGAGCTTGCGGCAATCCTCCGAGAACCGGCGCGCCACTTCGACCCGCATGCCCTTCTTGATGTTGTGCAGGATCTGCTGATTGCCGCTTTCGTAGCCGACCAACAGCAGCCGCAGGCCGTTGTCGCGGAGGATCTTCAGCGTCTCGTAGGGGACGTTCGCCTTCGCGTTGCACGACCAGGTGACGCCGAGCTTGCCGAGGCCGCGCGCGATCTCTTCGGCGCGCGGGCGGTCGTCGGTGAAGGTGTCATCGTCGAAGAAGAACTCCTTCACCTGCGGAAACAGCTCCTTGGCGTGCGCGATCTCGGCGACGACGTTCTCGGCGCTGCGCGTGCGATAGCGGTGCCCGCCGATGGTCTGTGGCCACAGGCAGAACGTGCAGCGCGATTTGCACCCACGGCCGGTGTAGAGCGACAGGTACGGGTGAAGCAGATAGCCGATGAAATAGTCCTCTGCCACGAGGTCGCGCTTGTAGACATCGACCACCCACGGCAGCACATCCATGTTCTCGAGGATGGCGCGTTCCTTGTTGTGCACCGCCTTGCCGTCCGCCTTGAAGCTCAACCCGTCGATCTCGGCGAGCGGCTTGCCTTCGGCGATTTCCTTGATCGTGAAGTCGAACTCCGAGCGCGCAACGAAGTCGATCGCGTCGCTCGCCATCAACGAGGGCTCGGTCGAGACCGCGACGTGCGCACCGACCATGCCGATCAGGAGTTTCGGGTTGGCGCGCTTGAACGCCTCCGCCACCTTCACGTCCGAGGGGAATGACGGCGTGCTGGTGTGGAGGACCAGCAGGTCGTATTCGTTGGCCATGGGCAGCACGTCGGCGAGGCTCAGGCCGCGCGCGGGGGCGTCGACCAGTTTGCTCCCCGGGATCAGGGCCGCCGGCTGCGCCAGCCAGGTCGGATACCAGAACGAGCGGATTTCGCGCTTCGCCTGGTAGCGAGACCCCGCGCCGCCGTCGAACCCTTCGTAGGACGGCGGATTGAGGAAAAGAGCTCTCATCATGACGTCAAATCTTTCATGTACGCCGGCGTGTCACTTGCGACCAGCTTCACTTCCGAAGAACCATCTGCCCATCGGGCTGGACGGTGAAGTCGTGATTTTGCCATGCCACCCGCCGTCCCGTGAAGCTCGCTAAACGCAGGGCAAAGGTCAAAAGATCACGAACCGGTACCAGCCAAGGGGTTGCGGGGGCGTTAACCGCCAGACGGCGGCGGGCCGCGAAATGGGTCAACAGACGCAAGCACAAAGCCAGTCCGGCAAGGCCGAGTGCCGGGCCCTCGAATCCCGTCAAAAGCGCCCATAACATCGTGATGGGAATGGCATCCGTCAAGACGCTCAATCCGTAGCCGACCGGCCGCACGGTTCGCATGGTCCGGGCCCAGCGCAGCTCGTGCCGCAGCAGGTCACCGAGGCCCGGTTCATTCACCGCCACATCGACGATATGGGGCGCCAGCGCGACCTTGAGCCCTTGGGCGGACACCAGGTTGCCCAGCATGTAGTCATCGGCCAGGAACGAGGCGAGCCGCTTCATGCCGCCAATCGACTCGAGAACGTTCCGCCGCACTGCCATCGTCGCACCGAAACAGTAGCGGAGCGGCTCGGTCAGCAGCGCCACGCGCACCGACGGGAGGAAGATCTCGTTGATGAACATCGCCCCCAGCCGGTCCGGAAGGCGCGACGTCAGCGGGGTTCCTTTGTAGAGGCAGGTGACCGCGCCCACGCCGGGATCGGCGAACACCGACGCGATATCTCGAAGGTATGTCGGGCCGACCACACAATCGGCATCGGCGATGACCAGGATGTCGTATCGTGCACGGCTCATCATGTTCGCGACGTTGGCGATCTTGTAGTTGTTGCCGACCACGGTCGGGTCGATCACGAGAGCCGCACCACGATGCGCGAAGTCGCGCACCACTCCCTCTACGATCGGGATGGCAGGATCCTGGCGTTCGCGGACGCCGAACAGGATCTGGAACTCCGGATAGTCCTGCTCGCAGAAGCTCCGCAGATTGGCCGCGAGATTTGGCTCGGCCCCGCGCACCGGCTTCAAGACCGTGATCGGCGGCGTCGGCCCGCCAACGACCGGGAGCGCTAAGAGCGACCACACGCGCCACAGCGCGACCGCCGCATAGATCGTCGCGGCCGTGGCGACGCCATAGCCACAGACGGTCAGAACGGCAATCAAAATATGAGGCATTTAGACCCGATCGTAGGAACGAGTTATATACGGCGACAGGACGATTTCCGGCCCTGCGTGTCTTCCGCGCCGCTGTCGCGGCTCGCACTAGCGCTCCTAGCTAAGGCAGTTAAGACCAAGTAACTCAAGGAATTTCACATAACCAAATTTCCGCTTTTTTTGTAGGGTCATCGACCCGGCGCGGAATGTCGCGCGTCAGCGGAGGCTTGTTGTTTACCCACTCGCTGATAAAATTCCCGAATCTGCTGAACGGGGTTTCATGCGAGTCATCCTAGCGCAACCGCGCGGTTTCTGTGCCGGCGTCGTCCGGGCCATCGAGATCGTCGAACGGGCGATCGACAAGTTCGGCCCGCCGGTCTACGTGCGTCATGAGATCGTGCACAACCGCCACGTGGTCGAAAGCCTGAAGGCGAAAGGCGCGCAATTCGTCGAGGAACTGGACGAAGTCCCCGCCGGTGCGGTGACGATCTTCAGCGCCCACGGCGTATCACGCGCGGTCGAGGATGATGCCGAGGGCCGCGGCCTGCAGGTGATCGACGCAACTTGCCCGCTCGTGGAGAAAGTCCACCTCGAAGGGCAACGTTACGCCGCACGCGGCCGCGAGGTGGTCCTGATCGGCCATGCCGGCCATCCGGAGGTCATCGGCACGATCGGCCAAATTCCCGGCACCGTGCATCTCGTCTCCAAGGTCGAGGATGTCGCGAAGCTCAAGATTGCGCATCCGGACCAGCTGGCCTTCGTGACGCAAACGACCCTGAGCATCGACGACACACGTCAGATCGTCGACGCGCTGCGTGCACGGTTCCCCGGAATTGTCGGCCCCAATACCAAAGACATCTGCTATGCCACGCAGAACCGGCAGGTCGCCGTGCGAGAGTTGGCGGAACTTGCCGACGCGATCCTGGTTATCGGAGCATCCAACAGCTCCAACTCGAACCGGCTGCGCGAGCTTGCCGAGGAACGCGGCGTCCCCAGCTACCTGATCGAAGGCGTCGAGGCGTTGGATTGGAGCTGGCTCAGCGGGGTGGAGACACTCGGTATCACCGCGGGTGCTTCCGCGCCGGAACGGCTCGTCCAGGAACTGATTGACGCTCTTGGTAAATTTACGGATATTCAAGTCTCGGTTCTGCCCGGGCGCGAAGAACACACGCACTTCCGCCTTCCGGCTCAGCTTGCATAGCCATTAACCGCGGTTTCTTTCCACCCGCACCAGTGGGGCATCAGGGGAAGCATGGGAATTCCACTTCTGCAGCAGTTCCGCGTCGGTTGGTACGTCGTTCAGCAGCATCTCAAAGGGGTGGAGCGTTATCCGCTCGTCCTGATGCTCGAGCCACTGTACCGCTGCAACCTCGCTTGCGCCGGCTGCGGCAAGATCGACTATCCGGCGGAGATTCTGGACCAGCGGCTCAGCGTCCAGGAGTGTCTTGATTCGGCCGCGGAGTGCGGCGCGCCTGTCGTCTCCATCGCGGGCGGGGAGCCGCTCCTGCACAAGGAGATCGACCAGGTCGTCGAGGGCCTGATCGCACAGAAGCGCTTTGTCTATCTCTGCACGAACGCGCTTCTGCTCGAGAAGAAGATCGACCTGTTCAAGCCGAGCCCGTATTTCACCTGGTCGATCCATCTCGACGGCGATCGCGAGATGCACGATGAGGCCGTGTGCCAGAGCGGCGTTTATGATCGCGCCGTGCAGGCCATTCGCACCGCGAAGAGCCGCGGGTTCCGCGTCAACATCAACTGCACGCTGTTCTCCAATGCCGATCCGGAGCGCGCGGCGCGGTTCTTCGACGACGTGCGCGACATGGGCATCGACGGAATCACCGTGTCGCCGGGCTACGCCTACGAGCGGGCCCCCGACCAGACGCACTTCCTGGCGCGTCGCCATACCAAACAGCTCTTCCGCGACATCTTGCGGCGCGGCAACGGCGGCAAGAAATGGGCGTTCAGCCAGTCCTCGCTATTTCTCGACTTTCTTGCCGGCAATCAGTCGTACCACTGCACCCCGTGGGGCAACCCGACGCGCACGTATTTCGGGTGGCAGCGGCCGTGCTATCTGCTCGGCGAAGGCTATGTGAAGACCTTTCGCGAGTTGATGGACGAGACGAACTGGGACAGCTACGGCACCGGCAACTACGAGAAATGTGCTGACTGCATGGTCCATTGCGGCTACGAAGCGACGGCCGTGAAGGATGCCATCCGCAACCCGCTGAAGGCGCTGGTGACGACCATGCGCGGGGTCAAGACAAGCGGCCCGATGGCCCCGGAGATTCCGCTACACGCGCAACGCCCCGCGCAATACGTGTTCTCACGACACGTCGAGGACGCGTTGGTGCGGCTGCGGGGGCATCACGCCGAGAAAGCCGCCGCCGGCGACGACTGATCGGCGCGGCTCCGTTAGATCAAGGGGCGTCAGATCAGACCGTAGCGCAGCACTATCCCGAGCTTTACCAGGGCCGGGATACGCGGTCTGGCGCCGCTCGCACTCCAGCCGCGCTGCTTGAGCCGCTTCAAGATCGCCCAGTACATAGCGCCCATGACGGCGGCCGGCCGCATGGGGCGGCGCCGGCAGCTCCGCATGGCCGACCACGCATCTTCGAAATGCCGCTGCGCGATCTCCGCGACGGCGGCACAGACCTGCGGCAGGGCGGGATGGCTCACGACCTGTCGCGGGTCGGAGGTGGCAATGCCATATTTCGCGAGCAGTTCGAGCGGCAGGTAGAGACGTCCCCGATCCGCATCTTCGGCGATGTCCCGGAGGATATTCGTCAGCTGCAGCGCACGTCCAAGCGATGCGGCCACCCGATCGGACGCCGGTTCGGTCGCGCCAAAGGCGCGGACCGATAACCGGCCGACAGCGCTCGCGACACGGTCGCAATAGAGATCGAGTTCGCTCATCGACATCGGCCGCCACGGATCACGGGCATCCATCTCCATCCCGTCGATGACGGCGATGAAATCCTCCTTCCGCAGGTGATAATGGCGGACGGGGCAGGCCAAAGCGCGGCTGATGGGCCGTGTGGGCGCACCTGTGTAGAGCCGGTCTATTTCCCGGCGCCACTCCGCAAGCGCCGCGAGCTTGGCGGAGAGGTCTGCAGGCTCGTCGGCGATATCGTCGACCTCGCGACAGAAGGCATAGATCGCATACATCGCCATCCGGCGGCCCAGTGGCAGGAGCCGCATCGCGGCATAGAAGGACGTACCGGCGGCCCGGACCTGGGCTTCAATGGCGCGTTCATCGTCCGTAGCGGCGGAGCGCACGGGCGACCGAAACGCCCGCACCAAACCGCGGATAACGGCCATAGCGACGTCCGCCTTCGAGAGCTTCACGCGTTCGGCCAGAGGATCCTGGTGTCGAAGCCGATCGATCAGCCGCCGCGCCAACTCGACGATGATGGCGGTCTCCCACTTCAGCCGGCGGTCGGATACGTGCCGCGGCAGATCCTCGGCGGCAAAGACGAGCGCCTCGGTCTGGTCGAGCAGCCGGTCGAGGACGCGCCGCAGCCCCGGGCTGGTGGTCCCCTGCCCGAGCGCCGACACATCGAGCCCCTCGGCCTGAAGATGATCGAGCGGCACGTAGACACGGTCCAGATTCTTGTAATCGAGCGAACAGTCCTGCAGATGATTGATGACCTGTAGCGCCGAGCAAAGGGCGTCGTTACTCGGCCACGAATCCCGCGACTCGCCGTGGAGATCCAGCACGTGCCGGCCGACCGGCGAGGCGGAATAGCGGCAATACTCCATCAGTTCCGACCAGTTCGCATACCGCAGCTTGGCGGCGTCGAGGCGGAAGGCGCGCAGCAGGTCGAGGCAGTGTATGGGATCGAGGTCGGTCCTCAGGAGGTCGGCGCGCATCAGCGTCGCGGCATCCGAACCCTCGGTCGCGCGGCCGCTGATGATGTCGGCCATGAGGTCGAGGCGCTGAACCTTATCGTCGGCCGACAGCCGTGGATTGTCCGCGATATCGTCCGCGGCCCGTGCAAAGCGATAAAAGCAGTGAATCGCCGGCCGCAAGTCCGGCCGGATCAGCAGCGAACCGACGGGGAAATTCTCGTCGCCAGCAGATTTCCCGGACGGTGTTTCGACGGAGGTCATGATCCGGCAACCTGGCCCTGAAACCGGCCCTTCCACTCGCCGCCGCGCCCGGCCCAATGCCGCCGCGCCGAATCCACCGTAGCACCGAGGTAGAATAGGGCAATCAACGGCAGGAGCGGCGCCCAAGCCATCGAGGCACGGGAGTAGCGGAGGCACGGGAGAAAGGACCCGCTCATGGCCGCCCATGTCGCCGCCCCGATGGCCGCTGTGGGCCCCTCGCCAACGACCGCGAGCACGGGCGGGACAAGGAACACGACCGTCAGTCCGATGATAGCGATGGCGAGCCGAACCGCGGAGTAGCGCAGTTCGGCGAACGCGGTCCGAGCGATCAGGCGCCACACGTCTCTCAAGGTGTCGTAGCCGCGCAGGCTCGCGCTTTCCTCGGCAACATCGAGACAAATCCGCCCGCCCCTCTTGATCGCCCGCGCCAGCGCGCAATCGTCAATGATCGCCCCCTTAATAGTCTGCAATCCGCCGATCCGCTCGAGGGCGGAGGCGCGCAGCAGCATGCACCCGCCGGCAGCCGCTGCTACCGACGATGCGCCATCGTTCACCCACGCGAACGGGTACAGCATACGAAAGAAAAAGACGAAGGCGGGAATGAGCGAACGCTCGGCGAACGACGTCTGCCGCAACCTCACCATCAATGAGACGAGGTCGTATCCCTTCTCCTCGGCACGCGCCATGAGTCGTTTGATCGCATCCCGGCCATGCCTGATATCGGCATCGGTAAACAGGATGTAGTCCGCCTTGATA
>Ga0335070_10005826_pt1 | contig 14524 bp, 10 predicted proteins | sample Lox_Sample_13_FD_206722 | JGI IMG/M metagenome (GOLD analysis project Ga0335070, IMG submission 206722) | Soil microbial communities from Loxahatchee National Wildlife Refuge, Florida, United States - Lox_Sample_1.3 | ecosystem: Environmental > Terrestrial > Soil > Wetlands | place: USA... | reverse complement strand
CTTCCACGACGCCAAGTAGGACGCGCATCTTGTCTATGGTCAGACCGACATCAACGACAATGAAGAGCACGATCTCGCCTCGGACCGATTTGCGGCCGCCCTTGACGCCGTGATCGATCCAGCGACCGGCAAACCGACCTGCCGATCGAACCTTGAGCCGGGCACCACGCCGCCAAATCTCAGTGCCTTGGGATTGGGCAATACGTTCGATCTGTTGATCGGTTTTCCGACCAGCGGGTTTCCGACCACCTTTACGCCGGGCCCGAATTCCGGGTGCGCACCGATCAATCTTTTCGATCCGACGGCGAACAACAAGGCCGCGCTGGCCTTCGCATTCCCGACCGTGCACAACACAGGCGTCCTGACCGAGTGGGACCTCAACGGGCTGGTCAGCTTCGATTTCCCGCAGGTCCAGGACATCGGCTTCGCCAAACCGCTCAGCGTGGTTCTTGGCGGCGAATGGCGCCGCGAATCGAGCGCCTCGTTCTCGCCGCCGCAGTCCGTCATTCCGAGCCTGTTCTTCGGTTCGGGCGCGTCGCCTGTGAGAGGCAGCTTCTCCGTCGGCGAGGCCTTCGGAGAAGTCTCGGTGCCCGTACTTTCCGATCAACCCTATGCGCAGGAACTCTCATTCGATCTCGCCGGCCGCGTCTCGAGCTATTCGACCGCAGGGACCGACGAAACCTGGAAGATCGGCTTCGTGTATGCGCCCATTGCCGACGTCAAGTTCCGCGGCACCGACGCGGTCGCCGTCCGTGCACCGGACATCGGGGAGCTGTTCGCGCCGCAGCAGCAGACTTTCCAGCAGATCGACGACCCCTGCGACCCGGCCTTTATTGCTCAGGGAACGTCGTTCCGCGCCGCCAACTGCCAGGCACTCATGAATAACCTGCTCGGTCCGGGCCAATACGTCGCCGGTGTCACGCCTGTGCAGAGCAATGTGACGCTGCCCACGCTCATCGGTGGCAACCCAAACCTGTTCCCGGAATCGGCGCGCACCTACACGGTTGGCGTCGTGCTGCAGCCGCGGTTCCTGCCGGACTTCGCGGCGACGATCGATTATTACCGCGTGAGCATCACCAACGCGATCGAGGCGCCCTCAGCTCAGGCCGTCGCCGATTAATGCGTCGATCTGTCGACGATCAACAATCCGTTCTGCGCGCAGATCACGCGCCGGACGACCTCGGCCGGCGTGGGTTCGCCGGCAGGTTCGATCAGCCAGGCAAGGTCGACCCAGATCAACGTCGCGCTGTTCTACACGGCGGGCGTCGATTTCACCGCGACCTACCATGCCGATCTCGACGACTATTTCGGGTCGGACTCGGGCGCGCTCGATCTCCACCTGATCGGCAACCATCTCGACAAGGTCGCCATGACGCCGCTTCCCGGACAGGCGCCGACGGACATGTCGAACGAGCCGGGCTCGCCGTTCTGGCAGTTCAACATCGATGCATCCTGGACGCTCGACAAATGGTCGGTCGACTACAACTGGCAATGGTACAACGGCATCCTGAACTTCAAGCGCCAGACGGTGCTGTCCGAGCCGAACGTGGTCGCCAAGAATCTGATCCACACCGCGGATCAGAACATTCACTCGATACAGGTCGGCTACGACGCGTCGAGCGAGATTCACGTCTATGGCGGCATCGACAATCTGTTCTACCAAAAGCCGTCGCCCAGCAACGAGGATATCGGCTATCCGGTCAGTCCGATCGGGCGCTTCTTCTACGCGGGCGTGAAATTCAACACCGACGATTTCAGCGATTTCAGCGGCCTCGGTCTCTGAGCGGCAGTCCGCGTTGACGGCGTCGAAATGGCGGGCTTCGGCCCGCCATTTTTTTGCTCGGGACAGCGAGTAGCTGTACTAACGATTCGCGGAACGATTTGGGCGACGCTCGGCTCATGGCGCGGTTGAGACTCCGTTTCTTGCGCATTGGACTTGGCGCGGCCCTGGCCGCCTATCTTTCTGCGGCGGCTTTCGGGCAGGGCGCGGACAAGCCGCAATCGGTCGACGACATCATCTCGCACGTCCTCAAGGACGATCACGCCGCCGGCGGAACGACCGGCGCGCGCGCTGCCGTGCCCATCGTGATGGGCGTCCGTATCGGTGAGCATCAGGACCGGACGCGCTTCGTCGTCGAGACCTCCGATCCCGTGGCCATGCGCGCCTTCACGCTGTCGAACCCCAACCGGGTCGTCATCGACATGCCCGTGGTCCAGTGGCACCTGGAGGCGCCGCCGCGGCCGAGCGGCAACGGGATCGTCCGCAGCTATCGCTACGGGCTGTTTCGGTCCGGCAATTCGCGATTCGTCATCGACCTGAATGCGCCGGTCACGGTCGGGACGCCGCTCGTCATCCCTCCCACCGGCGGATACGGCTATCGCGTCGTCGTCGATCTCCAGCCGACGACCCAGGACAAGTTCGACGCGACCGCCGGCTGGCCCGCCGACCTCAAGGCGCGCGAGGCGGCCGCCGCCTTGCTCGCGTCGCTTCCGCCACCGCAGCAACAGAAGCCGGGCGGCGAAAAGCATGTCGTCGTGATCGATGCCGGCCATGGCGGCATCGATTCCGGCACGAACGGAGTCAATGGCTTGCTGGAGAAAGATGTCGTCCTGGATGAAGCGCAGCGGCTCGGTCGCGCGCTGGCGCAGCGACCCAACTACGTCGTCCATCTGACGCGCGATAGCGACGTCTACATCCCGCTGCGCGAGCGGGTGAATATCGGCCGGAGCTGGCGCGCCGACCTGTTCATCTCCCTCCACGCCGATTCCAACCCGGACCCGAACGTCAACGGGCTGTCCATCTACACCCTCTCCGAATCGGGTTCGGACAAGGAGGCGGCGGCCCTCGCCCGCAAGGAGAACCAGTCCGACGTGATCGCCGGCGTCGATCTGGCCGGCGGCAACTCGACGGTCGCGCCCATTCTGATCGATCTGGCCCAGCGCGACACGATGAACCGGTCGTCGCGCTTTGCCGAGGGCGCCGTCGCGATGCTGACCCATGCGACGGACATTTTGCCGCGACAGCCGCACCGCTCGGCGGCCTTCGTCGTCCTCAAGGCGCCCGACGTGCCGTCCGTGCTGATCGAGCTGGGCTATCTCTCCAATTCCGAGGATGCCGACCAGATGAGGACGGTGCGCTGGCGGAACGGCGTGGCCCAGGCAATCGCCGGTGCCGTCGACCAGTATTTCGCGCCGCCGGAGGCCGCCTTTCCTTAAAGGGCGTAACGTGACGGAAATCCTTTCCATCGCCATAATCGACCGATAGAAGGGCGGCCCAAAGGGGCTGATCACGCCGATGTGGCGCCGGGTTCTACTGTACGCAGGATTGGGAGCAGGGGTGCTGACGGCCGCGGCCGTTCTCGGCGCGCTGGGCTACATCTATTCGGTCACCCGGGACCTGCCGAGCGTCGAGGCGCTGCGCAACTACCAGCCGCCGGTGACCACCCGCGTCTATGCGGGCGACGGCACGCTGCTCGGCGAATATGCCCGGGAGCGGCGCATTTTCGTTCCCATCGCCTTCGTGCCCAAGCTCGTGACCGAGGCGTTCACCTCGGCCGAGGACAAGAATTTCTACACCCATCCCGGCATCGACCCGTCCGGGATCATGCGCGCGGCGGTCAAGGACATCTTCAACGTCTTCGAGCACCGGCGGCTGGAAGGCGCTTCCACCATCACCCAGCAGGTGGCCAAGAATTTCCTGCTCAACAGCGACGTCAAATTCTCACGCAAGATCCGCGAGGCGATCCTCGCCATCCGCATCGACGCGACCTATCCCAAGTCGAAGATCCTCGAGCTCTACCTCAACGAAATCTACCTCGGCGAGAATTCGTACGGCGTCGCCGCGGCGGCGCTGAACTATTTCGGCAAGTCGCTCGACGAGCTCGACATCGCCGAGGTGGCGTTCTTAGCCGCCTTGCCCAAGGCGCCGTCCGCCTACGACCCGGTCCATAATCACCAGGCGGCGCTGGACCGGCGCAACTGGGTGATCGGCCAGATGCGCGAGAACGGCTATATCACGCGCGAGCAGGAACAGGCGGCGATCGCGGAACCGCTGATCACGCAGACGCGCGCTATCGGTTCGCAGACCGAGGATGCCGACTATTTCGTCGAGGAGGTCCGCCGTCTGCTCTATGCGCGCTACGGCGAGCAGGCGCTGTACGACGGCGGCCTGCAGGTGCGCGCAACGCTCGATACGACGCTCCAGAACTACGCGGTGAACGCCTTGCGTGCCGGACTGGTGCGCTACGACCGCCGCCACGGCTGGCGGGGCGCGATCAGCAACATCAACGTCGCGGGCAACTGGAAGGACACGCTGGCCGCCGCGGAGAACCAGTCGGGCATCGACAGTTGGCGCGTCGCCGTGGTGCTGTCGTTCGACGGCAAGGACACGAAGATCGGGCTGGGCGACGGGTCGACCGGCACGATTCCGTTCTCGGAACTTGCCTGGGCGCGCCGGGAACTGCGCAACGCCACCGTCGGCGCGGCGCCGGCAAAGCCCGAGGACGCGCTCAAGATCGGCGACGTCATCTATGTCGAAGAGGTCGGCGCGCCGCACAATTTCGGCCTGCGGCAGGTGCCGGAAGTGAACGGCGGGATCGTGTCGATGGACCCCCATACGGGGCGCGTCCTCGCGCTGTCCGGCGGCTTCAGTTATGCATCGAGCCAGTTCGATCGTGCCTTCCAGGCGATGCGCCAGCCGGGCTCGTCGTTCAAGCCCTATGTTTATGCGGCCGCTCTCGACAACGGCTACACCCCGGTGAGCAAGGTGCTCGACGCGCCGTTCGAGATGGTCGACGGCACGGGCAAGGTCTGGCGGCCGAAGAACTTCGAGAAGCACTATCTCGGGATGACTACGCTCAGGCGCGGTATCGAGCTGTCGCGCAACCTGATGACCATCCGCCTGGCGCAGGCGATCGGGATGGACAAGGTCGTGCAATATCCGGAACGCTTCGGCGCCTACGATCGCCTCGCGCCGTTCCTCGCCAATTCGATCGGCTCGGCCGAAACGACACTGCTCAAGCAGGTCACGGGCTATGCCGTGTTCGTCAACGGCGGCAAGAAGATCATCCCCTCGCTGATCGACCGTATCCAGGACCGCAACGGCAAGACGATCTGGCGCCACGACAGCCGCGCCTGTGACGGCTGCAATGCCGCGGACTGGGCCGGCCGGGCCGAACCGCTGCTCGCCGACACGCGCGAGCAGGTGCTGGATCCGCAGACCGCCTACCAGGTGGTTTCTCTGCTCGAGGGCGTCGTGCTGCGCGGCACGGGCCGCTCGGTGCTCGCCGTGGGCAAGCCGCTTGCCGGAAAGACGGGTACCTCGAACGATTCCAAGGATGTGTGGTTCGTCGGCTTCGCGCCCGATCTGCTCTGCGGCGTCTATGTCGGTTTCGACAATCCGCGCACGCTCGGCGGTTACGAGCAGGGTGCGACGGTTGCCGCGCCGATCTTCCGCGATTTCATGAAGGGTGCGCTTTCGGGCCAGCCCGGCCTGCCGTTCCGCGTCGCGCCGGGCGTCGAGATCGTCAATGTCGACTATCACTCCGGCGCCTTGTCGAGCGGACCCGGCTCCATTCCCGAAGTGTTCAAGCCCAACACCGCGCCCGGCGAACCCGATGCGCCAAATGCCGATATCGGCGACAGCGTCGGCGCTTTCTCGGGCCCGGCCGCTCCCGCGGCGAGCGGAACGGCGGGCGCTCCGGCGGCCGGCGGACTGTACTGACCAGCCCAACTTTACGAACCGGGCGGCGCTGCCTATATCAGCGCCCGGAGATACGATCATGCGCCCCGAAATCCAACGCACCGTCGACGACATCCAGCAGGCCGTCGCCCTGCTGAGGAGGCATCTTTGACTGGGACAAGTCCACGCGCCGCCTCGACGAGCTGAACGCCAAAGCCGAAGACCCCGCGATCTGGAACAACCCGCAGGACGCGCAGAAGCTCATGCGCGAAAGGCAGAAGCTCGAGACGTCGCTTGCGGCGGTGCGCGGTCTCGAGAACGAGCTCGCCGACGCGCTCGGTCTGATGGAGATGGCGGAAAGCGAGAACGACGCCGCGATGGTCGCCGATGCGGAGCGTTCGATCCAGACTCTCGCCAGCCGCGCCGAACAGCAGCGCCTCCAGTCCATGCTTTCGGGCGAAGCGGACGGTAACGACACCTATCTCGAAATCCACGCCGGTGCCGGCGGCACGGAGAGCCAGGACTGGGCCGCGATGCTCGAGCGCATGTACACGCGCTGGGCCGAGAAGCACGGCTACAAGGTCGAATATCTCGAGGAAAGCGAAGGCGAGGGCGCCGGCATCAAGTCGGCGACGATCCTGATCAAGGGCGAGAATGCCTATGGCTGGCTGAAGACCGAGGCGGGCGTGCACCGCCTGGTGCGCATTTCGCCGTTCGATTCCAATGCGCGCCGCCACACCAGCTTTTCCAGCGTCACGGTCTATCCGGTGATCGACCAGTCAATCGAGATCGACATTCCGGAAAAGGACGTCCGCATCGACGTCTATCGCGCCTCCGGCGCCGGCGGCCAGCACGTCAACAAGACCGAGAGCGCCGTGCGCATCACCCATCTCCCGACCGGTATCGTCGTCGCCTGCCAGACCGAACGCTCGCAACACCAGAACCGGGCCAATTGCTGGGACATGCTGCGCGCCCGGCTCTACGAACTGGAATTGAAGAAGAAGCAGGACGAGACCGGCGCCTTCATCGGCGAGAAGTCGGACATCGGCTGGGGACACCAGATCCGGTCTTACGTCCTGCAGCCGTACCAGCTCGTGAAGGACCTGCGAACGGGCGTCGAGAGCCGCACGCCGCAGGACGTGCTCGACGGCGACATCGATCCGTTCATGTCGGCCGCGCTCGCACAGGCGATCGGCGGCAAGCCGAAGGAAGAGATCAAGGATCTCGACTAGGCCGATTGCCGGCAGGAGGCATGTGCATGACGTTCCGTGGGTACAGTCTTTGCGCGCTCCTTTTTTCCGGCATTGTCTCGGGCGCGCAGGCGCATACGATCTGTACCATGCTCGCCGATGCATCGACCGGCCGGATCCTCGTCGAGCGGGGCGATTGTACGACGCGCGTCACGCCCGCCTCGACGTTCAAGATCGCCATCAGCCTGATGGGCTACGACTCCGGATTTCTGAAGGATGAGCACACGCCGCTGCTGCCGTTCCGCGAGGGTTATCCTGACTACATCGCATCGTGGCGCGCGCCGACCGATCCCACTGCCTGGATCAGGAACTCCGTCGTCTGGTACTCACAGCAGGTCACGCGATCGCTCGGCCAGGACCGCTTTCGCCGCTACGTCGCGGCCTTTCGCTATGGCAACGAGGACGTCTCGGGCGATCCCGGCAAGCATGACGGACTGACACGCGCCTGGTTGTCGTCCTCGCTCAAGATTGCGCCGAAGGAGCAGATCGCATTCCTGCGCCGGCTTGTGGCGCGCACGCTGCCCGTATCCGGTCGCGCGTTCGAAATGACCGGCCGCATCACCGAGATCGGCACCTACGGCGATGGATGGGACGTTCACGGCAAGACGGGAACGGGTTCGCCCGTGCTTGCGTCGGGAGTCCATGACGACGCCCACGATTATGGCTGGTTCGTCGGCTGGGCGCGCAAGGACGGACGCGCCGTCGTTTTCGCCCGCCTGATCCAGGCCGACACCATCTTGCCGGAGGGCGCAGGGCCGAACGCGCGCGCGCCTTTTCTGGCCGAACTGCCGGACTTGCTCAGGTCGTCGACGAAATAGCGGAACGCGCCGTCAGCTCGCCGCCAGCGGCCGCGGTGCGTCCGTAACGGCGGGACGCGGCGCGACCGGTGCCGCAGCCTGCGTCATCGGCGCGGTCGAGCCGGGCGCGGTGGAAATCGCGCGGAACTCGTTCGCCGGTTTCTTGGCGCTGAGCTCATCGGCCAGCGGATTGTCGGCGTGACGGCAATTGCCTTCGAAGAAGGCGCCGGTTTCCACGGCGAACGCTTCGTGCAGGATGTTGCCTTCGACATGGCTCGTCGCGCACAGCAGGATCCTGCGGGCGCGGATGCTGCCCTGGACGCGGCCGCGGACGGTGACGTCTTCGGCCACGACTTCGCCGTTGATGAAGGCCTTGTCCCCGATCACGAGCCCGGCGCTGCGGACGTCGCCGTCGACCCGGCCGTCGACCTGAATGTCGCCCGTCGAGGTCAGCGTACCGCTGACGATCAAATCGGCGCTGATGATGGACGGTGCCGACGAACGCGCCGCGCGCTTGGCCTGCGGAACGGCCGTCGCTGCTGTGGCCGCCGCGGTCGCCGCCGAGTCCTTTTTACTCGTAAACATGTCTGCCAGCCTCGATAAAGGTGCTCGGGTTTCGAACGACATCATCGTACCAAACCTCATAATGCACGTGAGGTCCGGTGCTGCGCCCCGTCGATCCGAGTTTTCCGATCGGAGCGCCTTGCGAAACCTTAGCGCCGACGCGGACTAGAATCGACGACAGATGGCCATAGCGCGTGTGAATTCCGAAGCCATGGTCAATTTCCACCATATTGCCATATCCGCCACGCTCTCCGGCGTAAATTACCGTGCCGGGAGCGGTCGCGGAGATCACCGAGCCCCAGGGACCTGCGAAATCGACGCCGGGATGGAATGAGTAGCGCCCCGTAAACGGATCGATGCGGGCACCAAATCCGCTCGTGCGTTCAAACTGCGCGCCGGCGACGGGCGTCGTCAGCGGAATATGGCGCGTGGCGGACATCAACGTGTTCAACTGATCGAGCACCGCCGAGGCGCGCAGGAAGGCATCGCTGAACTTCTGGTCGGCGATTCCGTCGATCCGCACGCTCTGGAGCGGAATGTCGGGACCGCCTACGCCGTGCGCGCCTTCGAACCGGCGCGCATAGTCGTCGGGGTTGATTCCGGCGTGGCGGATCAAGCTCTGCAGCTCGGCGACGCCATGCGCCACTTCGCCCTGCGCGCGCACCATCAGCACCGTCTCCTGCGTGCCGATGGCGGCAACGCGGCGTGTCTGTTCGTCCAGCACGCGCAGCGCCGGATGCGCCGCGAAGTTGAGGGTCAGTTCGGGCGTCGCCGGTGTCGAACGACCGAACAGGAAGCCCGTGATGTGTCCGACCGCCCCGCCGAAGTCGAGGAAGCTCGCCTTTGTCGGCTTGGCGGTGCGCGGCTGAGGCGCCATCGGCTGCGGCATCGCGGGCAACACCGATGCTCCGCCAGGAGCCGATACCTGCGGCGTCGGCGGCAGGTTGTTCATGAGCGCAGGCGGCTGGGGATTGTCGATCCCGTCGCTCGGTCCGGGACCATCGCCCGCTTCGGCCGGCGCATGGTCCGGTCCGATGCGTATTCCCGTATTGGCCAGTCCTGCCAGAGTCGCATCCACCTGATGCTTCTGGTTCAGGAAGGTCATGATCGTGTTCTGCTTGAGTTGCAGCTCGTCCGCCGTCGACTTGAAGCGGTCCTCTGCGGCGACGAGCGCGCCGTTCAATTCGTCGTAGGAAAGCTGGAGGTCGGCGACGCGATTCTCGTACGCCGACTGCATCTGCTGATAGCGGTGGTCCTTCGCAGCAATGATCCGGTCTTTGAAGATCACATTGACGGTCGCGAACGCGACCCAGCCGAGAAAGATCAGGGACAGTCCAGCCAGCGTTGCCTGGAGAGTCGGACCAAAAGTGAAGAACTGAACGCGCCCGTCGCTGCGGATATAGATCTGGCGCTCCGGAAACGTTTCGTGGAGCCAAGCCCAGACTCGCTCGACGAGAGTCCCCGCCATCCCAACACTTCCCTCGTGTGAGTCTTGTGCGCCGTTCCCAACGGCGCGCATTTCACTCAATTGACGCCGTCGAATCAAGCTTTTGCCCCAGAAAAACGACTTCGCCGTCGATCGAGGTCCGAACGATTTTTTTGGCGGAACGGATTTCATCGGAGCGACTTGGCTGCGGCGAGAACGTCTGCAACGTGGCCGGGAACTTTGACCTTACGCCATATCTGATTGATTACGCCTTTGCCGTCGACGAGAAACGTCGCGCGCTCCATCCCCATGTACTTACGACCATACATGCTCTTCTCCACCCAAACTCCGTAGGCGAGGGCAGTTTCGGTTTCGGGGTCCGAGGCGAGCACGAGTTTCAACTTGTACTTGGCCTTGAACTTGTCGTGCGAAGCGGTGCTGTCCTTCGAGACACCAATCACCGCAACGCCCAGCGAATCAAATTTCTTCTTGCTCTCGGAAAAACCGATCGCCTCCTTCGTACAACCGGACGTGTCGTCCTTGGGGTAGAAGTAGAGTACGAATGGCTGTCCCTTGAGGGACGCGAGCGATACTTCACCGCCCCCGTCCGTCGCAAGTCGGAACTTCGGGGCCTTGTCGCCGGGCTTGAGGTCCATGCGGTCTCCGAAAGACGAAATTTCGACGTTTGCGGGCGTGGGAAGTCTAGGCCATAAGCTGATAGCTGATCTGGGGGCGAAGGCCAAGGTTCAGCCTCAATTGTCCATGATTTTGGGGGGTTAGAGGTGCAGGTGCGTTGGCGCAGGAGCCCTTAGCAGAGCGGAATTCGGGACCCAGGACGAGTGGCGGCACGCTCGCCGACGCCTGGAATGCGTCCTTTATCGGCCGCTATATCAAGTCGCACCATCTCAGCCGGACGGCTCTGGTTGCGGCCGCTCTGGGTGTTGCCGTCTTGTTCTTCGTCATCGGCGCCGGCCTGCGGCTATTGGTCGGACCGATCTCGCTCGGCCCGCTGTCGGGCCAGATATCCGACGCCATTGCTCAGGCATTGCCGGGTATCACCGTACGCTACGATCAAGCCGCGATCGAATGGTCGCGCGACCAGGGGCGCGTCAATCTCGTCGTGCTCGGTGCGCGCGTCTTCGACTCCAAGGGCCGCATCATCGCGCAGGCGCCGCAAGCCGACATCGATCTGGCCGCGCAACCGTTCATCCAGGGCAAGCTGGTCGTCACGCGCATCACGCTGGTCGGCGTACAACTGACGCTCGTGCGTACGGAAGATGGCGGCGTGCGCCTGGGCGTCGAACGCGACGAGACGCAGCGCGACATCATCAAGCGCATCACGGACGCGATCAATTCGAACAGCACGGGCGCGTCGGCGTTGCAGGCTTTCGCCATCCGCAACGCGCGCGTCGCTTTCCTCGACGAGACGACCGGCATGTTCCTCGTCGCCCCTAAGGCCGACGTGAAGATCGCGACCGCCGGACGGAACCTGGTCGCGACGCTCGCGGCCGACGTCGAGGTCTCGGGCCGCGCCGCGCAAGTCAGCGGCTTGATGAATCTGCCGCCGAAGCAAGGACCGGTGACAGGAACGATCGAGGTCCGCGGTCTCGACGTAGCTGCGCTCGGCCGCAACGCGCAGATGTTCCACTTCCTGCGAAGCGTCGCGATGACCGCAAACTTCTCGGCGTCCTTCGCGATCCAGGGAACGCATCTGCTGTCCGCCGGCTTCGGCGCGGACGCGTCCGGCACGGCGGTCCTGATCGGCGTGAAACAGCCGGTGGAGGTCAGGACCCTGCACCTTGCGGGACATTATGACCGCGCGACGGCCCGCATCTACGTCGACAACGCCATTCTCGACTCCAGCCAGATGAAGGCGCACCTCGTCGGTGCAAGCAGCCTGATATACGATACGTCCGGCGCCATCCAGCGGCTCGGCGTGACGCTCGACGCGGACCATGTTTCGCTCTCGGCGCCCGGCATCTTCGCGCAACCCGTCGCCGTGTCTTCGGCTGCGTTGAACGGCAGCTACGTTCCGGCCACGCACGACATCCTGATCGATCGCCTGGGAGTCGCAGGGAAGGGACTGAAGCTCGAAACTTCGGGCCGCGTGACGCTGATCGACAAGCAATCCCCGGTGACCGAGCTGAAGGGCCGGATCGATACGCTCAGGGTGGGCGACCTCCTGCATTTCTGGCCGCTCGGCGCCGCCGACGGCGCGCGCGACTGGATCAGCCGCAACATCTTCGCCGGCTCCGTCGGGCCGATATTGTTCGAGACGCACTTCGCCGCCGGCATGCTCGACCAGGACAAGCTGCCCGACAATGCGCTCGCGATGACGTTCCCGATCATCGATGCCGAGGCCAACTACGTCACGGGCCTGACGCACATGACCGCCGTGCAGGGAAAAGCGAAGCTGACCGGCAACACCTTCACGGTCGACGTCTCGAGCGCGCGCATCGGTCCGCTCATGCTCAGCAAGGGACATGCATCCGTACCGGATCTCAGTGCCGCGGATACGCCGGCCGAGATCATGGCCCATGTCGACGGCTCGATGACGGACATCCTCAAGCTCACCGACCTCAAGCCGCTGAACTACGCCACCCGGTTCGGCATCGATCCGAACACCACCAAGGGCGCGGCGAACGTCGATCTCGATTTCAAGCTGCCGCTCAAGCGCGACCTCGGCATCGACATGGTCGCGATCTCGGTGAAGGCCAACGTCGCCGGCTTTGCCGTCGCGCTCGGCAAGGACCTGCGCCTTGCCGACGGCACGATGAAGTTCGAGATCGACAACAACCGTCTGCACGCCGCCGGCGTGACGTCGCTGGCGACATCACGGCTGACCGTGGACTGGGTCGAGGATTTCAAGACGCGCAACGCCATCACGACGCGCGTCGCGGTGAAGGGACTGGTCGACGATGCGGCGCGCGAGGCGCTGCATATCCATGTCAGCGACTATCTGCGCGGCAATGTCGGCGTCAACGGAACCCTGACCGGCCATCGCGGACAGCTTCTCAGCGCCGATCTGAATCTCGACATGACGCCGTCGATCCTGTCGTTCGACCTGGTCGGCATCGGCAAGCCCGCCGGCTTTCCGGCATCGGGCCACGGCACGGCGGTGTTCGGACCGCACACGGCCATTCAGTCGGCCGACGTGAAGATCACCGGTCCCTCGCTCCAGACCACGATGTCGGCGACGTTCAATCCGGACGGGCAGATGGCCTCGCTCAGCGCGCCGACCGTGCGTTCGGGCTCGGCAAACGATTTCTCGTTCAACCTGACGCGCTCGTCCGCCGGCGAGGACGTCGTCGTGCGCGGCCGCTCCGTCGACGGCACGCGCATCGCCGGACGCGGCAGCTCCAACGGCAACGGCAAGGCTGCGGCGTCCACCCCGCGCGCGACGAGCAGCACGGGGTTCGACGGCCCGTTCCACGTCAGCGTGAAAGTCGATCGTGCAGTGCTGCGCAGCGGCGTCGCGATCGCGCCGTTCAACATCGACTATGCCGGCGTCGGCGAACGGATCGGAAGCCTGGCCCTGAACGGCACGCTCGGAAAGAACGCGTCGCTCGCCGGAAACATTGTTCCCTCCGGCGCCGACCGCAAGCTCGTCGTGACCTCCAACGATGTCGGCCTCCTGGCGCGCGGCCTGTTCGGCTTCCAGAGCATGAAGGGCGGCAAGCTCGACCTGCAGATCGTCCTGCACGGTCCGGTCAATCCCGCCGCGAGCGATCCGCCGGCCGCCAACGACTACCAGGGCGTCATGAAACTCGAGGACTTCCGGCTGCTCAACCAGCCGTTCCTCGCACGCCTGTTCAGCGCGGGCTCGCTCATCGGCTTCGGCAACCTTCTGCAGGGCGACGGCATCGCCATCGACGAACTGAAGGTGCCGTTCAGCTCGCGCAACGGCGTGCTCGCCATCCAGGACGCCCGCGCCACCGGACCGGCGATCGGCGTCAGCGCCGAAGGCTATCTCGACCGGCCGAAGAACGAGATCGCGATCAAGGGAACGCTCGTGCCGCTGTTCGGAATCAACAGCGTGCTGGGATTCATTCCGCTGCTCGGCGACCTGCTCGTGTCCAAGCCGGGCGAAGGCATCATCGGCATGACTTATTCCGTCGCCGGCGATCCGGAAGAGCCGCGCATCAGCGTCAATCCGCTGTCGATGGTGACGCCGGGCATCCTGCGCCGCATCTTCGAAGGCAAGATGCCGGACGCGGCCAACGCGCCCTCGAACGTGAAGCCTGCGCCGGCGACGGCGACGCCGCAGGGGCCGGACAGCCCGACGCAGGACAAGCCCTAGGCCGGCTTCACCAGCACGTGCTTCTTCTTGCCGCTCGACAGCTTGACGACGCCTTCCTTGGTGACGTCGGCGGGCGACACGATGAGTTTCGGATCGCTCACCGCGACGTCGTTGATGCGCAGGCCGTTGTTGGCGATCAGCTTGCGCGCTTCGGAGTTCGACGATGCGAGGCCGCAGGCGACCGCGAGGTTGAGGATGCCTTCGGGTAGCCTGGCCGAGATCGTCGGCAGGCCTTCGGCGAGCGTTCCTTCCTCGAAGGTGCGTCGGGCCGTTTCGCCCGCGGCGAGCGCGGCTTCGCGCCCGTGCAAAACGGCCGTCGCCTCGGTCGCGAGGATCTTCTTGGCGTCGTTCAGCTCCGCACCCTGGAGCTTCTCGAGGCGCGCGATCTCGGGCAGCGGCAGGTCGGTGAACAGCCGCATGAACTTTCCGACGTCGCCGTCCTCGCAGTTCCGCCAGAACTGCCAATAGTCGTAGACGCTGAGCATGTCCTTGTTGAGCCAGACGGCG
>Ga0335070_10005824_pt1 | contig 14526 bp, 10 predicted proteins | sample Lox_Sample_13_FD_206722 | JGI IMG/M metagenome (GOLD analysis project Ga0335070, IMG submission 206722) | Soil microbial communities from Loxahatchee National Wildlife Refuge, Florida, United States - Lox_Sample_1.3 | ecosystem: Environmental > Terrestrial > Soil > Wetlands | place: USA... | reverse complement strand
GACCGATGAGCATGACGAGGCCGATCTGGGCATAGACATCGTTGTCCTGATTCCGCATCCATAAGAAGCCGAATGCACCCGCTACCGCGATTGGCGTACCTAACAAGACGCTGAAAGGCAAAGACCAGCTTTCATACTGCGCGGCGAGAATCAAAAAGACGAAAAGAAGAGACATCGAAAAAACGATCGTCGGTGAAACACCTTCCTCAGCCTTCTTCTCCTGATAAGACATGCCCATGTAGTCATAGCCCATCTCTGATGGCATGTTTTGGGCAAAAACCTCTTCGAGAGCTTTCATCGCCTGGCCGGAACTGTAACCTGGTGCTGATCCTCCATTGATCTGAGCACAGCGATAAAGGTTGTAGCGCAAAGTGAATTCCGGGCCAATGCTGGGCTTAACCGCGGTCAGGGTGCTCAAAGGCACCGGCTGCCCGGCATCGTTGGTGACGTAGAACTGACCGAGATTCTCCGCACGAGTACGAAAATCGCCTTCGGCTTGAACGTAGACCTGCCACTGACGTCCGAAGCGGTTGAAGTAATTCACAAGCAGCCCGCCCATGAATGTCTGCAGCGTCTTGTAAACGTCCGACAATTGAACGCCTTGGGAGATCACCTTCGGACGGTCAACGTCTACATATACCTGCGGAACTGCGGCGAGGGCGGTGGTGTAGATGGTGCCGATTTCGGGGCGCTTGCGCGCGGCTGCGAGAAACCTTGTCAGATTCTCATTGAGGAACTGTGGGTCTTTGCCCGCTCGATCTTCCAGCATGAAGGTAAAGCCACCGGACGTGCCAACACCGGGAATCGCAGGCGGCGGAAATGAGAAGCTAAGGCCTTCGGTAACTTGTGCAAGTTCCTTATTAAGGTGCGCCTTGATAGCTTCGTATTGCTCTTCCGGAGCTTTTCTCTCGCCCCACTCCTTAAGCGTGATCCAGTAAAAAGAGCTGTACGTATTCTGGACTCCACTCAACATGCTGAAGCCAAGGACAGAGGTCACGGAGTGGACGCCTGGCGTCTTCAAGATCATGTCTTCGATCTTGCGAGACACTTCGTCATTTCGTTGGAGAGAAGCAGCGTTCGGCAGCTGGAGCCCGGCGAAAACGTAGCCCTGGTCTTCATCAGGCAGGAAGCTGCGCGGCAACCGCGACCCAAACCATCCCGCCAGGATGGCGACGCCTAATAAAAGGAGCATGCTCATGCCGGCCCTGCGGATCAAGGTTCCGCACAGGCTGACGTAGCCATCGGTAGTGCGGCCAAAGACTCGATTGAACCAGCGAAAAAATATCCCTAACGGGCCGCGTGCCTCTTTGCGTGGGCGTAACAACAAAGCCGACAACGCGGGGCTCAGAGACAGCGCATTGAATGCGGAGAAGATAACGGAGATGGCGATCGTGATCGCGAATTGCTGATAGAGCCGCCCCGTGATGCCGGGGATAAACGCCGTTGGGACAAACACCGCCGCCAAAATTAGAGCAATCGCGATGACCGGTCCCGAAACTTCTTCCATGGCCTTATACGCTGCGTCTTTCGGGGTCATGCCATGCTCGATGTGGTGCTCCACCGCTTCCACCACCACGATCGCATCGTCGACGACCAATCCGATCGCGAGCACCATTCCAAACAGCGAGAGTGTATTGATCGAAAACCCCATGAACGGAAACACCACAAACGTTGCGACGAGAGAAACCGGGACCGCCAACAGAGGAATCAGGGTCGCTCGCCAGCCTTGCAGAAAAATGTAGACGACGAGGATGACCAGAAGGATGGCTTCCAAGAGGGTGTGCTGGATTTCCTTCAGCCCTTCGGTGACCGCGAGGGTGGTGTCCAAGGCAATGTCATAGTCCAGATCCTGAGGGAAGCGCTGCTTGGCTTCCTGCATCAGCTTGCGGACGCCGGCTGCTGCCTGCACGGCATTCGTTCCGGGAAGCTGATAGACCGCAACCACGGCAGCCGGTTTCCCGCTGTAACGTCCGACGAGGTTATAGGTTTGGGCTCCCAGTTCAAGACGCGCAACATCTTTCAGTCTTAATATGGAGCCATCGGAGTTTGCACGAATGACGATCTGGCCGAACTCCTCGGCGGAAGGAAGACGGCCCTGGGCCTTAACGGCGTAGGTAAACTCCTGGCCCAAAGGAACTGGCTCGCCGCCGATTTGTCCAGCAGGATTAACTGTGTTCTGCGCCTGAATTGCTTTCACAATTTCAGGGACGGTCACGTTCATCTTCGCCAGCTTGTCGGGCCGTACCCAACAGCGCATCGCATATTGACCGGCTCCGAAGACCGTAACGCTTGCGATGCCGGGCACACGCGTTAATTGGTCATTCAGATTGATGTAGGAATAATTAGCCAGGAAAACGTTGTCGTAGGTTCCCTTTGGGGAGTAGAGGTTCACCAACATCAAAGGGGCGGCAGTAGATTTCTGGACGGTCACTCCATAATTAACGACGTCGCTGGGCAGTTGCGAATTTGCCTGGTTGGTGCGCATCTGCGCGAGGATCTGATCGGTGCTGGGATCTGTCTTGATATCGAAATTGACGGTCAACGTCATCTGGCCATTGTTGGCGTTGTTGGAATACATGTAGTTCATGTTGTCGACGCCGCTCATCTGCTGCTCGATCGGCGTCGCAACTGATTGCTCGACCGTGACTGCATCGGCACCCGGGTAGGTGGCTTTTACCTGAACCTCGGGTGGAGCGATGTTCGGAAACTGCGCAGTGGGGAGTCTTCGCATCGCGATGACGCCGATGATCACCATGAGGATGGCGATCACCATCGCAACGATTGGCCGGCGGATAAAGAAATTTGCCATGGCTTACTCCCCTTGTCCCGGTGCGGCCGGCTTAAACTGCTTAGGTTGAACAGGCGCGCCTTCCCTTGCTTTCTGCATGCCTTCTGCGATGACCTGTTCGCCCGGCTGCAGTCCATCGGTGATAACCCACATCGGACCGACGCGCTCTCCAGTTTTCACTGGGCGAATGCTGGCTTTATTGTCGGAGCCAACGACCACGACGCTGTAGCTTCCCTGGGTTTCAATTACAGCGCGCTGCGGAACAAGCAGCGCACCTTTGGCAACGCCGGTTGCGGCGCGCACACGGCCGAACATTCCGGGGCGCAAGATACCGCCCGGATTGTCGAATGCTCCCGCGATTCGAATCGTTCCTGTTTTCACATCCACTTGCCGATCCGCAAGGACCAACCAACCCTTTTCGGGGTACACGGTTCCATCGGACAGAATCAATTCCAGGACTTTCTTGCCCGAGGGGAGCTTTTTCCCCTCAGCCACATCACTGATTCGGCTCGCGAATTTCAAGTACTCCTGCTCGCTCAGCGCAAAGTAGGCCTTGATTGGGTCGACTTCCGACACGGTGGTAAGGACCGAAGTTGGTCCGATCAGGTCGCCAATCTGCGCTTTTGCTAAACCAGCGATGCCATCGATGAGCGACCGCACCTTCGTGAAACCCAGATTCAGGTTCGCCTGATCTACTTGAGCTTTCGCAGCCGCCACCATCGCTTCAGCCGCCTGGTTTGCCTGAATGTCATTGTCGAGTTGAGCCTGTGGTATAGCACTTTCCTTCGCAAGCGGAGTGTCGCGAGCAACATCAAGCTTGGTCTTGCCGAGCTGGGCCTGCGCCTCCGCGAGTTGACCTTCTGCTTGAGCGAGTGCTGCCTCGAATGGCCGGGGATCGATCTCAAACAGTATGTCGCCTTTATGAACCGCCGTACCTTCTCTATAGTTCTGCTTTAGCAGATAACCGGTTACCTGGGGCTGGATTTGCGCGTTGACGTATCCATCGAGCGTCGAGATGCACTCCGTATAGAGTGGAACGTCTTGTTGCTGGACAGCGGCGACTTCGACTTCGGGAGGCGGAGTTTCGGCGCGCACATTTTCCTTGCTGCATCCCAGGGATGAGAGCAGAAGTCCCACTAGCAGGAAGTGACTAAGCCAGAGCACGGGAGAACTCTCGGGTTGATGACGGAGTAAGGTTTCGTCTGCAGGTCCATGCTGACACGACAACATTGATTTCACAGGCATGTGAGACTCCTTCGGAAGCAACCGGTACGGCATCGGTAGTCCTTGACGATGCAATCGAGAGCTAGAATCGAGCGTTGAGCCCGCTACTCTTTGGGACTGATCGGAACACTTCAACTGTGCGAGCTAAAGAGTAGAAGGGTGCATGGGTCGCAGAAACTGGCAGAAGTGTCAGTTGGAGTGGGCGATCAGGCGGAGAATTGAGAGTTGATGAAGGGCCGACTTGGGTAGCGGGGAAATCGGATTACCGGGTGGTCGCATGTCACGAATGAACAGTGATCAAGCAGCGAAGTTAATGGAAGAAGACTCATGGTTTCAAGGAGAACTACTAGCGACAGTTTTGGGATGAATGTCATACCGTGCTAGCAGACGTTTCGGAATTGTTTCGTCTAAAGTGGCTCTGTGGGATGTGGCAATATCATGCGAATGCCCGTGGGCAATATCAAAAGCAGCGATTTGAGTTCTGAGGCTGTGGTGCAGATGCTGCCCCGGATCCTTTTGGCCGACGACATGCAAGAGATCCTCGATGCCGTCTCGTGCGTACTCGATGGCGAAGGCGAAATTGTTGGGTATGCAGAAGACGGCGAACAGGTCCTCGAACTAGTACAAGAGAAATCGCCAGATCTTGTGGTGCTCGATCTCTTCATGCCAGTTTTGAACGGGATTGAGACGGCCAAACGCCTTAGGGCGTCCTCTCCGCATATTAAGGTCCTGTTCCTTACAGTGTGCGACGATTCAGATTTCGTGGAAACTGCAATTTCGGCAGGTGCTTTGGGATATGTGTTGAAATCATGTTTGATGACGGACTTGGTCCCTGCAATTCATGTCGTTCTCCAGAACTGCGTGTACATCTCTCCCTGTCTAGTCCCCTGCCAGTCGTAACTCCGACATGGCGCTCTCGTGTTCCTTTAGGAAATCCGCTCGCGTCAGAAAAGCACTCACTTAAGTCAGATTGGGATAAGGAATCCATCCCGACCCAAAGAAGCACCTTTGCTTGTACTGGCATCAGTAACAGTTACCTGCAGTTCCAGATTTCAATAGGTTTGTCACCAGTGGTATAAAGACGGAAGAATGCAGCGCCTTGCCAGAGGAGCGGCGGAAGGCAAAACGGTATATCGCGTATGGAAAACCGCCACAGGCCCCGCCTGCTGATTGCAGACGACCACACACTCATGGCCGAAGCTTGCAAGAACCTGCTCGAACCCGAGTTTCAGGTTCTGGCAATCGTAAATAATGGACGAGACTTGCTTAAAGTCGCCGCGGAGCTCAAGCCCGACGCGGTGGTTTTAGACATCGCGATGCCGCAATTGAACGGACTGTGCGCGGCCGAGGAATTGAAACACACTTTACCTTCCTGCAAATTGATCTTCATGACCATGAACATGGCTCCGGATGTGGCTGCCGAAGCATTTCGTCGGGGCGCCAATGCTTACGTAGTCAAGAGTTCGACTGCGACAGAGCTCGTAACTGCCATCCGGCGAGCCCTCAGGTCTGAATCGTACATCTCGCCAGCTATCACTAAGGACACGGTGGATTTTCTCTTGCGGAGCGGCGCATCTTTTAGTGCAGAAAGAAGACTCACACGGCGCCAGAGCGAAATCCTGCAGCTCCTGGCTGAAGGCATGTCGATGAAAGAAATCGCGAGTGTTTTGGATGTGAAACCTGGAACGGTTGCCTTCCACAAATACAACCTGATGCAGGCGCTGGGCGTGAAGAGTAATGCCGCACTGCTTCAGTATGCGATCAAACACCATCTGATCAGTTGATTGAGGGACTCAGGCTAACGTAGGCTCCTCGACGCATTCGTGTCGTGAGTACTACTGATGGCGGAAGTTGCCCAGATTTTCTCCAACCTAGTAAAAGTGACAGTCCGTATCAGGCGAATCACCAACGTAAACTCGCATGTAGTGTGCGTGGTGAGCCATGATCCACTCGTCTGTGCTCCGCTTCGTTGAGCGAACAGTTACAACTCCAGCCGTTCCTGCTGATTTTCGTTATCTTGCAGCACGAACGAGAAGCTTGTTCGCAATTTGTATCTTCACGTTGATTCTGTTAAGTCCGCCGGCGCACTCCCGCAGCTCGGAAACCAAACCGCCAGAACCGATTCCAGACGTTGAAATTGAGAATACGGGGGCCCCGGTTGAAGTTGATGGGAGGCCCGTATTGGTGGTGTACGCGCGCATCGGAGGGTTTAGCGCACAGGAACGGGCCGAAGCGATTCAGCAAAGGCTTGTGGCGCTGAGCAAGAACAGGACGATTTCAGTCGATTCGATTCATTCCGAGTCACGCGGAACCTGGACGGAGATCCTTTCTGGAACAGACCGGATCATGGGTATCACCGAGGAGGATGCGAGGGGAGCAGAACGCGACCGGGCTCAAATGGCGGCGGAGTATACGGAGATTATCCGGCAGGTGGTAAAGCAATATCGCGAAGATCACACTGTCAGCCGAATGTTATCGGGGACTCTCTACGCGGCGCTCGCAACCGTCGCTTGCGCTCTCGTTGTCTTAGGACTGTTCTGGATTCGCAGGAAGCTGCGCGAACGTTTAGAAGCACGACTCGCCCGTACATCGGCGAGAGCTACCTCCAGCGCGTTCGGCGCACACATCGGGGAATATTTGGGTAAGCCGTTGCTCGTTATCAGTCGAGCCGCATTTTGGATCGTCGTCCTCGCGATGCTGCAGGCTTATGCCACGGTGGTCCTGCGCTTTTTCCCAGCGACGAAATATACGTCTTATCAGCTTACCAATTGGCTGTTCTCGGAACTGGCGGTTTTCGGAAAGACGGTGATCTCGTATGCGCCTAATCTCATTCTTCTAGCGTTCATTGTTTTGATCACGTCGTATCTCGTAAAGGTCAACGAGTATGTTTTTGGGGAACTTCGCGATGAGAAGCTTACCATTCGCGGATTTTATCCGGACTGGGCAGAACCCACGGCGAAACTGATCAGGGTTTTGATTCTGGTGGCGGCCGTGATCGTAGCCTTTCCTTATCTGCCGGGAGCCGAAAGTCCTGCATTCAGGGGTATTTCGGTGTTCCTTGGTGTCCTTCTTTCACTGGGCTCGACTTCGGCAGTGGCGCACGCTGTGGCAGGAACGATACTTATCTACATGCGGGCCTTCCAACTGGGTGACTTCGTCCGGATCGGCAACGACGTAGGAGAGGTGATCGAGAAGACACTGCTTGTTACCAGAGTGAGGACGCAAAAAAACGAGGTTATTACGATTCCCAATGGAACAGTGCTGGGGGGAGTCGTTGTGAATTACAGTGCTGAATCGCGCAAGCGAGGCGTTATCTTCCACACCGTTGTCACGATTGGCTATAGCGCTCCCTGGCGACAGGTACACGAGTTGCTCATCTCGGCGGCGCTCGCGACCGAGGACGTAATGCACGATCCTTCGCCATTCGTGCTGCAAACAGCGCTAAATGACTTTTATGTGTCTTACGAATTGAATGCCTACACGGCCAAGCCGACGAACATGCAGAACATCTATTCGGTTTTGCATCAGAATATCCAAGACAGATTCAACGAGGCCGGCGTTGAAATCAATTCACCGCATTATGCTTCTCTGCGAGATGGAAACGAAACCACAATCCCGCAGAGCTATCTGCCTGCTGACTACCGCCACCCGGTGTTCGAGGTTCATCAGTCTAATGGGCAGCCCAGCGGCCCAAGTCGTCAGGTAGAGGAGAAAGACATGGCGACAAATCAAAAGCGCTAGCTTTAGCGGATGAACACTTTCTCTCATGCTAGGCGTTGGACTGGGATTATTGATAGTAGACAGAGTTTCTCGTCACGGGTATGGTTGGCAAAAGTTCTCGCGTGCACACTTCTCGAATACATGGACTCCAACAGGGGCAACCCAATGGCCAGCCGCAAACACACCCTTCGCCTGCTGTGGCAGACAGTGTTTCCATACGAAATTCGGTGGGGAATTGAAGAAGTACGCGACGAGGCATCAGCCCACGATGTCAAAAATCTGACGAGAACAAACGCTCCGACACATCTCTGCGATCGCGCCGGTTCGGGACCGGATGAGAGAGGGCATCTCACGTTATCGCACAATCCTGAGTTCGGTGATAGCGAGATAAGGCAGAGAGCATCCTGATGCCAGGGGCTGCGGCCCTTTTCAGTAGCTACGCTTCTTATATCGCTTCGCGACTATGTTTCGAGAATAGCATCTCGGGATTGCAGAGTAAGATTCCACCACGGCTTTTTGAAAGTAGGCCATTCCGCTGCCACTCGCCGAGCAGTCTGCTCACGGTGAAATGCGTCAAGTGCGCTGCGCTCGCCAGTTGTTCGTTCGTGATCTGGATGCTGATTCCGTTCCGGCGTGGTTGACCTATCCTGCGAGCCAGGCTCACGAGAGCCTGCGCAAGTCGCTGGCGTGCGTTATCGCAAATGAGACTCAGATGGGACGCCTGATACCAAACCAGATAGTCCGACGCAATGGTCAATCCATTCTCGAGCAGTATCGTATGCCGAGTGGCAAGCGCACGGATTGTGTCCCGCTGCCAGACGAGCAGGCGGCATTGAGATGTGGCCTCTGCGCTGACGAGATACTCCGCGGGTTCTGTTAACAGGCATGTCCCTCCCAATGCGTCTCCCGGCATGAGCCAGAACAGAGATGCCTTCCTGCCATCAGGCGTAATGAAGAAGTACCGGGCAGAGCCCGTCACGAGGAGAAAGAGCCGATCGGCCCGAGTGTTTTGCTCCGCGACAATGGCATGTGCAGGAAACTGGCGGTAAGCCGCGGCTCGAAGGACCTCGTCAAGTTGCGAGGGCGTCAGTCTGCGCAATAGGCGAGAGTTACGGACAGCGGGATCCGTGATTTCAGGATAGCGGTCAATATTATGAGAGATAGAGAGATGATGAGGTTCGCGAAGTGGTTTTAGGGCCTTTTCACGCTTTGGACCCGCGCTAAAGGTCAACCTAGCATCTTTTAGATTCTGGCTTTGGGTACGCACGGGATTCTCAACTCCAGTTGATGCTAGCGGAAAGCTGGAACCTGCTCGCACTGGTAAAGCTGACAGTCACGCATGGAGAGCGAGTTAATTCCCCCAATTCATGTTCGAGAGAACACCAAGACAATACTCATTTTAGATGTTCCGCTTCCCATGCCCGGACCTTCTGCCGCGCGGCATCAAAGATGCGCTCGTAGTTCCCGCGACGAACCTTTGCGCTGGTCTGTTTGTCGAGCAGGGCCCATAGGGGCGAGTAGATGTAGTAGACCTTCAGATAGGCCTGCTGATTGGCCGGTGCGACCTCGTCGGTTCCGAACAGAAATCGATCGGGATATTGATTGATCAGATCGGCGGTGATCTTGGTCGCCTCGGGACTCGATACGATGTATTTAGCGACCTCATCCCACGAGATGTCGAAGTTGACGTGACTGAACGCGGGATCCTGCAGAATCGCTGCGATCGTAGCGGCATGGTGCTTGATCGGACGGACCACACGTCCTAGCCCTGTATGAGCCCAAATGATCGTGGTATTGGGGTGCCTCTTCAGAACGGCTTTCATTTGATCCAGATATGCGGGTTCTGAGCCTTCTTTGGCGAAGGGCACGTCCATGTCATTGTGGATCAGCGCAACCAGGCCTACTTCGCCGGCGAAATCCAAAATCCTGTCCAGCGCCGGATCCTGCAGGGTTGCAACTTCTCCGGCGATCTTGGCTGACACGAATTCCTTGTGGATGGTGAACTCTCCAATTCCCGAAAACACACCAGGAAAGGTTTGCAGCACGCGGCGGATGTGGTCGGCAGCATACATGTCCGTGGGATTGAAGCCTGTGATCATCGGATCGAAACGGGACTGTTCCTGCTTCGTGAGTGATCGGTAGCTCATCGCAATCCATGCGTCGGTGAACGAGTAGTAATACAAAGGCGCATCTGTGTTGAGGTAATAGGTGGGAGCGCGATCCGCATCCGATCGATACGACCCAAAAAGCGCAACCCGTCCTACTTTGCTGCCCATGATTTTGAGGAAATCGTGAATGTCGGTGCCTTCCTGGATGTAATTCGTAAGGTGAAAGTGGACGTCGTCAATCTCAGGCTCGGTGGGTGACTTCTCCTGAGACGCCAGAGGCATCGACATCAACAGCGAAACGAAGATCCAGGTCGCGAAGAGAGTTGGCTTAGGAAGAGTCCATGAGTTTTTCATTTGTAACCTCACTGCCTAAGAGAGCCCAGTCGGCCGTTCAAAAAGCGAGCTCCCAGTTCGTATGGAATACCGGGCCATTACCTCCCAGGGGGTAGGGGAGAGCTGTATAGCCGACGGCTGAGTTACGCAGGTAGATAAATTCCGTGTTCCATCGAACCACGCGGTTCTTGAATGGGTGCACGTTCACTCCGAAGCGAAAATCCCATGGCTGTCCGTATTTGCCAAAAATCATGGACCCACCGGAATAAACCTGCAGCAATTTGGGGATCACCATCTGTGAAATCTGCATCTGGAAGCCGTTGTCAAAGAGATTGGGTAATCCCGCAGTCCCCGGGCCGCGGAAATTGTTCAACCAGCGCATGTAATACTCTCCATCCAGCGAGAATCCACGGTATTTCAGACCGCCATCGAACGATGTCATCTTGTCGGTCACGTCATTGACGATTACACCATCGCCAAAAATGTTAGGAGTGAAGATCACAGTTCCATCGGCGAGGCGAATTTGCGTGTTCTCGAAGCCTTCGCTATTCGGCTGGCTCTGCTTGCTTTCTTGGCTGTAAGTAAAATGGGCTCCTAACCGGGTTGCCAGCGTTTCATGATTTTCGAAATCGCCGAAGCCCGGGCCGAACTCCCCCGTTGTCGGTTTCCAGACCAGCGAGGTCGAAACCGTATTGAACCCATTGTCGAGTTGAGCGGCACTTACGCCCAGCGTACTCAAGTTGTTTCCAACCATCGCAATGTAGTCGAGTTTCTTCGCGAGTTTGCCCCACACCCACACGCCTGAGGTGTAAGAAGGCCGGAAGAATTCGTCGGCCATGAGACGGCTGTCGACCGACAGCCAGAAGGGAAAGTTACCCTCGACGCTTCGCGTACCGGGCAGAGATCGAATGCCAGCGCCGACGCTGAACCAGTCAGCAAATGTGTAGTTCAGATTTCCTGCAAGCACGACTTGCGCGGGCAAGCCTTGCGAAGGATTCGACGTCCACGCATACAGAAAGTAGCGGAACTTCGGATCGAACATCCATCCCAGAAACTTGATCTGAACTTTCTGGAGTTGGAAATCCTGACGCTGCTGAATGGACTTTATGTTTCCAAACGCGTCTGCGTACTTGGGATCGAGCCCCAACTGATTCAGATAACGACCGTAGGTGTAGATGCTGACGCTCAGATCACCGTGTTCCGTGTCGGCAACCTTATAACCCAGGTTCGGATTGTATTTCCCCCATTTGTAGGGTTCCTCCGTGGGCGAAGCATTGGGACTGACTGTGCCTTCTTGTACATCTCCAGAAACATTTTCGGTTTCTGCTTCTTTCGCAGCCCCAGTGCTTTGGGGTTTCGAAGCCTCAGGACCGTGCGTTGACTGTTGTGCCAGTCCCTGACGCAAGGCCTGAATCTGATCGATCAACTCTTTATTTTGTCTTTCCAATTGCGCGTTTTGTTCCACAAGCCGATCAATCAACTTCACAGTGTCGGAAGGATTTTGTCCGACAGCGCCCGGCTGGTTCGCTGCATTTGTGTCACTCTGCGCAGCCGTCATGCCAAGAAGGCACGAGCATGTGAGAAGCATGTACATCAGTTTCAAGACAGACCTCACAGGCACCGCACTCGATTTTCCCTTCATTCTCGAAGTCACCATCGATTTGTCTGCCGGAAGTTTCCGCAATTTGTGTCTTGGCTACCTTTGTCGAATCGCCCCGCGGAACTCAGTGCAAGCCCACCGATGCCGGGGAGAAAATGTTGATGCCGAGTTTGTTTGCTAAATAGGCGATCGTTTTCTGAGCCTTCACCGAATTGCCAGCCTCATCCAGCGGCGGCGCAAAGACGGCAATCGCTCCTTTTCCGGGGACCACGGCCACAATTCCGCCTCCGACACCACTTTTTGCCGGAATGCCAACATGCCAAGCCCAGCCGCCGGAGCCGTCATAAAGCCCGGCCATCATCATGGCTGAAAGGATGTGAGGTACGTTTTCTGCTTTCATCACCTGCTCGCCTGTCAAAGGATTCTTGCCGTTGTCAGCCAGAGTCGCTCCCATGACTGCGAGTTGGTACGCCGTGACGCCGACCGAGCAAGCCTTGGTATAGACATCAACCGATTCAAATGGATCGGCATAGATCCGGTCGTACTTCGCCAATAACATTGAAATCGCTTTGTTGCCCGTGTTGGTTGCGGCTTCGGACTTGTACACATCCTCGAGCAGCGATAGTTTCTGTCCCGCAGCCTTGCTGTAGAAAGTCAGAAGTTTGTTCCACTTCTCATCTTCACTGCCGCTAATTAGACTCGCCGTGGCGATCGCGCCTGCGTTCACATAGGGATTCCCGGCGTGCGTGGGCATATCCACAACGGCGGGTATCGAGTTGAACGCCCGGCCGGTCGGCTCACTGCCTATTTTCTTGAAGACCTCCTCAGCCCCTTGTTCTTCCATCGCCAGGGCGAGCGTAAACACCTTCGAGATCGACTGGATCGAAAATGCATGATCCACGTCGCCCATCTTGTAAATCCGTCCATCCGTAGTGACCGCAGCGATGCCATACAACTTCGAATCGACTTGCGCCAGGGCAGGGATGTAGTCGGCGTTCTTGCCGCTCGTATCGTTCTTGAAGTTGTCGTAGGCTTCTTTCAGCATCGAGTTGTATGCCTGCTCCGTCGGAGCGACTGGGCTTCTGTTTTGAGCGACGGCGATATTGGTGATCGAAGCCAGTATGAGAACTGCTCCCAGGAAAGCTTGCATTTGACGAATGTGGTTCATGTTTTCCTCCCGCTTGGTGTGCACTGCGTGACGAAATCGCTCGCGTCGGAACGACACGAGGTCAGAATTCGAAAACTTTTTTCCAGTTGTACTTAAATGAGAACTGCAGGCGATAGTCGTTCACGTTGAAACCATCGCTGAAATTGACACGTCGGCCATACTGGAACTCTCCACCAATCGTTACGGGCGGAACGGGATGGTAGAGAAGATTGGTGAGAGCGTAGTGGCCCTGATGGTAGTCGCTCGGTGTCTCGGCATCGGAATTTGTAATGTTTACGAGTGAATAGCCGATCGAAGTGCTGAATCGGCTATTCCAGTTATGGTCGATAAACGAGACGACCCCAAGTACGGGCAAAGCGACTCCCTCGATCGGCTTGACCGGATTCGAGAGATTGTTTTTCACGCCGACATCGATTGGTGCGTCGTTCATGTAGTTTTCAATGCCGGCACCGTAAACTACCGCCAGACGCGCCACATCCTTCTTGGTGACATTGACATTCGAAGTTACGTTGACTCCCCAACCGAGGGCGTCGCCGCCCAGGTCAACCTGAGGGTTGGGCGTAGTGTTCACCCATGAGATTTTTCGAAAGATCCCTGCTACCTGCACATGGCCCCACTCGCGCATCATGCGAACTTGCCATGAGAAATCTGGCATGTCGAATTTCGGTTTGACATTCTGCAACTCCACGCGATCGGCATAGATACCGCCATCAGCACTGGCACCAGGCCGCTCCACAGCGAAAATCAGACGCCACTTGTCGTTCTGGATCGGAGCCCAACGCGCCTGGATGTTTCGGAAGAAGACCATTCCGTTCGGTCCCCAGTATTCGAGAGAATTCGGGAACACATCGATATCCATGAAGGGGCTCCAGGTCTGGCCTGCGCCGAAGTGACTCAACTCGCCATATGCGTGCCTTAGACGGAACGTGGTCTGTCCTGCATCAACTCCCGTTCCAAAGAGTTCGAATTCGAAGATGGTCTTGAGGTCGCCGAGTCCCGTCGCCGTCGAAGTCTTCACGCCGAAACGGGTCTGCCGCACACTGAAGTAAACCTTGCCGTCTGGTGCGTACTGGCCTTTATACGACGCGAGCTGGGTTGGGCGCATCACGTCGAACCAATCTGGATTGCTCTGCCCAAACTCGTAGCCGGAGTCGAGCATGACGTGTCCGTAGAGGTCGATGCTGTTTTTCTTCCCTCCCTCCGTCGGTTCGGCCGGAGTCTCTTGCGCTTCTTCCGCCGCTCTCTCGACGGCAGTCGGGGCGGGCGCCGTGGCAGGCGCCGTGGCGGGTGGTTGCGCCTGTTGGGCTTTGCTGAGTTGTGCCTTGAGTTCCTGTATCTCTTGCTCAAGCCTTTGCAGCTTGTCTTGCATTTGTTGCAGATCTTGATTCTGGGATTGAGCGTGAATCGGAAGAATAAAAAAGAGGAAAACTGCGGTCAGCGTCGTACAGAAGCGGATGCTGCTTTGAATAGCGGTGGATGTTTTCATACATGCTCCTCCGTGAAAATCGCAGACGAATGGCTAGGTCGAGAACTGGCACTAGTGCCAGTGAGAAGGTGTGCAGGTGCTCGGCTCTGGCTATTCGAG
>Ga0335070_10005823_pt1 | contig 14530 bp, 12 predicted proteins | sample Lox_Sample_13_FD_206722 | JGI IMG/M metagenome (GOLD analysis project Ga0335070, IMG submission 206722) | Soil microbial communities from Loxahatchee National Wildlife Refuge, Florida, United States - Lox_Sample_1.3 | ecosystem: Environmental > Terrestrial > Soil > Wetlands | place: USA... | reverse complement strand
GAGGTCGTGCGCATGGTGCCGTTCAAGGACGGCAAGGCCAATCACGGCCATTCCTGCGTCAAGGGCCGCTTCGCCTGGGGCTATGCGCAGCATAAGGATCGCATCCTGAAGCCCATGATCCGCGCCAGGATCAGCGATCCGTGGCGCGAGGTCTCCTGGGAGGAGGCGATCGCGTACGCGGCCGGCGAGCTGAAGCGTATCCAGAAGAAGTATGGCCGCGACTCCATCGGCGGAATCACCTCCTCCCGCTGCACCAACGAGGAAACCTACCTGGTGCAGAAGCTGGTACGCGCCGGCTTCGGCAACAACAACGTGGATACCTGCGCGCGCGTCTGCCACTCACCCACCGGTTACGGCCTGAAGCAGACGCTGGGCGAATCCGCCGGCACGCAGGATTTCGATTCGGTCATGAAGGCCGATGTGATCTTCGTGATCGGCGCCAACCCGACGGACGGTCATCCGGTGTTCGCTTCACAGATGAAGCGCCGGCTGCGCGAAGGCGCGAAGCTGATCGTGGCCGACCCCCGCCGCATCGACCTGGTGCGGACCCCGCACATCGAGGCCGAATACCACCTGAAGCTCATGCCGGGCACCAATGTCGCCCTGATCAACAGCATGGCGCATGTCGTGGTCACCGAGGGTCTGGTCAAGGAGGACTTCGTCCGTGCCCGCTGCGAGATCGATTCGTTCGAGAAGTGGCGCGATTTCGTGGCGCAGGAGCGCAACTCGCCCGAAGCGATGGAGAAGGTGACGGGCGTTCCGGCCGCCACGGTGCGCGCCGCCGCGCGCCTCTACGCGACCGCCGGCAACGGCGCCATCTACTACGGACTGGGTGTCACGGAGCACAGCCAGGGATCCACCATGGTCATGGGCATCGCGAACCTCGCGATGGCCACCGGCAACGTCGGTCGCGAGGGCGTGGGCGTCAACCCGCTGCGCGGCCAGAACAACGTGCAGGGGTCGTGCGACATGGGTTCATTCCCGCACGAGTTCCCCGGCTACCGGCACGTCTCGGACGACGCCGTGCGGCATGAGTTCGAGCAGGCGTGGGGTCTGCCGCTGCAGAGCGAACCCGGACTGCGCATTCCCAACATGTTCGAGGCGGCCCTGGATGGCGAGTTCAAGGGGCTGTACATCGAGGGCGAGGACATCGCCCAGTCGGATCCGAACACGCAGCACGTCACCGCCGCGCTGACCTCGATGGAATGCGTCATCGTCCAGGACCTGTTCCTGAACGAGTCCGCCAAGTTCGCGCACGTATTCCTGCCGGGCTCCTCCTTCATGGAGAAGGACGGCACGTTCACGAACGCGGAGCGGCGCATTTCGCGCGTACGCAAGATCATGGAGCCGAAGTCGGGCTACGCGGACTGGGAAATCACCCAGCTGCTCTCGAACGCCATGGGCTATCCGATGAACTACAGGCATCCGTCGGAGATCATGGACGAGATCGCGCGGCTGACGCCGACGTTCACGAATGTGAGCTTCAAGCGCATCGACGAGCTGGGCAGCATCCAGTGGCCGTGCAATGCGGAGCATCCCGACGGAACGCCCACGATGCACATCGATCATTTCGTGCGCGGCAAGGGCAAGTTCCTGGTCACCGAGTACGTGCCGACCCGCGAGAAGGTCAACGCGAAATACCCGCTGATCCTCACGACCGGCCGCATCCTGAGCCAGTACAACGTCGGTGCGCAGACACGCCGCACCGCCAACAACGTCTGGCACGATGAGGACCGGCTGGAAATCCATCCGCACGATGCCGAGGAGCGCGGCATCGCGGAAGGAGACTGGGTCGGTATCGCCAGCCGCGCCGGCGACACGGTGCTGCGCGCCCGAGTCACCGAGCGCGTGCAGCCCGGCGTCGTCTACACCACGTTCCACTTCCCGGAATCGGGAGCCAACGTCATCACCACTGACAGCAGTGACTGGGCAACCAACTGCCCGGAATACAAAGTGACGGCGGTCCAGGCCACGCGCGTGACACAGCCCTCGGAGTGGCAGAGGCGCTTCCGCGATTTCAGCGAGACCCAGGAGAGTCTGCTGAAGGGCGCGGACGTGTTCGCCAAGTAGGGCAGGCATGACTCACGAGTCCGTCGAACACCTGGTGCAGATGGCGAACGACATCGGCAACTTCTTCCGCGCCGAACCCAAGCGCGAGGAGGCGATTGCCGGCATCGCCGGGCACATCAACCGGTACTGGACGCCGCGGATGCGGCAGAAGATCCTGGATGCCGTTGCGCACGGCGAGCAGGGACTGGATGACCTGCCGCGCGCGGCGATGGCGAAGGTGATCGTCACTCCCGCGCAAAGCAGATCGGCACCGCCACAAGGCGTCGCGAGCGGGGGCGTCGCGAGCGGGGGCGCCGCGAGCGGGGGCGCCGCGACCGCTGCGGGCAGCGCGCCCACGGCGCAGCCGGAATAACCGGCGGGGCACATGGCCAACCTGCCGCAAGAGATGGTCGCGATCGAGATTGCGACCCCGGGCGGTCCGGAGCAGCTCAAGCCCGCCACCCGACCGCTGCCGCGGCCCGGGGCCGGTGAAGTGTTGATTCGTGTCGCGGCCGCGGGTGTCAACCGCCCGGATGTGATGCAGCGGCAGGGCCGGTATCCACCGCCACCCGGTGCCTCCGATATTCCCGGTCTTGAAGTGGCCGGTGAAGTCGTGGCGCTCGGTGAGACCGTCTCCGGACTCGCGCTCGGCAACCAGGTGACGGCCCTTCTGTCCGGCGGTGGCTACGCCCAGTATGCGGTGGCTGCGGCGCCGCTGTGCCTGCCGATTCCCGCGGGCCTGAGCCTGGTGGAAGCAGCCGCCATCCCGGAGACCTTCTTCACGGTGTGGACCAACCTGTTCGAGCGCGGCCACTGCAAAGCGGGCGACACGGTCCTGATCCATGGAGGCACCAGCGGCATCGGCACAACAGCGATCCAGCTCGCGACCGCCATGGGAGCGCGGGTTTTCGCGACCGCCGGTACTCATGCCAAGGCCCGTGCGTGCGAGGAGCTTGGCGCCGTGCGGGGTATCGACTACAAGACCGAGGACTTCGTCGAGGTCGTCAACCACGCCACTGAAGGCAAGGGCGTGGATGTGATCCTCGACATGGTGGCCGGTCCGTACGTGCAGCGGAACCTGGATGCTGCCGCGATGGAGGGTCGCATTGTCGTCATCGCGGTGCTCGGCGGCGCTCGTGCGGAAATCAAGATGCGCATGATCATGGCCAAGCGCCTGACCCTGACCGGCTCGACGCTGCGACCGCGCACCGTGGCGCAGAAAGCGCAGGTTGCCGAGGGCGTCCATGAGAATGTGTGGCCATTGCTGGCTTCGCGCCGCGTCCGACCGATCATCCACGCGACGTTTCCGCTGGCCGATGCCGCGGAGGCGCATCGCCTCATGGAGAGTTCGAACCACGTAGGCAAGATCGTCCTGACCGTCTGATACCTCGAGGCACGGGCTGCGAATGGGGGCAAGGCCCGTACCGGCGAAGTCGAACCGCCTGAAACTGAGACAGGAGCCCCGATGGCTGGCCGTAACTTTCTCTTCGTTCCCGGACCCTCCAACGTACCGGACCGCGTGCTGCGCGCCATGCACGTGGCCATGGAGGATCATCGCTCGCCGGACTTCCCTGCGCTGACACGCGCCTGCATCGAGGGACTGAAGCCGGTTTTCAAGACGACCACGGGCACGCCGCTGCTGTTCCCCTCCTCCGGGACGGGATGCTGGGAAGCGGCATTGACCAACTGCCTCAATCCCGGGGACAAGGTCCTCGCGGCGCGTTTCGGCCAGTTCAGCCACCTGTGGGTGGACATGTGCCAGCGGCTCGGATTCGAGGTCGAGATTCTCGAGACGCCCTGGGGCGAGGGCGCGCCGGTCGATCGCTACCTGGCCGCGCTCACCGCCGACCGCCAGCATCGGATCAAGGCGGTGCTCGTGTGTCAGAACGAAACCGCCACGGGCGTCACCAGCGATGTCGCGGCCGTGCGCAAGGCCATGGACAGCGTCAAGCATCCCGCACTGCTGTTCGTGGATTCGGTCAGCGCGCTAGCCAGCATCGATTTCCGCATGGACGAGTGGGGAGTGGATGTCTGTGTCAGCGGATCGCAGAAGGGACTCATGCTGCCCGCCGGCATGGGGGTCACCTGCGTGAGCCAGAAGGCGCTTGCGGCCGCGCGCGGTGCCAAGTCACCGCGCTGCTACTTCGACTACGGCGACATGGTGACGTCCAACGCGACTGGCTACTTTCCCTACACCCCGTCGATCCCGATGTTGTATGGCCTGCGTGAATCCCTGGCGCTGATCGCCGAGGAAGGCCTGGAGAATATCTTCAAACGTCACGCCTACCTGGCCGGCGGGGTGCGGGCGGCGGTACTGCAGGGCTGGAAACTCAAGCTGTGCGCCGTGGCGCCGCAGTGGTACTCGGATACGGTCTCCGCGATCATGGTGCCGGAGGGGATCAACGGCGCCGAAGTGATTTCGCACGCGTTCAAGCGCTACAACCTGGCGCTCGGCGCCGGACTTGCGCGCGTCGCCGGCAAGCTGTTCCGCATCGGTCATCTGGGTGACCTGAATGAACTCATGGTGCTCGGCGCCATCGCGGGCGCCGAGATGGCCATGCTGGACCTGGGTGTGCGGATCGAGCCCGGCAGTGGGGTCGCGGCGGCGCAGAACTACTGGCGCGCCCGCTGATCCTCGAGGCCCTTCGCCAGGAGCTGGGCCAGCGCGTAGACGGTATCCAGGTGTGGCGTGGGCGTTTGCGTGAGCCTCGCGAGTTCCACCACGGATCCCACCAGTGCTTCCACTTCCAGGGTGCGGCCGGCCTCGACATCCTGAAGCATCGAGGTCTTGTGGTGGCCGACTTTTTCCGCGCCGGCGATTCTCTTCTCCAGTGGAACGCGGAACGTGATGCCGAGCTTGTTCGCGACGGCCTGGGCCTCCGCCATCAGGGTGGCCGCCAGCGCGCGGCTCGGCGGGTACTGGCAGATCCCCGCCAGCGTGGCGCGTGACAACGCACTGATGGGGTTGAAAGTCATGTTGCCCCAGAGCTTCAGCCAGATCTCGCCGCGGATGTCCTCCAGTACCGGCGCCTTCAGCCCGGCGCGGATGAAACACTCGGAAACACGCGTGACGCGCGACGAGACGTTCCCGTCGGGTTCGCCCACCGGGAAGCGGTTTCCCTCCACGTGGCGAATGACGCCGTGGCTCACCAGCTCGGCCGCAGGATAGACGACGCAGCCAATCACGCGGTCACCCGCAATGCTGGCCCCGATCTCGCCCGTCGGATCGACACTGCGGAGCGTGGTTCCAGCCAGGGACCCGCCGTGGCGGTGGAAGTACCAGTAGGGAATGCCGTTCTGCATCGGCACGACCACCGTGTCGGGACCGAACAGCTTCGGCACGTGCGGCGCCACGGCCGCGACCTGATGCGCCTTCATGGCCAGGATCACCAGGTCCTGGGGTCCCGCGGCCGAGTAATCCGCGATGGCGTTGACGCGGGATACGGACTCCTGCGTCCCGTCGGCCATGATGAGCCGGATGCCATGACTGCGCAGCGCCTCGAGGTTGGCGCCGCGTGCAATGAATGTCACATCCTCGCCAGCCAGCGCGAGGCGCACGCCGAGATACCCGCCGATCGCACCGACACCGACTATCGCGATCCTCATCGGTTCAGACCACCTTGCCCGAGCGCAGCGCGGCGATGTCCGGTGGGCCGTAACCCAGCTCCGCCAGCACCTCCTCCGTATGCTCGCCCAGCAGCGGTGAGCGCTTCACTTCGCTGGGACTGTCGCTCAGCTTGATGGGATTGCCGACGGTCAGGTACTTGCCGCGTTTGGGGTGATCCACTTCCACGACCGTTCCGGTGGCACGCAGCGAGGGCTCTTCGGCCAGCTCCTTCATCGACAGGATGGGCCCACAGGGAATGTCGTGCGCATTCAGGAGTCGCATCGCCTCCAGCTTGGTCCTGGTGATCGTCCACGCTTCGATCCCTTCGAAGACTTCCTTGAGACGCGGCAGGCGTGCGCTGGGTGTGGCGAACAGCGGATCGGTGATCCAGTTCTCCTTGCCGATGACCTTGCAGATCTCCTTCCAGACCGGCGCCTGCGCGATGAAGTACAGGTAGGCATTGGGATCGGTCTGCCAGCCTTTGCACTTCACGATCGATCCGGGCTGTCCGCCGCCTGAGGCATTGGCGGACCGCGGAACGGCATCACCGAATTTACCGTGCGGGTACTGCGGATACTCCTCCATGACACCGGTACGCGCCAGTCGCTGCTGGTCGCGAAGTTTGACGCGACACAGGTTGAGCACGCCGTCCTGCATCGCGGCCAGCACACGCTGGCCGCGCCCCGTCGTATTGCGCTGATAGAGCGCCGCCACGATGCCGAGCGCGAGATGCAGTCCCGTACCGCTGTCGCCGATCTGGGCTCCGGTCACCAATGGCGGACCATCATCGAAGCCCGTTGTCGATGCGGCGCCGCCGGCACACTGCGCCACGTTCTCGTACACCTTGCAGTCCTCGTAAGGGCCCGGTCCGAATCCCTTCACCGAGGCGACGATCATGCGGGGATTGAGCCGCTGGATGCGCTCCCAGGTAAAGCCCATGCGATCGAGCGCGCCAGGGGCGAAGTTCTCCACCAGCACGTCGCAATGCCTGACCAGCCTCTCCAGCACCTGTTTGCCCGCTTCGCTCTTGGTGTCGAGGGTGATCGAGCGTTTGTTGTGGTTCAGCATCGTGAAGTAGAGGCTGTCGACGTCCGGAATGTCGCGTAGCTGCTCGCGCGTCACGTCGCCCTTTCCAGGTCGCTCCACCTTGATGACATCGGCACCGAACCACGCCAGCAGTTGTGTGCAGGTCGGGCCGGACTGCACGTGCGTGAAATCGAGGATCCTGACGCCATCCAATGCCTTACCCATGCCGTACTCCAGAGCTCTGCGTCACTGATTGCGCCACCGGTTTCACCGGAGGCTGCGCCGCGAAATGCCGTACGCGCAGCGGCTTCAAGACGAGCAGCGCGAGCGCGGCGGCACACAGGTTGAAACTCATGGCCAGCGTGAACACCGGGCCCCAGCCGCGTGACTTCGCTATCGCGGCGGCGAACGGCACCAGCAATGCTCCCGCGCCCTTGGCCGTGTAGAGCATGCCGGCATTGGCGGCGGCGTAGCGTGCGCCGAAGGTGTCACCCTGGGTGGCGGGAAACAGACTGAAGATCTCGCCATAGACGCCGAAATACAGCGCCGACACCAGCACGAAGATCGCAGGATCGGTTCCCGAGCGACCGAGCGTGAACAGCGCTGCCGCGCCAGCCGTGAATGCCAACGCCATGGTGTGTTCGCGGCCGATCTGATCGGACAGCCAGCCGAAGAAGGGGCGTCCCAGGCCGTCCAGGATGCGATTGAGGGCCAGCGCGAAAACCAACGCCGGCAGGGTCCATCCCAGCAGGCTGACAGGAGACTTCTCGATGCCGAGGTCCCTGGCGATCGGCGCCATCGACGCCGCCATCGTGAGCCCGCCCGCCGCCACCAGTACGAACATCAGGTACATGACCCAGAAACAGGGGCTGCGCAGCACCTCGCCCGGTGTGTAGCCCCGTGAGGTCTGACCAGGCCGGGGCCGGGAAGCCAGCAGCTCCGGCGGAGCGACCCACATGCCCCACGCCATCACGAACACGATCGCTCCCTGCAGCAGGCCAAACCTGAAGAAGGCCTGCTCGTAGCCGGAGTGATTGATCATCGTCGCGATCGGGCCGATGGTGAGCGCCGCTCCCGCGCCGAACCCTGCCGCCGTGATTCCGGCGGCAAGGCCCCTGCGCCTGGGGAACCACTTGAGCGCGTTGCCCACGCAAGTGCCGTACACACAGCCCGTGCCGATGCCGCCGATTGCCGCCGCCGCATACAGCACGAAGAGCGAGGCGGCGACCGAGTTGATGACCCAGGCAAGCGCCACGAGGACCGAGCCGCCGATGACCACCCAGCGCGGACCGAACCGGTCCACGAGGTAGCCCTCCACCGGAATCAGCCAGGTCTCCAGCAGGACGAACAGGGTGAAGGCCACCTGGATGGCGGTGCGCCCCCAGTGAAACTTCGCGTCGATGGGATTGACAAACAGTGTCCAGCCGTACTGGAGGTTCGCGACGCAGGCCATGCAGATGACGCCGATCATCAGCTGCACCCAGGGACTGGCGAGCGGTAAAGGGCCGGGCCGCGGCGAACGGGTAGTCCCGCTCATGTCATCCCCTCGGATTGTCCGTCTGATATACCACATTTCACGAAAACGAACGTGGCTCTCCGCAGTGCGGCAAACCGCACCGCTCCCGTCACGGTACGCCCGTCCGCAGGCGCACTCCCGGGAACGCCTGGCCAGGCTCGACGGGATGAAATGGTCAGGCGAATCATGCGCTTAGGGACCCACTTTTGTCCTGCGCCGCCGACAGGCCATACTCATACGCTCAAGGAGAGAAGATTCCCGCAATGAACACGGCCAGCCTCCTGCAGCGCGCCGCCACCTCGCTCACGCTGACGCCGCTGAATGCGACCAGCCTGCGCGACCAGGCGTATGCCCTGCTGAAATCCGCCATCGCGGATACCGACATCTATAACCCGAAGCAAGAGTTGCGTCTGGATGAACGTCAGCTCATCAGCGCGTTGGGGGTCAGCCGGACGCCGATCCGCGAGGCGCTATCCCTGCTGGAGCAGGAAGGTTTCATCCGCACCATACCGCGGCGCGGGATCTACATCGTCCGCAAATCGAAGCGCCAGATCATCGAGATGATCCAGGTCTGGGCGGCGCTCGAGTCGATGGCCGCCAGACTCGCCACGAAGCACGCCTCGGACGCGGAGATCGCCAAGCTGCGCCACCTGTTCGACGAGTTCAGGAATTCACCCCCGTCCGAGCATCTCGACGAGTATTCGGATGCCAACATTGCTTTCCACACGGAGGTGATTCGCCTGGGCGGCTCGCAGACAATCATCGATGCCACGCGCAATCTGCTGTTGCACGTGCGAGCCATCCGCCGCGCGACGATCTCGCAGAGTGACCGTGCCTCGCGATCGATCGTCGATCATCTGAAGATCATCGAGGCACTGGAGCGGCGCGATACGGAACTGGCAGAGCGGCTGGCGAGACAGCACACGCTCGATCTCGCCGCGCACGTCGATCGGTACTGCGACTTCCTCGGCTAACCGCTGTTGCGCAACGCGGTGGCGATCGCGTTGATCGAGAGCTGAATCCCTTCCCTGACGCGCGGATCCTTCTCGCCCGCGCGGTGTCGCTTGAGCAGCTCCACCTGCAACAGGTTGAGCGGTTCGATGTAAGGCAGGCGCAAGCGGATCGAGGCCTCCAGTGCGGGATGTTTCTCCAGCAGGCGGGTTTGACCCGTCACGGCCAGCAGCATGTCCTGGGTCTGCAGCCACGCAGAACGGATCCAGCCGAAGAGTGTCTCCGCAACGGATCGATCCGCCACCAGCGTGGCGTACCGTGCCGCGATACTCATGTCGGATTTGGAAAGCACCATCTCGAGGTTATCGACCGTTGCGCGAAAGAAGGGCCACGCCTCGTGCATTTCCCGCAGCAGCGACAGATCGCTGCATGAGGCGAGCGACTGGCCGACGCCATACCAGCCAGGCAGCATTACCCGCGCCTGCGCCCAGCTGAATACCCAGGGGATGGCGCGCAGATCCTCGATGCGCTCGGAGTTCGTCCGCGAGGCGGGGCGCGAACCGATCTTCAGCTCCGCGATCTCCACCAGCGGGGTCATCTGCCGGAAGAACTGCGGGAAACCCTGAGTCTCATAGACCAGACCCCGATACGCGCGGTACGCCTCCTGCGACAGCGTCTCCATCGCCCCGCCGAAGCGCTGGCGATCCGACTGGGACAGCGCATCCTTCTGCAGTGAGGCCAGCAGCGTCGCGGCCGTGATGGACTCGAGATTCAGGGCGGCGCTTTCGCGCGTACCGTACTTCGCGGCGACGATCTCGCCCTGTTCGGTGATCCGGATGCGGCCGTTGACGGTGCCCAGCGGCTGGGCCCGAATGGCATCGAAGGATGACCCGCCACCGCGACCCACGGCGCCACCGCGTCCATGGAAGATCTGCAGTCCACAGCGGCTCTCCGCGAACACTTTCGCCAGCGCCTGCACCGCCTGCTGCAGGCTCCAGACCGAGGTCAGATAGCCGCCATCCTTGTTGGAATCCGAGTACCCGACCATGACTTCCTGAAATCCACGCTGCGCGGCCATGGCAGCCATCTCAGGCAGGGCGAACCAGTCCCGCATGACCTGTGCAGCGCGTTCCAGATCCCCGATCGTCTCGAACAGCGGCACCGCCATGATGGCCGCCGCGGGCTCGCCCGAACCGCGGTAAAGACCGGCTTCCTTCAACAGGATGTTGACTTCGAGGAGGTCTGAGACACTCTCGCACTTGGAAATGATGTAAGTCGTGATGCAGCGTGCGCCGTGGAGACGGTGAGCCTCGGCGACCGCCCGCACGATGGCCAGCTCCGAGTTCGTCTCGGGGCTGTAAGTGGCGAAGGGACTCGCCAGCAGGCGCGCGCTCGCCAGCTCCCGTCGCAGCAGGTCCACCCGTGCGGCTTCATTCATCGCCGCGTAACCGGGTGTCACGCCGGCCACCTCGAGCAACTCCCCGACCACGCGCGCGTGCACATCGGAGTTCTGCCTCAGATCGAGTGTCGCGAGATGAAAGCCGAAGATATCGACCGTGCGGATCAGTCGGGTGACCAGGCCCCAGTCCTTCGAACCCGCCGGATTCTGCGACCGCAACGATTGCTCGATGGCCGACAGATCGCCCCGGAAGACTTCCGGGTCCGGATAAGGCTGGGCCCGCACGGAGGCCGGCCGGGGCGGCGCCTGCCCGGTGAGTGCCTGGTAGTTCGCAGCCAGGCGAGCGTAGATTCCGGTGATGGCGCGACGATAGGGCTCGTCGGCCCGCGCCGGATTGGTGTCACCCCCGCCTTCCGCCAGGGCCATGACCTGCGGCGACACCGCGGCCAGCTCGCCGGAGATGGACAACTCGGCACCGAGGGCGTGCAGCTGCTCGAGATACCGGGCGAGCAGCGGCTGCGAGGAGCGCTCCAGGGCGAATCGCAGCGAGTCGGCCGTGACGTGCGGATTACCATCGCGGTCGCCGCCGATCCAGCTCCCCAGGCGCAGGAAAGCCGGTGGGCGCCCGCCCAGCAGGCGCTCCCAGCGCGAATAGAGTGTCGGCATGACCGGCAGAAAGATGTCGCGCAGATAGGTCCGTGCCACATCGACTTCGTCAGCGACATACAGGCGGGCCCGGCGAAGTGCCCTGGTCTGCCACAGCAGCGTGATCTGCCGGGTGATGCTGTCTTCGATCAGCTCGCCCTCGGGTGTCTCGCCGCGGCCCGCATCGCGCAGTCGCATCAGGTCGGCGATGCGATTGCGGTGATCGAGCATGCTCTTGCGCATGACTTCGGTCGGATGTGCGGTCAGGACAGGAACGATGCTGGCCCGGCTGAGGAGTTCGCGGACGGTATCGGGGGTGACGCCTTGCGCCTTCAGCGTGGCTAGCGCCGACTCCAGAGCGTGCTGCTGCTCCGCTGCCATGCCTTGGCGGTCCTCGGCAAGATTGGCGAGCATCGAGAACAGCATGAAGCTGCGCACGAAGGCCACGGTCTCATCGAGCGTCAGGCTCTCCAGGCCCCCAGCGAGCACGCGGGGATTGGCGATGCCCCGATACCGGTCCACGCTGGCCGCGCGGATGGCCTCGATTCGTTCAAACAGCGTGTCGCCGCCTTGGGCGCGAATGACATCCCCCAGCAGCTTGCCGAGATAGCGGACGTCGGAGGTCTGTGAGAGGTTGAGCGGCGGCGGTGCCATGAAAGAATGCCGGTGAGCCGATGCTGCCTGATCCTGGTATCCGGGAAGCATCAGTTTAGCGGCATGCTCGAATTGCACAACGGCGTTGTGCGCGCTGTGGCTCGCGCCGTGCTGCGCGCTGTGGCTCGCGTTGCCCTCGCCGTATCGGCTCGCGCGCGTGCTGAGCGACGCTTCATCAGGACGCGCAGACTCACGCTTCCCGATGACGCACCCTGGTGGAGCAGCGGCCTGAATTTCTGCTCAAAATTGGCGCGGCGGCGCCTTCAGTTCCCCATCACGGTGTGATGCAATGCGCGCACTCAGCCAGGACTGGCGCCAACCGTCGAGGGATGACCATGGCCGCCGTTGTGATGGAGGATGTTTCCGTGGAAGCACGTGTTGCCCGTCTGGAATCGGATGTCACCCACATCCGCTCGGACATCGCGGAGATGAAGACCGACATCCGGGAACTGAGACACGAAATCGGCCAGGTGCGGGAAGACCTTCGCAAGGAAATACATGAGTCAGCAGGCGCCTTGCGCGATGAGCTGCGGAGGGAGATCCTGCAGTCTGCGGATAGCCTTCGCGGAGGGTTCGAGCGGAGCAACCTCACCACGCGGATCTGGGTATTGCTGTCGTACGGGACGATGCTGGGGGTCATGGCACGCGGATTCCACTGGATCTGAGTGACGGGGGTACAAACATGCGCATCAGACCGATCAACTCCTGGGTCGCCATCATCATGATTTCCGGCAGCTCTGCCGCGGATCCCGCCCGGCACACGAGCGCACTGGGCTGGCTCAAGGGAGCCTGGAGCCTGCAATCCGGAGACAGCGCCGTCGAGGAATGGTGGAGCGCACCGGCAGGCGGCATGCGGATCGATTTCGCCCATTCCAGTGTCCGCTGAAGCCCGGTTGCCACGCGGTTCCCGCCGTGCACTCAATCGAAGCGGAGTTACTGGAACTGCGGGATGCGGGGGTCCTGGAAGAATCCGCCGCCGCCCGCGCGCTGGCCGTCGAGCGCCGCGAGATCTTCTCGGTCGCCACCGAGCTGCAGGTGGCTCTTTACGGTTCGGTGGCGCTCGTCATCGCCGGTGTTGGGATTCTGGTCAAGGAGCATCTCGATCGCATCGGTCCGTTGACGCTTACCCTGGTGCTCGCACTGATCGGTGCAGCCTGTTATGTGCCGGCCATCCGCCGCAGGAAGCTCCACGCACCCCGCTCGAGCGCCTCGGATTATCTTCTGCTGCTGGGGGCACTCATTCTGAGCGCCGATCTGGGATTTGCGGAAGTCCAGTTCCATCTTCTGGGGCGTGACTGGTCGCGTCATCTGCTCATCCTCGCGGTGGCGCACGCGATCACGGCTTACGCGCTCGACTCCCGACTCGTCCTGTCCGCCGCTCTCGCCTCGCTGGCGGGTTGGTTTGGCATCCAGCGGGGTCCGTGGAACGGGTTGGATTGGCACTTTGCCACTCCGGAGCTCGGTCTGCGGGCCATGGCCTGTGCCCTGGTCACGCTCGGCTGGCGGGAGTTCGATCGACATGCGCGCGACCGCGGCTTTTCCGAGGTGTTCGAGCACTTCGCGGCCCATCTCGCGTTCTGGGGTGCCGTGGGATGGTGCTGGGGCAACGATCCACGGCCCACGGGGATGATTGAGTTGCTGCCGCTAGCCGGAGTGGTGTCGGTGCTGACTCTGGCGGCAGCGAGCATCGGCTGGGCGTTGCACTCCCGGAAAGAAGCGTTCGCCGTGTACGGGGTTGTCTATGCGGCTGTGGGATCGAGCGGCGTCGCGGCGAAACTGTCCGGCTACCATCCGTTATCTTCTGCGGTTGCCTTGCTGCTCATCGCGCTGATGGCAGCAGCGGCTCTGCGCCGACTCCATGATGCGCTGAAGAGTAACCCATGAGCTTCAGGCCGACACCCGAGGAGGAGCGCTGGCTGAGCGCTGCCAGACAGCTCGGCCCTCATGTCCACGCCGATTTCGTTGCCGAGCGGAGCGGTGACTGGCGCACGGCGGGCCTGCTCAGTCGGTGCGGGTTCTTCGTACTGGGCCTCATCGCCGCAGCCGCGATAGCGGCGCTCAGTTCCCTGCTCATCACCGGATCCGACCTCGTGCTGGGAGGGCTGCTCTGCATCGGAGCGGCGGAAATCCTGATCCTGGATCGCCGTTTCTTCTGGTCGGGCATCGAGGAAGCGCTCGAGGCGACGGGTCTGGCCCTGATGGGCTTCCAGTGCTGGGAACGGTTCGGGTCCAGAGCCGGCGCAATCTGTTGCACCGTGGCGTTCGCACTAGCCGCCTGGCGGCTCCTCAATCCATTGTTTCCCGTCCTGGCCGCGCTGTGGTTCGTGTGGACCTTCGATGCATCCCACTTGCAATCGGGACTGCTCTGTTTTGCGGTGGCTCTCGGGGCACTCGGAGCCGGTGCGCGGCAAATTCGGCGACCGTCGTACGACCGCATGCTGGACTACCTCGTTGTGGCCATGCCTGTCGCGGGCTACCTCTGGTCAGAACCTTCGTCCGGTTGGGATGCCGCCGGGACGGACTATTGGCATGCCACACTGTCCGCGTGGCTCGTGCCGATCTGTCCCCTGGCGTTCGCCGCCATCGCGCTGTTCACCGGGACCCGACGGCGCACTCGGGCGCCGATCCTGGCGGGCATGCTATGCGTGGCTTGCGGGGCGTACGAGTTGCGCCGCCTTTCCGG
>Ga0335070_10005822_pt1 | contig 14530 bp, 15 predicted proteins | sample Lox_Sample_13_FD_206722 | JGI IMG/M metagenome (GOLD analysis project Ga0335070, IMG submission 206722) | Soil microbial communities from Loxahatchee National Wildlife Refuge, Florida, United States - Lox_Sample_1.3 | ecosystem: Environmental > Terrestrial > Soil > Wetlands | place: USA... | reverse complement strand
GACTTCGGGCAGTTGCAGGAGGACAATGGACATGGCAAGCTCTCCGGTTACTCTGGCGGTCTAGGCAACTACCATAGTACCGCGAGCTTGCTCTTTTTTCAAAACCTACCAGCTTTGGGACAGATACAATGATAAACCGCGCAGATTGACTACTTCGACCACGCCAGATCCCAAAGAAACACATTAGATGACAAGAAAAACGAGACAAAGAACCGCGACGATGGCGCAGTAGGCAGAAAATACATAAAGGGTATGGCGGCTGACGTATTGAATTAACCAGCGGATCGACAACCAGCCAACTACCGCAGCAGCCACAAACCCAACGGCCAGGGGGCTCAGGATCGAGGAAAGGATGTGCAGCCGGATCACGGATAAGGTTTCATACGCGCCGGCTGCCAGCATCACAGGCGCAGCCATCAGAAACGCAAACCGCGTGGCCGAGACGCGGTCGAAGTTGCGGAGCATTCCCCCTGGGATGGTCGATCCGGAACGAGAGGAGCCTGGAAAAACCGCCAGGACTTGAAACAGGCCAATAATCAGGCTGTCGACCCAGGCCATGGAGCTGAGATTGCGCGATTGCTTCCCCAGCCATTCCCCCAAGGCCAGCAGGATCGCCGCCGTCATCAGGCGGATCGCTGCTTCTAATAAAGGGTTTTGGAATAAGCTTTGAACGAGGTCTTTCAGTAAAACCCCCGCTACCAGCGCCGGGATCGTAGCCAGGATCACGTACCAGGCCTGGCGATTCTCCGGCGTGGAAAATGGCCTGGCAAAAAAGGCTCGAATCAGCTCCCAATAATCCCTCCTGAAATACACCAGCAAGGCCAGCAAAGGCCCAAGTTGGACCAGGACGAGATAAGCAAACACCGCATTGTCAGCCGGGATATTGAGAATCCGCTGGGCAATCAGCATATGAGCCGTGGAAGAAACGGGGATGAATTCCGTCAGGCCTTCAATAATTCCAAGCAGGAGTGCTGTGAAGATGGTCATAAAGGAGCCTCAATCTCTTCCAAATGATTTTCATGTGGGCAGGAATCTAGCGAACGCACTCAAAGTAGTATAGCTTATCTCTGGAGAAATGGGGGTTCGGCAAGGGATAGGTTTGGAAGATGGGAGTGATTTCTGTAGTAAAGGTTTATAATAAGGATCATTTTTGTCAGATGAACGGTTGATCGTTACAACGGTTTAGGAGGCTCTACCGATCAGAATGAAATCAATCCTTTCAAGATCGATCAGCCAGGATATCCCTCTTGGACGTATTATCGGGATCCTCCTGGCTGTCATCATTTTGGTGGTCTTTCTCTCTTTCTGGCCGCCGGTGGAGACCGCCTGGTCGACCTTCACCACTGTTTTCCTGGGAATTTTCATCGAAGCGCTGCCCTACCTGCTCCTGGGGACCCTGGCTTCCGGGACGATCGAGGTCTTCGTCAGCCAGGACGCGATCCAGCGGCTCAGCCCCCGCTCGCCGATCCTGGGCGCTTTGTTTGGCAGCGCGCTGGGGATCTTTTTCCCGGTCTGCGAGTGCGGGGTGATCCCGCTGGTCCGGCGGCTGTTCCGCAAGGGACTGCCCATTCCAGCCGGGGTCGCATTCCTGCTGGCTGCGCCGGTGATCAATCCAATCGTGATCCTCAGCACGGCGACTGCCTTTGGCTTTGGTCGCATGCTCCTGCTGAGGGTGGGTTTTACCCTGCTGATCGCTTTCCTCACCGGGTGCATCTTCGCGGTGGTGCGAACCCCCTGGGAGATCCTGCGGCCTACGCCCTGGATCACCGCTGCGGCAGTAGAAGAATCAAACCTCGAGCCCCACGATCCTGAGTACGAGCATGACCACGAACACGATTATAGCTCAGACGAAGAGCACACCACCATTCCCGCAAAACTGAGAAAGGTTTTTCTGGTCTCACTGGATGAGTTCTTCGAAATGGGGCGCTACCTGGTGATGGGCGGCCTGATCGCCGCCGGGATGCAGACCTTTATCCCTCAATCCGTGCTCTTGGGGATCGGCCGCGGGCCGGTGATCTCTGTCCTGGCCCTGATGGCGCTGGCCATCCTGCTCTCAATCTGCTCGACGGTCGACTCATTCGTGGCGCTAAGCTTCGTGGGCATCTTCAGCGCGGGCTCGGTGCTGGCCTTCCTCCTCTACGGGCCAATGGTGGATATCAAGAGCACCCTGATGTTCCTGCGCGTGTTCCGCTCCCGCCCGGTGATCTACCTGGTGGTGATTCCCTTCCTGCTGGTCGCGCTGGTCGGTGTGGCGATCAATTATTTCGTGGCCTGGTGAGCAAATGAACCGTACAACCTCCCGTTTCCTGCAGTGCCTAATCGTCCTGGGCCTGGCGGCTTACCTGGCCGACAAGTGGATCAGCGGCAAGCTGGCCTTCTATATCAGCAGCCGATTTTTCCCCCTTACGCTGATCAGCCTGGCGGCACTGGGCGGAATGGCCGGTGTGGGCCTCTGGCGATTTTTCAGGTCTCGCGCTCCCCTGGAAAAACAGCCGGGGCTTGAGCGATCCACAATTTCTCCCGCCACGATCCTGATCCTGCTGGTGCCCCTGCTCCTGGGGGTGTTCGTTCCCGCCCGGCCGCTGACCGCCGCTTCGGTGAGCAACCGCGGGATGAGCGTCTCCGCCCCGGTCAGCCTGGGTTCACAGACGAACAAGACCCTGGACGTCGCCCCGGATGACCGCACCGTCTTGGATTGGATCAAGGTTTTTAACTATGAAAAAGATCTCGCGCGCTACATCGGCCAGCAGGCCAACGTGATCGGGTTTGTCTACCACGACACACGCCTCAACCGCCAGCAGTTTATGGTCGGGCGCTTTGCCATCACCTGCTGCGTGGCGGACGCCTTTGCCATCGGCATGGCCGTGGATTGGCAGGACAGCATAAAGCTGGCCGACAACACCTGGGTGGCGGTCAAGGGGCCGGTGGACGAACTGACCCTGGACGACCAGAAGGTCCCGCTGATCCATGCCCAAAGTGTAACCCCGGTCGATGCGCCAGAGGAGCCGTATTTATACCCATGACCCGCCTGGACCGTCTCGCTCTCCTAGTGATCGCCCTCTCCTCACTGACTTTGGGAGGGCTGATCTTTGCCGGAAACCAGATCCCGCTCACCGTGCGCTGCCAAAACTGCGGCCAGGTGGGACCCCTGGGCGGGGTGATCTTCGAATTCTCCCGCCCGGTCGAGCCTGCCGCGGTTGAGGCTCTCTGGCAGACCAACCCTTCGCTGCAAGGCCGCTGGGAATGGCCAGATGACCGCCATGCGCGCTGGCTGGCCAACCAGCCGCTGACCCTGAAGCAGAAAACCACCTTCCTGTTCAAGCCTGGAAAGATTGGGAAGAACGGCGAACAGCTCCGCGGGAGCAACCAATGGGAAGTCTCCGTCCGCCAACCGCTGGTGCTATTTTATCAAGATCAGAATACCGGCCAGGAGGTGTACGGGATTGGGTTGGAAAAGGACGCCCAGGTCCAGCAGATCACCCATACTGGCGGGAAAGTGTATGATTTTGCACCCTCCACCGATGGCGAGACGATCGTCTTTTCGGTCATCAACGAAAAAAACGGCATAGATCTGTGGACCGTTCAGCGGGATGGATCGAATTCAGGCAAGCTCCTCGACTGCGGGGCCGACCGCTGCAGCACGCCCGCCTGGTCGCCCGTCTCCGCGGAGATTGCCTATACCCGCGAGAGCGCCGGTCTCGACCCCAATGGCCCCAAGGGCGCGCCGCGGGTGTGGATCCTGGATATGAGCAGCAGCCAGACTGCCGCTCTGTTCAAGGATCCCCAGAAGATCGGTTATGGTCCGGCCTGGTCGCCGGACGGGCAGCGGCTGGCGATCTGGAACGGGACGGCGGGCGGCATTCAGGTGGTCGATCGCAAAAGCGGCGATACGATTTTGCTTAACTCTGAAAGCGGAGACACCGGCTGCTGGGCCCGGGATGGAAAGACGCTCTTTTACTCAAACATGGTCGCGGGCGACGCCGGCACGCACACGGTGGTGCTCAAAGCTGATGTGGGAGCCGGGACTGTGGGGACCGTGCTGGGAGGCAACGCCCAGGATTCGAATTTCAGCCTCGACAGCCCGGTCTGCAGCCCGACCGAGGATTGGGTGGCAGTGACCATCCAGAAAAACCTGCAGTCGCCCGCCCGAGAGCTTTTCCTGCTCAACCCGGACGGCCAGTTTGGCATCTCGATTTTGGATGACCAGGCGAAGCTCCCCGGTTTTTATTCCTGGACACCCGGCGGCGACCGGCTGGTCTTTCAGGTGGATGCCCTGGGGGGAAAGGAAACCGACACCCAGATCTGGGTCTGGGACCGATATGTAAATCACAAATGGATGCTGGTCAGCGGCGGGCGGCTGCCGCGCTGGCTGCCGTGACAGGTATATAAAGAATGGCGCAGTTATCGGTTCAATTAAGGAAACAAAACCCGGCTCGCTGGCTGTTTGCCGGTGGGCTGGTTTTACTGGCCTCCTGGATTGCCCTCGGGGTGGTCCAGGGCGGCTGGCTGCGGGTTTTCGAACAGATCTCCAATTTTTCTACCGTTGTATTGGGCATCTTTATCGAGGGAGCGCCGTTTCTGCTCCTGGGCAGCCTGGGCTCGGCAGTGATGGAGGTGTTTTTCAAGCCGGAGGAGATCTGCCAGGCTCTGCCCAAACGCTCCCTGCCCGGTGCTTTCGTGGGCGCTTTGTTGGGCCTCTTTTTCCCGGTCTGCGAGTGCGGCGTGGTCCCCCTTTCGCGGCGGCTCCTGCAAAAGGGAGCGCCGCCCTCAGTGGGGATCGCTTTTCTACTGGGAGCCCCGGCCCTCAACCCGGTGGTGCTGGCCAGCACCTTCGTGGCTTTTGGATGGGGCCCGATCTTTTGGGGGCGGATCGTCTTTACCCTGCTCATCGCCACGATCACTGGCGCGGTCCTGGGGCTGCAGAAAGACCCAAAGGCGCTGCTCAACCACACTTCCCTGGTCTCTGTGGATATTTCTCTCCTGGATGAAACTCACAAAACGGAAGAAGCGCTCAGCCTTTCTCAGAAAATCTCCCGCGCCGCGTCGATCACGGTCGAGGAATTTTTCGAGATCGGGCGTTTCTTTGTGCTGGGCGCGTCCCTGGCCGCGGTGATGCAGACTTTTATCCCCCAAACCGTGCTGTTCAGCCTCAGCCGCGGGCCGGTGCTCTCCGTCCTAACCCTGATCGCCCTGGCCGTGCTTCTCTCGGTCTGCTCGACGGTGGATGCCTTTATCGCCCTCTCCTTCGCCGGCTCCTTTACCACCGGGGCGGTCCTGGCTTTCCTGGTCTTTGGCCCGATGGTGGATATCAAGAGCACCTTTTTGTTCCTCCATGTCTTCCAGCGCAAAAACGTGCTCTTCCTGATCCTTTTCCCGCTGCTGCTCACTATCCTGATCGGGATTTTTCTCAATTTGAATGTCAATATCTGAGCGAGAGATGTACCGTTGAACAAAACCATCCGTAGACTGCAGGGATTGATCTTCCTGGGCTGGGCTTTCTTCCTGGTCCAAAAAATCGAGTCGGGCGAGATCCTCTTCTATATCAACCAGCGGTATATTCTGCTAGTTTTTCTAGGCGCGCTGGCTTTTCTGGGCTTTGGATTGGCAACTCTGGTGAAGGCGCAGAAAAATGCAAATCCGCTCGCTGCAGCTCATCACCACCAGGATGCAGACCCGGCTGAAAATGGATCTGCCCACCACCATCCCGGCTCGCCTGGAGGCGTTCCAGCCTGGGGCACCCTGGTCCTGGCTGTTCCGCTGCTCCTCGGCCTGGTGATCCCATCCCGGCCGCTGGGGTCGAGCGCGATGAGCAATCGCGGCGTCAATGCTGCCGCCCCCTTGATCCGCAAATCGAACGGGCCGGTTACTTCCCTCACCCAGTCCACCACTGACCGCTCGGTCCTGGATTGGGTGAGCCTATTCAGCTCCGCTTCGGATCCGGGGATTTATCAGGGCCAGGCCGCCCGGGTCACCGGGTTTGTCTTTCACGATCCGCGCCTGCCCAAGAGCCAGTTCTTCGTCAGCCGTTTCGTGATCACCTGCTGTGTGGCCGATGCCTCGGCTCTGGGGATCCTGGTCGATTGGAATGCCGCCGAAAAGCTTCCCGAGAACGGCTGGGTCGAGGTCAAAGGCTCGATTTTTACCGCGACCGTCAGCGGCCAGGTCCTGCCGGGGATCCATGCCCAGGCGGTCGAGACCATCCCGACCCCGGACCAGCCGTATTTATTCCCATAACCTGGATGAAACTCGCCAGCCCATTTGACCAGATCGTTCTGGGATTCCTGGGCCTGATCGTCCTCCTGATCGGGCTGGTGCTGGCCCGCGGCGACCAGGTCGGCGCGCAGGTCGCCGCGACCTACCCTGCGGACGGCGGGTTGGTCAGCGCCAGAGGGCAGGTTGGGGTAGCCTTCAAACAGTCCATGCGGGCAGATACATTCGCCGATCGCTTCCGGATCCAGCCGGAAACTGCCGGCCAGGTGATTTGGGAAGGCAATACCCTCTGGTTCCGTCCCTCAAAGCCTTTTGCTCCTGGAACTGCCTATTCTGTTGAAATCTCTCCGGGAGGGTTGTCCAAGGATGGGCGGGTGTTCAAGCAGGACCTGCGCTTCCGCTTCCAGATCCGACCTGTCGAGGTGCTGTATCTATCGGTCGGTGAGGAAAACCCCAACCTCTGGCGCAAGTCCACCTCGGGGGGAGATGCGATCCAACTGACGTTCACCTCTGGCGGAGTCTATGATTATGCTGCCTCCCCGGATGGTGGACAGATCGCCTATTCCGCGCTGAATACCCAGAAAGGCACCGATCTTTGGTTAGTCGGACGAGATGGAAAGCAGAACCGCCAGCTAGCCTCCTGCGGGCCAGATCGCTGCATCCAGGCGGCCTGGACTCCGGACGGCAGGCAGCTAGTCTACGAGCGGAAAAAAGCGGGACCCACCCAAACCGCCAATGGCGCACCAGGCGGGATCTATTCGGTGGACCTGGCCTCCAGCAGCTCCGCTTTTCTCTTCCCGGGAGCCGATCCATCCTGGTCACCGGACGGGCAGTGGCTGGTCGCCAGCGACCCCAAAGGCAGCCGGATCGGGATCACCAACGTGGATACCGGCGAGCAGGTCCAGGTGCAGGCCAGCCTCGATCAAGTTCCCACCTGGTTCCCGGATGGGTCGAAAATCCTTTACTCTAACCTGCAAGTCAGTCTGGGGATTCCCCAGGAACGTGTGTACGCCATCGACTTCCAAAGCAAGCAGGTCAGCCCGATCCTGAATGATGACGTCGAACAGGTAGAGTACACTCTGCCGGCGATCTCTCCGGATGGGCAGTGGATGGTGACCAGCCTGCACCTGATGGCCGGCGGCCAGACCCGCCAGCTTTGGCTGATGGATATCCACGGGAAGCAGCGCAAGGCGATTACGCATGATGAACTGGTCAATTACAGCCATTATTCCTGGGATCCCTGGGGGAAGTCCATCCTTTTCCAGCAGTTCTCGATGGGCAGCTCGGACGCTCTACCGCAGGTGTCCGTGTGGGACCGGGAGACAGGCCAGATCCACCTGCTCGCTGAAGCCGCGGCCCTTCCTGAATGGCTTCCCTGAGGAAGTCCTCCTCAGTCTGAATCAACGAACCCAATCAACCGTCCCAATCGCTAGCTGGTTCGAGATTTGCTGCAGATCGCGACCATCCATGTGGACGACAAAGATTCCATTCTGGCTGATAAATGCAAGCATCTCTCCATCGGGTGAAATTGCCGGCGCCAGGCCGGTACCCCGCGTGGTTGTGATGCGACGAAAATCTCCAGAGGAGATGGTTATTCGTAGAGATCAGAAGGAAGGTTATGCGCTTCGGCGACTTCGATCCCCATCAGTTTCTCAAAGGGACTCGCTTGAAAGGAACCTCTTGGAAGGGCTGCGCTGAAAACAAGGGCCAGGCCGTCAGGGGTAAAACGGTGTGCATCCTCTGTGGGGAAGTCGGCGCCAACGAGAAGATCGGTTGGATCTGATCCGTCTGCCTTTGCAATTGCCAGTTGGTTCAGACCAGACCTGGGATCGATGGTCAAAAAGGCCATTTTCTTGCCATCCGGGGATATTTCCGGCCAGGTCACATGATCCAGCACAGAGGTGACATCCCCATCCAGGCTGATTTTGACGATGCGGGTGTCGTCCGGATCATTCTCCCCGGAGCCTTGATGATAATGCGTGGCATAGATTTGCCGCCCATCCGGTGTCCAGGCCGGGTTGAAATATGAATCCTTCGGGCCTACATTAGGGAGCAGCGGTTCAAAACGGCCGCTCCCATCGGCAGGCAGCAGAAAAATGGTGGGCAAAGCATACGATTCTCCTGAAGGCGGAGGTGAAGAATAGACCAGGGCAATTTGTCCTCCTTCAGGTGATACAGCAGCTGCGCTGAGAACCCCTTTATCCGGCGGCTGGAAGAGCAGTTTTGATTTTCCGGTGGAGAGATCTAACTGCACCAGCTGGTTTCCCCCAGTGGCAAAACGAACATACACCAGTTTTCCGCTGAGGTGAAGACTGTTCCAGTCCACTAGAACATCAGTCGGTTCCGGCAGCAAAGGCTTCGGCGTAGAACAATTCACCAGCAGACAAACCAAAACGACCATCCATACAGCTTTCTTCATCATACCTGTAGAAAACCACTCATTTGAGATTTTTGACAATCACCTCAGTCAGGTTGCGGAGAAACGTGAAATAGGAGCCATCCGGGGGAAGACTGTGGGTGGTCAGCTCGACGACCTTCACCCCGGTCTCCTTCCCGATCGCCTCAGAAACGGCCTTGGGGGTGCCCAGCTCGGTAAAGATGGCTTTCACCTGGTTTTCCTGGATCTGCTGCTTGAGCGCGGCCAGGTCTGAGGCGGATACTTCAGCCTGCGAGCTCAGGCTGGGGATCAGCGCGCCGACCAGCTTGAACCCGTAGCGTTGAGCGTAATACCCCATCGATTCGTGCCCGGTGACCAGCTTTCGGTTGGATGCGGGAATCGCCTGCACTTGAGTTTGGACCTCCTGGTTCAGCCCGTCCAGGCGCGAGTCGAGGTCTTTCGCCCGGACGCTCACATCGATCCCCAGGTCTGATTTGCACAACGTGGCCAGGGCATCGACCACCAGCTTAATATCCACCGGGTCCATCCACAGGTGTGGGTCTTCGGCCCCTTCAGCCTGGTCAGGGTCGCCGGTCGGTAAGCCTTCCCCCTTGCCCACGTGGCGGATGGGGATATAATCCGAGGCGGTAAAGAACTTGACCCCGCCTTCTTTGGCCTGGGACAACGCTTTTTGCATCCCGCCCTCCAGCCCCAAACCGTTCTGGACGATCAGGTTGGCCCGGTTAATGGTTTCGATATCTCGGGCCGAGGGCTCCCACTCGTGGGGATCCTGCCCGTTGGGCATCGGGACGACCACCGTCGCCTGATCTCCGACGAGATCTTTCACCACTGCCCCCATGATCGAATAGGTCACCACGATCGTCTTTTTCCCGCTCGTTCCGGATGCCCCCGACTGGCATGCGGAAAGGATCAATGCCAGAATCAATCCAATCGACAACAGAATCGAATTTCTTTTCTCCATCACGGTTCACTCCAAATTTTCCAGGATCACTGGTTTCACCAGAGAAGTGAAACCAACCGATTGCATCGGGAGAAATCCTACCCGTTCTCAACCGTCAATGGAGTATTTCCTGACACCAAGTATGTGTAGTAAATCAGACTCATTTTGTGTGTATTTTAGACAGGAGATTTGTCCCCGCTGAATTTTCCGTGAGAGACTTGCTCCCCGTGGAGCAGGCAGATCCGTTCTCCATCGGGGGTCTGGATGAGGGAGATCGCTCCCTGGCGGCGCAGGTCGCCGAGTGTGCGGGTAATCGTTGTGCGTGTGGCGCCTACTGCCGAGGCGAGCTGGACATGGGTGATGCGCAGATCGATGACCTGTCCCTCAGGAGTTGAAATCCCGAATTGCTCCGCCAACAGAGACAGGATGCCCAGCACCCGCTGATCCAGGTGCGGGCGGGCTTGCATGGCGGCCCAGGCTTCCATCTGCTGCAGGCGGAAGCGCAGCTTTTCGGGAAAATCCGTGTCGCGAGAAGCCAGATCCCAGGACTGGATGGTCACGACCGCGTCGGTATGGGCGACCAGCTGGATATAGCAGGTATCCGCGGGATGGGGAACCATCATCTGCTGGGGACCGCACAAGCCCAAGAGCACCTCGGATCCATCCAGATGGACCATGTTCTGAGCGATGATCCCCTTTTGCACGTGCACGACGGCATCCGGTTCGAGGAGGATCAGGTCGCCGCGCTGATATCGGCGCTGAGCCATATTCACTTCCAGTTTTTCGTGGTTGGGGGAAATGCGCTCCAATGTACGCTGGATAATCTCCAGAACTACTCCGTCGGGAGTGCCCACCGGAAACGCCGCCTGGGCACCGTATTGGTAAGCGCGGGCAATCTGTTCGTCCTGGTTAGCCGGGCACCAGGCCAGCCAGGCCAAGCCGGATTGCTCGATTTGGCTCATCAGACCCGGATCCGCCTGGCGGGTAACTACCAGATCGCCGGGGATGGTCGCTTCAGATTGGCCGGGAAGGATACTGACCAGGTAGCCTCTCGAGCTCAGGAGGTCGATAAATTCCAGGCAGCCGGTCCAATCACCGGCCAGGAGGATATGGTTCATCATGATACTCTACCCCATTCTTTTCAATCAGAAAATGAATCAGCCTGAGCCGGAAGGATTTCATCCTCATGGCAATATAACATAATGCATTAGAGTAGTCAAAATATGCTATTATTCGTATCTGGGTTTTCTCGTGTTTGGGCCGAAGATGGTTTTCTACCTGATCCTCGTGACCTTTCTTTCGGTCGCCCTCGGCGCTGTGTTCATCAACGTCATTCTAGGATGGTGAAGGAAATGGTTCAGAAATATGCCAAAAGCATTCTCCTGCTGCTCTTGGCTGTTTTCTTTGGCGAAAAGTACTAAGTGGCAACCGAGAAATTGATCCAGGTCACTCAGGACGGAATGCAAGGAACGTGGCTGCCGTGAGCGATCCGAAACGAGGCCGTCTTTCAGGGTTGTGGGTTCTGATTGTTTTTCCGATTCTGGGCATTCTGGCCGCGGTCCTGACCCTGACTGGGCTTCCGGGCAGCTTGCAGAATGGGAAGCAGGCTGCTCCCAGCGGGGTGACAATCGGCGCGCCCGCTCCCGATTTCAAAGCCGCAACCCTGGACGACCAGAGTGTACGGCTCAGTGATCTGAAAGGGTCAATTGTAGCAGTTACGTTTTGGGCCACCTGGTGCGAGCCCTGTAAAACCGAGCTGCCCGAATGGCAAAAGGCGGTCGAGCGTGATTCTGGTAAACAGCTGGTAGTGCTGGCGGTCAACGCCGGTGAGGAGGCCGGTGCGGCCCGCGCGTTTCTCAAACAATTGAACCTCAACCTTCCCGTCGTCCTGGATCCGGATTCTGCCATCCAGGGGAAATATGGCGTCCGCGTGCTCCCGGTGACGTTCTGGGTGGATGCCCAGGGCGTACTTCAAGGTGAAAACCTGGGCGCCGTGGACCTGAAGCTGATCGAGCGGACAATGGCGACCTTGAAGTAAGAAATCATTTGGCAGAATTATCAACGAATTGTGGGCCAGGCTGCGCGCCTTGCTGCGATGGACGGCCGAGGAAAAAATGGGGGTGCCGACCGTGTCGGATCTCAAGCTTGATCCGGCAACTCGCTGAAATGCGCCCGCCAAATAGACCAGGGCGATGACAAACAACACGATCTTCAATAACACAACCTCCTGCTCTAGCCAAACGCATCTCCGTAACGGTATCGTTATGGTCATAGGGTATCATCATAGCATCGGTCATTCAGAATAGAGGTGGAGGTTGCCATGTCTGTTTATCCCTGGGTTGTTCTCATTCACGTCATCAGCGCCTTTGGATTTGTCATGGCGCATGGTGTTTCGGTAGTGGTGCTGTTTCGCTTGCAGGGAGAGCGGGACCGGGAACGGATTTGTACCTTGCTGGAGCTCTCTCGAGCTACCCTGAACCCGATGTACATTACTCTCATCCTGGTGCTGATCACCGGGATCGCTGGAGGTTTCCTGGCCAAATGGTGGCGCATGGGTTGGATCTGGCTGGCGCTGGCCGTATTCTTCGCGCTCAGCTTTGTGATGGGCAGATACGGGCGGGCTTACTTCGAAACGCTGCGCTCAGCGCTGGGGATCGCTGCTCCCAACCAGTCGGAGAATCGCGCCCCCATACCCGTCACCGCCGAAACGCCCGAACAGCTCAGGACCCTGATCGCCTCCGGTCATTCTCGCCTGCTGGCCTGGTCCGGCCTGGGTGGGTTGGCGGTCATTCTCCTGCTCATGCTGATGAAACCCTTCTAACCTTCTCGCCCCATTGATCGTGCGCCGGCTGCGAGCCGGCGCACGAGGTTACCTTCTCAAGGATGCCACCGATCGGGTGCTGTTCGTAACCATTCGCGCCGCGATGCGCGGGGATACGCTGCTTCCGCTGGCCGCCGCAGTCACAGTGGTTCCCGATTATCTGCTTCGCCCGAAAACCGGGGTCACGATCGCCTGGATCTTTTCCCGGTATTCCTTGTTCAGGTTAAGCGAGGTTTCGTTGAGCGAGCGCGCCAGACCGCTGAGCTCAGGCATGATCTTGTGCAGCCGGTCATAATATTCTTCGGGCGGCAGCTTGATGTAATACCTCTCCAGAACATCGTAGAGAACAAAGCACCACCACCTCCAGTAGACCGTGTAATCCTGCCCCAGAGTGATATCTCCTCCAGCCTCTGAACTCTCACTGAAATTGGGCGTGTCGCGCGGATCCCTGACGATATTGGCATAGTTGAAGGCTTCCTCTGCTTCGATGATGCCGTTCCCATTACCATCAGGATTGAAGGCCAGGGAACCACCGAAAGAGTCGTGTCCGGCCTGGGCAGAGATCCAATCTCTGGCAAAGGGATCCCAATTGCCGTCTGCGGTGACATATGAGTTGTTCGGCTCGATTGCGGCCGAAGCTACGCTGGTATCCGTGGCCGGGCTGTTGGCCAGAATTGGCCCGTTGAACCCGCCGGCGTGGCACTGTTCCATCATCACGATCAGCTTGCGGAATTTGGGCAGTCCAGCCAGCTTGGCGGCGAAATCGTTGGCATAATACCCATCCCAGCTTGGATAGGTGCACAGGTTCGCCGTTCCAGGCGTTCCGTCATACCCGCCGTGGTTGTTGGTATGGATCAGAAGCACGTCTTTGGATTTGATCTTTCCCTTCAAATCGTCGATAGCCGCTTCTAAAGAAGTCTGTGTCCCCGACCCGGTGATGTGAATCCGGTAGGCAGATCCATCTCCAGGCCAGTGGGTCTGAACTCCATCCTGGGTGTTCAACGTGCCGTCATAGCTGAGCGCGTAGATGTGGGATGGGCTGAAACCATACTTGTCTACCAGAGTTCGGTAGAGGAATTCCATATCGTTCAAATGGCGTTTATTGGTCATCCCCGCGTAGAGGATCGCGTAGCGGGTCCCCTCGGGCCACAGGATTGGGCAGACAAAGTATGGTTTGTGGACAAAATAGTTCGGATTGGTTTGAAATTGCAGCGGCTCGTGGAAAGCCTGCAGGGTGCGCGGTATTTCCTTTTCGAAAGGAGGGAACCTGGCCGGTTTTTCACGGTACAGCTCGCCATTTTTAGCGTCGTAAAGCAGGTAGCGGCAGTTGTGGGAAAAATTGGCAAACGGATCGTCGTCGGCGAATACCAGGTCGGTGGAACGATCGACCACCGTGTCCTCCCGCCGCGGCCCAATTCGTGTACCGGGCTCATAGACCCGCTCGTCCAGGTATAGATTGGTCGTCCTGCGCTTCTCCCAGGTTAATTGCTGGAAGCCATGGTTGCGCACCCGGTTGAAGAGGGCCTCTTGTTCTTGTCTTTCTTTATTTTCTTTCGTCATACCAGTCTCCTTTTTTTCCAATACAGTTTCAGGAAGGATGGTTAACCATTGAATCAGGGATTGACGGGGCTTTATAAATCACCCGCCAGTGGATTTTGGGGTCAGACCCGAAGGGTGGAAGCTGGGTTTCATAGCTGGCAGTCTCCCCGGTGTCCGGGTTGATCAACAGAAAGCGGGCCGAATGCGTCCAGTTGGCCATTGGGTCGCGGTCGATAAAGGCGACAGCCGCATTCCAGGGAACCTGGATGGAAGAACGCGGAAAAGCCAGGCGAGTGCCGCCTGGAAAGATTGCATCGGCCAGATAAACGACCGATCCCGAGCGTTCCGCCGGTGTCAATAGGTCCAGGATAGCCCGGACCAACCGATCCTTTTCGGGAGTGGAGTCGCTCACCCTTCACCATCCCCTGTCCGGGGATACTCGCGTTCGTCTTCACGCTGCCAGAGTTTGTTCAATCAAAATCCTCAAAGAGGAAACCTGATTTGCGGCCTGAATTCCCTGTGAAACCGAATAGACAGCTCGTTGATCCAAACAAGATTATATCTACATCATATATCAAATAAATGAATATTACAATTCAATGGACGGCCTGACCCATTGCGA
>Ga0335070_10005821_pt1 | contig 14530 bp, 14 predicted proteins | sample Lox_Sample_13_FD_206722 | JGI IMG/M metagenome (GOLD analysis project Ga0335070, IMG submission 206722) | Soil microbial communities from Loxahatchee National Wildlife Refuge, Florida, United States - Lox_Sample_1.3 | ecosystem: Environmental > Terrestrial > Soil > Wetlands | place: USA... | reverse complement strand
GATGAGCTGGAAAACCAGTTCTATTTCCTGTTCGAAAAACTGAACGTCAAGGATAAAGCTCCTGTTGTTACGAAATACATCAAGCCCGTTGACGTGCCGTTAGAAGTGCCGGAGGTCTTAAAGGCATCCAGCCATTGTATTGCCCATTAAAATTCCGGCATAATGCCGCGAGTCATCTTATTCACCGTTTGTGGCCAATTCATCCCGACTTTTCTGTTTCAGCTTCCGGGCCACATTCAGGACAGTGCTGACATAGATGTCACTGTAATTGTAGGCAAGGATTACCTGGCGCTGTTTCTTCATACTAATGCCGCACCCCCAACCGTGCGCACTTAGGTAATTGGCGACACTATAGAGCGCATCCTGCTCTGAAAAAAGGTTGATGACCCCGTCTTTATCTGCGTCAATACCATACTCAGAGATCTTTGAGGGCATAAACTGGCACAATCCTATTGCCCCATAAAATGAACCGGGAATAATCAGTGGGTCAATACCTCTTTCTGCGGCATATCTGATCAGGGCTTTAAGCTCTTCATAAGCCCATTCGGCCTTCTGGCGGCAGCGCTGCTTTGCAAAATCCTCATTTTTTTGGGTAATCAGGTCAGGTGCGAGATAGGGACGGATAGTTTCCAGATTAGAGCTCATAGCCATGCTTGCCAGTGTAATGAATGCGCTCCGGTCTCCCAGATTCCGGCCAAGCTCGGTTTCCACAAGCAGTATCGATATGACAACCTCTTTGGGAACACAGTATTCCTTGGCTAGTTTTTGCAAAGTATCATTGTTTTTCTCTGCATAAGATCGCGCCCCGGCAATCACTTCCGGCCTTAAAAAGCGGGCGTAGGCGGCCTTTAACTTGCGGGCATAAGCGGCATCGTGTTTTTTTAAACGGTTTCTTATGAGTTCCTTTAGTTTGCATGACATGACACCCGGATCAAATTGAACGCCCGGTTGGGCAAAGAGTTTCTGTACCGTCTGCTCGTCGAATTTATCAGCCACAAGACGCTCAATAAGAGGTGTCCAGTCTCCAGAGGCTGAAGAGGGAAAAATGGCAAGCGCCGCAGGAAAAAGCAAAACTAGAATCCATAAGTATAAGTGACGGGCCATGCAAATCTCTTTAAATCGTTTTATTAAACTCACTTTGTTTTATATATTCGGTAATCCGGGGAAAAATATTTAGTGCATTTTTCCCCAAGACGTCTTCCAGATGTTTTTCGGGGACAATACTCTCAACAAAATCGAGATATGCATCAACGGGGGCCAGCGGCCAGTCGCTGCCGAAGAGAATCTTATCCCAGCTCGCGGCATAAAGAAGGGCATGGCGAAATTCATTGAGAATGAGAGGCTCGCACCCCATCTCCTGAAAATAGGATCGGCTTCCCACCAGAAGCCCTGAAATATCGGCCCACACATTCGGGTTCTTGCGCGAGATCTCTGCCGTTTCCTTTACCCATGGGTCTCCCATGTGAGCAATGACAAAGATATTCCGCCTGTGCGTTACAGCCAGTTCATCGATTGCCAGCGGATGGGAATACTTGAGCAGGCCCCTGTCAGAGAAGGTGTCACCGCTGTGGATGACAACGGGAAGATTGAATTGAGCTGCCTGTTCATAAACGGGGGAATAAATCGGATCATTAACCGGGAAATGATAATAGCCGGGATATAGTTTTATTCCGACGGCCTTAGGATGCTGAAGCGCCTTTTCGATCTTTTCCAGGGATGCGATGGAAAGATCATGGGGGTTGATCCCCGGGCAGAAATAGAGCCCTTCAGGCCATGAGTCGGACATATCGAGCCCCATGGGGTTTGCAGCAGCCTGATCTGGAAAGCCGAAACGGAATGTTTCCTGAAGCCCCATTCCGATTGCCGCCTGGATATTATTGCGCGCCAGGTCTGTCTGAAGACCGGTCAATGAATAATCGCAGCCTGATTCTTTTTCAGCCGCTTCCTGGAAGCTCGCTATTTTTGAGAAATGGATGTGTGCATCGATAATAAGCATTGCATGAATCGTATAAGAGAAATCTGTTTGTATGTCAATCAGAAAGGGTCTACAAACTGTTGCATATGAAAAAGAAACCGTCGAGATGCCTTGCTTCTGTGGAAGAAGGTCAAATTTTATACTATAAAAGCTAAAAAGAACTGCAAGAAAGCTGTGGAAGAACCGGAAAAGACGTGTTAAGAAATAAACCCGTATTACCTATCCTATTTCAGCGAAAATTATGCCCGATAACTTATGAATCATATAAAAAATAAAACACTCATTTTTTTTGTCATACCATTCATAATTTATATAGCTCTTTTGACGATCATGCCTTTGATGGAGCCGGATGAGGGGCGCTACAGCGCCATCCCCAGCGAGATGAATCAATCCGGAGATTATACAACACCCCACTTAAAGGGAACCGTCTATCTGGAAAAGCCGCCTCTGTGCTACTGGGCGACTGCCCTTCTATTTAAAATATTCGGAGAGAATGAATTCTCTTCCAGGCTGTTTACGGCACTCTGCGCCTGGGGTTGCATTATTCTCGTTTATTCCATAGGAACTTTTTTCCATGACAAAAAAACAGGCTTTTACGCGGCCGCGGTTCTGACGACATCCCTTTATCATTTCGCCATCGGAAGGATTAATATCCTGGACATGCCCTTGGCGTTCTTTGTCTGTGCCGCTGTATGGATGGGATACAGATATTTTTCCGGCAGCGGGGAAATAAAAAAATGGCTCTATCTTTTTTATCTGATGTGTGCCCTGGCTTTTCTCACGAAGGGTCTGATCGGCATAGTATTTCCCTTTGCCGTTATTGTCATTTGGCTTTTATTCTCCAAAAGGTGGCGAGATATATTGAGGCTTTTTTCACCTGTAGGATTTGTGATCTTCCTGGCCGTTGCCGGGCCTTGGCTGATTCTTGTGCAAAGGGCAAACAAAGACTTCTTCTGGTTTTTCTTCGTGCAGGAGCATTTCCTAAGATATACAACGACCATGCATTCAAGGAGCGAGCCGGTTTATTTTTTTATTCCCATAATATTGGCCGGTACAATGCCCTGGTGTGCATTTCTGTGGCAAGCGGTTAAAGAAAGCGGATTAAAAATAGCGTCTCTTTTTGCTTTCGAGGAAAAGGTTTTTTTAATCACGTGGCTAGGTTTTATTTTCCTCTTCTTTTCCATTTCCTCATCAAAGCTTGTTTCCTACATCGCGCCTGTTTTCCTGCCGCTGGCGGTTTTCATGGGTCATCTTTTCAGAGTCCATGACGACGTTCTCAGGCAGAATCTTAACAACAGCCGGTCATCAGGATTTCTCTATCATATACCTGTAATCTTGCAGTCGCTCTTATTCATTGCGGCACTTCTGGTTCCTGCCTTCCTCAAGGAACACGGCATACCTTTTTACAAATGGTGGTCATGGGTGGCTGTTCCAATTACACTTTCGATAGCGCTAATGATTCTACCGGATCTCATCAAGAAGAAATGGGGCGGAGGCTGGTTTATTACAATTTATGTAATCTCGTTTCTTTTTTTTAGTCTGCTGATATTCCCTATGTCCAAATTTCTGACACCATATAAATCCGCCTATCCGGTTGCCAAAGTAGTAAAGGATTACGTCCCCGCCGGGAAGGAGCTATATCAGTACCGGATGTCTCTTTACGGTATAGACTTTTATACGAAGATGAGGACACCCGTTGTAGATGACATCGGCGAATTGCGGCCTGGCGTGGAGAAACTTGCTCCTGAAGAAAAAGCGCGATATTTCCTCCTTTCTGATGAATTTTTCCGACTTTATCAAGAAAAGAAGGATATCTTCTGCGCCACGGAACGTGAAAATGTGGAAAAGCTGAGAAAAAAAGTAAACTCTTTGAATGTTCTGTGGAATAATGGTAGTTATTCCATAATACACCTTAATTAGATAAAAACATGCTATGAAAATCAGAGAAGATTTTTTACCCCTGTCCAGACCGTCTATTGGTGAAAGAGAAATCAGGAGCGTTGTCGACTGCCTGAAATCAGGGTGGATTACCACAGGACCTGTCTGTAAGTCATTTGAAGATAAATTCTGCGAATTAACCGGGGCGTCCTATGCGACCTCTCTGTGTTCCGCCACGGCCGGGATGCACCTAGTGCTTCTTGCCCTGGGAATCGGTGAAGGCGATGAGATCATAACACCCTCCATGACATTCGCCTCCACGATAAATATGATTGCCATGCTAAAAGCGAAACCGGTTTTTGTTGACTGTCACTATGATACCTTGAACATAAATGCGGAAGAGATAGAGGGAAAAATCAGCAGCAAAACGAAAGCTATTATACCTGTTCATTTTGCCGGGGCACCGGCTGATACGGACGGTATTCTGGCAATTGCAAAACGACACAGAATAGCAGTTATTGAGGATGCAGCCCACGCCGTCGGTACGTATTATAAAGGGGTTCATGCGGGCGGGTTCGGACAGATTGCTATTTTTTCTTTCCACCCGATAAAGAATATTACCAGCGGCGAGGGTGGTATGATCACGCACAGCGATGAAACATTGGAAAATAAGTTAAGACTTTTGAGATTTCATGGTATTGAAAGAGATGCATGGAAGCGATATGGGAAAGGGGGGAACCCGGAGTATGACATTCAGCGGCCGGGGTTCAAGTATAATCTGACGGATATGCAGGCGGCACTCGGTCTTGCCCAAGTGTCTAGGTTGGCTGAAATTAATAGCAGGAGAGGCGAGCTCGCGGGACTTTACATGGAAGGCCTGAAGGGTATAGAGGGGTTGGAATTGCCGGGCATTCCGGATTATCCTCATGTTCATTCATGGCACCTTTTTATCGTGAAGATTCTGTCCATGGATCGGGGAGACTTTATGGAAAAACTGTCCCAATATAATATCGGTTACGGTCTTCATTTCCCGGCCTGTCATCTTTTAAGTTATGTCCAAAAGCAGTTTGCAACCGGAAGGGGTATGCTTCCCCAGACGGAGCGTGCCGCGGACAGGATCATTTCCCTGCCGCTTTTCCCCGACATGAAGAATGATGATGTCCTCTATGTTTGTGAGGCGATAAGGGGGATATTAAAAAGTTAACAGCAGCGGAACTTAGTTGGGATGGTTGGTTTATTTAAAAGAATAGAGGTTGTTCCATGATTTCACAATCAATGATTTCTCTGGTCATTCCTGTTTATAATGAAGAAGAGAACCTGAACAAACTTATAGAACGTATCAGGCCGGTCATGCAAGGCATGGGAAGGCCTTACGAAGTAATTTTAATAGATGACGGCAGCCGGGATAATTCCCTTACTATATTAAAAAGTCTCACTAAATACCCCGAGGTCAGGGTTGTCGAACTTGTCAGGAACTATGGGCAGCATGCAGCAATTCTCGCCGGCTTTTCTATAGTCAGAGGTGATATTGTAGTCACGCTGGATGCGGATCTGCAGAATCCTCCCGAAGAGATACCAAAGCTTGTAAAAGAGATGGAGGCCGGCAGCTATGACGTGGTGGGTACGATAAGAAAAGGTCGCAAGGATTCCTTATTAAGAATAATTCCTTCAAAGATCATTAATATGATCACGCGGAGGATAACAAAAGTCAGGATGACCGACTGGGGATGCATGCTGCGTGCTTATCGGCGTCCCGTGGTCGAGCGCATGATCGCCTGTCAGGAACACGCGACGTTTATTCCGGCGCTGGCTACTTACATGGGAAAGCGTGTGACCGAAATCGATGTTGCTCATGAAGAAAGACACGGAGGGAAAACCAGCTATCCGTTGCGGAAACTCATCAATCTGCAGTTCGACCTTGTTTCGTCATTTTCAGACCTGCCTATGAAGCTCCTCATGTACGGGGGCATCTGGATGGCGATTGGAGGCGTGTGCTTCGGCATCTTTCTCGTTGTCGCCAGACTGGTGTATGGCGCCCTGTGGGCTGCTCAGGGTGTTTTTACACTCTTTGCGATCTTGTTTGTCTTTATCGGCCTGCAGTTTTTCGCCTTTGGTATTGTGGGGGAATACATCGGCCGGATTTACAGGGAGGTGAGGAAAAGGCCGGCGTACGTTATTGAAAAGGTGCATTCATCGGAGAATACCGGAGATAAGTCGTGAGGGCCGTTGTATTTGCTTATCATAATATGGGTATTGCCGGGCTTGAGGCCTTAAGACAAGCGGGATTTGACATCTCAGCCGTTTTTTCTCATAGAGATGATCCCGGAGAAAATGTCTGGTTTGATTCGGTCACCGACTGGGCGAGGAAAAATCGGATCGAGGTGTTTTGTCCTGACGATATAAATAAACCCGAATGGATTCAAAAAATTTCTCGTTTGTCTCCCGATATAATTTTTTCCTTCTATTACCGGCATATGATAGGTAAAGACATCTTAAGCATACCGCCGTCAGGGGCATATAATCTCCATGGATCGCTTCTGCCCGCTTACAGGGGAAGGGTCCCGGTAAACTGGGTCCTCGTGAATGGCGAAAAAAAGACGGGAATTACACTCCATCACATGACAGAAAAGCCGGATGCCGGCGATATTGTCGGGCAGAAGGCCGTTGATATAGATTTTGATGACACAGCGCGAACTCTTTATGGCAAGCTTTGCAAGGCTGCCGGGATATTGTTAGGGGAAATCCTTCCGCTCATCAGGGAAGACAAGGCTCCAAGGACACCGCAGGATCTGACGAAGGGAAGCTATTTTGGCGGCCGCAGGCCGGAAGACGGACGCATTGACTGGAAATGGCCGGCAGTGCGCATTTATAATCTCATTCGGGCAGTGGCTGATCCATACCCGGGTGCGTTTGCTTTTTTACCCGGGGACGAAAAAATCATGATCTGGTGGGCTATACCCGAAAATAAAAGCGACAGCAATCATCTTCCGGGGCAGATAGAAGTTGAGACCGGCAGCGTTTTAGTTGGAACCGGCCAGGGACATATAAGGCTACTGGATATAGAAGTGGCCGGAGCGAGAATGAAGAACAATCTGATATTTAATTATTTTAAGAGCAAGAAAGGTTTAATCTTGACATGAAGATTCTAATTCTTGGGGTAAATGGATTTATCGGTCATCATCTGACAAATCGAATACTAACTCAAACAGACTGGACCGTTTATGGTATGGACCTCGCCGATGATCGCTTAGGTAGCGCGGTGAACAATCCTCGTTTTCATTTCCTTGAGGGTGACATCTCTATCAATAAAGAATGGATCGAGTATCATATAAAAAAGTGCGATGTCGTGTTGCCTCTTGTGGCCATTGCTACACCCAAACTGTATGTAGAAGACCCGATCGGCGTCTATAACCTGGATTTTGAGATGAATCTAGGCGTCATCAAGCAATGTGTGAAATATCATAAACGGGTGGTATTCCCGTCCACGTCGGAGGTCTACGGGACATGCACCGATAGCGAATTTAAAGAGGATGAGAGTTTTTTGGTCGTCGGACCGATTCAAAAAGAGCGCTGGATATATTCCTGCTGCAAGCAGCTTCTGGACCGCGTCATCTATGCCTACGGCACAAGGGGGCACCTTGAATTCACCTTGTTTCGACCCTTCAACTGGATTGGACCCAGGCTGGATTCCCTGTATGCAGCAAAGGAAGGCAGCTCCAGGGTTGTCACGCAATTTATTGCCGAACTGCTCATGAAGCGGTCTATTTCCCTTGTTGACGGCGGCAATCAGAAACGGTGTTTCACCTATGTAGATGACGGCATATCCGCGTTGATGAAAATCCTGGAAAACAAAAATGACATTTGCAGGAACGAGATTATTAATATTGGGAATCCATACAATGAGTGTTCCGTGAAGGAACTGGCGCACATTCTAAAGAAACTCTTTATGGAACACCCGGAACACAGGCGTGACCGTGAGTATTCTGAAATTATCGAGACATCCTCGGAATCTTACTATGGCAAGGGCTATCAGGATATCTATTCGAGAAAACCGAGCATTGAGAAGGCGAGAACACTGCTCAACTGGGAACCGGAGATAGGCCTGGAGGATGCCCTCAGAATGACACTGCATTCTTTCCTGGAGGAAAACAGAGGTGCCGTCTGATGCGAAGAAAGTCCTGGGGATAAAGATTGACGTTGATACCTACACGGGTATGAAGAATGGCGTACCCCGTCTTCTTGAAATCCTAAAAAAATTTGATATCAAAGGAACCTTCTTTCTGAGCATGGGGCCCGACGCCTCCGGCAGGGCCATTCTCCAGCTCATTCGAAATCCCCTCTTTCTGAAAAAGATGATCGGGACGAATGCGGTCGGTCTCTACGGCATGAAGACCGCGCTATACGGGACGCTCCTTCCGTCGCCCATGATCGCTCTTTCATTTCCGGAAATCATCCGGCAGATCCAGTCCGAAGGTCATGAGATCCAATTTCATGCCTGGGATCACCGGCGCTGGCAGGATGAGCTACAAATCAGATCATCACAGTGGATACAAGATTGGTTCGAGAAAGGCATCCAGGCATTCGCAAAATTGACCGGTCACGCGCCCTCGGCATTTGGCGCACCGGCCTGGCTGATCGATGATCGAGTCTTGGAGATTCTGAAAGATTACCGGTTTGATTATCTGAGCTGCACGCGGGCTCAAAAGCCGTTTATACATGAGGGTGTAGGTCTTGTGGAAATTCCTTCGGATCTCCCGTGTTTCGAGGAAGTTGGAATTCATGACGGTGTATCTACTATAATCTATAATCTCAAAGACGAAGAGATACATGTGCTGCCTGTCCATGCTGAGGCTGAAGGGGGCATCTGGAGCACTTACTTCATACAGTTGCTTGAACAGGTCAAATTGATAAATTACCGTGTGACAACGCTTTCAGAAATAAAAGGACTCATCCCGTCGGATAAATTGACCGGGAGAAAATATAGAATAGAATTGCTGCCCGGACGATCAGTCCCGTGCGCTGTTTGATTAGACTGAGCCTTTGAAATATCTATGCCGTGGTGCGCTCCAGCCTGAACTCCATTATCAGGGCGCCGATGCTGGCGAAGAGACCAAAGACAAATACCCGCCATAGGCATGCAATGCCTAGTTGGAACACAGTTGCATAATCGTGAAAGCTCATCGCGGTTGCAATAATCATATAGATAAAAGCTGTAAAGATACCAAAGACCGCGGCGGTGATGATCCGTTTCATCATCGGAGCACCCCCGCATCCGGCATTTACTAAAACACCTCCGGTGAAGGGGAGGGCAGCCATCAGCCACCAGACATGTTTCAGATGCGGAACGTTTCCCGTATATTTAAGATACAGCATATCAGTCCCAATCAGTATTCCGACAGCAGCCAGAGCCAGGACTGCCGCATGCCAGTAGCGCGGATTCCTCTGGGTTCTCTTGTGCGCTCGCAGCTCCATATGCCTGCGGATAGTCAATGGCCAGTTGTAAAACAGACAAAAGACGCCGTGTTCAAGCAGGGCGCCGCTCTCACCGAATACCGGCACAGCATGTACCGATTCCGTTGCCCAGTGTCCGGCCATGAACCGCGCCAGTGTGGGGTAGCGGTAGGTCATTTGTATGGGAAAGGCAAGGTAGCCGATGTACTTGAAGAAGGCCAGGAATAAGGCTACGCTGTAATCCTTGAAATTTCTTTCCCTGATGACCAGGAAAAGCACATACAACCCGCGGGCGAGCGATCCGGGCGAAACCGGTATAACCTGGAAAAGGGCGAGGATTCCCAATCCTATTGCATATGCCTGGGCGCGCGGCATTTCCGGATGCGTCCATATGAAATAGATCGCGAGTGCCCCGGCGACCACATGCGTTGTCGGCATCAGGCAGATGTGGACGGCCAGGCTCTTTAGGTATTTCTGGATAAAAGGCTCTTTTATCGTCTTTACAATCTCATCCGCATCGCTGTCGCTTATTATGCGCTTTTTCTTTCCCTGCTCAACCATGTCGGCCAGCCACTCCTCCCGCATTTGAGTATTGAAATAAAGCTGGATGGGCCGAACGAGAATAAAAGCTAATTTTGCTTTTGCATAGTCCCAGTTTGTCAGGAATTTATGTAGGCCTACCGGAAGGATCGACATAGGAAGATGAAGGAGGAAACGCCCGGGAGAGTGAGCGAGTACCGGCGCTTCCTCTTCGGCTATTCTGCCTTCGCGAAGCCATGACATCACACGCTCAAGCCACTTGCCTTTGAGGGCTTTAAGGAAATATTCCTTGCTGCTGAAGCATCTCTTATAATGTTCCCGCCATTGGGCATGACCCCAGGCCTTTCTCAAAACACTGCCTAAAATCGGTATTAATCCAAGAAAACCGAAAGGCAGGGCAGTTGATTTATGCTTGAGGAATCTCTCCTGCGCCGAAGCGTCTATGGTGTTCTTTATTTTCCATCCGGCAATCGCACTCGATAAAATGGTAGACCAGAGTTTTCTGCTGTACAGCAGTTTGAGATGATTGTGGGTGATATCGGGAAGCGAATTGCGGTAGATTTCTTCTGCGGCCTTCAGCTCCTCAAGCATGCCCGGCATGTCTACAAATTCATTTTTATTGGCAAGCACAAAAGTTTCTAGTTTTTTGAGGTCACCCCGGTCAAACTGCACCAGAGAGCCCCTGCAGATGCCTCTCCATATCAGCATAAAATCGCCGGGGCTCATCGGCCCAATGGGAAGGAGCGCCAGGCCGGCCCTGAAATCCATGGCAACCAGTCCCGTGTAAGGGTCATCATCCGTTGCATCCAGCTTTAAGCAGTTCGGTTGGCTTTTGCAGGTAGACCATTCGTACTGGCGCGCGAATTCATACGCCCCCATGTCGTGGAGGAGCTTGACAAAATCCGCCATGAATTGTTTCTTTGTCCTGTATTCAGGGGAGCCGAGCAACCCTTGGGGAATCTTCTTTCCTTTCTTCCATCTGCTCAAGAGATCCATGCGGTCGTCAACCTCAAGCTGCCAGGTGCGGCCTTCAACCCAGGAGGTGATTTCACCGCAGCTTCCCAATGTGGTATCGACAAAGATCGCGTACATATCCTTGACGCAGGCTTCATCACCAAACCTGATCTTCGCACCACGGCGGATGAACTTCTGCCATAACGCCCCGGCCCGCGCTGCCACCGGGTTCGACTGAAGTTGAAAAGACCCTTGAAAACCGACCCAGTACAATAGATTCCTGAAAAAGAGCGCCCCTGATGATGAGGGTATCATGATCTTCATCGCGTAAGATTCAGACACTCTAAGCCCTGGGATCGCATCCGGCTCGATGCTCAGGACTTTAACTTTATAAACTTGCCCGGCAAATCCACCGCCAATGAATTTTTCTATATGCAATCGAACGCGGGAAGTTTTATCAGACGCACGGGGTGTAGCCGCACTCGCGTCATATTCCACGATATCTCCGGCGCAGTAGCTTTTTACGGGTAAGGGCCGACACAAGCCGAGTTGCCGGTACTCAATTTCCAGAGTCTTGCACATCTCTGTTGAATAGTTTTTTTTCATTGTGATCTGTGAAATTGCTACATCGATATGGGTTACTTGCCCGATCCAAACACCGTTTGCTCTTTCTCATAAACTGTCCTTCAGGTCAAGCCTGCATATTTTTTAGAAATCTTTTATCCTTGATTAAGAGAATCTATGCCTGTTTTGATGCAGGTGCTGCTACCAAGCATAATGTCGGTACTAGGAATCACAGCGCACCTACTGACACATTTTAGACGGCAGGGGCTGAACACAGATTCATCCAAAAGGATGTGGGATTGGAAGGTCAGAAAGGAGACATCCGGAAGATTTAGTTTGATCGAAACGCTTCAATCCGATCCGACAGCCATTCGTACCAGTCTTTCAGACCTGCTGATGTCTTGCACGAGACTTCGAGTATCTTAAGTTTACGATTAAGGGTAAGGGCATCTTTTTTTGCCTTCTGCACGTCGAAGTCCACGTAGGGAAGAAGATCTATTTTGTTTATTATCATGGCCTCCGACTGCTGGAACATGAGGGGGTACTTCGCCGGCTTGTCGGAACCCTCCGGGGTGCTCAGGACCATCACCTTGATATTTTCACCTATTTTGAACTCAGCCGGACAGACAAGATTGCCTACATTCTCGACAACAAGCAGATCAAGCTTATTTGTATCCAAACCTGTCAGTGCTTCATGAACCATATTTCCATCTATGTGGCATGCGCCTCCCGTATTGATCTGTACTACCGGAGTACCCAGCTTGGCGATCCTCTCCGCGTCAGACGATCCCTGGATGTCCCCTTCAATGACACCGATTTTATAACGGCTCTGAAGGGCTTCGATAGTCTTCTCCACAAGTGAGGTTTTCCCCGCACCGGGAGAACTCATCAGATTAAGGACATAAATCTTCTCATTATCGAACAGCTTCCTGTTTTCTTCCGCAATCCTGTCATTGGCATCAAGGATGTTTTTTACTATGGTGATTTTGGACAAGATATAGCTCCTTTCACGATAGGTGATTTAGAGGGATTTTTAAAGCCTCCCCCAACCCCCTCCAGAGGGGGACAGTTTTTCCAAATCAGTATATTTCATTTTCTATGATCTCTTTTAAAAGATCCAGTTTTTCTACGGCTAGAGCCTCATCGATCTTGTGGATGGCATAGCCGGCGTGACATATCACATAATCGCCAATCGTGACATCCTCATCGACTATGTCCAGACATACTTCCCGCTTGGTGCCGCTGATGTCTATTATGGCAAAGTTGTCTTCGTCAATGAATATGATTTTTCCGGGAAAGCCAAGACACATAAATAATAACCTTAATCAACGTCTATCTCCAATAATTGTATCACCTCTGTACCGCCAACCAAGATTACGTCTGAGCCGTTGCATTGAGGGCATAACGCGGCGTATGTTTCCAGTTCGATATCCTTTTCACACACCAGACAATGAATGATGATTGGTTTAATGTCAAACTCAATTAGAGCCCCTTCCGCTTTTGTGCCGCTGGATTGTATTTCGAAGGTGAATTCGAGCACCTGGGGCTCAATGCAAGAAAGCCGCCCGAAAGACAGCTTCAGGGAATTAACATTTTTAAAGCGATGCTCCTCCGCGTATTCTTCGATGATGTCCAGAATTGAACAAACTATGGATAGTTCATGCATTGTTTAACTTCATCGGGTTTATGCCGTGGGCAGAAAGCTCCTGCAAAAGGAGCTTCTCTACTTCGGGGATTTTTTTTCTCATTAGGGGCGTCAATTCAAGCCCCATATCCTTGTATTCGTATGGAACGACGCAAAGAAAAATGACGTCAGGCAGCTCCTCGATCAGTTCCGCTTTGCAAAGCACATCCTGAAATGACACTTCATGGGCTGATGTTGGTTGCAGTTCCTGTTCGTTAATTTCTTCTTTTGTAAAACGATATATGGAGCCCGGTTCATCGCTAGCCTTTATTACGTCTATGACAAAAAGATTGTTGCAACTACATACCGTATCGAGAAGTTTGTAACCGAGAGCTCCCCCCTCGACAATCTTAACGCCTTCAGGAAGCAGATAATTCTTCTCGAACCAGCGGATAAAATGGACGCCGAATCCTTCGTCTTGAAGAAGGATGTTCCCCAGTCCGAGGATTGTAATGTTATTCTTTTCCGACATACCAGCTACAAGAAAAAAGAAGGGGGGAGAAAAATTTTCTCCCCCTTGATACATCATTTGCTGTTTAATTAAAAGTGGCTATTTCTTTTCCTTTTCAAAAAGCAGTCCGCTGATCATGGAAGAGACTGTCCCTTCCTTCAAAACTGCATCATACCAGAAGGCCATATATATGTGCACGATAATGAAAAGGATGAAAAGCCATGTGAGAATGTGGTGCACAAAGCGAACAATGGCCAATCCTCCCAGCACATTTTCTACCGGTTTTAAAATCTTATAGCAGAAGGCGGTAAATCCCGCGTGGTAGCCTGCGCCCATGAGGATCAGACCGGTTATGACGATCAGGAAGATCATGAGAAAAAGGCCGCTGTATGCGATAGATTGCATAGGGCCATAAAGGTGGCAGTGTTCAGGCGGGTCCCTTTTAACAAGGAGGTAAAACTTTATCTGGTCCCATGTGCATTCGAAATCAGTCCATGCAAAGAAATCCTTCCAATCGGCATGGAACTTTGAGAAGAAGGCGAGATATAACCTCCATATGAAAATGAACATGAGAAGTATCCCGGAGATGATATGCACATATCGCATATTCCCCATGAAAAACTTGTTCACCGTCTCCCCTGTATAGATCGTAAAAGGGGTAGCAATGTAGAAGCCCGTTACAATAAGGACTACTACAGATATCGCCATGGCCCAATGATTGATCATGATTGCCGCAGACCATTCTTTTACAGGTTTTATTTCCATGGTTGTCCCCCTTCCTTTCAGGCGACCCTGAATTTCCGAATCTCATTGGTTTTCGGATCGATAATGTGCACAGCGCAGGCCATACAGGGATCGAAGGAATGTATGGTTCTCAGGATTTCCAGCGGCTGGTCCACTTTCGCGAGTTTTGTCCCGATGAGGGATTCCTCGTACGGTCCGCGTTTGCCCGCCTTATCTCTCGGGGAGCAGTTCCATGTTGAGGGAACTACAGCCTGATAATTCGCGATAACTTTATTTTCGATTCTTATCC
>Ga0335070_10005820_pt1 | contig 14531 bp, 14 predicted proteins | sample Lox_Sample_13_FD_206722 | JGI IMG/M metagenome (GOLD analysis project Ga0335070, IMG submission 206722) | Soil microbial communities from Loxahatchee National Wildlife Refuge, Florida, United States - Lox_Sample_1.3 | ecosystem: Environmental > Terrestrial > Soil > Wetlands | place: USA... | reverse complement strand
CCGGCGCGGGGAGCTGGATGTCCTGGTTCGTGATACCGGCCGGCGCGCTTCTCACCTGCGGGATCGTGACGCTGATCCTGGGCTTCAACATGATCTTCAGCCTCGACTCCGCGAGCATCTTCGCCCTCGGGCTGGGCCTGACCTTTCTCGTGCTGTTCTCCACGCTGCGAAGCCATTGGTGGATGCTGATTCCCGCGGGCTTCCTCGTCGGGACTGCCGCGTGGATCGAGGTGGGAGTCCACTACCCGCTCATCGGATGGCATCCCGTGATCCCGCTGTTCTTCCTCGGCATCGCATTCCTCGTCATCTATGTCTACTCGGTGCAGAGGCGACGCATGCGGTGGAGCCTCCTCGTGGGGTTCATCATCGTCTCCGTGTCCGTCCTGTATCTCCTCGGGATCCTCCTTGCCCGCTGGAGCATCCTCTGGCCTGTCGTTCTCCTTCTCGCAGGTCTTCTCGTTCCCCTCGGAATTCTCTTTGCCGACCGTCGGGCGCGGAGAGGGGACTGATGGTCTCGGTCCTCCGGCAGGCTCTCGTCAGGCGCCGGCAGAGGTGGGAGTCGCTGTGCACGCGCTGCGGGCTGTGCTGCTATGAGAAGGAGAGGCGCGGGGCGTCCTACGTCACGGACTATCGCCGTCCCTGCCGGTTCCTGGATGAAAACACCCGAAGGTGCACCGTGTACGAGACGAGGCTCCAGGCCTGCGCGGAGTGCCGCCGCATGACGATTTTCCACGCGCGGTTCGTGCCATGGCTGCCGGAGAGCTGCGGGTACGTGCGGAGATTCCGCCGACCGCGGAAGGACGCCCGCGCGGGAAGAAAGGGACTGTGATGGCTCCTGGCGATTCCACGGCGCGACTGAGCTTTCTGGGAGCGGCCCGCAGTGTCACGGGCTCCCGCTTCCTGCTGGAATCTTCGGGAGGCACTGTTCTCGTGGATTGCGGCCTGTCCCAGGAGCGGGACATGCAGTCGAAGAACTGGGAGCCGTTCCCCGTCCCGCCGGACCGCATCGATGCCGTGCTTCTGACCCACGCCCATCTGGACCACTGCGGGCTCCTGCCGCGTCTGGTGAAGCAAGGCTTCCGCGGGAAGATCCTTTGCACGGGCCCCACGGCGGACATCGCCAGGATCGTCATGCTGGATTCCGCCCGGCTGCAGGTGGAGGACGCTGAGCAGAAGCGGGCGCGCCATCAGCGCGAAGGCCGAACGGGCCGCTTTCCGGCCGCGCCGCTGTACGAGGAAAAAGACGCGCAGGACGCCGCGTCGCGATTCCAGGTCATTGAGCTGGAAAAACCGGCGACGGTGGGACACGGGATCACCGCGGAGTTCTTCGAGGCGGGGCACATTCTGGGCGCGGCATCCATCCGCGTGCGCCTCGGAGCGAACGGAGGAGAGCGCACGGTCCTGTTCTCCGGGGACATCGGCCGGTGGGACCGGCCCATCATCAACGACCCCCGACCGTGCGACCAGGCGGACTACGTTCTCATGGAATCCACCTACGGTGACAGCCTGCACGACAGCGACGCGCAGATCGGCGCCGCGCTGGCGAAGATCATCACCGAGACGGTTTCCGCCCGGGGCAACCTCGTGATTCCGAGCTTCGCGGTGGAGCGGTCGCAGGACATCCTCTGGTACCTGAACGACCTGCTGCGCTCCGACCGCATCCCGCACCTGCTTGTGTTCCTCGACAGCCCCATGGCCACGAAGGTCACGGATGTCTTCTCCCGGTGGCCGCAGTATTTCGATGTCGAGATGCAGGAGGCGCTGCGGCAGAACCGCTCACCGTTCGATCTCCCGGGCCTCGTCATGGCTCGAAGCACGGACGACTCCAAGGCCATCAACCGGATCACGGGCAGCGTCCTCATCATTTCCGGCGCGGGGATGTGCACGGGAGGCCGGATCAAGCACCACCTCGTAAGGAACATTTCCCGCCCGGAAAGCTGCATCCTCTTTGCCGGCTACCAGGCGGAGGGAACGCTGGGCCGGCAGATCGTGGAGGGCGCGGCCCAGGTGCGCATCCTGGGCCAGACGCTCCCGGTGAAGGCACGCGTGAGGCGTATCGAGGGCTTTTCAGGACACGCTGACCGGGAGGAGCTGCTCCGCTGGGCATCCAGCCTGAAGAAGCCTCCGCGGCAGGCGTTCGTGATCCACGGTGAGCCCGAGATCGCGGAGAAGTTCCGAGGCACTCTCCGCGCAAAGCTGGGGTGGCAAGCCTCCGTGCCGTCACCGGGCCAGAGCGTGGATATCTCCTAGGAAGAGCGCGCATCGCGCCCTCTTCCTAGTATTTGAAAGCACTCTCCCCGATGAACTCTCTCAGGATCGACGTGGGCGGCACCCAGCGCGGATGCAGGGGAGCGAAGTTCTCCAGGAAAGAAAGAAGGCTCCGCGCTTCCTGGTACTCCGGCACGTCCGGCTTCACCGAGGCCAGGAGCGGGTCCGCGTACACTTTCAGCACTGCCAGCTCGTAGTCCAGCGCAGAGTTGAAGGCGGAGTCCGCTGAGTTCTGAAACGGAAAGATGTTCCTGTCCTCGCCGTCGCGCACGGACGGCCACATGGACAGCGTCTTCACGGCGGAGTGTCCCCGGAACTGGTTGTCCCGGACGAGCCGTCGGATCAGGCGGTTGTCCGTGGTTGCCACCCGGTTGTGATCGTCCAGGTTGAGCTGCGTGAGAGCGCTGATGTACACCTTGTGCTTGCGCTCCCGCTCGACAAGCGGTGTCAGGGCGTCATTGAGGCCGTGAATCCCCTCCAGGATGAGGATGGCCCGCTCGGGAATCTGCATGCGCCTGCCGGCCGGCTTACGCGCGCCGGTGTGGAAGTCGAACAGGGGGGTCTCCACCTCTTCTCCGCGAAGAAGGCGGACAAGATGATCGTTCAACAGCTCCACGTCCAGCGCTTCGAGAGACTCGAAATCCGGCTTGCCATGCTCGTCCAGCGGCGTGAGTGACGCCGGCTTGAAATAATCATCCAGGGATATGGTCATGGGATTGCGGCCCACCACCCTCAGCTGGATCATGAGCTTCTTGGAAAAGGTCGTTTTCCCCGATGATGATGGACCCGCAATCAGCACGAGCTTCACGAGGTCCCGCCGGGCGTTGACGCGGTCCGCGATCTCCGCGATCTTCTTGTCCTGGAGCGCCTCGGCCACCTGGACGAACTCCTGGATGCCGCCGTCGCGGATCAGCTGGTCGAGCCTCCCAACGGAGCCGACACGCAGGATCTTCCCCCAGTTCTTGTATTCGCGGTAGATGGAGAAGAGGACGGGGCTTTCCTGGAAGGGCGCAATATGAAGAGGATCGTCCCCGGGAGGATAGCGAAGGAGGAATCCCGGCGGATATCCCATGAGCGAGAAGACGGACAGCAGACCGGTGGAGGGAACGAGCGGCCCGTGCGTCAGGTCGAGATGGCCGCCGCAGGAATTGACCCGGATGGCCGGGTCATTGCGGTTTCTCAGCAGGAGGGCGGTATCGGGCTGGTTGTGCTTCTCAAAGTAGTCAAGCGCCTCCCGGTAGGAGAGGGAAAGCTCCTTGATGGGCATGTCGCGGCGCACGATCTCCCGCATCTCCGCTTCCAGGCGCTGCAGCTCATCCGCGGCGAGCTCGTCGATCCCGTCGAAGTAGTAGAAGTATCCCTGCCCCAGCGAGTGGCCGATCACGAGCCTTCGCTTGGGGAAGGCGTTCTTCGCGGCCTTGGACAGGAGGAAGCACAGGGACTTGCGGTAGATCGTGGTTCCCGCCTTGCTTCCCAGGTCCACCGCGTCCAGGGAACAGTTCACGGCGAGCGCCGTGTCCAGCCCGACCACCTCGTTGTTGAGGAGCGCGGCCACGCGCGGCACGGCGCCGCTGCGCGGCGGGCAGCCCGCGAGCGCCTCCCGCACCGGCGTGCCGGCAGGGAACTCCCTCGTCTGGCCGTTGGCATACGTGACGCGGACGTTCATGCCAGCTGCCTGATGAGCTTCGCCTCTTCTGCTGCGAGAACCCGCGCAATCCCGAGGCCCTTTCCGTCGGAGACCTGCACGAGCGGCGGGTCCGGAAGCTTGTTTCCCTGCTGATCGACAAGGACGCGGACCACGGGACAGCGCGGCCGCATGGGATCCGTCTTCACGACGAGCCCCTTGCTGGCGTTTGTCAGGAGCACCGCGGTGCCCACCGGGTAGACGGACAGCGTGTACACGAAGGCCTTGAGCACGCGGTCGTCGTACCAGGACCGGTTCTTCTGCAGTATTTCCCGGATGGAGGAGTGCGCATCCAGCGACTCCGCCTTGAACGGCCGGCTTGAGATCATGGCGTCGTACGAGCAGGCCACGGAAACGATCCGGGCATACTCGGTGATCTTGTCCCCGGCGAGGTTGCGGGGGTATCCGGTGCCGTCGGCCCGCTCATGATGCTCCAGCGCAGCCAGCGCCACGTTCTCCGGGACGGAGAAGCTCTTGAGGATCCGGTAGCCCAGCACGGTATGCGTGGACAGGGCCTTGCGCTGATCCTCCTTGAGCGGCTGCGCGGACCGCCGCAGCTCCGGAGGCAGCTTGTACATCCCGATCTCGTGCAGGAGGCACGCGTTGCCGAGCTCGATGAGCCGGTGAGGAGGCGCCTTCAGGAACTCTCCAATGGCGATGGAGAGGATGGTCGTGTTGACGGCGTGGCTGATGAGGAACCGGTCCCCTTCCGCGTTCATGTCGACGAACCGCAGGAGCGAGTCCCGGTTCTCATGCACCATCTGGATGGTCTTCTTCACCCATTCCGTGACCTGGGCCAGATTCAGGAGCCCGTCCGTGGAGTAGGTCTGGAACAGGGCGCCGGCAAAGCCGGTGAGCTCCGCGTAGAACTTCCGCGCGGCGGCCGTCTGCTTGCTCGTCTGGATGTCTTCATCCAGAGTCTGCGGGGCGACGCTCTCGGGGCGGGCGCCGGAGAGGTAACTGGGCAGCTCCTTCGGCCCGCCGTCGGTGAATACCTGCTCGTATTTCCACTTGCGCAGGCGCGCGATCAGCTCGGGAGTGACCGGAGAGTCCGGCGTGAGAAGAATGAAGCCCTTGTCGAGGTAGACCGGCTGATCGAAGTACGTGTTGGGCACGAGACTCGACAGAGGAATGCTCTTCATCCTTTCCTCACCCCCTCAACTCCTCTTTACCGAGAAACCAGTTTCTCCTACTATGAACGTCTGTCTGAATACTCATTATAGGGGTTTTTGATGAGAATAAAAAGCATTTTCGTGATCCTCAACGTCGTGCTGGGGGTCGCCTTTCTCGTTATCTTCCTCACGCCGGTTTTCATGCTCGGCGGCGACTGGTCCTCCCTGTTCTGGACACGCAACTGGCCCATCGCGCTCGTCTTCCTCGTGGCGCTGGGATGCGTGGACGCGTACTTCATCCTCAACTGGAGCCTCTTCGAGGGATTGGAGAAAGAGGACTGGGCGCGCGTGGCGGCCTTCCTGGAAGAGCGCATCTACCGCCGGGGCTGGGTCCTGCCCATGCACGTGCGTCTTCTCCTGAACACCTATCTCGTCACCTCGAACACGGAAAGCATCCGGGCCCTCGAAGCGTACCTGCGCGGGCGGAAGCCGGCTGCCATCGCGCGCTTCGCTGTTCCGTTCGGGATTCCGTACCTGCTGGGAAAGGATCCCAAGGAGTCGGAGGTCTTCTTCCGCGGGCTCCTCGAGGCGAAGGGCACGACGGACCGTGACTGGATCCGCTGGAACCACGCCTTCAGCCTCCTGCAGGCGAAGTCTCCCGGGGAAGCGCGGGAGGAGCTCGTCTCTATCGTCGATACGAGCCGGGACCAGCTTCTTCAGCTCCTCTCCCTGTACCTGCTGGACGTCCTCACAAAGGAGGATGCCGAGCTGGAAAAGAAGGTGAATCAGTCGCGCGAGGGCCTGCACGCGCGCACCACCGCCGCGGAGCTCACCCGCGCCATCGAAAAAGCCGGCGGCAACATGGAAATCATCGTCCTGGGACGGATGCTTCGAGATGCCGTGGAGTGGCTGTTTGCCGCCCCGGCGGCAGCCGGTGCGGCGCAGTCGGCGGCCCGGGTCAAGAGTCCTCCCTCGTGAGACCCAACCGGGCACTCGCGCTCGTCGTCCTTGCCATTCTTCTTGTCGTCCTTGTTGTCACGGCCGTCGGCGTCGGAGCGGTTCGGATCTCACCTCTTCTCACGGTGCAAGTGCTCGGGCGGGCGCTTGGACTGCCGCTGCCGGCACCGCAGAATGCGACCGATGTCACCATCATCACGCTCCTGCGCCTGCCGCGCGTGATCGCCGCGCTGCTCGTGGGAGCCTCCCTCGCGGTCTGCGGGGTCGTCATGCAGGGACTGTTCCGAAACCCCATGGCAAGCCCCGAGATCCTCGGGCTGTCCGCCGGCGGAAGCCTCGGCGCCGTTGTCGCCATCACGACGGGACTCGCCGGGCTCTCCGTGTACTCTCTGCCCCTGCTCACGATCGCCGGGGCACTCGCGTCTACGCTCCTCATCTACCTGCTGTCGAGCGCCCGCGGGACGACCTCGCTGCTGTTTCTGATCATCGCCGGGATGGCGATCTCCGCCCTCCTCAACGGCGTCACGTCCGGCCTTCTTCTGTTCGCCCGGCAATACGAGGTCAGCCAGTATATTTTCTGGACGATGGGAGGTCTCGAGGGACGCACCTGGCAGCACGTTCTTTTCTCCGCGCCGGTTCTCGTTCCCGGCATCCTCGTCGTTTCCCTTTTCTCCCGGGAGCTCAACCTCTTCAGCCTCGGGGAAGAAGGCGCATTCTCCCTCGGCGTTGAGGTGGAAAGGAGCAAACGCCTCCTCCTGGGCCTGTGCGCGGTGATCACGGGAATCGCCATCTCGGTGAGCGGCCCCGTCGGATTCATCGGCCTCCTGGTCCCGCACCTGCTGCGGCTCGTCGTCGGCGCGGACCACCGGACTCTCATTCCGGCGGCGGCGCTGGGGGGCGCGCTCTTTCTCGTCGCGTGCGACCTTCTTGGCAGATCCATCGCCCCGCCGTTCGAGATCCGTGCCGGCATCATCACGGCGGTGATCGGCAGCCCGTATCTTCTTGCGCTCATCATCCGCACGCAGAGGCGCGCCCCGTGAGCGCCGACGCGAAAGAGGCCCCGCCGATCCTGCGCGCGCGCTCCCTGGGGTGGTCGGTGGGCGGCGCGACCATCGTCGACTCGGTGGACCTCGGTGTCTCCCGCGGCGAGCTGCTCGGCGTCATCGGACCCAACGGCGCCGGGAAGACGACCCTCCTTCGGCTTCTTGCCGGGATTCTCCCGCCGAGCCGGGGGGATGTCTGGCTGAGCGACCAGGCGCTCTCCCGCATGAGCGCGCGCCGGCGCGCACAGGGCATCGCCTTCATGAGCCAGGAGTCCACGCAATCCCTGCCGTTCACCGTTCTCGAGGTGCTCCTCATGGGACGGCATCCCCACCTGACGAGGTTCGAGAGGGAGGGAGCGGAGGACGTGGCACGGGCCCGGCGCACGCTCTCCTACGTGGGACTGGCGGGGCTGGAGAACCGGAACATGAGCGAGCTTTCCGGCGGAGAGCGCCAGCTCGTTCTCTTTGCCAAGGCGCTTGTCCAGGACACGGACGTTCTTGCTCTGGACGAGCCCAGCTCGAGCCTCGACATCGGACACCAGGACAGGATCTTTTCCATGGCTCAGGAACTGGCGCGCGAAGGGAAGGCCGTCGTCGTCTCCGTGCACAACCTGGCCGTTGCCGCCGAATACTGCTCGCGGCTTCTCCTGCTCTCCGAGGGAAAGGTCGCGGCGTCAGGGCGGCCGGAAGAGGTGCTCACGGCCCGGACTCTGGACCGGGTCTACCGCGTGCGCACCGTCGTGTCGCCGAATGCGGCCACCGGCGGCCTCACCGTCACGGTCGTTCCCGGCAGGGTCGGCGGCCGGGGAACGCGGGTGCACATCATTGGGGGGGCGGGCAGCGCGGTGAACATTACGCGGGAGCTGTATCGACTTGGTTTTTCCCTGTCCGGGGGGATCGCCCACGAGCATGACTCCGACGAGAAACTGTGGAAGAGCCTTGGAATTGCCTGCGTGTCCGTAGGCGCTTTCACACGCATCACCGACACGGAGATCGAGAAGGCTGAGCCCCTTGTCCGAGAAGCCGCGGTGACCGTGCTGTGCTCCTGCCCTGTTGGAGCAGGCAACCTGGGGAACCTCACGCTTGCCCGGCGAGCGAAGAACCTCGTCATCCTGCGACCCGGCCCGGGGGACGTGCAACGGACGTTCTTCACCGAAGACGGGCGGATCCTGTTCGAGGAGATCAGCGCCGCAGCGCGCCTGGTGGATGACCGGCAGCTGCTGGCGGATCTCGCTACCCCACCTGGGCCTTGACCCGGTCCATGGCCGTGCGCAGGGAGGCGGCTGTCGGCTTGTACTTCGTCTCCCGATAAGCGCTCGTGTATTCGTCCTGGCCGCGGAGCAGCTCCTGCTCGGCCTCGTCGTACTTTCTGCAGATCACGGCTGCCTGCTTGGCCTTTCCCGTGCCCTGGTAGAACGTGGCCAGTCCCTTGTACGCGGCGAGCATGTACGGGTCGCACAGCACCGCGGAGAGGAAGCTGATCTCCACCATCCCGATGGCCTGGCCCTGCCTCTCGGAGCCCTGGGGCATGTCTCCGAGGTGCTGGATGATGTCTCCCGCGAGCCCGACAAGCGTTGCGGCGAACGCCGACAGGGCCAGCCGGGGATCCTCCCAGATCCTCGACAGCTCCACGTAGTTGTTCCTGACGCAATCGTGGTACTCGGACACGAAGACGAACCGGGAGATCGAGAGGACGTCTTTCTTCGCGTTGCGGATGAGGGCGCGAAGAACCGCCGGCCGGACCTGGTCCCAGTACTTGCGGCCTGCCAGGGTCTTCAGGATTTCTTCCTCGTCTCCGATCTGGAACAGCTTCTCACTTCCAAAGAGTGCCATCAGTTATTCTCGTCACGCGGGGAAATGCCGCACTTTTTCGTCCCCTCCCGTTCGGAGGCCGGCGCCGGCATCCACCTGCCAGCATACTACGGGTGAGGCGGCAGGAAAAGGGCTCGAGGGAAAATCCGCACGAACGCATCGGCTCGTGATATACTGACCACGTGCGAGGGTGACATGCATGAAGTGTGGTGCCTGTAATTTCGAGCAGAGAGATGAAGACTTCCCCCAGATCCAGGTTCTCGGCGCGGCTCCGATGGCGGGAATCCTGGAGTCCCTTGCCATCGTGAGCGAACGGGGCGTCCGCAGCCACGTGGATCTCTTCGCCTGTCCGAAGTGCGGAACAATCAGAATGGAAAAAACTCAGAAAGAGGCGAGAGCTCCGGCATAGGACTCTCGAGCGGTAGGTTTTTTTCGGGCAGACACCTGCGATTGTTCCTGGAGTCCGCCTAGGAACGACCACGGAGACGGTGTATGAGGGACATCAGTGCGGCGTTCTTTCGAAGGATTGGCGGCCGCAGAATACACACCGGGCATAGTTCACCATTTCGTAGTTCCACGCGGGGTGGCGATTGAGGTCGATAATCTCGCCCCAGATGTTCCCAGGAAGGAAGACCTCGGGGTCGAGACCGCGCAGCTCGACGATGTTCCTCCAGTCCAGGAAGAGTTCGTACAGCGTGGACATGAGCGGCCGCACCTTTTCGTAGTCCTCGGGGGGAAGGTCGTGGTTGTCGGTCAAGAGGTGGAGCTGCTGCATGGTTCTCCTTTGCAGAGCGGCTGTGTCCCCGGTTGACGAAGAGAGCCGACTGCCGGAGACGGGGGTCGAACCCGTACGCCCCGCGAAGGGCAGGGGATTTTAAGTCCCCTGTGTCTGCCAGTTCCACCACTCCGGCCTGCCGCGCTTGCGCGGCGTTGGATGTGCCGCCTCGGCCCGCATACAGGGACGGCGTACTCGCCGAACGGGTACTCCCGTACGCGCGAAAGGCCGGGCAAGCCCAGCGCTTTTCGGCCTCCGTTTTTGCCGGAAATCGTACCGTTTTGCCGCCAGTCGAGTCAAGACAATCAACCCCAAAGCCGAATATAGATTGAGGATTTTCCATGCCAGGAAACGCGATACGTTCGCTTATCGTTGTGATTTTCATCCTCGCCGCACTGCAAGGCCTGGCAGGGGATTCCTCGTACACCGTCAGGGAGGGCGAAACACTGTTTTCCGTGGCGAAAAAAGCGCGCGTGCCCCTCGACGTGCTCTGCGCGTACAACAGCATCGACAACGCCGCGAAACTGAAATCCGGCACCGTGATCCGATTCCCCGGATCCTACGTGGTGAAAAAAGGCGATACGCTGTACGGCATCGCCCGGTCACTCTCCATCCCGCTGCCGAAAATACTCCAGCTCAACGGGATGGCGGAGAGCTCGCGTCTCAAGGTCGGGCAGAAGCTCTTCATTCCCCAGGAGCAGGCGGGAGCCCCGGCTGTTCGAACGGCGGACAGCCAGGCCGTGCAGACGCCGCCGGACCCCGGCACCCGGCCCGTGCCGCGCCGGGACCCGGCCGCCGAGGCATCGTCTGTTCTTCCCTCGGTGTGGCCTCACCCCGGCCGTTACGAGCCGCTCAAGGGGAAGATCTCGGGGCTCGTGTTCCACGGATCCCAGGGCGACGCCGTTCGATCCGCGACGGGCGGCGAGGTCAAATGGGTCGGGCCGTACTGGGGGTGGGGGAAGACAGTCATCATCAAGTCACCTGACGGGGACATTCTCCTGTACGCGGGCAACGAGCAGCTCCTCGTCAACGTCGGAGACCGGGTGAGCCCGGGCACCGACATTGCCCGTCTCGGCGTGAGCCCTCAGGGAGGGGGGGCCAAGCTCTACTTCAGCATCCAGGGATCGAACGGACAATTCGTGGATCCGGAGAAGTTCTTCTCCGGAAAGAACCACGCATAAGAGGGTGTATATGGGAAGGCACCTTGAGAAAGAGCAGGGAGGACTCGCGGGTCACACCGTGCAGCTGCCGAGCGCCGTCGGATTGTTGTCCGAGGCGGCGGAGGAAGCCCGGTCACGCCGCGACGAGCCGCGGGGCGTTCCGAAGCGTGAGGACGCGAAGGCGGCCGCGCGGCGGGAGGCCCCGCAGGAGAAGGATCTCCTCGCCCTCTACATCAGGCAGATCGCACGCTATCCGCTTCTCACCGCGCAGGACGAACAGGAGATCGGCGGGACGATCCAGCGGGTGAAGGAGGAGCTTGCGGGGCTGGAGAAGAAAGCCGCGGCCTGCCGCGTGTCCCGCAGGGCGTATCTCAGGAGAAAAGCGGAGCTGGAGCGCGAGGTGACTCACGCGAAAAACCGGCTCATCCTGGGCAACCTCAGACTTGTCGTGTCCGTGGCAAAGAAGTACCAGCACCGCGGGGTCACGCTTCTCGATCTCGTGGATGAGGGCAACATCGGACTCATCGAGGCCGTGGAGAGGTTCGACTACCGCAAGGGGTGCCGCTTTTCCACGTACGGCACGTGGTGGATCAAGCAGGCCGTGATCAAGGCGCTCGCGGAGAACGGCAAGGCCATCAAGATCCCCATTCATCTCCTCAATACGATCAAGAAGTGCTTCTCCATCGCCCGTCAGCTCACGCAGGAGCTCGGCCGCGAGCCCAGCAACGAAGAGATCGCGGACTATCTGCGCATTCCCAAGTCGCGCGTGGAAGAGCTGATCAGCCTGTCGTGGGATCCCACGTCGCTCGACACGCCCGTGGCCGGAGAAAATCCGACACGGCTCTCCGATCTCATCCGCGACGATGCATCGGAGAAGCCTTTTGAATCCGCCTTCGCGCTGGCTCTCCAGGACACCCTCGCCATGGTGCTCGACAAGCTGAACGAACGCGAGATGCGGATCATCAAGCTGCGCTTCGGGCTCGACGGAGAAGGGCCGTTCACGCTGGAAGAGACGGGAAAGATCCTCGGGATTACCCGCGAACGGGTGCGGCAGATCCAGGAGCGCGCGCTCGTGAAGTTGAAGCAGCTGAGGCTGTCCAGCGAGCTGGAGGCTTTCATTCAGGGATAGGGGGACGCCGCCGAACGGCGGCAGGCGGAAACTTGACATGAGGGTGATGCAATTCTACAATAGGCCTGAATTTACGAAGGAAGATGCATGCTCGCCACCTACTCGCTGACTGGTCTCACGCTGGTCACCCCTGACACCGCTACTGCCGGCTCGAGTATCCAGGTGGACCAGAAGAAGATCGGCCGCCTGGGTGGCAAGTGCAAGTTCGATCTTCGCTTCGGCGACGGCTACGCCGCTTTCCCGGCCCTGATCAATATCCACGACCACTTCAACGGGAACTACCTGCCCAAGGTAGGACCGGGCCCGGGGGAGTTCTACCTCCGATGGCTGGACTGGGAAAAGGATCTCCGGAACTCCGAGGTTGTGAAGATCGAGCGGGCCAAGACGAGCACGGAGGACCGCTACTTCCTGAGCGCGTACAAGAACCTTTTCTCCGGCGTGGTCACGGCGAACGATCATTTTCCGCACGAGTGGAACGAGCCGTTCATCCCGCGTCTCCCCATGCGCGTCATCCGCAACTATACGCTTGCCCACGAGGGCTCCTCGTACGACCTGAAGTGGGGCGAGGGGATCGAGATCGAGCACGAGCGGGCCATCAAGAACAACTTCCCCTTCATCACGCATCTCGAGGAGGGGTTCGACGAGGAGTCGCAGCGCGGAATTGACATCCTGGAGGAACTGGGCTGTCTGGACGATCACACTGTTCTCATCCACTGCATCGGGTTCTCGGATGAGGACATCCAGAAGGCCAGTCGGGCGGGAGCGCACATCGCGTGGTGCCCCGCGTCCAACGTCTTCATGTTCAACGTCACCATGAAGATCAAGAAGATGCTGGAAGCGGGAATCAACGTCGGGCTCGGCACGGACTCCACGGCAACGGGCTCCGTCAACCTGCTGGAAGAGATGCGATTCGCCCGCTCCATTTTCCGCAAGATGTACGGGGAGGACCTTCCGCCGAAGACCATCGTGAACATGGTGACGGTCAACCCGGCCCGGGCGTTCCGGCTGCAGAAGGAGACCGGGTTCCTCTCGGAGGGGAGGCTCGCGGACATCCTTATCGTGCGCCAGCGCAGCGACGATCCCTGGGAGTCCCTGGTTGCCATGAACCCGGAGGACGTCGAGCTGCTCCTGCAGGACGGAAGCCCGATCTACGGGGACGCGCGGCATGAGGAGTTGTTCGCCGGCAGGGGAGTTCCCTACACCAAGGTCACCGTCCGGGGCAGGCAGATGCTCGTGAAGGGCGATCCGACGGCGCTTATGGACCGGGTGCGGAAGGCCGTTGGCTTCCGCAAGGTCCTTGACTTCATCCCCTTGGATACCTAGCCTTAGTTCAGGAGCAGGCGGGACGTGTCTCCCAAGGCATTACAGTACAGGGCCAACTCGATCATCTATTTCAGGGGAGACCAGAGCGAGCGCGTCTTCCTGCTCAATTCCGGCCGCGTCAGCCTGACCTACGTGGACATCGAGACGGGCCAGGAGGTCCGGGACCTCATCAAGACGGGGGAGTTCTTCGGGGTCAAGTCCGCTCTCGGCCGGTACCCGCGGGAGGAGAACGCCGTCGTCCTGCAGGACGCCGCCGTCATGATCTTCTCCGTGCCCGAGTTCGAGCAGCTGGCGGCCAAGAACACGCGCATCATCACGAAGATGATGAAGGTCTTCTCCAACCAGCTGCGCCGCATCCACAAGCAGGTGCAGAACCTGATGGAGAGCGACGAGCAGGCCAATCCCGAGACGGGCCTGTACAAGATCGGTGAGTACTACCTGAAAAACAAGCGCTACGGCCAGGCCCTGCACGCTTACAAGCGCTACCTCGTCTACTATCCATCCGGGATGTATGCATCCGACGTGACGAACAAGATCGCCCAGGCGGAGGAGTTCCTCTCCCGCTACGGGTCGGGAGGAGGGCCGGCCCCGGCCCCCGCGGCCGGAGCGTCTGCGGCGCCGCGACCAGCATCGGCGTCCGCGCCGGCACCCGGTCCCGCCGGAGGAGGCGGAGCCTCTCCCTCCGGCGGCATGTCGGATGCGGCCAAGCAGTACTACAACGCCGTGAGCCTGGTCAGCCAGGAGAAGTATATGGAGGCCTTCAAGACCTTCAAGAAGATCATCGATGACGGCGGGGACCAGGAATACTCGGTGAAAGCCGAGTTCGAAATGGCCAAGTGCCTCTTCAACCTCAAGCAGTACGACTCCTGCATCAAGGGGTTCACCGCCATCGTGCAGAAGTTCCCCAAGCACCCCGACATGAAGGACGCCCTTTTCTATGTCGCGCGCTCCTACGAGGAGAAGGGAGAGAAAGCAAAGGCAGGCGGCTTGTTCAAGAAGATCATGACCATGGGAACGGAGGATGACCCTGTTGTCCGCAAGGCCCGCAAGGCCCTGCGGAGCCTCGAGGAGAAGCCATGAGCACAGTTGCAGCGCCCGACCTCTCGATGTTCAACAGGTTCCTCGTCAGCTTCCGCAAGGGCGACATCATCTTCTGCGAATACGAGCCGGGAGACACGTTCTACCTCATCCAGTCCGGCCGGGTGCAGATCGTGCGGATCATCGGGGACCTGGAAAAGAACATTGATATCCTCTACCCGGGGGAGGTC
>Ga0335070_10005819_pt1 | contig 14531 bp, 19 predicted proteins | sample Lox_Sample_13_FD_206722 | JGI IMG/M metagenome (GOLD analysis project Ga0335070, IMG submission 206722) | Soil microbial communities from Loxahatchee National Wildlife Refuge, Florida, United States - Lox_Sample_1.3 | ecosystem: Environmental > Terrestrial > Soil > Wetlands | place: USA... | reverse complement strand
GCCCCCGGGCGACGCGACGCGGTCGTCGCCGTCACGGCGAGCGGATCGACGCCGTACGTGCTCGCCGCGCTCGAGACGGCGCGGGCCGCCGGCGCGTACCGCGTCGCCGTCGTCTGCGTGCGCGGGAGCCGGGCCGGCGCGCTCTCCGACCGCGAGGTCGTCGTCGCGGTCGGCCCCGAGGTGGTCGCGGGCTCGACGCGGCTCAAGGCGGGCACGGCGCAGAAGCTCGTGCTGAACACGATCTCGACCGTGACGATGGTGCGGCTCGGCCGCACGTACGGCGGGCTGATGGTCTCGGTGGCGCCGGGCAACGCGAAGCTGCGCGAGCGCGCGCGGCGCAACGTCGCGCTCGCGACGGGCGCCCGCGAGGAGGAGGTCGACGCCGCCTTCGCGGAGGCGGGCGGCGACGCGAAGGTCGCGCTCGTCTCGCTGCTCGCCGGCGTCGACACGCCGACCGCGCGCGAGCGGCTCGCGGACGCGGGCGGCTCGGTCCGGCTCGCGGTGGAGGACGCGCGATGAGACTGGGCGTCGAGGCGGCGCTCGTCCGGGGCGAGCTCGTGCCGGGCGACGTCGAGGTCGACGAGGGGCGCGTCGCCGGCGTCGGCCTCCGCGGCGCGGCGCGCGGCCGGGTCGCCGTTCCCGGGTTCGTCGACCTGCAGGTGAACGGCTTCGGCGGCGTCGACTTCCTCGCCGCCTCGGCGGAGGACTACGCGCGCGCGGGCGAGGCGCTGCTCGAGACGGGCGTCACCGCGTATCAGCCGACGTTCATCACCTCGCCGGAGAGCGCGATCGTCGAGGCGCTGCGCGCGCTGCCGGACGGCGTGCCCGGGCCGCGCGTGCTCGGCGCGCACCTCGAAGGGCCGTTCCTCTCGCCCGAGCGGCCGGGGACGCATCCGCTCGCGCACCTCCGCGATCCCGACCTCGCGTTGCTCGACCGGCTGCTCGACGCCGGGCGCGTCACCGAGATGACGCTCGCGCCCGAGCTCCGGGGCGCGGACGCGCTGATCGCGCGCCTGCGCGAGCGCGGGGTCGTCGTCTCGGCCGGGCACACGAACGCGACCGCGCCCGAGGCGCATCGCGCGTTCGACCTCGGCGTCGCGGGGCTCACGCACGTCTTCAACGCGATGCGACCGTTCCGCGCGCGCGACCCCGGCGTCGCCGGCGCGGCGCTGACGCGACCGGACGTGCTCGTGAAGATGATCGTCGACGGGTACCACCTCGCCGACGAGACCGTCCGGCTCGTCTGGGCGTGCGCGAACGGACGGATTGCGCTGATCAGCGACGCGATGGCCGCGGCCGGAGCGGGGCGCGGCACCTTCCAGCTCGGCGAGGTCGAGGTCGAGGTGGCGCACGGCGCCGCGCCGAAGCGCGAGGACGGCACGCTCGCGGGCACGGTGCTGACGATGATCGACGCGGTGAGGAACGTGCACGCGCTCGGCGTTCCGTTCGAGGACGTGATCGGCGCCGCCACCGAGGTGCCGGCGCGCTTCCTCGGCTGCGACGACGTCGGCGTGCTCGAGCCCGGCTGCCCGGCGGACATCGTCGTCCTCGACGACCGGCTCGAGATCGCGAGCGTGCTCTGCGCGGGAGAGGCCCGTGTCGTGGCTTGAGCAGGAGATCCGCGAGCAGCCGGCCGCGCTCGCGCGGCTGCTCGAACGGCAGGGTGAGCACGTCCGCGAGCTCGCGGCGGCGTTCCACGAGGAGGACATCCGCTACGTCCTGATCGCGTCGCGCGGCACGTCGGGCAACGCCGCGCGCTACGCGCAGTACGTGCTCGGGCGCGCGCACCGCGTGCCGGTGATGTTCGCGACGCCGTCGCTGTACACGATCTACGGGCAGCCGCCGCGGCTCGACGGCGGCCTCGTCATCGGCATCTCGCAGTCCGGCGCGTCGCCCGACGTCGTCTCGGTGCTGCTCGAGGCGCGGCGGCAGGGCCGGCCGACGCTCGCGCTGACGAACGATCCCGACTCGCCGCTCGGGATGGCCGCCGCCGCCGTGCTCCCGCTCGAGGCGGGCGAGGAGCGCGCCGTCGCGGCGACGAAGACGTATCTCAACTCGCTCGGGGCGGTCGCGCTCCTCTTCACCGCGCTCGGCGACGACATGGTCGCGCGGGAGGAGCTCGGGCGGATGCCCGCGCTGCTCGAGCGGCAGATCGCGCTCTCGTTCGAGACGGCGCCGCCGATCGAGGAGTACCGCGACGCGGTCGGCGCGACCGTCGTCGCCCGCGGCGTCAACTACGGCACCGGCTTCGAGATCGCCCTGAAGATCCGCGAGCTGTCCGGGCTCCTCGTCGAGGCGTACTCGCCCGCCGACCTGATGCACGGGCCGATCGCGGCGATCCAGCCGCGCTGGCCGGTGATCGTCGTCGCGCCGACGGGTCCAGCGCAGGAGAGCGTCGAGGAGCTCGGCGAGCCGCTGCGTGAGCGGGGGGCACGCGTGATCGCCGTCTCCGACGCCGAGCCCGTCCTCGCCGCCGCGCACACGCCGCTGCCGCTCGTGCCCGGCGTCCCCGAATGGCTGAGCCCGCTGACGGCCGTGATCCCGGGTCAGATCACGGCGATGCGGCTCGCCGAGCAGCGCGGCCTCGACGTCGACAATCCGGCCGGCCTGCAGAAGATCACGCTCACGCACTGAGCTTCCGCAGCAGGACGAGATCCTGCGTCGGGTTGCCGCGCGCGCCCTCCGCCTCGAGCTCGAGGAACGCGAATCCCCGCGCGAACGTCTCGCGGAGGTACCGCTCCGGGTGGTAGGCGCTGCAGAGGTTCGTCCCGGCGACGTCGCCCCAGCGGACGACGAGCTCGCCGCGCTCGAACCGCTCGCGCTCGTCGGGTGCGAGCCGCGGCAGGTACGAGCGCCCGTGCGTCGTCACGAGGAGGAAGCCGCCGGGGCGGAGCACGCGGCGGAGCTCGTCCCGCCAGGCGAGCTGCAGGTCGGCGGTCAGGTGCGTGAACACGGAGAGCGCGTAGACGAGGTCGAAGCTCTCGTCGGCGAAGACGAGCGGCGGCTCGAGCGCGTTCTCCTCGAACCGCGCGAACGGCAGGTTGCGGCGGCACCAGTCCACGGCCGGCCTGCTCAGGTCGGTGCCGGCGACGCCGACCGTCTCGGGAAGCCCGGCCCAGTTGCGCGTCACCCGGCCGCAGCCGCAGCCGAAGTCGAGCATCGCCTCGAGGCTCTCGAGCGCGACGCCCTGTCGCTGGAGCGCGCCGCGCACGCTCGCGGCGCCCAGCCGCCCGCCCTCGAGGAACCAGTCGACGTCGGCCGTTCCTGCGACGCGGACGATCAGCCGTGCCGGCGGCACCGGCAGCGCGTCGTCGGCGTCGACCCGCGTGCGTCGGCCCGCCAGCAGCGCCTGCGCGGATTCCCAGGTGCGGAACGCGGGGCCGATCAGGCCGGTGCGCTCGAGCAGGCGGAGGAGGCGGCGCTTCACGGCGCCGCAACGCTATAGCGTGCGCGCGTGGACGACGCGGCGCGTGCGGCGCTCGCCCGGGCGAAGGCGAGGCTCGACCGGCTCGCGCTCTACCCGCGTCCCGTGTCGATCCGCGGGGTGCGGATCGTCGTCGTGCCGCCGCTCTTCCGGCTGCCGTGGCTCCGGCGGTTCGACGGCTACGCGGCGTGGTGGACGATCCTCCTGCGCGACGCGGCCATGCTCGCGGACGACGACCTCGTCACGCACGAGCTGTGCCACGTCTGGCAGATGCAGCACCGGCCGATCGCGATGCCGCTCTCCTACCTCGCCCGCGGCTACGTGAGAAATCCCTATGAGTTGGAGGCCCGCGTCGCTGTCGAGCGGACGAGGCCTGTACCGTGACGGGAACGGGGCAGGCGCCTTGTCGTGACGAGACCACGCTTGACAGCGATCGGCGTCGCGCTCGCGCTCGCCTGCGGGAGCAGCGCAGCGACCGTGCTCGCCGCCCGCGGCACGGGCTCCGACACGTCGACGCCGCAGGTGATCGACACCGGCTTCCACTCGAGCGCGCTCGACGCGACGCTGCACGTCCTCGTCGTCCTGCCGACCGGCTACGACACGAGCGGGCTCCGCTACCCCGTCGTCTACTTCCTCCACGGCCTGCCGGCCGGCCCGACCGCGTACCGCGGCGTCGCCTGGGTCGCGTCGGCGGCCGCGCAGACGGGTCACGACGCGATCGTCGTCATTCCGCAGGGCACCCGCGTCGAGAACGGCGACCCCGAGTACCACGACTGGGGCCCGGGCCGGAACTGGGAGACCGCGCTCGCCGTCGAGCTGCCGCGCTGGGTCGACGCGACCTACCGGACGATCGCCGATCGCTCCGGCCGCGCGATCGTCGGGCTCTCCGCCGGCGGGTACGGCGCGGCGATCCTCGACGCGCACCATCCCGGCGAGTACTCGGTGATGGAGTCGTGGAGCGGCTACTTCCGGCCGACCGACCCGACCGGCGAGAAGACGCTCGACGTCGGCGACGCCGCGGCCGACGCGTACGCGAGCGTGTTCCAGCAGCTCCCGCGGCTGAAGAAGGCGTTCAAGGCCGCGCCGACGTTCTACGCGTTCTACGTCGGCCGCAGCGATCCGACCTTCGTCCCGGACAACGTCGAGCTCGACAAGCTGATGCGCGCGGCCGGGATCTCCCACGTGTTCGACCTGTATCCGGGCGGGCACGACAACGCGCTCTGGCAGGCGCACGCCGTCCGCTGGCTCGGGATCGCCCTGAACCGGCTCGCGCAGCCGGCCGGCTAGGGGCTGTCGCCGCCGGCCCTTGACTTTTCGCCTCCGATCGGCGATAACACCGGCATGTACGGTTATCCGGACGACCGGACGACCGGAGTGCGAGCGTGGCCGCGATGACGGCGGTGCTCGACCGTGCCGCACCGCTTCCGCTCTACGCGCAGCTGAAGGACGCGCTCTGCCGGGAGATTCGCGACGGGGGCCTGCAGCCGGGCGACCGGTTCCCGAGCGAGGCCGCGATCAGCGACCGGTACGGCGTGTCGCGGGCGACCGTCCGCCAGGCGATGGCCGACCTCGAGGCCGGCGGCGTCATCCAGAAGATCCAGGGGCGCGGCTCCTTCGTGGCCGCACCGAAGATCCGGCACGTCCCGCTCCTGACCTCGTTCACCGAGCTCGCCTCCAGCCAGGGCTTCGCGCCGTCGCACCGGGTGCTCTCGTCCGCCGTCGACGGCGCGCCGCGCGAGGTCGCGGCCGAGCTCGGCCTCGAGGCGGGGGCTCCCTGCCGGTTCCTCCGCCGGCTCTTCCTCGCCGACGGCGACGCGGTCGGGCTGGCCGAGACCTGGCTACCGCTGGAGGCGCTCCGCGGCCACGACGAGCTCTTCGACCGCGACCGGCTCGACCAGGGCTCGATGTACGAGGCGTTGCAGACGGAGCCGATCGGGCTCGTGCTCGACCATGCGGTGGAGACGATCTCGCCGGGCGTCGTCGACGCGGCGAGCGCGGGGCTGCTGGGCTGCGGCGAGGGCGCGCCCGTCCTCGTGATCCGGCGCCTGACCTTCACACCCGACGGAGGAGCCGTCGAGTCGACGCGGCTCGTGTTCGTCGGCGACCGCTACGAGTACCGCGTCGAGCTCCACCGGCCGGGGGCGGGGAGCGGACGATGAGCGCGCGCCCGGCGCCGACGGAGGAGGAGGTCCGCGCACTCGTGGCCGCAGTTCTCGCGACCGTGAGCAGCGGCGAGCCGGTGCCCGCCGGGAGCACGGCGGGCGACGTCGCCGTCGGCGCCGACCACGGCGGCTACCGGCTGAAGGAGCGCATCGCCGCCGACCTGCGCGAGCGCGGCTTCGAGGTCCGCGACTGCGGGACCGACGGCACGGATCCGGTCGACTACCCGGACTTCGCCCACGCCGTCGCCCGCCTCGTCGCCGACGGCGCCTGCCGCTGGGGCATCGTCGTCGACGGCGCCGGGATCGGTTCCTGCATGGTCGCGAACAAGGTGCCGGGCGTCCGGGCCGCCACCTGCTGGGACGTGTCCTCCGCGCGGAACAGCCGCGAGCACAACCACGCGAACGTGCTCGCGCTCGGAGCGGGGCTGATCGGGGAGAACCTCGCGCGGGAGATCGTGCAGGTCTGGCTCTCGACGCCGTGGGGCGGCGACCGGCATGCGCGGCGCGTCGAGAAGATCACCGAGATCGAGCGGCGCTACCTCGCGCCCGCCGGGGCGGGGGCGGCGGCGTGAGCGTGACGACGACCGACGCGCTGATCGACGCCGTCACGCGCGAGGTGCTGGCGGCGCTTGCGGGCCGCGGCGCCTGCGACTGCTCGGATCCGTCGTGCCGCGGAGCCTGCGCCGCGCACTCGCCCGACACCGTGCGCGGCGTCGTGTCGAACGGCGCGGACCGGATCAGCTACTCGGGCGACGGGGCGGAGGTGCCGCGCGACCTCGCGCGCTACATCGACCACACCTTGCTGCGGCCGGACGCGACGGCGGCGGAGATCGACCGGCTGTGCGACGAGGCGCGTGAGTTCGGATTCGCGGCCGTCTGCGTGAACCCGACCTGGGTGGCGCGCTGCGCGCAGCGGCTGCGCGGCTCGAGCGTCAAGGTCGCGTCCGTGGTCGGGTTCCCGTTCGGGGCGAACACCACCGAGGTGAAGGCGTTCGAGACGCGCCGCGCGATCCGCGACGGTGCGCGCGAGATCGACATGGTGATCAACGTCGGGGCGCTCAAGAGCGGCGACTACGAGCTCGTCCGCCGTGACATCGAGAAGGTCACGGACGCCTGCCGCGAGGCCGGCGCGCTCTGCAAGGTCATCATCGAGGCCGCGCTCCTCACCGACGAGGAGAAGGTCATGGCCTCGCATCTGGCGAAGGTGGCCAAGGCCGACTTCGTCAAGACCTCCACCGGCTTCGGCCCGGGCGGGGCGACCGTGCACGACGTCCTGCTGATGCGGGAAACGGTCGGCCCGAAGCTCGGGGTCAAGGCGGCCGGAGGGATCAGGAGCGCCGAGGACGCGCGCGAGATGATCGCGGCCGGGGCCACCCGGATCGGCGCCTCGGCGAGCGTGGGAATCGTGACCGGCGGCGAGCCCGCCGCCGGGAGGTACTGACGTGAGGAGACGATTCGAGTGAGCAACGGCGTTGAGCTCCGGGCGTACTGCTTCCTGGACAGCCTGCAACCGCAGTACGCCGCCTTCCTGGGGACGGTGGCCCAGGGATTCCTGCCGCTGGCGGGCGACGCCTCGCTGTACGTCGAGATCTCGCCCGGCATCGAGATCAACCGGCTGACCGACGTCGCGCTGAAGACGACGAAGGTGACGCCGGGGATGCAGGTGATCGAGCGCTACTTCGGCCTGCTCGAGGTGCACTCGCCCGAGCAGGCGGAGACGCGGGCGGCCGGCGCGGCGATCCTCGAGGCGATCGGCGCGACGGAGTCCGACCGGATCAAGCCGCGGATCCTCTCGAGCCAGATCGTCCGCCGCATCGACGACCACCACGCCCAGCTGATCAACCGGACGCGGCACGGCCAGATGATCATCGGCGGCCAGACGCTGTACGTGCTCGAGTGCGAGCCGGCCGCCTACGCCGCGCTCGCGGCGAACGAGGCGGAGAAGGCCGCCGAGATCAACGTCCTCGAGGTCCGCTCGTTCGGCTCGATGGGGCGGGTCTACCTCGGCGGCGAGGAGCGTGACATCGACGTGGGATGGCAGGCCGCGGTGGCCGCCATCGAAGGCCTGGACGGCCGGGAAGCCGGCCGGTAGAGACGTGAAGGACGAAAGGAGAGAGGCGCGAGATGGCTGATGCCCTGGGAATGATCGAGGCCCGGAGCTTCCCCGCGATGGTCGAGGCCGCGGACGCGATGGTGAAGGCGGCCAAGGTCGAGCTGGTGAGCTTCGAGGAGACGGGCGGCGGCTACGTGACCGCCGTCGTCCGCGGCGACGTCGCGGCGGTGAAGGCCGCGGTGCAGGCGGGCGTCCAGAACGCCGAGAAGGTCGGCGAGCTGATCGCGAGCCACGTGATTGCACGGCCGCACGTGAACATCGACCTGGTGCTGCCGCTGGGCCGCAAGGAAGAGGCCCAGGGCGAGGTGGGACAGGCCGCGTAGGACGACCGAGGAAAGGAGACCGGACGTGGTCCTCGGACGCGTAGCCGGGACGCTGGTGGCCAGTCGCAAGGAGTCGACGATGGAGGGCCTGAAGTTCCTCGTCGTCCGCCATCTCGACGTCGAGAACAACGACCTCGCCTCGTTCGTCGTCGCCGCGGACGCGGTGGGCGCCGGCGTCGGCGAGGTCGTCCTCGTCGCCTCCGGCAGCTCCGCCCGCCAGACGGAGACGACACGGGACCGGCCGTGCGACGCGGTCGTCATGGCGATCGTCGACACGTGGGAGGTCGGCGGCGAGGAGAAGTTCCACAAGTGAGCACGCTGTCCCACGACGAGGTCGAGGAGATCATCGAGCGGGTCCGGCGGCGCCTCGGCGAGGCGGGCGAGCATCCCGGTGCCGGGCTCCGCGGCCGCGAGGCGCTCTCGGCCGCCGCCGAGGCGGAGCTGGGCGACGGCGTCTTCCCCTCCATCGGCGACGCCGTCCGCGCCGCCGCAAGGGCGGCCGCCGAGTCGCAGCGCATCGGGCTCGAGGGGCGGAAGGCGATCGTCGCGTCGATCCGCGCGTCGATGCTCGAGCACGCCGAGCGTCTCGCCGAGATGGCCGTCGCGGAGACCGGCCTCGGCCGGGTGTCCGACAAGATCGTGAAGAACCGGCTCGTCGCCACGAAGACGCCGGGGCCCGAGGATCTCGAGCTCGAGGCGGTGACGGGCGACGAGGGGATGATGGTCACGGAGTTCGCCCCGTTCGGCGTCGTCGCCGCGATCACGCCGACGACGAACCCGACCTCGACGATCATCAACAACACGATCGCGATCGTCTCCGCCGGCAACGCGGTGGTGTTCAACGTGCACCCGAACGCGAAGCACGTGTCGGCCGAGAACATCCGGCTGATCAACCGGGCGATCGTCGCCGCGGGCGGGCCGGAGAACCTCGTCACCGCCGTGCCCGAGCCGACGATCGAGAGCGCGAAGGAGCTGATGCACCATCCGGACGTCCGGCTCCTGCTCGTCACCGGCGGCCCCGGAGTCGTGCGGGAGGCGCTGAAGACCGACAAGCGCGTGGTCGCGGCCGGGCCCGGCAACCCGCCCGCGGTCGTCGATCAGACGGCGGATGTGGAGAAGGCCGGGCGCGACATCGTCGCCGGGGCGTCGTTCGACAACAACGTCATCTGCACGGACGAGAAGACGACGATCGTGGTCGAGACCGTCGCCGACCGGCTGGTGCGGGCGATGGCGCAGCACGGCGCCTACGTCCTCAAGCAGCACGAGCTGAAGCACCTGGAGCGGGTGATCTTCACGGAGCCCCCGGCGCCGAGCAGGCCGGGCCACGTCAACCCGGCCTTCATCGGCAAGGACGCGGGTGCGATCCTCGGCGAGATCGGGGTCCGTGTCGACGGCGACGTGCGCCTCGCCGTGGCCGAGGTCCCGCGCGAGCACAGCCTCGTCTGGACCGAGCAGATGATGCCGGTGATGCCGGTGGTGCGCGTCCCCGACATCGACCACGCGATCGAGCTCGCCGTCCGCTCCGAGCACGGCTTCCGGCACACCGCGTCGATCCACTCGACGAACGTCGACACGATCACGCGCATGGCCCGCGCCATGAACTGCAGCATCTTCGTCGCGAACGGCCCGAACTTCGCCGGGCTCGGGCAGGGCGGCGAAGGCTTCGCGTCGTTCTCGATCGCCAGCCCGACCGGCGACGGGCTGACGAGGCCGCGGACGTTCTCGCGGGAGCGGCGGATCACCGTGGTCGGCGCGCTGCGGATCGTCTGATGGAGCCGGCCGTCGGCGTGCTCGAGTTCTCGTCGGTCGCCAAGGGCATCGAGGCCGGCGACGCGATGGTCAAGCGCGCGCCGCTCGACGTCATCCGCGCCGGGACCGTGCACCCGGGCAAGTACCTCGTCCTCGTCGGCGGGCTGACGGCCGACGTCGAGGAGGCGGTCGAGGCCGGACGGGAGGTCGGCGGCGCCTCGCTCGTCGACGTCGTGTTCCTGCCCGACGTGCACCCGGACGTCGTGGCGTCGATCGGCGGGACGAGGCGGGACGACGCGGGCGAGGCGCTCGGCGTGATCGAGACGCCGACCGTGGCGGCGACGATCGACGCGGCCGACGCCGGCGTCAAGGGCGCACGGGTGACGATCCGCGACCTGCGCCTCGCCGACGACCTCGGCGGCAAGGGGTATGTGCTGTTCGGCGGCGAGGTGGCCGAGGTCGAGGCGGCCGTCGACTGCGGCGTCGAGCGGGTCGGGGCGGACGCGACGCACGTCGTCATCGCGCGGCTGCACGAGGAGATGCGCGAGAACCTCGTCGCCGATCCCGGCTTCGGCGCGCGCGTCCACGGCGTCCGAAAGAACGGCGGGAGCGTCTAGTGCAACTCGCCCGCGTCACCGGGACGGTCGTGGCGACGGTGAAGGCCGACGGGCTCGAGGGCGTGAAGTTCCTCGTCGTCCAGCCGCTCGATCGGCGGCAGCAGCCGGAGGGCAGCTCCGTCGTCGCCGCCGACGGCGTGCACATGGCCGGCCCCGGCGAGCTCGTCTACATCGTCGGGGCGCGCGAGGCCGCCCAGGCGATGCCGAACACGTTCGTCCCGGTCGACCACGCGATCGTCGGCATCGTCGACGCCGTCGAGGACCTCTAGTGGAGGAGCTCTGGTGAAGGTCGGACGCGTCGTCGGCACGGTCGTCTCGACGATCGAGGCGCCGGTGTTCGAGGGGCGGCGCCTGCTGCTCTGCGACCTGCTGGACGCGTCGGGCCGGCCGGACGGGAGCTACCTGATCTGCGTCGACACCGTCGGCTCGGGGGCGGGCGAGACGGTGCTGATCCTCGACGAGGGGAACTCCGCGAGGCAGGTGCTGGGGCTGTCGACGGCGCCGGTGCGCGCGATCGTGGTCGGCATCGTCGACGAGCTCGTCGCGGACGGCGAGCTCGTGCTCCCCTAGCGGCCTTCCCCGGCGCCGGCTCTCGTCTAGGCTACGGGCCGAAGCCATGGCGAACAGCCGCTTCAGTCACGCGATCGCCGAGGGCGACGGCATCTCGGTCATCGCCGCGGTGGACGACCCCGACGCGGCGCGAGCCGCCGAGGCGCAGCGGGCCGAGGCGCTCCTCGTCCGCGGCGACCCGAAGGCCGTGCGCGAGGCGACGTCGCTGCCGATCATCCTGCGCTCCGCCGCCTCGCTCGAGCAGGCGTCGGCGGAGGCGGACGCGGTCATGCTCGTCTTCGACGCGCTCGAGGACGACGACGGCCGCCTCGAGCAGCTCCACGACCGGGCGCTCGAGCTCGGGCTCGACTGCGCGGTCGAGGTCCGGAACGAGGACGAGCTCGAGCAGGCGCTCGACCGGATCGACCCGGAGATCTTCCTCCTCTCGCCGCTCGAGGCCGAGGGAGACGAGACGCCGCTCGACGTCGTGCTCGACCTCCTCGCCGCGGTCCCGGCCGGGAAGCTCGCCATCGCCGACCTGCCGCTGACGACGCTCGACGAGGTCGCCGAGCTCGAGCGGGCCGGCGTCGATGCGGTGATCGTGCAGGAGGGCGACATCTCGCTGCTCGCCGGCGGGCCGCCGCCCGAGGTCTGAGCGCCGCGGGCCGCCGGCCCCTTCCGTTCTGCAAATCGGGCGCTACCCTTTCGCGGGTGAGGGTCCGGGTCCTGGGCGTGGTGGGGATCGCCGCGGCAGCCGCCGTCCTCGTGCTCGGCGCGGGCGCCGCGGCGGCGCCGGCCGCCGGCAAGGGCGCCGTGTGTCCCGCCGCGTGGAAGGCGGGCTGGATCAAGCTCGCCCAGAAGATCGACGCGCCGGTCTACTGCCCGACGTGGATGCCGAACCCACTCGACGCGAAGATCGGCGGCCAGTGGCAGGACATCTACTCGATCGGCACGGACCGCAGCTACCTCGTCAGCTTCCTCGCACACGGCGACCTCGGCAGCGGCGACGTCCACGTCAACTTCCGCGGCTACCCGGGCCGGACGACCGTCCCGAAGTGCGCGACGGTCGCGATCGAGGGGAACCGCGTCGTCCGCGGCACGGTGAACTGCTTCGCCGACCCGCGCGGCACGCTCCGCGTCGGCAACATCCTCGCCACCGTCTACACGGTGAACCAGGACGCCGACCAGTGGCACGTGCTGTATGCGTGGCACCACGCCGGCTCGCTCTACACCGTGAGCGAGCACGTGATCCCGCCGTACACCTACGCGCAGGTGACGCGGAACCTGAAGAAGCTCATGCACAGCCTCGTCCTCGTCGAGCCGGCGCAGTAGGGCCGGGATGAAGCTGACGCGTCGCCAGCTCGTCGCCGGTGCGGCGGGGGCAGCCCTCGGCGCGGCCGGGATCTACGAGCTCGCCGACAGGCTGTCCGAGTCGCCGGCCCGCAGCGCCGCCGTCCCGCTCGGCCCGCGGCCGCCCGAGCAGCACGTCCTCGACGGCGTCCCCGTCGTCGTCGAGAACGGCGTCGAGGTGGTCGTGCCGCCGCGCCACCACCTCGTCGTCACCGCGAGGGTCAAGCAGGGCGTCGAGCCGGCGAAGGCACAGCCCGAGCTCGAGCAGGCGCTCCGCGGGCTCGAGTCGCGCTACGAGCAGACGCCCGCGGGGCTCGGGCTCACGCTCGCCTGGGGCCTCCCGTACTTCGACCGGTACGTCGCCGCCGCGGCCGCGTCGCATCTCCCGTACGACCGGCGCGCGCAGAAGCCGGCGCTGCTGCCGACGCGGCGGTTCCCGAGCGATCCGCACGGGACGATCCTCGAGGAGAACGACCTCGCGCTGCTCATCCGCAGCGACCGGCTCGAGCACATCGAGGACGCGCGCAGGACGCTGCTCGACGACCTCGGCGTCTTCGAGCCGCACAGCCTGCGCCGCGGCTTCGTCGGCGGCGACCTGCCGCGCAGGCTCGCCGTCGCCGCGGGCATCCCCGGCGCCGACCTGATCCCCGAGAACTCGGAGCTGTTCCTCGGCTTCACCTCGACGCAGAAGGCCGGCCTCGGCCCGCGCCGGATCGCCAACTTCGAGACGCTCGGGCTCGTCGACCTCCGCGGCGGCTACTTCCGCGGCGGCACGCACATGCACCTGTCGCACATCTTCGAGGACCTCGAGGCGTGGTACCTCAACTTCGCGTTCCAGGAGCGCGTCGACACCGCCTTCCGTCCCGGCCTCAAGGTGGCGGAGAACGCGCAGACGGTTCCGCAGGGGCCGAAGCAGGTCGCGAGCACGCAGGAGGTCGAGCGCGACTTCAAGCGCGCCGGCCGCTTCGGGCACAGCGCCTCGATCCAGACGAGCTCGCGGCTGCTCCAGGACACGACGGGCGAGGACGGCACCGTCTACGTGAAGGGCACCGCCATCCCGCAGCGCGCCGACTTCAACACGCTCGACAACCCGTTCGCGTGGTCGGCCGACCCCGAACGCGACGGGCTGGTCGCGGGCGCGGCGGCCGGCGTCCACTTCGTCGTCTTCAACCCGTCGAGCGACGACTTCCACCGCAACCGACTCGCGATGGACGGCGTGCTCCCCGACGGGACGAGGCTGCCGCTGCAGGCGGGCGCGCGCGGGCAGGGCTTCAACTCGGTGCTGCGCACGACGCACCGCCAGAACTTCCTCGTCCCGCCGCGGCGGCACCGGTCGTTCCCGCTCGCCGAGCTGTGACCGCCGGTGCGACCGCGATCCCGGAGGTGCAGGCGCTCCTGCGCGCGCTCGCGACCGGCCGCGACGTCGCCGAGCTCGGCAGCGCCTTCGGGCTCACCGCCGCGGTGATGGCGGAGACCGCACGCTCGGTGGTGACGGTCGAGCTCGACTCCGAGCGGGCCGGGGCGGCGCGGGAGCGGCTGGACGGCCTCGCGAACGTCGAGGTGCTCGAGGGCGACTGCTACGAGCTCCTGCGCGGCCGCGGGCCGTTCGGGCTCGTCTTCGCCGACGGCGGGCGTCCCCTGCGCTGGGAGGAGATCCTCGCCCTGACCGAGCCCGGCTCAGTGATCGTCAAGGACGACCTCACGCCCGGCTGCCCCGTCGAGGGCGATCCGGTGCGCGAGTTCCTGCTCCGCGACCCGCGGCTCGCCGCGGCAGAGATCCTCGTCACGCCCGAGATGTCCGCGATCGTCGCGGTGCGCCGCTAGCCGAAGAAGGCCTTCGCGACGTCGTACCACTCGGGCGGGACCGTCTTCAGCTCGGCCGTCGCCTCCTCGAGCGAGACCGCGATCACGTCGTCGCCGCGCAGCGCCGCCATCTGCCCGAATTCGCCCGCGTGGGCGAGGTCCGCCGCCTTCAGCCCGAACCGGGTCGCGAGCACGCGGTCGCGTGCGGTGGGGGAGCCGCCGCGCTGGATGTGGCCGAGGACGGTGACGCGCGTCTCGAAGCCGGTGCGCTCCTCGATCTCGCGGCCGAGCACGTCGCCGACGCCGCCGAGCTTCACGTGCCCGAACTGGTCGCTCGCCCGCGCCTCCTCGCCGACGAGCGTGCTCTCGCCTGTCTCGTACGTCAGCTCGTAGCCCTCGCTGACGACGACGATCGAGAAGTTCTTCCCGCGCGCGTGCCGG
>Ga0335070_10005818_pt1 | contig 14533 bp, 16 predicted proteins | sample Lox_Sample_13_FD_206722 | JGI IMG/M metagenome (GOLD analysis project Ga0335070, IMG submission 206722) | Soil microbial communities from Loxahatchee National Wildlife Refuge, Florida, United States - Lox_Sample_1.3 | ecosystem: Environmental > Terrestrial > Soil > Wetlands | place: USA... | reverse complement strand
TGACAAAAATGCGATTCGGCCGTTCCAAGTGAACGTGCCGGAAGCAGAACTGACCGAATTGCGTCGGCGCATCAATGCCACGAAGTGGCCGGACCGGGAAACGGTCACGGATGCAACTCAAGGCGTGCAGCTCGCGACGACTCAAGCACTCGCTCGCTATTGGGCGACTGAATACGACTGGCGTCGGTGCGAGGCACAACTGAACGCCTACCCGCAGTTCATCACCGAGATTGATGGGCTGGACATTCATTTCATTCACGTTCGCTCGAAACATGAGAATGCGTTGCCCCTCATCGTCACGCACGGCTGGCCCGGCTCGGTCGTCGAGCAACTGAAAATCATCGAGCCGGTGACCAATCCCACCGTGCACGGCGCGAGCGCATCGGCCGCTTTTCACGTGGTGATCCCATCCATGCCAGGCTATGGATACTCAGGCAAACCGACCACGACCGGCTGGGGTCCCGAGCGTATCGCACGTGCGTGGGTCGCGCTGATGAAGCGTCTCGGATACACGAAATTCGTGGCACAAGGCGGCGACTGGGGCGCGGTAGTCGTGGATGTGATGGCGACGCAGGGTCATCCCGAATTGCTGGGCATTCATACCAACATGCCTGGCATCTTTCCAAACGAAATTGACCAGGCGGCTTTTTCCGGTGCACCCGCGCCATCGGGACTTTCAGCCGATGAGAAAATCGCTTACGACCGTCTGCAATTCGTTTATCAAAAGGGAATCGCCTACGGCTACCAGATGGGGCTGCGACCGCAGACACTGTATGGAATCGCGGACTCACCCGTCGGTTTGGCGGCTTATTTCCTTGATCACGACGCGCGCAGCTACGAGTTGATCGCACGCGTCTTCGCAGGAAAGTCCGAAGGCCTCACGCGCGATGACATCCTCGACAACATCACGCTCACCTGGTTGACGAACACGGCACTCTCTGGCGCCCGTCTCTATTGGGAGTATTGGGGGAAAGGGTATTTCAATGCCAAAGGCGTCACCATCCCGGTTGCCGTCAGCGTTTTCCCTGACGAACTCTATCCGGCCCCGCGCAGTTGGACGGAGCGGGCGTATCCCAACCTCATCTACTACAAGAAACACGACAAAGGCGGCCACTTCGCAGCGTGGGAACAGCCACAACTTTTGTCAGCGGACTTGCGCGCGGGCTTCGAATCGTTACGTAACTAAAAAAGGAGGTATTTGAGATGAAGAGTAGAAAATTTCCGGCGATTGTGATAGTAGTTGCAATACTTGCTGTCCTGGGCAGCATCGCCATTTCCGCGCAGGACAAGTACACGCTGCAGGTGCCGAATGGGCTCGCGTTCTCAGACTTCAGGGGATACGAAGACTGGCAGGTTGTCGCCGTGAGCCAGACCGAAGAACTGCTCAAGGTGATGGTCGCCAATCCCGTGATGATCGACGCCTACCGGGCCGGCATCCCCGGAAACGGCAAGCCTTTCCCCGACGGCTCCAAGATTGCGAAGATCGAGTGGAAACCGAAAAAAAGCACGGAAGCCCCCTTTTCAGTGAGGATACCGGACACTTTACAGGACGTTTTTTTGATTGAGAAGGACAGCAAAAGATTTCCGAAGACGAACGGATGGGCATACGCCGTGTTTGACTATGACCCCCAAACCGATACGTTTGCGCCCAACAAGACCGGTGTTGTCGATTGCGGCTACGCGTGTCATACGCGTGTAAAGGAAAAAGATTACATTTTCACGGCGTATGAGAAGAGGTGAACCGGTACGAAGGTGCCTTACTCCGTATCACGCACGTGTTAAGTTAGGCATATTTGAAGGAGGCGCCCTATGAGACGGATCGCTTTCGTGCTGGTTGCAGTTGTGGCGCTGGTCGGCGTAATCGCCTACTTGGCCCCGGCATCTGAACAGGCCTATGGAGAGGCCGCCCCGATCTTCGGAATCAAAATTCCCCCCGGATACCGCGACTGGAGGCTGATCTCCGTGGCCCACGAGGAAGGCAACCTCAACGATTTACGTGCCATTCTCGGCAACGATATAGCGATCAAGGCCTACCGGGAAGGGAAGCTTCCGTTTCCCGACGGCACAATCATCGCCCGGATCGCCTGGAGTTACGTCCCGTCGGAGGAAAACAACAAAGCCTTTGGCCGTGAACAATCTTTCGTTCCCGGGTCCCCCACGGAGTGGTACCTTCAGTTTATGGTCAAGGACTCAAAAAAGTACGCCGCTACGGGCGGCTGGGGGTTCGCTCAATTTGACAAGGACGGCAGACCTGCCGACGAGACGAAGCACAAAACCTGCTTCCCCTGCCACGAGCCGGCCAAAGCTCGCGATTTTGTCTTCACCTATTACGCACCTTGATACCGGGAATCGTTGGAGGGAGCATGGCACAAGTGACCTATGACAAGGAAACCACCGCACTTCTCATGGTCGATCCATACAACGACTTCATTTCCGAGGGGGGCAAGATCTGGCCGCGCATCAAGGCCGTCGCCGAAGCGAACAACTGCGTTCCCAACATGCTACAGGTCCTGAATGCCGCCCGGAACGCGACGCTTCGGGTCTTCTACGCCATGCATCATCGATTCCGGCCGGGCGACTACGAGACCTGGAAATACATTGCGCCCATCCAGAAGGTGGCGTGGTTGCATAAGGCCTTCGAATACGGCACGTGGGGCGGCGAGATCCGACGCGAATTCGAACCCCAACCGGGCGATATCATGGCCCTCGAACACTGGTGTTCCAGCGGTTTTGCCAACACGGATCTGGATGTGCTTCTTAAAAAGCATGGCATCCACAAGCTCATCGTCATCGGGCTCATAGCACACACGTGCGTGGAGGCGACAATTCGCTTTGCCGCTGAGCTTGGCTACGAGGTCACGATGGTAAAAGACGCGACCGCGGATTACTCGGATGAGGAGATGCACGCCGCTCTTGACGTCAATATCCCGAACTACGCCAGTGCCATTGTGACCACAGATGAAGTCGTCGACTCGATCTCCGGCAGTAGGAGTGAACGTTTTTGAAGAAAGTTCAAAATCCAAAGGAGGATTTATGGCAACTACAAAAGTGGCAAAAGCACTAATGAAGGCGGCGCAGATTCCCAATGCGGGAGCGGATTTCCAGATCGTCGAGCGCGAGATTCCTGAGCCGGGGGCAGGACAGGTGCGCATTAAGGTGCAGGCTTGTGGCGTCTGCCACAGTGATGTCTTGACCAAGGAAGGAGTGTGGCCGGGTATTCAGTACCCGCGGGTTCCTGGACATGAAGTCGCCGGAATTGTTGACGCGGTTGGCGAAGGGGTTGCCGGATTGACAGAGGGGCAACGGGCCGGTGTCGGCTGGCACGGCGGGCACTGCGGTCACTGTGATTCCTGCCGGCGCGGTGATTTTGTTACCTGTCAGGTTGCCCACCAGGTAACCGGGATCTCATACGACGGCGGTTACGCCGAATACATGATCGCCCCCGCCGGAGCGTTAGCGTCGATCCCGGAAGGTCTTTCAGCCGTAGAGGCAGCACCTCTGATGGACGCGGGGGTCACGACCTTCAGCTCGCTTCGAAACAGCGGCGCTCGGCCCGGTGATCTTGTCGCCGTACTCGGTGTGGGTGGTCTCGGCCATCTGGGGATTCAGTTCGCTGCAAAGATGGGCTTCAAGACCGTTGCAATAGCACGAGGGAATGACAGGGAACCGCTTGCCCGAAAGCTTGGCGCCATCCACTACATTGACAGCCAGGCCCAAGATCCCGCTGTCGAACTGTCTAAGTTAGGTGGAGCCAGAGTGATCCTGGCGACTGCTCCGAATAGCAAGGCGATGACCGCGGTTCTGGGCGGTCTTGGTGTCAACGGTAAGTTAATGATTGTGGGTGTCGATGCCGAGCCCCTACAAGTGCCGGGGATTCCACTGATTTTGGGAAGACGTTCGATCACGGGCTGGCCTTCTGGCAATCCGATCGATTCCCAGGATACACTCTCATTCTGCGCGCTCACCGGCGTACGGCCTATGACCCAGGTCTTTCCGTTGGAGCGTGCGGCGGAGGCCTATGAATCAATGATAAGCGGCAAGGTGCGGTTTCGCGCGGTTCTCACTACCGCATCATAGAGCAGGCAGGGTACGACTGTCTCTCTATCGTAGGATCTGCGAACACAAGCAAACACTTTAGCAATAAGTGAAGGCGAATAATATATTCTCACAGTAACCCGCAAAAGTTTCGATTTGTGATAAGAGCATAGTACGCCCCGTAACATGATTCATCCTCTACATGAGCGACAAAACCATTCATCACGACAACGCTGAAAACTAAAATTTACGCAACGAGAATTACTGGTGGAAACCTTTATCAACAACAGATATTATCGTAGTTTGGCATCTTCATCAAGGCTGGACGCGGAGTCCACCGACCATTCCGCAGTTTCGCCGCAGCGAAACTGAAAGAGACTTCGCCCACAAACACGCAGGCATGCCGATGGGTCCATTTTGGCTTCGCTCCTCGGGCACGTGACGGTGCAGCGTCTTAAACCACGCGTGTTTGAACCAGTATTCGATAAAAAAGAGCTCATCTGCTGGGGAACGAAAGTTATGTCCCGTACCTAATATAATTTCCCGAGACTGTGGGGAGGGATTCCACGGAAGCCGAGATCGCACCTTCACCGACAAACCGAGACTGGCACTATTTTGATGTGTTGACACTTACCGATAGAAACCTTTGGTCTCCTGGTCCGGCAGAGATTGAATGGTACATATCGAAGCAAGCACTCTCAAGCTCTGATATAATGATGCTGATATTTCACGAGGCAATCGCGGTAATCTTTTTTATTTTATTTGATTCTAAGGCGATGAATATCGTCGTCGCTCTCGCAGTGCGATTGCGGTAAGGCAAGGAAGAGGCTAGCTATAATGGTTGTCCTGTTCGTCTGCGCACTGTCGGCAGCGAGTTCACTCTTTCTGATCCTTGAACTGGACCAGCCATTCGGAGGGCTGATCGAACTTTCAAGCGCTCCGCTGCTCAACGCTCTCGCACAGATCGGTCGATAGATCTGGGTCACTCCTGCGGCGGCAGAGGTCAACAGGCTGTCTATGCTCGATGGCACAAGTCAGACCTCGGCGTTAAAGCACATGTGGCCTATTTTCGTATGGCAACATTAACGGAGATTAGCAAGATGCAAAGGGGATAATGAATTGGAAATCATCATAAAGTTGGATCGGTTCTTGGCCTTGCTGCTCATCGCAGGTGTAGTAGCGATGCTAGCGCGGCGATTTAGAGTCCCCTACAGTGTCGGGTTAGTAATAACAGGAAGCATTTTATCTTTCTTCCCTTTCTTCTCAGATGTTCCGTTAACGAAGGATCTGATATTTAATGTCTTCCTGCCACCGCTTGTCTTTGAAGCGGCAATTCAGATTCACTGGAAAGAGTTACGAAAGCAATTTCCTGTACTTCTGATGCTGGTTACCGTCGGACTATGTCTGTCAGCGGCGGTAACCGCATTGGGGATGAGGTATCTTGCGGGTTGGGAGTGGGTTAGTGCACTGCTGTTCGGCGCACTAATTGCGGCCACTGATCCTGTTTCCGTAATCGCCACATTCAAGGAAGCAGGGGTTCATGGCAGACTTCGACTGTTAGTTGAAGCGGAAAGCCTTTTGAATGATGGCATGGCCGCCGTCGCTTTTGCTGTCATTCTCGCCGCTGTGGCTGGAAGCACTCCGAGCATCAGCAGCATTGCAGGGACACTGGTGGTTACAATAGCAGGTGGAGTGCTTTGCGGAGGGATGGTAGCCGGCGCGATTTTGCTACTCTTGGGACGAACTGAGGACTCTCTCGTTGAATTTACCTTCACCACTGTCGCCGCTTACGGGTCTTTTCTTCTTGCAGAGCATTTTCATTTTTCGGGTGTGCTCTCCTCGCTGACTGCTGGACTTCTTGTCGGCAACCTGGGCGCCCTCGGGGCGCTTTGCCCCCGCGGAACAGAGACAATTACGGCGTACTGGGAATACCTTGGTTTTCTCGCAAATTCTGTGATATTCATTATCATTGGGATACATGAGTCCCACCGGGATTTCGCAAGTGCTTGGGTGCCAGCATTTATCGCTATTCTGCTAGTGATACTGGGACGGGCGTTTGCAGTCTACCCTTGCTGCGCCGTATTTGGCCGTTCTGTGTTACGAGTACAAGGCAATCACCAATTAGTTTTATTTTGGGGAGGTCTTCGTGGGGCCCTGGCGCTTGCATTGGCATTGGGACTGCCACCTTGGGTGCCAAATAGGGAAGCGATCATTTCGGTGACGTTTGCGGTAGTTGCCTTCTCCATTTTCGCACAGGGATTATCCATGACACCGCTGCTGCGGCGATTAGGTGAGATACCTCCAGGCAATGTCCCGCCAACAGGTTCATTCTGATGGCTGCGGCTTTCCTAACAAATCTTTGGAAATAAATTAACAGGCTTCCCAAACGGCCTTACCTAAGACGGTGCTGTCACGATTACCAACAGACAGACACACACAGCCCCAATCCCAGCGATATTTCAATGAGCTGCCTGCGAATAACTACACGAACTCTCGATAGGCCACATTAGCACCAAATATTTGTTTTCGAAAGAATCTCTCATCTGTGGTAGAAAAGCTACAGTGTCGATAACAGGAAGGCACTGAAATTTTGTCTGACCTTTGCAGATGCTCTTTCCCCCAGCATAATGCAGGGCGAAACTTACTGGATCGCTTGGCTGATCTGAAAGACTCTCGCTCCTCACGATGTCTTCCTGAAATCCGCGGCAGTTTCGGATTTAAAGAACTGTTTTATACCGGTTGTAACAAATATATTTGATGAGCAGCATTGATTCAAGTCTTCTCCCTACAAGCCGCACCTACGGCCTCATCGCTGTCACGCTAACTTTCAATTCGAAATGATAAGGTCATCCCATACACCGGCACAGTTTTGATAGGGTAGCAATTTCCAAAAAAACCTTTGGTCTTCCGCCGAATCTGAGGCAGAACAGCACATGTCGTTGTATGCGCGAGTGATAGGTCAGGGGGCCGGATTTGAGTGGTTCCACATGATCAAGAAGTATGATAGAATCCTTTTAGACCAATGACTCAGATTCACTCAACGCTGAATTATGAACTTTCGAAGACCTACCCTCAAAAATAAGGAGAAGAATGATGGCATCAACTGAGAGGAAAGTTGCAGATGAGTTGGCGTTCCGCGGCTATAAGGAAGGAGGCACCATCACCACGCCCTTCGACATGACGGTGCTCAACGATCTGGGCCGCTTCCACTTAGTGATGGACGCCAGTCCCAAGGCTCTTCAGTGAGACAACTAACGATTTTGGGGTGGGGATCGCGGCTTTCAGCGCCCCTGGTGTTGATCGCACTGTTTTGCGGATCTGGATGCGGCTCAGCGAGCTCTCCTGAGAGTCAGCTTGCAACTTCCAGCACTGCAGGTGCGAGTGCTCAGCAGCTCAGCTCTGAAAGTCAAGCCTGGCTTGGAGCCGCCATTAGCCGTGGCAGTTTCCCCGATTTGCGTTGGCCAGATTTCAGCGATTACAGCAAGCACGTGAAGAAATTCTACGAGTTCAACGGTGATTCATTATGTTGGGTCAAGGGAATGGAGCCGACCGCACAGGCGCGGCAGGTGATCGCGCTGTTGCTCAAGGCCGACCTAAAGGGACTCTCCGCGGAAGACTACGACGGATCCCGGTGGAACGATCGGCTGGCAAAACTCAAACCTGCGACGCGGCATCCGACCGAGACGGATGCTGTGAAATTCGATCTGGCCCTCACGATTTGCGCCATGAGGTATATCTCCGACCTCCACGTTGGCAAGGTAAATCCGAAACACTTTGCTTTCGCTCTTGATGATGAATCCAAGAGATACGATCTGGCTGAATTTCTCAAAGACCACGTTGTCGGTGCGGGCGACGTTGCCGGCGTCCTGGCGCAAGTGGAGCCGCCCTATCCCGGTTACCGGCGCACGATTCAAGCCCTGCAAACGTATCTCGAGCTTGCGAAGAAAGATGATGGGGAGCAGCTCCCTGCCGTAAAGAAAACGATAGTGCCGGGCGACACCTATCCCGGCGTCACACGGCTCACGCGACTGCTGCGGTTGATCGGAGACCTTCCGGCTGACGCCAACGTTCCGGCTGATCAATCGATCTACGCAGGTGCGCTGATGGACGCTGTGAAGAACTTTCAGCGTAGGCTTGGCCGGGATCCGAATGGACGACTTGACGCTCAAACCCTGGCTGATTTGAACGTTCCTTTGAGCCGCCGAGTTCGGCAAATGCAACTCACGCTTGAGCGATGGCGCTGGTTGCCGGACACGTATCAAAAAGCGCTCATCGTGGCGAACATCCCCGAGTTTCGTCTGCGTGCCTATGACAAAGACTTCAAAATCGGAGTGACGATGAAGATCGTGGTCGGAAAAGCCTACGGCCGCCACAACACCCCGGTGTTTAGCGACACGATGGAGTATGTTGTCTTCCGTCCCTATTGGGAGGTGCCCCCTTCCATTACGAGGGCGGAGATGGTGCCGCACGTTGTTCGCGACCCCGACTACCTCGCGAATAAGGGATTCGTAGTTGTGGACAGCAAGCGGAACGTCGTCTCGAGCGGGACGGTCACGCCCGAGGTGCTCGGACAAATCCGCGCCGGGAAGCTTTTCGTCCGGCAAAAGCCGGGTCCAAAGAACGCGCTTGGACTGGTGAAATTTGTCTTTCCGAATAGCTACAACGTGTACATGCACGATACTCCGTCGACGGAATTCTTCGCGAAGTACCGGCGTGATTTCAGCCACGGCTGTATCCGGCTGGAAAAGCCCGCCGATCTGGCGGCGTGGGTCCTGCGCGACAATCCCGGCTGGACCCCGGACCGTATTCGCGCAGCGATGAACGGCACCGCGACTCAGCAGGTGAATCTCACGCACCCGATTCCGGTCTTTATTGTGTATGCCACCGTGATCGTGCTGGAAGACGGGCTGGTTCACTTCTACGACGACATCTACGGGCACGACGACGCCTTGGACAAGGTTCTCGCGAAGGGCTATCCGTACCCCTGGTGAGAGCTAACTACAGAGTGAACTACCAGCGGCGAACGCGTCCCCTTCTACGAAGCCAGAACTGCAATAGCAACCGATGGCACCGCGATGCAGGAGCAGCGCGGCATCCCGCACGGCTCGATGGCGAACTTAGGCGATCGGTGCGCAGCTTCTCTATCGGGAGCGACCGGTAATCTTGATGTCCCGCGATGGCGGCTTTGCCATGCTAATGGGCGACTTTCTCACGCTTGCTCAGTATGACCTGCCGGTGAAAGTCATCGTCTTCAACAACAGCGCGCTTGAAATGGTGAAACTGGAAATTGAGGCGTTCGGAATCCCTGAATAGTGCGTCTTTGTGGCTGTAATGAACGCCTTCAGGTCTTTGTAGAGGTCTCTATTCCCGGTCGTACTCCTCATGGAGTTGCGACATGTAATAACTGTGGAATCGTCGGTGGACTTGGCACCGACCGCCAAGAATGTAAGATCGCGTCTATTGAGATTGCTTTCGATGAAGGTTTCTTCTGGCATTTCACAGGGGAGAAAAAAGGATCTTATTCTTGTCTCAACGTTAGCGAGGTACCGGATGCGTGGCACATCCGCAAAGTTATGGGGCGAAGTCCTTGGTAACGAAAATACGAGGCCGACGTTTGTTTCTGTGAGCAAGTCAATGGCGGACAGCCGTTTCACGAAAACGAGCGCTTCATCCCGTACTCTGCACAAAAAAGATCGGACAGAAGCATCAAATAGATTTTTCTGCTCCTTCCTGGAATGCGCACTTTTCAAAAGCATCAGAATAGTGTAAGTTATTATTGGGAAACAACCATGAGGAACGTTGAGCACTGTCTGACTGATATACACATACAAATTCCGATACTGTCGGGAGACTTCCGTCTCATAACTTGTTAGCCAATAGAATGATGATAATAAAGGGAGGGAGAATGTAAATGAAGACTAGGTGTTGTTATATTTTTTGCGTTCTTATCTTCTTCTCTTTGATCACAAATTCGAATGCCGAAAACCTTGCGTTCCAAAACTTTTCATCCCACGTATCTTATTTTGAATTAGATCTGGCATTGTTTGATTTAAAGGTCAATTACTTGAGTGTACTTCCAAAAAATAAGTTTCCATATCTCACTTCCATTTCATCAATTGGTTCACAAAATAAACTTTTTGTTGATGTGTACGTATCACCGTCTATCATGAATGGATCAATAAGTGAAAGAAAGAAGCGGCTTTATGATCTATGTGATAACCTTTTTAAAGAATATCAGGAAAGATTTTGGATGATGGACCTGGATTATAAAAAGAAGCCTGACGAGGTGGGTGAACCCGCCTTTCGTATGAAGCCATGTAATATGAATATGTCTATACGTACCAGTGGCACTCAATCCAAATTTTTGGCCACTTGGGAATGCGGGAGCCTAACTTACAAAGATGATTTCTTGAAGGAATAATCTAAATGGTCAAGGGAGAATGACGAAATGCAATTTCGGTTAGTCTATCAAGGAAAGCTGCCTGCGGCAGGTAGCTCTGGAACTCGTAGTAAAGAAAAACACGAGATAAGAAAAATCCTGCACAGGCAATTAGTCCAATTATGGCAATGTCAGCCGATACTATCGCGCTATCTCAAGGCTAGTCCGAACGACCGTTCACCAGCAGAGACGATGGCTGACAAGTTCAAGAGGTGCGGCTTCAGATTTCTGCCGCTTATGAATGATTATTTTGGTTCCCTTGGCTGCGCTCTTGATATTCTTTTTCTTAGGCGTGACCAACCTGGAGACTTGATTAAATACGGAGGCGATATTGACAACCGAATCAAGGTTCTCTTTGATGCCCTAAGAATGCCAGATACTCAGGAGCTAGACGGACAAAACCCTGATCAACACGAAGATCCGTTCTCCTGCCTGCTCCAAGACGATAAGCAGATTACTGAAGTGAATATAACTACTGATCGTCTCCTAACACCACAGACCGCAGGTGAGGATATTAACGACGTACATCTAACCATCCATGTCAAGACACTGTCCTTAGATGGTAAGACTTTCACTGCGTTCTTAACGTAGTGTGACTCATAAGGTCAGACTTTACTAATCACATTTGAAAGAGGAGGACTATGACCGGTTAAGGCAGCAATCAAATGAACGCAATTGTCCAACGTGTCTGTCAACCCGCTAAAGGGATTACGTCCGCGTTCTCTACATTACTTTCGTAAATCCGCAATAGTTTCGCTTCCCAATACCAATCGGTTGGTCGGTGCAGTCCAGAGCGCAAGACCGCCTCATCACAAATGGTAGGCTGTGCAAAGTTCAGGACAAAACTATCTTTCCCGAGGAATATGACGCTTCTCCGTTGAATGCCGAAAGTAACTGACAGCACCAGCCCTCCTGATGGAAGTACAGAATCGTAACTGGCTTGGATTTTCATCTCGATTGCGACGCGTTTAATTCGGGACGCATTCTTCAACAGTTGCGTCTGAAAAGATCTATTTGTTATCAGGTGAAGAGCGCGCCTAAGCCCCCCGGCAGCCAATTGCGTAGACAGGTCATTTGACAACGCATCATTATCTGATATGTTTTGATTAAAGGATATCTTTTAAGGACCCCTCGAAAGGAAAAACAAATGATAATTAAACCATTACTACGCAGGCGCCGCTTATTTGTCGGCGCAGTAAGTCTTTTCGCTATGTTACTGCTGGCATCATCTGCTTTCTCGGCAGCATCGAGCAAGCTCCCGGCCGGATTCGCTGATCGCTTTGTTGAGGTCAACGGGGTTCGATTGCACTATATGATAGGCGGAAAGGGCAGCGCGGTAGTCCTGCTGCACGGCTATACTCAAACCAGCCATATGTGGCTTCCGATCATGCCGCTTCTGGCGAAGCGCCACACCGTTATCGTTCCCGACCTTCGCGGCGCTGGCGGCTCGGGAAAACCGGACTCCGGATACGATAAGAAGAACATGGCCGTAGACATCCACGAATTGGTTTCATCGCTGGGATTTGACAGAGTAAGCATCGTCGGCCACGACATCGGATTGATGGTGGCTTATGCCTTTGCTGCGCAGTTCCCGCAGGCGACCGAGCGCGTGGTGCTGATGGACGCCTTTCTTCCCGGCATCGGCAACTGGAAGGACGTCTGGCTGATGCGCGATCTATGGCATTTCCACTTCTACGGCGATGTGCCGCTGGCACTGGTGAAAGGTCGCGAGCGGACCTACTTCGAGCATTTCTGGAACGACTTTGCCGCAGATCCAAAACACTCGATACCCGAGGCCGACCGCCGCATCTATGCAGAGTCCTACGCGCAGCAGGGAGGCATGCGAGCCGGTTTTGAATATTTCCGTAACTTCGAGCGGGACGCTAAGGACTTCGCCCAGATGAGTGCAACGCCTCTTCCCATGCCGGTGCTGGTCCTTACCGGCGAGAAGGCCAGCGGCAACTTCCTCATCGAGCAAGCCAGGCTGGTGGCATCCGATGTCCGGGGTCAGGTTGTCCCGGGCTCAGGACACTGGCTTATGGAGGAAGCACCCCAAGTGGTGATTCCCGCGATCGTCGAATTTATCAACTGATCCATGAAGACAAGGAGGAACAAGCATGAATCGACCGAGCAAAAAGACATGAAGCCAAACTTCAGCGCTCTAGGGAAAGAATAAAGGGGACGGTTCTGTTTATTCCCTTTTCGTCGATTGTTGTCTCTCCTACCGCTTAAAAGGAACCGTCCCCTTTATTGCCCTCATAAGAAGAAGTTTTAGTTCAGAAAATCAGGCAGTTAAGAGTCTATAGGCGAGAGATGAATGACAAGAAAGTTTTTGCTTGACAAATTACAAAAGTATTACTATGCTAGTACTATAAGATGAGAGTAGAAACAAACTTGTCAAGCGTTGAACACGATACAAAGAGCTCATTGTAATGAATGAAAAACTGACGAACCCATGAAGACCTAGAGAGTTCGTCACGGAAAGGAGGTCCAGATGAAAGAACCGATCGAGAAAAAGGGGATTGCGACGAGTAAGGAAGTGGCAACAGGTCTCCCGGAAGGGAGAGCCTCTCACAAAGAACCAATAACAAAAAACGGAGATCTAACTATGGAAGCAACAAATTATGCAGGCTTTGATATGAAGACCGTCAGCGAGAATGTTTTGAAGGCAGTGAAGTTTTCCCTCGATACGACATTCGACAATGTCTCAAAGGTGCAGGACTTCAATGACAAGATCGTCAAAGAGATGATCAGCGCAAACAAGCAGATTCAGGCCGGTACCGAGAAGATGATGGGCGAATGGTTCGTCAATGGGAAGAAGGGCCTTGATGAATACCGGAAGGTTGTAGAGGAAGGCTACAAGAGATTTGAAGAGCTTCTGACGACCCAGAAATAACTCACCTTTAAGGCTCATGAAATGGGGATGCCCTGTGTCCCCATTTCATGCCATTCTTAAGCCGTTTATCCTAGAAAATGCAGTTGGAAGAACAGACTTTGGCTCCGAAGGCTGTAGTTGCTGACACTGACCTGGCAGACAGTGTGCGGTAAAGTCCCCTCAGATGTCTTTAGGAAAACAACATCTCTTTGTCAAGTCATCCGCTGTCGTTAACACCGACAAACACTCACCAGCTTGTTTTTAGCTAACACAAGATTTCTGATTCAAGCATGCATGCCTATGTTGAGATACAAAAACAGACGCAGGGGACGTTGTTCCTAATTGTGCAATTATCTCGGCAAGTGGGAGGCGGGAATACAGCATTGGCTGAAAGCATGTTTAGAAACAACGTCCCTGGCAAGCCACAACTACTTCCTGGAACAAACACCGAAGCCTTTTTGCAAGATCACAACCTTTCTTTTGGAAATGAATGGTCAACGAGAATGCGTCCTATGAAGACTTCGTGTAGTACCCCGCGGCCCGATAATCGCCCAAGCAAAAATGCGAAATCATGCTCGCGTCCAAATAAGTTGGAGGTATCAGCTATTCCTCAAAGTCCGCAAGAGCGCGAACTGGGCGTTGTGTAAAGTTCCGATTCAACCAGACACAATGGTCAAGTGCGCCCGGCCCGCAGCATACCACAGGCGCTCACTCTTTTCCTACGGACACTGACGCAACACCACGTCGCCGTTTCTGGCGACACTTGCAGGCCCCCCTGGAGGTGTGGGGATGAAAGTAACCATTTCCACGAACCTGCCTCCAAACGGTGGGGACGCAATATCGAGCGTCATATAGAGATTGTCAACGATTCCTGTCGGGACGACCAATGAAGTCGTATCTGCATTTGAGCCGTTCAATGTGATGGTAACTGTGGTGCCTGTTATTATAGCTGTGCCCTGGACCGGTATGGTGATTCCACCTAATGCAAAACTGCCAAACGAACCATACAATGCGAAGTGGCCGGGGCCGAAAGACAGTATGCCGACCTCTCCTTGAACGGAGGTTGTATTGATTTCATGAAGACTGAAGCATATTTCACCAAGATAAGTCACCTCACCCTGAGCTCTGGCCGGCAAGGTGAATGCGAAGCAGACAAGAAATATTATAGCTAAACATACTTGTTT
>Ga0335070_10005817_pt1 | contig 14535 bp, 11 predicted proteins | sample Lox_Sample_13_FD_206722 | JGI IMG/M metagenome (GOLD analysis project Ga0335070, IMG submission 206722) | Soil microbial communities from Loxahatchee National Wildlife Refuge, Florida, United States - Lox_Sample_1.3 | ecosystem: Environmental > Terrestrial > Soil > Wetlands | place: USA... | reverse complement strand
CCGTCATGGGTAACGTCCACGGACGTGAGCTGGCGTGGGCCTTCGTCAAGAACAATTGGGATCAGATGGATCGACTCTTCCCGAAACAAGGCCTGCGCCGCATGTGCGGCGGCATCGCTGCATTATCGACACCGGAGCTCGAGCGAGACGTGCGCAGTTTCTTCTCCATGCGAGGGATCGATCTCGGAGGCAAAACGCTGGACCAGTATCTGGAACAGCTGAGGATTGCGGTGAACATGCAGCAGCGGGACAAAAGGCAACTGATCGCCTACCTCCACACCTCTGGTGAACAGGCTGCGGAAGCTCGATTATAATCGAGTCTCTCGCATTCACAGAGTATCCGGTCGAAAGCAATCCCCGCGCGAGAACAATTCATGACTACGACCACGGCCCGCGAATCGCGAGAGGATGCCAAGACGCCTGGGCGCTCCTCGCTCCTGGAAGCAATATTACAAGCTTCGGCGAGGACGCTCAGGGTGAGCTCTATCTCATGACGAGTCAGGGCGGCCTCATTCGGGTTGTCCCAAACTGATCATCGAGCAATTTGTTGAAGCCAGATGGAAACCATCGAAGGGACAGCAGGAGAAATGCCGCGAGCTTTCTCGTTGAGAGAACTTGCCGAAACTCCTATTCGTGTCTCAGCACTGCCAGTGGACGCTGGCCCAGCAAGCGGTACGTGCTGAGAAACCCGACGATCAATGTGAGGACGATGGTCAGTGCCATCCCGGAGATCAATACGCTCGGATGGAGACTCCACGTCAGCTCGAAGAAATAGGTCAACACCGCCCACGACAGCAGGCTTCCGAGCCAGAGTCCAATCAAGCCAGCGACTCCTCCCAACAATGCATACTCTACGGCAAAGGACTGCACAATGAGACCACGCGTCGCCCCTAGTGCCTTCAGAATCACCGATTCGTAGAGGCGCCGGTAGCGAGTGGCAGCGAGGGCTGCCCCCATGACCAACCCTCCGGCCAGAACACAAAACAATGCCACGGCGCGAATCGCCAGGGACAGCCGGTCAAGGACCCGAGCAAAGTTCTGGAGGACATCCCCGATATGAATGGCGCTGACATTCGGGAATGACGCCACGACCGCCTGCTGAATCGGCACCTCCTCGTCGGATGTGACCCGCAGCGTGCCCACATAGGTAATAGGGGCGCCTTCGAGCGAGCCCGGCGAAAGAATCATGTAGAAGTTGGTCGAGAAGTTCCCCCACTCAACTTTCCGAATACTTCGAACCTCTGCCGACACGATGGCGCCCTGAATATCGAAATCGACTGTCGAACCGACGTCCAGGCCCAAGTGATTCGCCGCCTCTTCCTCGATGGACAGCAGCGGTTTCGGAAAAACCTCCCCCGGCTTCCACCATTCGCCCTTCACTATCGTGTTGTCCTTGGGAAGGTGTTCTAGGAAGGTCAGGACGTATTCGCGCGTGGCATACCAATTCTTTCGACGCTCCTCCTTGTCCGACTCCCGCTTTTCCTCCTCACTCTCCTCATCTACTCGTATTGCTTCCCCGTTGATTGCGTGCAGCCGAGACCGAACCAATGGTGTGAGCTCTGGCTTCTTCCCGGGGAGCCTCTGTTGGACGGTCCTCACGAATCCATCCGCTTGATCCGGTTGGATATCGATGAAAAAGAATGTGGGCGCTTCGGTCGGTCGACTGTCGCCAACCTGCCGCAGCAGTGACTGTTCCACCAGTGACACGGTGGCGATCGCCATCACCCCGATGCCGATCGCAACCATGATTCCGACGGCCTGGCTGCCCGGCCGAGCGACGTTGCTGAGCCCCTGCCGGAGGCTCAACGAGTTTGGTATGGGCAGCAACCGCAGTCCGAACACGAGAAGTTTGGCTGAGAGGGCGAGCAACACGACGGCTACAATCAGCGCGCCGACAAACAGCAGACCAATGCGCCATGACTCTGCCTGCCAGACCGAGAGCCCTCCTAAGCCCGTCATAAAACCTAGCGCCGTAAAGATGTTGAGCCGATCGCGCAATCCCCATCGTACCCACCATGGGGATGGTGTGGTCACCTCGTCGGGTTGCATCGGCTCTACCTCACGTCGAAAAATCGCAACGGGCTTAATGTTCCGGATGGTCAGCAACGGCCACAATGCAAAGAGCAACGTCGAAAAGAGTCCCAAGGCCAATCCCTTGACCACAGGCCGTAATGAAGACATCGACAGCTCAGGCGAGAATCCCAGTTGGTCGAGGAGATCCGATGCAAACAGGCTTGCCGCGACAGGCGGAAGGCCGTGCTGCAGACCGATGCCAAGCACGGCACCAACCAGACTGCCGAGTAGACCGAGCCCCACCGCTTGGAGCGTGTAGGTTTTGATCACCGTGGCGGAGTCCGCTCCGACCGTCTTCAGGATGGCGATCGTTTGTAGTTTTTCCCGAAGAAAGGCCTGAACCGACGTCGCCACGCCCAACCCACCGATAAACAACGCGGTCAGGCCGATCAACCCGAGATACCGCGCGAGTTGTTGGAGAAACTGCTTGAGCTGAGGCTGGGCATCCTGATAGCCGGACACACGCGCAGAATCCGTGGCCAAGCGACCGCGTAGTTCGGGAATGAGTGAGCTGGCGGGGAGACCCGACGGAAGTTTGAGGAGGTATCGCTCACGAACCCGGCTCCCAGGCTTGATCAGTTCGGCTGCAGTCAGTCCGTCCTGTGAAACAAGCACGCGTGGCCCTAGGCTGAAGGCGCTGGCCATCCGATCCGGCTCAGTCCGGACGAGGCCGGTGATCAGAAATAGGGATTGACCGATCTTGATGCGATCGCCGACCGACAGACCCATACGAATGAGCAAAGACTCCTGCACCACCGCTCCGAAACACGGAATTCCTCCGCACTGGCGGGCGTCGGGACGCAGCAAAGCGTCCAGCGGCTGAATTGGCTCGAGCCGAATCGCCCCATACAACGGATACGCCGGTTCCACGGCCTTCAGCTCAACGATCTGAGTCGCCGATGCACCTGATCCCATCCGGTCCACACGCGCAGCCATCGCGATGAGTTCGCTTACGTGGGTCGTCGTGACTCCTCGCGTGGTGAGGGAGGTCAACACATCCTGGCCTTTTGCTGTCAGCGGGCGAGACAGACGCACTTCGAGATCACCGCCGAGCAGCCCCCGGGCTTCCCGCGTCACGGCTCGGTCCACATTGGCAGCGAAGAGTGATACCGCCACCAACGCGCCGACACCAACCGCGATACAGACGAAAAAATACAGAAAATGGCGCCAGCCACCCCTGGTTTCTCGCCACGCCATCGTGAAGACAAACGTACTCACTAGGGGGACCCTTCTCCGGTAATTGTGGCATCTGCTTCCCCATCGGACGCAATTCGGCCATCCCGCAACGTGATCACCCGCTGCATGAGCGAAGCCACATCTCGCTCATGCGTAACCAACACCAGCGTCGTGCCGTAGTCGCGATGGAGCTCGAGCAGGAGTTCGATCACGTGCCGGCCTGTGGCCGAATCAAGGTTGCCTGTCGGCTCATCGGCCAGCAGTATGGGAGGACGGCAGGCGAACGCTCTCGCCACTGCCACCCGCTGCTGCTCGCCTCCGGACAATTGCACCGGGTAATGGTGAAGACGGTCCTGCAAGCTGACAGCGTTCAAAATGTCGCTGGCACGTGTCTTCGCTGAAGCAGCTCCGGCTAATTCCAACGGGACCATGACATTTTCGAGTGCGGTGAGAGTTGGAATAAGATGGAAGGATTGAAAAATATACCCGATCGTTTTCCGTCGAAATCGCGCCAGCGCGCTCTCGGACAAGGTCGTAATGTCGACTCCATCGAGTATGACGGAACCCGATGTCGGACGATCCAGTCCCGCCATGAGGCCCAAGAGAGTCGATTTTCCGCTGCCGGAGGGTCCCACAATCGCCGCCATTTGTTTCGATGGAATAACGAGATCGATCTGATCAAGAATCGTGACCGATCGCCCACCGGCGGCTAAGCGCATCGACAATCCCTGCACCTCAATCATAGCAAGAGCTCCTCACGTTTCTCGAACGGGCTCGACGGTATTATACTGTACTCTGATGAAAGACCCCGTGCCCTCTCGCAGATTATTCTTTGTCTTGGTGGGGCTCTGGTCATTGCTCGTGGCGGGCGTACCGGCACTCGAGATTTCTCTACCGCCTGCTTTTCCAGCCTCATCGCAACCTGGCGCCAACGGTCCGATGACGTCTGGCACTCAGCCGCGAATCGTTGCGTTCGGTGACAGCCTGACGGCTGGCCTCGGAGTGGGACCGGCGGAGTCCTACCCCGCGCAACTGCAGAGACGACTGGAGGACTTGGGTTATCACTATCGCGTGGTCAACGCGGGAGTCAGCGGAGAGACCACGGCGGGAGGGGTCCGGCGCGTAGCGTGGGTCCTCAAGAGTCAACCGACCATCATCATTCTCGAGCTGGGGGCGAACGACGGGCTACGTGGCCTCAATCCTGAGCAAACACAGGCGAACCTTGAACGTATCATTCAACAGTTCCAGCAGGCCAGGGTCACTGTCGTGCTGGCCGGCATGAAGCTGCCGCCTAACTACGGTGTCGAGTACACCAAAGCCTTTGAAGCGATCTATCCTGTCGTGGCTCAGAAATACAACCTGATTCTGATTCCGTTTTTCCTCGACGGTATCGCCGGGTCCACGAAACTGAATCAAGCCGACGGAATACACCCCACCGCGGAAGGCTATCGCATTATTGTGAACAAGATTCTGGAGACTGTGAAACCGCTTCTCAAGAAGTGAATGTGGGATGCGCCGCTGGTGGGCAGGGAGAACACGGACACCAGGCTCCATGATCCGTTCATCGAGCCTGGTGTCCAACAATCTTGGAAAGAGGTATTAGCTCTTTTTCAAGAACGTGTCGTAAACCCCATAGGCGAGAATCACTCCGATCAGCGTGTAATACATATAGCTGATCCCGGAATAATCCGGCGCACCTTCGCCCTTCGGTTCATTGGCGAGCACCTGAGAAGCGCCAACCAGAAGCATGGGGCCTGCAATCGTCACGAATCGCGCAACCATCTTTCTCATACCCTTCCTCCTCGAATTGGACAACATAAAAGAGGGCGGCATTGTACTGAACTTGGCGTTCGGGACGCAAGGGGGAGCGAAGGAAAGCGGAGGCCGACGATGGCGGCGGCCGCACGGGAAGGGTCAATGAGAGCGGCCGGATTTTGTGAGGGTTGTTAGCGCTGCGACCATTTCTCTGAACGACGCGGCGAGTTTCTCGAGCTGTGCTCCTTTGGAGAGCATATCCCCGGCGATCGACTTGAGTTGGCTGTCGTAACCACCTGCATCGGTCGCGAGATCCACCACTCTCGCCAATGTCTCCTTATAGGTTGCGACTTCTTGCAAGGCCTGCTGGTGAGCAACCTGAGCCGTCTTGACCTCTGCCATCGATGCCTGAAGTTGATGGGTCAGACGCCCCACATAGGCTTCCCGGTCTCGGATTTCAGATTCCAAGCTCAACTGAATCTCTTCTCCTTCGCGGCGGCGTTCGTCGAGATTCCTAATGGCTTGCGCCCAGACGGCCACATCCCCGTTCAGCTTGGAGAAATCTGGCAAGGGTTGCCCCCGCTCCACAGCCTTCATGGCCGGTTGCAGCCACTCGACGAAAGCCATGAGCTCCCCAAGCCTCAGATCAACCGACGAAGAACTCCCGACGGACGCGCTTCCGTTCCCGTTCGACGCGCTCGCTGTCGCCTGCGCCGTTGGAGCTGGCCGTGTTTTCCGACTCGTGCGCGGTTGCGCCCAGCGATGGTATTCCAGTAACACGGCGATGCAATGACGGCACATGGGCTCTTCCGGCAACGCGCAACTGCACTTCGACACGAGGTGCCCATCTTTTAGTCGGATGGTTTGTTCGTACAAGCCCGAGCTGCCGATGACTGCCGAGGAAATCTGGGATTCATCCGCTTCAACGATGCGGACTCGATTTTCCGCAAGATACTGGCTCCCGATTTGGAAGGCACCTCGGTCCACAACCGACTGAATCATAGGGGGATCGAGAAGACTGAGTCGCTCCGCTGAGCAGGGGATCTTGTTTCGCATCCGTTAAGTCCCGAGTTCGGGGTGGCCGGATTCTGAAGTTTCGGGGTAGTCTGGAACGGACCGGGCCAACTGTCAAGCCTTCGCCAGGTTCCGGCAGTTCCATGCCTGAGCGAGAGAGACTCCAGAGGCTCAGAAGCCGGCGAGTAGAACCCTATGCAAGTCCCACATTCGGGATGCCGCAAATCGCGGTCCATCGGCGTTAAATCCTCGCGTGGCTCCCGTCACAAAACGGCTGCTTCTTCGTATGTTTACAGCCGCAGAGCGCAACTCGTTTCTTTTCCTCGAAATAGGCCTCGATCGGAGCGAAATCAGTTCCCGTATGCGACCCGTCGCAGAACGGTTGCGCTTTGGATCGGCCGCAACGACACCAATAAATCGTCCCAGGACCAACCTCCAACACATAGGGGCTGCGTCGCGCAATCACGGGCTGATCGGCCATGCTTCCTCCTCGTTGTTTGTCATATCAGGTGGCTTTGTCACGCACGTTATCGACAGCGGCGTGGCGGCCCCTGCGCTCCGATAGGTGTCAGCCATATATAATCGGCAATCTTGTCGCGAATCATGTCCTCCAATTCCGAGACTCGGTCGCTCTCGTATGAGGTCATGTAGATACTCCGCTGGCGGACCGGCGCCTCGGCTCGACGAAGCACTCGCTTCGGCACTGGTAATTGGTATTGGATGTGCCCCCCACCTGTGTAACTCACCAGTGGTCCTGCGGAAGGATCGTGAGCAGACCGAATGGTCGCGAGCCGATCCACAAGCGTCTTGGACATAGCTTCATCCCGGACCATCGAGGCCTCATACATGGACTGATAAAGGCTTTCCCCTCCCGCATGACATTGCTGGAGTTGCCGTGTAATCCGCTCACGGTATAACGGATCATCCACGATCGATTCGTCTCGCATGCTCCATTGAGCCATTTCCGGATCTGACCTTGCTGCCGCAAGTCCTTTTTTCATGACCATCTTGACCAGGCTTTTGGGAGGATTCATTGCCACGAGCGAGAGGTGTCGATCTTTCGCAAACTGGACCAGGGGCTCGTAGTCCTCGAACGGGCCACCCCAATTCTGGACCCAGCGACTTTGTTCGATGAAGACGGTTCGATCACTCTCTTGCCCTGAGACATAACGATCGATCGCTGGTTGAGCGTCCCAGCCGAACATTTCCATGGTCAGTGTCGGCTTGCGTCCCCGCTCAATCAGACTCGTCGATACTCGGAGGGCTGCCTCGATGTGGTACCGATTGTGGTGCTCCTCGCCTAGATATACGACATCCTGCCGGGCCAGATCCTTCATCAAATCGTCCATCCGAACCTCCCGGCCGCTGAGGACATCGATAATCTGCCACTCATGGAATCGCTCTTCGCTCTGGATTACTTGAGACGATGCCGGCTTGCCACCGGCACAGGCCGCAATGCTCATGAGCCCCATCCCTAACAACATGGAATATCTGCGCAGGCGACCCGGCGGGCGGCAGCATTCAGACTGAGACATGTGCCTTACCTAACATAGCTCCCTCGAACCGGCAAGCCGGCAACCTTGACGGTCTGAGACCGGCCCATTATGCTGCGCGACTCCACTTCTCCACCTGCGGGAAGTGTTATACATTCACCTCTCAGGATAACATGACCTCTCACGCCCAAGTCCTGGCAGATTTTCGATCTCAAATCACCAAGCTCCTGCAGGAGCGAGATATGCAGTGGCACGCCTCACGACAGCTCGTCGAGGCCACTTGTCTCGGCTCCACGCTCAAGCGCCTGCTCGAAGAAGCACGCCGCGCAGAGATTCCAATTCCCGTCCGGGACGCCATCGAGGTTGCGCTGAGACGTGGTGAGGCGAAGAAACTTCAGGATTTGCCCGGATCTCGACTCAAGGAACTGACTGGACTCTCTCCGACCAAAGCCGTTCGCGCGCTTTGTGTCTGGTTCGACCTGGTCGAAAGCCAGGCATCGCAATGGCCCCAGTCTTTACTGTCAAGTGGGATGGTGGCCACATTCATCCAACACCATGACAATCCGTTCGATTTGTTGCTCGAAGCAGACGTGGCGTCGCTGCTGGACGTCGGATCGGGGGATCTTTCATTTGCCGCCGAACTCGCCGACCAGTACGTACCCCGCTTTCTGGAGCAAAGCCGGCAACTGACGCTCCATTGTCTCGATCGGCTTCGCCCTGACTCAAGACTCGGTGGGCCCCTCCATCCCGATCGACCGCGCCTGGATGCGCTTCGTGCAAGGCCTGGCCTCTCGTTTCAATTCTTCGGCAACCAAGATATGTTTGCACTCGAAGACCTGGAACGTGTCGGGCGTATGGCGCCGCGCTATACCGTCGCCACCTGTTGGGCGCCCGCCACACCCACGTTTGCCTATGAACCGACCAGGCTGTCTGACGAAGTGATCACAGATGAGCTTCGTCGCACAAAAGGCGCGTTTCGTCCGACGCGCTTCGAAGGCGAGGCTGCCCTTGAGGTTCAGCACGGCGACCGAACCTTGTTGTTTCCGCCATGGAAATTCGAGATTCGGGGTCCGCTTGCGTTGCTGGATCTCATGGGCCGCCGAGGCTTGTTGTCTGTCCTGGGAGCCGTGGACGGCCAAGTGTTTTGGGAACTCCTCGCTCAACTTCTCGATGATGAGCGTTATCGACCACGAGATCTTCTTTTCACCACAGAAACACTCCCACACGTATTCGGAGAAATATTTAATCGACTGGGGGGCCTTGAGGTTGGTCACAAGCTGAATCTGTCCGATGTGGGGCCGATCCGGGAACAACTGCCACGCGTCTTGCCGGTTCGACCAGGAGAGAGTGGACATTACTGTTTTTCGTCGATCCAGATTCGCCGCGGAGCGGTCTTTCCCAAGATGCCGGCCAGTAGTACGGCTCGCCGATTCCACCAGATGGTGGAGGAAACGACCCCCTGGTTCCTCTGCCTTGTCCCGGAACGTCCGTGAGTCGGACCGACCACGATGCGCTCCTTCTGCAGAACCTCGACAGACCCGGATCACGACGACAGAAAACCGCGGAAAAATTGACCGTCTTTCGACCCTTTGTTAGACTTCGACCGTGTTCACCCACACATCATTTCTGATTCACCTCAAGCCATAAATTCACCATGAAATCAGCGGACAAGATCCGGGCCATCCACGATAATATTGCGCGTGTCATCAAGGGGAAGCCACGCGTCATTGAAATGTCGGTGGTTTGCCTTCTCGCGCGTGGTCATCTGCTCCTGGAAGACGTTCCCGGTGTCGGCAAGACCACGCTTGCGCACAGTCTGGCCCGCTCTCTCGATTGCTCCTTCAAGCGAATTCAGTTCACCAGCGACCTCCTGCCGTCGGATATCGTGGGCGTGTCCATCTTCAATCGGCAAAAACAGGGGTTTGAGTTCATGCCGGGCCCCATCTTCGCAAATATCGTCTTGGCCGACGAGATCAATCGAACGACACCGAAGACGCAGAGCAGTCTTTTGGAGGCCATGAGCGAGGCGCAAATTTCTGTGGACAATCAGACCTATCCTTTGCGGCAGCCGTTTATGGTCATCGCGACTCAAAACCCGGCCGAATATCATGGGACTTTTCCTCTTCCGGAGTCTCAACTCGACCGATTTCTGATGCGTCTACGTATCGGCTACCCTAGCGCGGATGAGGAGCGTAAAGTGCTCGACCGTCCTCATTCGCTCCATCCTGCAGAACATCTACAGCCCGTGGCGGCAGTTCCCGACGTCTTGGAGCTTCAGGCCCACGTCGATCAGGTCCATATCGAAGAGAGCCTGATGGACTACCTTCTCGCCATTGTGCACGCCACCCGTCAGAGCGAACTTCTGGCGTTGGGCGTCAGCACAAGAGGAGCCGCAGCACTCAGCACGGCCGCCAAGGCCTTGGCACTTGCTCGCGGGCGCGACTATTGCCTCCCAGAGGACATGAAGGAGCTGGCCCCCATCGTGCTGTCTCACCGCATCCTGCTTAATCGCACGCACGGCATGCGGTCACAAAATTTCGAGCAAGCTGAACGGATCGTGTCGGATATCGTGGACACGGTTCCCGTTCCTGTGTAACGCCCCGCTAATCCTCGTATGGATTATCCCACCGTGAACGCATTGGTGGACCTGACGTCCTCATCCATTCGCTGGCTCCTGCGCCGGTTGCCTGTTCGCCGTTCGATTCGCCTCACGTCTGAAGGGACCCGCTTCCTCCTCTTCACGTTCGGAATCGGGACCGCCGCCATCAATACCGGCAACAATCTTTTCTACCTGCTGCTGGCGATGATGTTAAGCCTCATCGTGATTTCCGGGCTCATGTCCGAGCACAGCCTTCGACGGCTAGAATTTCGCCGACACCTTCCCGACCTGATCACAGCCCATGAAGCGACTACCGTCACATTGTCGGTGATCAATCGCAATAGTCACATCCCCAGTTTCTCCCTTCATTTGCTTGACATTGTCGACGGCAATGATGTCGATCGTAGTCTGTGGATTCGCCAGCTTCCTCCACAGCGATCAATGCTGCTCTCGTATCGGCTCGTGGCCACCAAGCGTGGTTGGCTTAAGCTCGATGGCATTCGAGTTCAGACCTTGTTTCCGTTTGGTCTCTTCCTCAAGCGGGCCTTGTTTCCGATGCCCTCACAGATTCTCGTGGGGCCTCAGATCAAACCTATGGCCGTTCGATTCGTAGACGAACTCGTCTCTCAAGGACAAGGCCAATCGCTCCCGCGGCGCGGGCATGGGACTGAACTCCACAATCTCCGCCTGTATCAACCTGGGGACGACTCCCGGACCATTCACTGGATGTCCACCGCACGCACATCCCAGCTGATTGTCAGGGAGACCGAAGTCGAAGACCAGCGTCGCATTACGATCGCGCTCTCGACCGTGGCGCCTCATCACCGCGATATTTTGTTCGAACGAGCCGTTGCCTTGGTCGCGTCCTTGGCATGGGAACTCTCTCGACGATCCTACGCCGTTCGTCTGATCGTCGGGGACGCGGACTCCGGATTGGGGTCGGGTTCCACACACTTCGGAATCATCTTGCGCTTACTGGCCCTGTGTGAGCGCCGGAACCCGAACGAAGGCGAAACGCGCTTTCATGTTCATCACAGCGAAGACGGGTATCTGCTAGCCGTCATCCCATGGGCCGACCCCCTCGCACATGCAGCGATGGCCGATGCGGATCGCCTGCTGGATGAAACGCAGCTCGAAGAGCTCACCAATGGCTATTGAGCAAGCCTTCCGATTCAGTGCCGTGCTGCTGGCGGCCTCGGCCTTTACTGGTTTGGTGCTGGCGCACGCGGTCCCGCTGTGGCTCGCCATCCTGACAGGCATCATCTTAAGTCTCACGCTGCTGCAGGCTGCTGGAGTGACGACTTATCGAGATGTGGCGGCAGAGTTGAGGTTGCCGCCGATGATCTGGAGTCTCCTCTTAATCACAGCGTTATTGGCCTTTGTGCTGGATCTTTTCTTCCTCTCGCGGGAACTCCTCCCCGCAGGCATTCACTTCTTGGTGATTCTCCTTACCGTCAAGCTGGTTTCGCTCCGCGAGCGGCGCGACTTCCGTCATCTGTATGCCATAAGCCTGATGGCCATCTTGGCCTCTGCCGCCCTGACAACCGACGTCTGGTACGTGCCAGTCTTTCTGCTCTATCTCTTGGCCGCCGTTTGGACGCTCCTCCTCTACCATCTAACCGATCACGCTCGTCAAGCGATTGCAAGTGATAAGTCCGATACCGCCCTCACGCCCATCCATCGGGTCACGAGCAGATTCTTCTGGTTCACGAACGGAATGGCCCTTCTCACGTTCGGATTGACGCTCCTGATCTTCTTTATCATGCCCCGTGTCACCACCGGATGGGTGCATAAATCCCAGAGTGTAGGGCTTCGCACGACGGGATTTTCCGAACGAGTGGATTTGGGTACGATCGGCTCCATCAAACAAGATCCGAGCATTGTGATGCGAGTAGAGCTACCGGATCATCCAACTGGTCGACGCGAGCCTCTGTATCTTCGAGGAACGGCGTACAATTACTACGACGGACGCGCCTGGAATGCGAGTCTTGCGTATCGCCGTCCGCTAACCGCGACGTCGGAAGGTACGTTCGTGGTCCGATCAGGGGGGGCCCGACCAACAGGGTACCCGCTGTTTCCGTTGCGACAGGACATTCTTCTCGAATCGCTCGATACGTCCGTCTTGTTCGCCGCACCGACTGCCGAGTCCATCAGCGGAGAATTTCCTGCCGTTCAGGCTGATACGATGGGCGGGCTACACCTGCCGTTTCCTTCCACGTCACGTATTCGATATTCCGTCACCTCTCAGGCACGGCAGATGTTGCCGGACGAACAGTCGGCTCTGCTGCTGGACTACCCGGACGCCATTCTCCGTCACTTTCTCCAAGTGCCACACGTCTCGGACCAGGTGACAGAATTAGCGCAGAACGTTGCGGGGAAAGCTACGACTCCGTATGCAAAGGTACTCGCGGTTCAGCAACATCTCACCCAAAGCTATCGATACAGCCTCGATGTCGAGACCTCTACCATCGAACATCCCCTTGAGGACTTTCTCTTTGTTCGAAAAGCCGGATATTGCGAACACTACGCCACTGCCATGGTGATACTCCTCAGAATCGTGGGTATCCCGGCACGACTGGTCACGGGTTTCCTCGCAACGGAATGGAACGATTTCGGTGGGTACTACACGGTTCGTCAACAGGATGCCCACGCCTGGGTGGAGGTGTTTTTCCCTCGCTCCGGCTGGATTACGGTGGATCCCACCCCAACAGTCGGGATCTCTACGTCCGGGTCTCGATGGGAAATTCTGCATAGGCTGATCGAAACATCTCGATTACACTGGGATCGGCTGTTCGTCCGGTATAGCGCTGCTGATCAAGTGGCGTTGGTCCATGGAATCCAACAGGGTGGCGACATCCTACGCGATCACCTTGGTAGCCTTTTCTCAAACTTCTTGTCCCCTCTGACTCACCTTGTTGCCACACTTACACCCGACCTGCGACCCTATCACCAAGGGATTCTGGAATTCCTGAGTGTCGTCGCCCTTCTTGGCCTGGTGCTCCTGGCAGCAATGACGTGGAGGAATCCACACTGGGTAAGAGCCAATCGCAACGGCAATGCGCGCCGCTACCACGCGATGGTCCGGCTATACGTCCAGATGATAAGACTCGCAGAACGAAAAGGTATCTCGAAAACCACATCCGGCACCCCAACAGAGTTTGTACAACAGGTTCACCATCTCTGTGCACCCGCAGGACCGGCGGCGGCAGGGTTTATGGAGTTGTACAGCCGCGCACGATTCAGTCGGCATTCCCTCACACCGCAAGAATTCACACGAGCGACTGAATACGCTGACCGGTTCCGTCGGATTCTCCGATTGAGTTAGCCGGTTTCTCTTCTCGCTATTGATTGATCGGCTACCCCTTCTGTCGCAGAACCAACCGCACCCCGTCGCCAGCTCACCTTTGTGTGCTGTTTCGCTGACTCCCGTAGAGGGGCCTGCCTTCCTCGCACGCTCTCCGCAAAGGGGACCCCTCCCCTTCGGAAACCCACGTCTCGGAAGATCAATGTCACCAGCCGGCGTTGAACATGAGAAAGTGGAGCGGGAAACGGGATTTGAACCACGCTTCATCGCCAGCTCAACTCTGAAGCTTGTTTCGCTGGCTCTTGCAGAGGGGGCCGCCCCCTCGCAAGCTCCCCACGAAGGGGGCACACCCCCTTCGTATCCCCCGGTCGCGGATTCAAATCCAAGCAGCAGGTTATGGAAAAAGTCTGGAGCGGGAAACGGGATTTGAACCCGCGACCCTCGCCTTGGCAAGGCGATGCTCTACCACTGAGCTATTCCCGCTCGTTTGTTGTGGAGAGGGGTGGGATTCTACTGAGCAAAAGATAGGCTGTCAAGGAACCCCACAAGGTAGGGTTTTACGTTATTTTCCAGGTTACGCATCCGTTAGACGCTACGAAATAGTAACATGCAAAAAATAAACATAAGTTAATGATATTACAATAAGTATCTTGATTATCTCGCCTGCATAACATTCTCGCGATACAGCAACTTCCCACGATATAGTTCTCAGCTGATCTTGCAGAGAATCACGCCCAAGCAAGAATAATTTTATATTTCAAGTGGTTATGATTACTAATCCGTTCGAGCATATTTGGATTTCCACTGGTTCGATTATTGCGAAAACACCCGGTCCATGATGTCCAGGAACAACGACATGACGGCCTTGAAATACGGAGTGAGTCGCCGTCGGTCAGGTCTCATGCAGTTGATCCCTGAACAGGTTCCTCACGAAGGGAGGTGGTCAGGATTTTTGTTGTGTCTCCGCGAAGGTGAGTGGGCTTACTCAAGCCCTCAACATTAGGAGGTGTCACTCATGTTTTTATCACGTCGGCAGTTTTTGAAGGCATCAGTGGGGACGGTGGCGGTGGCGGCCTTAGCCGATAAGGCGCTCGCCCTGACCGCGCTGCAGCCGGTGATCG
>Ga0335070_10005816_pt1 | contig 14543 bp, 20 predicted proteins | sample Lox_Sample_13_FD_206722 | JGI IMG/M metagenome (GOLD analysis project Ga0335070, IMG submission 206722) | Soil microbial communities from Loxahatchee National Wildlife Refuge, Florida, United States - Lox_Sample_1.3 | ecosystem: Environmental > Terrestrial > Soil > Wetlands | place: USA... | reverse complement strand
CAAGATTTGTGTGGAGACGATACAGAGGTTGAGGGAGATACCGGGGGTGCGGGGGATCCATATTATGGCGATCGAGTGGGAGGAGAAGGTGGCAGAGATAGCTAAGGCTGCCGGCCTTCTGCCGAGGCCACAGCTGTAAGAACCGCATAGCGCACAGAGCATAGGGCATGGCGTTTCAAAAAATTGGAGTATTGGAAAACTGGATTAATGGAACAATAGGACACCAAGAATAAAACTTAAGAATTATCTCTTGATTAACATTATTCCAATTTAGAAAAACGATATGCACTTGACCCTGAAGACGTTCAAAGCTGGGAAGCTGAAGCTCTTTCCGACTTTTAGAAAGCCGAAAGCCAAGAAGAGGGCCGCCGAAGGACTACAATAATTCATGGAGAGACCTAAAGAGATCGATTTTTTAATTATCCCAATTAGGAAGAGAAGGATGTTGAAAATCTCTCTTCTACCCTTTTTCGTCCTTTTTTTTCTGCTTGGATCGGCGTATTCTTCTTCCCCTTCCACGAGGGAGACTCTTCCCAAACGTTCCTGGTGGATCGATATGGGGAAATTCTTGTCGTCAGCTCATGGTCGCTTCTCATGTTCGGAGTGCCACGCCAACATCGAGGAAAAGGGGGTTAAGCATCCAGACCCGAAGCTTCTTGGCAGAGTTTCCACTTTGCTCTATGATTACAAAAAATGTGAGAAGTGCCATCCACAAGAATATCAGCGTTATGTCAAAGGGGCACATGCGAAAGCGCTCTTAGAGAAAAAGAAGGATGCGCCCACCTGTGGAAACTGTCATGTGACCCATTATGTCCTCTCTGACCAATCCCGTCTTGAACTTGGAAAATGGATGACCGAAATGTGCGGTATCTGTCATCCTATACAGAAGCGAACCTATCTTGAAAATTATCATGGGAAAACGGCTACCTTGCTGGGATATGAGGCCTCAGCTTACTGCACGGACTGTCATGGTGCTCATACCTGTCTCTCGTTGAAGAAGAAGGAGGATGCTCTGGAGGCTTGCCAGAAGTGTCATGCCAACGCAAAGCTTCGATTTACAGGGTTTCTGATTCACGCCTCTGAGGAAGGGGTGAAGAAAGAGGACGTGGAGAAATTAAAAAAACTAAGGGTCATCCGCTGGATCGAGGTCGGTTTCGGGATTCTCGTATTTGGAGTACTGGCCTTCTTCTATTCTCATACATTGATCTGGACACTCAGGAAGGTTCATGAATGGCTAAAAAGGGAATGAAACCATGGCAATGAATGAGACAAAAACCGAAGTTTATTGGAGGTTTCATGTCTTCCACCGATTCATCCACCTGGTGATGATGGTGACCTTCATAGGCCTTGCCTTGACCGGACTTCCTATAAAATATCCGGGTGCCTTCTGGGCGAAAGGATTGATTCTCGTCTGGGGAGGGGTGAGAGGGGCTGGCATCTTCCATCGTTGGTTTGCTGGTATCACCTTCGTCTATTTCTTTCTTCACCTGCTCTGGGTTCTCTACTATCGAATCATTCTGAAAGGAAACCTTTTTGGCTCGGATTCCATGATTCCATTTTGGAAGGATTTTAAAGATCTTTATCAGCATACTACCTACTTTTTGGGGAAAGGGGATCCTCCGAGGTTTGGCAAATTTACCTATTGGGAGAAATTTGACTATTGGGCTGTATTCTGGGGAATAGCCTTTATTGGTGGTTCTGGTCTTGTTCTCTGGTTTCCTGAGTTCTTCTCTCGTTTTTTGCCAGGGGTCTTATTCAATATTGCCTACACGATCCATAGCGACGAGGCTCTTTTGGCGGTGGGTTTTATCTTTATTGTCCACCTCTACAATGCTCACTTCAGGGCCGGTATCTTCCCTTTGGATCGCTCTATCTTTACTGGCAAGATTGATGCGAGGGAGATGATGGAGCGCCATCCATTGGAGTGGGAATATTTAGACGAAAACCCTGAGAAGAAAAAGAGAAGAAGAGTGAGACAAGACTTGCTACTCCTCGTTCTCATTGTTTTCGTTGCAGGACTTATCCCTTCTCTCTCCTTTGCCAGAGGATTGACGGACGAAGAGATCATGGAGGCGGAGAAGAAGCTGTGTTGGAAGTGCCATCGTCAGCCCAACTTAAACAGCAATGAGGGGATCACGAGTTCGATTTTTCTCTGCATGGAGTGCCACGGAAAGAAGGACGCCGAAAAGAAGGTGGATGGAAAGCCGGTTTCCCTATATATCGACGAGAAGGAGTATGGGAAGACGGTCCATCGGAGGATCGCTTGTATCCGATGTCATGATGGGGTTGCGACCTCGCCCCACCGAACTTCATTGATCCAATGTGCTTCCTGCCACGGATATCATGGCGAAGGGACAGCTCATGACCCTCATCGAAGTGTCACCTGCGAAGCCTGTCATCATGAGTCAAAGGAGGTGATGAAGGATCCAAAGACCGGCAGAGTTGTTCTGAGGATGGTGAAGGACGGGATTCCGCTTAAGATGACCTCTCATCGCCTTGCCGACTTTAGAGACAAGAAAACGTGCGAAAAGTGCCACTTCACTAACAATCAACTGGGGGCTCCTATCCGTGTGCTTCCGGCTAAGAGTCTGATCTGCATGGGATGTCACAGCAGCTCAGTGACTCTCAATGACCCGGTCTCCATGGTTTCTTTCATCCTTTTTATGGTTGGGATTGGAGCAACCCTCACCTTCTGGTTTCAGGGGACGATGGTTGACCCTTCCCTTTCGACGCATGAAAAGCTTTCCTACATTGGAGAAAAAGCCTGGCAAATCTTCCTCTCTAAGAAGATGTTCACTCTCCTCAAGGTCTTTGTTGTGGACGTCCTCCTTCTCAGAAGAGTCCTGAAGGAGAGCGTAAGCCGCTGGACGATCCACAGTCTCATCTACCTTCCCTTATTTCTTCGGTTTCTGATCGGATTGATTCTTCTTCTCCTTTCCGTTGCCTTTCCGATGAGTCCGCAAGTGGCTGCGCTCCTTGATAAGAACTATCCCCCCGTCGCCTTCACCTACGATTTTTTAGGATTATGCATTATAATTGGAACAACTGGTGCGATCGTGAGGCGCGTCCGGGGAAAAAGCCAAAAGGCTGTGTCTGGCGGGCAGGATTATGTGGTCCTTGGTCTTATCGGAGCTATCCTATTGACAGGTTTTTTAGTGGAAGGAATGAGGATACTTCTTACGGCCCTCCCTCTTTCAGCTGCGCTTCCATCTTTTATAGGTTATCCCATCTCACTCCTTCTTGACCTCTTTTCTGTCCGCTGGGAGGTTGTCTATCCCTATGGGTGGTATGTCCATGCCATTCTAACGGGAGCACTGGTTGCTTACCTCCCCTTCAGCAAAATGTTCCATATCCTGGTCAGCCCTCTCATGCTTTTGATCAAGGCTGCAGTGGGGGAGAAATGAAGCTGAGCTTTTCCCGTAGAATCCTAAATTGGTTCAAGGCTCTTATTTACTCCAGGCGCTTTTCCCAAAGCTGGATAGGGAAGAATCTATCCATGATTCAGCTAATGGAGCTCGACGCCTGCACCCATTGCGCCATGTGCACCTCCCGTTGTTCTGTTGCCATCGCTTTTGAAGGGATTCCAAATGTCAATATTCTTCCCTCTGAAAAAATCGTATCGATCAAGGCCCTGGCTTCGGGGAGGCCGCTTGGAGAACGGGATCTCAGGGATATTCAAGAGGGCGTCTATCTCTGCACCAATTGCTACCGTTGCACAGTGGTTTGTCCAGTAGGGATCGATCTACAGAATCTTTGGATTAAAGTTAGGGAACTCCTCCTTCAAAGAGGAATACCTGAACTTTCTGTCCTCTCTCCTTTCTCATTTTATCGAGGTTTGATGAAGGGAGAGACGGCTCAAGGAGATTACGAAAAACCTCTGACCCAAGCAAGAGAGGCGATTGCGGCTCAATGCGATTTAATGAAGAAGAAAGATGAAGTTCTTCCTTTAACCCCCTCGGATAGAAAATTCAAAAGTGGGCTGAACCTTTCTGCTCAGGCAAAGAACTTTTCGGTTTGCTTCGGCTGTCAGACCTGTACGACCGTCTGTCCTGTGGTGGATCACTATGAAAATCCTCAGGAGGCCCTGGGGCTCTTGCCCCATCAAATCATGCATGCGGCTGAATTAGGTTTGAGGGATCTGGCCTTTGGCTCCAATATGCTCTGGGATTGCCTCACCTGCTATCGATGTCAGGAGCAGTGTCCCCGAGGGGTATCCGTGACCGATGTGCTTTATGAGCTTAAGAACTTAGCGGTCAAATACATGAGAGAGAAGGTATCATGAAGTTCGCGCTATTTCTCGGTTGTCATATACCCGTTCGGTTGAAACAATACGAAACCTCATCAAAGGCGATCTTAGAGCGACTCGGTGTGGGGCTCGTCGATATCGAAGAATTTAACTGTTGTGGGTACCCTTTGAGGAACATCGAATTCAAGGCCTTTCTCCTGGCATCAGCAAGAAATCTTTCTCTGGCCGAAAAGAAGAAGCTAGATGTGATGACCTTGTGCCAGTGTTGCTACGGGAGCCTGAAAAAGGCGAACTTTCTCCTGAGAGAGAATGCCTCCTTGCGCAAGGAGGTGAATGCGGTTCTTGAGCGAGAGGGCCTCCCATACAAGGGAGAGGTTGAGGTGAAACATCTCCTATACGTTCTCCATCAGGAAGTGGGGGTCGAGGCAATCAAGAAGAAGATTGTGAAGACCTTTAAGGGGCTTAAAATTGCCGCCCACTACGGGTGTCATGCACTCCGCCCAAGCCAGGTCGTCCAGTTTGACGATCCGGTGACTCCCACCATTTTTGATCAACTGGTGGAAGCTACCGGCGCTGAGAGCATCGTCTGGCCGATGAAGCTCGAATGTTGTGGCGCTCCTCTTTGGGGGATCCGTGATGAGTTATCAGCGGAGTTTACGTTAAAAAAGCTAAGAAACGCGAGAGAGTCAGGCGCGGATTATCTCTGCACTGCCTGTACCTATTGCCAAATCCAGTTCGATACCGTTCAGCAGATGATTCTCTCTCAACGGGGTTTAAACCATCCTCTTCCCTCCATTCTCTATCCTCAGCTTCTGGGTCTGAGTATGGGGATAAATTCTGAGGCTCTCGGACTAAAGATGAATAAGATACGGATCCGTGAGGCCGAACAATTACAAACAGAGCAGATAGAAATACCGGCAATTAGATGGTCGTCAGAAACAGATCGAAGAGGAGTTTAAAGAAACATTTCATCTGCCTATCATCTACTTCACCCAATTGATGGGATTGGCCTTCGGCTTAAAGTCAGAAGAATTGGGTCTCAATAAACACTTCACCGATCCCCGGCCACTCCTAAACAAGATTATGGGCTAAGACCGCATGGCAAGCGTCTCGCCGTCTGCCATTCTGCGCCTGCTATTCGGCAGGTTTCGTTTTTTATCGACCTGTTCGGACAATACTAAGCTCTTTTTTTAAAGATGCGAAAAGTTTGTTGTAGAAATTTTTGTCTTCTATTGTCCTTTCTTCTTGTTTCACCTTCGTTGCTTCACTTCCAGCCGGGACCAATCCGAGGAGTGCCCTGTCAGTTTTGTTAAACCCGGGAGAAATTTTTGAGCGTTTCTCCCTCTCTCTTTCTACCTACCGTCAGGCCCCGCACCATGCTAGGTAAATGGCAGGCAATGAGGAGAGGGGGGCAAAGAAAAAGCTTGACAAATGCATATATAGGTGTATAAGGGTATACATCTTTAAAGAGGAGGGGAAGGGATGATAACCAAGATAAGAACCAACATTTTTCTAACCAGGGTTCAACAAAAGAAGCTTAGGGGATTATCAAAGAAAACTGGGGCTCCGGTGGCTGTTCATGTGAGAAGGGCTATTGATGAGTATTTTGGGAGGTTTGAGAAGAAGGAGAAGGGTAAATAGCGTATTTCTCCGCGACAGGAATCTTTGGAAGAGGCGAGAGTGATTCATTTTGGGACTGGGAAAATGGTATAGCAAGCCAATAACAGAGGTGAGTTGGATGAAATCCTTACCAGTTAAGTTGGGAGTTGTTCTTGTAATCGGACTAGCTATGTTTGGCTGTGCAGGGATGCGGGGAGCGCGTTGGAAATCTTTCAGCTCAACGGATTTGTACGAGGGTTTCTATTATGTGAGCCAGTCACATCTTCTGTATAAGAGCAACGTGCAGCAGGTTTCGGTAAAATTAGAATATACGAAGAAAGGTATCGCTGAGTATGTAAAGGAGTTTGGAAAAGATTATGAGAATTTGAGTTATACATTGCAGGTATGGGAAGTTGATTGTCCAGCAAGAAAGCAACGCATTTTATCCAATAGGCAATATTCCGTAGAGGGGAACGTTATAAACACTAAACCTGCTAAAGGGCGCCTCTCAGAATCTCTCGGCAAGAGTCTATCCGAAGCGGTATGCGAGTAAATGCGAAAGGAGATGACCCCGAGCAAGCCAAGGTCGGGAAAAGAAGGTGGGTTGAATGAAATCATTATTGGTTAAGTTTTTATGCATCGGGCTTATTCTTTGTTTCAATGCGGAAGTGTGGGGAGAGGCTTGGAAATATATTGAGGAGACTTATAGCGCAGGGTATTTCTACGATGCAGATCGTATACGACGATCTGAGGATATTGTCACAGTGTGGATAAAAGTACTTTATACGGAGAAGGGTGTAAATTATATGGTGAGTTTGTTTGGGAAAAAATATAGGACTTTGAGCCGTGCGATGTTTTTATTTGAATACCATTGTGGAGATAAAAAGAAGCGTATATTGCCCATAGTGTGTTATTCCAAAGACGGAAAAGTAATAATATCTGCTGATGACCAAAACCCTAATTGGAATTTCATATCCCCGGACTCTGTTGATGAGGCATTATACAAAATACTATGTAAGTAATCTTATAGAACCAAGACGGAAATCGGAAGGAAGCTGAACCCATTAACCCTTAACCGGCCTCTGGTCGAAGGAAGGAGATAAGTTGAATGAAATCGTTGATGGTTAAGTTTTTGTGGATCGGGCTTATTCTTTTTTGCAATGTGGAGGTGTGGGGAGCGGACTGGAAGTTATTTGCGGAGACTGATTCGTACGAATGCTTCTACGATGTGGAGGATGCGGCTCCCTCATCAAATAACATCGTGGATGTTTGGACGAAATTAGAATATAAAGAGAAAGGGATAAACGGGATCGTGAAGAAGTTTGGGAAACATTATGCAGATTTGTGTTATTCATTGGAATTATGGGAGATCAATTGCAGAGAAAAAAAGGAGCGTATTTTATCGATTACCGAATATTCCGCAGAAGGAAAGATTTTATATGCGAGTTCAGCTGAAGGTAAGTCGGCCTGGAAAGCGATTCCCAGGAAATCTGTCGATGAGAACCTATACAAAGCCGTATGTAAATAAGAGGGGAAGTAGCCGACGGAGGTTTTATCGTATGAAGTCTCTATGGATTACTATCTTCTTGAGCGGAATCATCTTATCGGCAGTTGTTTCTTGTGCCACGGTGCCTAAAGAACCTCTTGCCCCCGGCAAGGTAAGATTGTTAGACATGAATGCTCCGGGAAGTGGCATTAAAGGGAATTCGACCTTTGTGGTCAACATTTTTTTTGAGGAAAATGGTAAGGCAGAGATCAAACGAGCCTGCTTCTACGGCTTAGGGGAGGGCCCATCATGTTTTGATATCACCTACGCAACCTTCGGAACCCAGAGATTTCTCCAAGTTCAGCTACCCGGTATGAGGACTGGATCCTATACCGCTGAATGTTATGCAGAGTATATTCGAGATAATGAGGTACAAGAGACTAATCGGATAACTACCCAAATAGTGGTCGGCAATTGATTGTGGTTCATGGACTCTCTTCTATGTCGCAGAACCTGCGTCATGAAGAAAGGTTGAACCGGAAGGGAAGATCCTACTCTAAATCCACCTGGAATGTAAATCTTGCAAGAAATACGAAGTGTAATAGAAGGAATTAAGTTGACGAAAATATTAAGAATGTTTGAAATCGGAATTAAAAACAGGGACCCCTTAATAGGCTCGAAAAGGAAAGCCACTTGTCACTAAATCTACCACTTCACAAATAGCTAAGTGAAGGCCGAGCGGGAGGGCAAGATGGTAAAGGGCGTTTTTTTGGTGGCAATAGTCGCGTCTTTATTAAGCGGATGTTTTGGAGGAGTAAACTACGGATGGGTGAAAGAGGGGGTTAATGAGGAACAGGCAGATGCAGATTATGAATATTGCCTGAAGACCGGGGAAGGCCCCATGAAGGTAGACCAAGGCGTTAGCTGAGCAGGAGTGGTTTTTCCCCCCGCAGCAATGACAACGGGAATCGTCATGACTCACGTTTCGGCCAGGCGCTTTGAGGAGTGCATGAAGGAAAAGGGTTATACCAAGAGAACGACTTCAAGGTTTAAGCAGGAGGCGGCAAAATAAAATACTACCTCACGCTCCTGGGCTTCCTATTTAATCTTGAGGGTCATGAGAGGAAATGGCATGAAAAAGAAATCTACCCAAAAAAGTAAGTCAATTCCAGAAAAGAAATCTTATCAGAAACAGATTTTCAAATATATCCCATCTTCCAATGAATCATTCCCATGAATCAACTACTTACACTTGAAAATTAAAGAATGATCGAAGCAAAAATTAAGACTTTCCTTGAGGTTTGGGAGAAGCGGAAAACGGGAGGGTTGTCCAAAAGGATCTCAAGTGGCTGAGGACATAATTTATCAAAATAGGGTCTGAGATCTTTTGCTCTTTGACAACTGAATATTGATTTTCTTTTTTTGAGAACTTCACCTACCTATCGCCGACGTGAGCTAACCTTCGGTGTTGATGATTACGGAAAGAAGGGGAGTATAAGAGGAAGGCAAGCGGCCGCCGTAGGCATTAGGTCAACCTCTTTCTTGTTCCATCAGCCCAGCATAATCTTGCTAAAAACGTTGCGTCCTCTTGGCGGTTAGCTTTGGCGTCTTTATGAACATTTACGAGAAGGTCACCCCAGCTCGCGCTGTAAGTGTGGGCGAGAGCCATACCACCCGTAGCTGAACTTACCCTTGATCTTGCCATTGGGGTCGAAGTGGAACACATCGACGCCTTGCCACCCGAATCTCTTTCCGAGACTCAACCGTATGAATATTCCCCGGAAGAACCAAACCAGCCCCCTTGGCTTGGCGTGCGATATATCGTCTCGGCATACCCAGCGGAACGCGGCCTTGCGATTCTCGACATCAATTACCATGTCACGCTCGTCGAATCGCATCGCGCCAAACGCACCGTTGAACTGCGGCTCTAAAGCAGTTCGTATCTCTGCTTTTCCCCTGTGAGTTTTTCCGTCACCCGGTTCGTAGACTGCGTCGTCGCTGAAGAAGGTCATAGCGAGATCGAGATCGTTTACGTTGAAGGCATCCGTGAACTTCGTGATCGTCTCGTTGATCTGTGCGGCTGTCATCAGTCCTCCTGAAGCGCTGCGAGTTGTAGGCGTGGGTTGAGAGGGCCCCTCAGCAGGCTTCCCCTCCTCTTTAGCTGCTGCCTTCGGTGCCTCCTTGGCTTTGCACCCAATTCCCATTGAGGCAATATTAATCACCAAAACCAATGCAAGGAAAAGAAAAAACCATTTCTTCATGTCAATTCGCCTCATTTCTGGCCTATTTTGGAGACTTTAGGCTATTTTACTTTATGAAATCTCGATACTATAGAATGTTGAATTAGTCAATCGAATAATGCGGATGTGAAAATTACTTCCTGAGGATTGCGATTTGAAATCTGGCATAAAGATATAAACTCCTAACTTGATGACTACAGGAAGTAATTGAGGAGCTTAAATCATGAAAGATTTCTTCACTGTCAATGAATTGGCTAAGTATTTTCGGGGTAGCACTAAGACCATTTACAGGCAAATATGGGCCAAGGTGATCCCGGCATACAAATTGGGGCGGCAATGGCGAATTGCCAAGAAGGATATTGGATGGTTGAGGGGATGATGTTCCAAAAATAAGGGACTGTCATAATTAGGGGTCAAGGGCCGTGCGGCATATTAGTCCACCTATAAGGGCAAAGAATAAGGAAACCACACCGGCCGAAAGACTGCACCAAGCCAAGGATCTGGGTCCGATTTTGTGTTTAGTTTTTTCTTGTTTACTTCCTTCTGTTGAAGAAGGCTTTTCCGCTGAGGAAAGCAATCGATGCCAGTCGGTGCCCGTTTTGACGAGCATCCAGGTCCCCATCGCTGCACCCGTTCCTGGGATATTGAATGCTACAAGCGCACCGAGAAAGACTCGTTCTGTTATCCCGACAACCCAAGCGGGTATGGCTAAAGTGTCGATGTAGACATCGTCTACCGTCTCTTCGCGTTCTTGGGTTTTTTGATATACGTGCTTCCGAATGAGTTCCAAAAATGTTTTGGCCCATAAATGGCCAAGAATGAGAGCAACGAGTATTCCATGAAACAACAGGAGGGGCACCCGAAACCTTGTCTCCATTTGGAGGATTCCATAATAGGTAAACATCAGAATTAATGCGACCACTATACTGAGGATTATGTGAAACCGCATGCACTTCTTTGAAATGTTAAATTGTTCCATTCCTTTTTTCTTAGCATTCCCTTGGGCTTCTTTATGGCACTGTACCATTATTGAAGGGATCAATCGTTGCATCGGCTAAAAACCTATCAGAAAGATGAGGGAAACACAATAAATTTTTTTCTAAATTCTTATCCAACGGTGTCCAAAGAAAAGGCTTGACAAAAGAAATAAAAGATATATCATTATGGTATATCTGAATCTGAGGAGGTTTCGGGATCATGGGAAAGAGGCGAATGTTCTATCTCACTGATTTGCAGTATAAAAGGCTAAGTTTAATGTCAAAAAAATTGGAGTTATCTGCATCAGAAATTCTAAGGCGTGCCATTGATGAGTATTGGGAGAGGTTTGAAAAGAAAGGAAGGGTGAAAACATGAAAAAGATTATGTTGAAATCATTATCAATTAAATTTGTGATTTTGCTATTGTTGGTTTTAGGTTTCGGCTGTTCCTCAATTAGCGAACTAAGGCGAGACGGAATAGGCCAGCCAATCTCTACAATCATAGATAGCATGGGAGCGCCTTCACGGGTGATTCCTGATGGAAGTGGCGGAAAGATCTATATTTGGGAGCGCTGGGTGGCTACAGACTATGGCGGCGGCCATCTTTGGTCGAATACATACTGCGCCGATTCAAACGGGATCATTTATGCGTGGAGATAGATAGGATTATAGAACCTAACTCGAAGAATCTGAAATAAAAGGAGGTAACCTGAATGAAATCCTTATCAGTTAAGTTGTGAAATCCTTATCAGTTAAGTTGGGAGTTGTCATTGTCATCGTGCTTGCTATCTTTGGCTATGCAGCAGTGTGGGGAGCGGATTGGGAGCTATTGCAAAAAATGGATGTCGCCCATTCAGCCTCAAAAATTGTCAAGGTATGGATAAAACAAGTGTATACCGAGAAGGACAAGGGTATGATCAGTTTGGTTGGGCTACGCTATGAGAATTTGAGTTATTCAATAAATTCTTTGCAATTTGATTGTGGGGAAAGAACGACACGTTTTTTATCAATGACCTACCATTCCGACAATGGAGATCTCTTGGGCTTGGGAGATCCTTCTGATAAATGGGAATCTATTCCCCCCGACTCGATGTTTGATGCATTATACAAAATAGCATGCAAATAAATGGGAAAGGAGGTAGTTGAAAGGTGATTATTGAGTGGGTGCGGATTCTTTTTTCTTATATCCTTTTTCCAGACCGAAAATATCGGTCAGGCTTAGCCGAGTTTCATCCTCTAATTCGAGGACAACCATTGTATGATCAATCCTCTTTACCCTACAAATCTTTCCGTCCGAATGGCGAATATAGATATCTCCAACTTTTACTTCCACAAAACACCTACCAAAAAAGCATTTTTGCATGTATCTGTCAGGAAATCAAGCCGAAAGGAGGTGAATCCTTTAACCCTTAACCGATGAAAGGAGGATACCATGACTGAGTTGAATTACATTTTACTTGGGAATCTTACCGAAGAATTGTTCTGGAGGGAGGGTTTCTTCTCGAAACCGAAACGGACAGGAATCGAGTCAAGAAATTGAGTCGGGAAGAGGCCCGCGAATGGTTGAAAAAAAACTACCCGTCATTTTCATGGAAGAAGACGTTAAAAGAAATTGAAAATTTTCAGGAGAAGAAGGCGGCCTGAAAGGAGCCGAGCCGTGAATAAATCAATGTTGGTGCTGGCTATGGTGGTATTAGCCGGCTGTGTCCGAGGGACGTACCACAGATATTCGTGGAATACCGTTCCAACGGAGTTAAGGCGACCCCCCACGCGGGAGGTCGTATTAATCAGCAAGGGTGCGCCTCAACTGGACTCCTCAACCTATAAAGCTTTGGGCAAGGTTAACAGTTTCAACCCAAACTACACGGCCTTTGAAAAGCGCTGTTTGGGGGCGGTTGAAATGCTAAGGGATGAAGCCCAGAGAGTTGGAGCTGACGCGGTTATTAACATTGAGTGTGGTGAATCGCTTGGCGGCTCTTATGCTTCGGGAACGGCAATAAGATTTACTGAAAGGAGGTAAGCTGAATGGACAGAAACAAGAAGACGGTTTCATGCAAGTACAAGGATAAAAGGGGAATTGAAGCGGTAGCATCTATCCCTCCCAAGAATGCGAGGCAAGTTAAAAATTTTAAGGATGCGATGAAAAGAGCAAAAAGGAAGCGGATAACCCTAACAGCAGAAGAAGAAAACAAGGAGGTGAGTTGAATGGCAGTCTATCAAAGAGGAAATAACGGGTACATCGATTTTACTTTCCACGGTCAACGAATCAGGGAGATGATAGGGCCTTCACGGGAGGTAAATTTTTATTCTAAATCCATTTGGAAAGGAATGGGGTAATCTCCTGTGAAGCAGGCGTAGCAGAAAGACTCAGCATCTTCCCTCACGCATTTTTTCAAACCCTCTAAAGTTAAATAATGTAAAGAGCTTGCATTGATAAACTTCTGAATCTCCTTGATCTTGTGCGAGGAGGCGATCAACTCCGATCTTTTCGGCGTATCAATGCCAAAAAAACAAGGGTTCGTGATGGGAGGAGAGCTGATTCTGACATGGATCTCTTTGGCTCCGGCATTTCGAAACATCTTGTTGATCTTTCGGCTGGTAGTGGCCCGGACGATGGAGTCATCCACGGTGAGAATCCTTCTGCCCTTTAGCAGTTCCTTTACGGGATTCAGCTTGATTTTTACACCGAAGTGCCGAATTCGCTGTTCGGGTTCGATGAACGTCCGGCCTATATAATGATTTCTGATCATTCCAAGCTCCAGGGGGATTTTCGATTCGGCCGCGAAGCCCAGCGTGGCCGGGAATCCGGAATCCGGAATAGGGACGACCATATCCACCTCTGCGGGTGATTCCTTGGCAAGTTGGACTCCGAACGCTTTTCTGACCTCATAGACATTTCTGTTGAAAATGAAACTATCCGGCCTGGCGAAGTAGATAAACTCAAAGATGCACTGATGGCGTGGTTTGTGAGGGAAAGGTCTGAACGATTTGATCCCTTCTTCATTGATAAGGAGAATTTCTCCCGGTTCGATCTCCCTCAAGAACTTGGCTCCGATTAGGTCAAAAGCACAAGTCTCGGATGCAACCACAGGTGCATCCTTAAGCTGACCGAGAACCAATGGCCTGAAACCAAAAGGATCTCTGGCCGCGACCATTTCCTTCTCTGTCAGGATGAGCAAAGAGTAAGCCCCTTCGACCTGTTTGAGGGCATGGACCGTTCGCTCTATAAACGTCTTCTCTTTAGAGCGGGCAATGAGGTGAACGATGACCTCGGTGTCCATGTTGGACTGGAAAATGGATCCCTTCGATTCGAGTTCGCTATGGATGAGAGAAGCGTTGGACAAATTTCCATTGTGGGCAATGGCAAGACTACCTTTATAGTAATCCACCACGAAAGGCTGTGCGTTCTTGAGCTCGCTCGATCCGGCAGTGGAATATCGGACATGGCCGATGGCACTTCTTCCGGAGAGCTTCTTCAGAATATCTTTCGTGAAGATCTCGGAGACCAGTCCCATCTGGCGGTAATGGTGAAGTTGCCTGTTATCCGAGGAAACGATGCCTGCGCTCTCCTGGCCCCGATGCTGAAGGGCATAAAGGCCCAAATAGGCAAGGTTAGACGCCTCAAGATGATTGTAAATACCAAAAATACCGCACATGTCGTTTCACAGAGTCCTTCATAAGTCTAAATCCGAAATTCGAATATCGAAACCCGAAACAAATCCTAAATCCAAATTATCAAATTCTTAAAACATTATTGACTCTTGCGTAAAATAGAACCAAAAATATTCATAAGCTCAGTAGCTTCCTTTTCTAAATCCTTGCGTTCATTTTCCTGCCCAGACTCATCACTCGTACCCCAATTGAGTCAAAAAAAATAACTTCCTCCCCCCACGGAGGGGGAGGATTAAGGTGGGGGGGGAAGATCCACGGTGTCCACCCCCATCCCAACCTTCCCCCATCGTAAGGGGGAAGGAGATGAGATAAGAAATCATGTG
>Ga0335070_10005815_pt1 | contig 14545 bp, 15 predicted proteins | sample Lox_Sample_13_FD_206722 | JGI IMG/M metagenome (GOLD analysis project Ga0335070, IMG submission 206722) | Soil microbial communities from Loxahatchee National Wildlife Refuge, Florida, United States - Lox_Sample_1.3 | ecosystem: Environmental > Terrestrial > Soil > Wetlands | place: USA... | reverse complement strand
AGGAGACATACTTATTATCTTGCCAGTTAACCCTAAGAATCTGAACACAAATTATCCATACAGCGACATAATTGTCTACAATACAGTGCAATACGGACGCATCGTCCACAGAATAGTTGCATCCACCACAATCAATGGACAAATAGCCTTCTACACAAAAGGAGACGGAAACCCACCAGCCCCATGGCCAAGTCCTGTTGATGTAAACGCTTTTCCTCCGCAATACGATTCTTGGAGTCCAGTCTTAGCAAACCAAATCGTCGGCAAGGTCGTAGTCCGTATTCCTTGGATAGGACATATCACTCTCTTTTTGCAGAGTCTCACGGCGGGAAACAGCGGCAAAGTGGTTCTCCCAATAATCGTTGTCATAATTGCACTCCTAATCGTCTTTGAAATCTTGGGATCCGTGTACAAAAAGAAAACAGAAAAAGAGAAAGAAACTGGTTAAATAACTCAAGAACCACGGTCACAACTGGCTTTGCTTTCCCGTTACTTGCCTACCCGATAAGACACACTTAGAAGTCTGAAGCATTGAACAAAAAAATGAAACTTCCTAATGCAGATGTGTTTATAAACTCAGCTTATTTAATACAGGTAATTAGCGAGAGTGCGGCTGTGCCCAAGGTCAAACCGGAAATAAGCATCGAAAATGTCGTTGCGAGTGCCACCTTAAACCAGAAAGTTGACCTCAACGCTGTCGTCAAAGGCTACCCCGGAGTTGAATACAGACCGGAACAATTCCCCGGCTTAGTTTTCAGGCTTAAGAGGCCTAAAACAGCAACTTTGATTTTCAGCTCCGGCAAGATGGTTTGTACAGGTGCCAAGAGCGAGAAAGAATCCAGAAGGGCTGTCTTAAAGGTTATCAAAGAACTCAAGAAAGGCGGCATTATAATCATAGGCAAACCGGAATTAAAAATCCAGAATATTGTGGCTTCCGCAAGTTTGGGCGGTATGATTGACCTCGAAAAAGCTGCGTATTCCCTGGGTAGAGCCATGTACGAACCCGAACAGTTTCCAGGCTTAATTTACCGCATGGAAGAGCCAAAAGTGGTAATACTCCTATTTGCAAGCGGTAAACTCGTATGCACAGGAGCGAAGAAAGAAGAAGACGTCTATGTTGCTGTAGACAAATTGCACGTAACACTGGAAGAAAAAGACCTAATCTTCTACGAGTAGCATCAAAAGACCTTATTTTTTCTTAATTTGTTTTGTGATAGTTTTCAGACTTTCCTCATCAATCGTACCCATATCGTAGAGAATCTTAGCCACTTCGCTCATCTTCAGAAGGGCATGAAGTCTAACGCCGGATTTTTCCAAAAGTTGCTTGCCGCCTTCCTCGCGGTCCAAGAAAGCAATAGCGTCTGTAACAACTCCTCCTTCAGCGCGAACTGCTTCAGCCGCTTCTTTGAGCGTCAACCCTGTTGTCACCAAGTCATCCACTATAAGGACGTGATCACCGCTAACCAGAATACCTTCCACGCGTCTTTCTCTGCCGTGGAGCTTCACGCCCTTGCGCACATAGAGAAATGGCTTCTTAAGCAAATACGCGACTAACGACGCAAAAGGGATACCTGCGATAGGAATGCCAGTTATTCGGTCAAAGTTCTTTTCTCCAATTTTCGCTTTTATGGTTTCAACATAGAATTCGCAAATGTCTTCGTATGCATCCGGGAAGCTTGGAACAATCCTCATGTCAACATAGTAGGGCGTAGCTCTACCGCTAGAAAGCTTGAACAATCCAAACTCTATCGCGTCGATGTTGCTAAGAATCTTTGCCATTTCGGCTTGTCTTGTCTCTTTACTCATGTTTCCTTTCACCTATGGATATTTGGTAAGCTTTTCCAACCTCAGGAATGACCGATGAAGTCTTAGGTTGCTCGCGTCTAATTATCTCTGCAAATTTCTTCTGACTATCCGCTGAATTCGTGTGATATGGAATAGCAACTTTAGGCTTGGCTAACCATGCAATTTCACTACCCGACTCCGGAGAGGTCCCGGGGGCAATTCCCACAGTGCAAAAGACAATATCCACTTTTTCCTTCTGAGCAATTGTTGCCATCTCAGGAAAAGGCTGACTATCAGCAGTATGCCAGATCTTCAACCCATCTTCACTAACCACTATGAACGTTACAGGAGTTTCTGCTGGATGCTTACATTTTTGCGTCCTTATCTTGACTTCACCTACACTGATTTGGTCGCCAGGACGGGTTTCCACAAGTTTTTCCGTAGGAACAAGCAGTTTCAGTTTCCTGGCTGACGTTACGTCCGCAACTACCTTACAGGCAGTTAATCTCTGAATTTCAGCGATGAGACGTTGGTCAAGGTGGTCGTAATGCTCATGGGTTATAAGGACAGCGTCAACATGCGAGAAACTTTTGGCTTTAACATCAACTGGATCAATCAGCAGCGTCTTGGTCGGCGTCTTAAGAAGAACCCCTGAGTAGTTGTTGAGCCAAACGAAAATGATACTATTCTTTTCAGGAACATTGACCACTGTCATTACGGTCTTCTCTGTTAGTATATTGCTTGGCAGTTTAAAAGAAGTTGCTGTACCAGTTCTTGTTCCTAAAATCTTCCTGATACTTCCCAATGCCCCTGAACGCTACACGCTCACTCGGAAGTCACGTTGGAACCACCTTTATTGGCATCACGTTAAGTTAGCAAGCGACTTAGGATTGCAATCTGTTTGATAAGGCTTAAAAGCTGCAGACAACGTGTCTTCTTAACAATACTTGCGTGTGATGTATCCATGGTTGACGTCTGGCTACCCTATGGAAAAACCGACGTTTGCGTTAGAGTCCCAGCCCGAAACCTAATTGGCTCCATCGAGCCAAAGGAGCGCCCTCCATGCCCTTACCCAAATGCTGAGGTTGAAAGAGCTCTAAGAGATCCCATACCCAAGGGCATGAGAAGACTAAGCGAAATCGCTCTTCCAGAAAGTAAGGTCGCCATCGTCGTTGACGACCACACGCGAAGGGCATCCAGCGGCCCAATACTGTTGCCAGTCCTTGCCGAGCTTAACTTGGCAGGAGTTAAAGACGAAAACATCACAGTAATTTTCGCGAGCGGTACCCACCGTCCAGTAAAACCTGAAGAAGCCACCGTACTGCTGGGTGATGAAGTTACGAAACGGGTAAAAGCTGTGAGCCACGATTGCAAAGCAACCGACCTCGTGCTAGTTGGCACGACAAAGCATGGCAACAAAGTCTTCCTAAACCGTACTTTTGTTGAAGCAGATGTACGCGTGTTGTTGGGGGATGTTGGTTTTCATTATTATGCAGGATACGGAGGCGGTCGAAAGAGCGTCTTGCCTGGAGTCGCAGGTGAGGAAACCATAAAGTTCAACCACTCCCTGATGCTCAGCGCCGATGCTAGGACGGGAGTCCTAGACGGCAACCCTGTGCACGAGGATATGACAGAAGCTGCAAAACTCGCAAAGGTTGACTTCATCGTTAACGTAGTTACCAACAGCAAATGCGAGATAATTGAAGCCTTTGCGGGTGAGTTGGAACCGGCTTTCAACCAAGGAGTCAAGCTAGTCGACGAGATGTATCGGGTGACAGTCGAGCGGAGAGCAGAAATCGTTGTCGTTAGTTGTGGAGGAGCTCCTGCGGACATCAACCTATACCAAGCTTACAAAGCTGTTGACGCAGCGTTGGAAGTGACCAAGCGTGGCGGGGTAATAGTTCTCATAGCGGAATGCCCTGAAGGCCACGGAAACCAGGTTTTCTATGACTGGATGGTAAGATTTCCCGATTTGAAAGCTGTTGAGAAAGAAATCAAACGCAACTTCGTGCTGGGAGGGCACAAAGCTTACTATTTGCTTAAAGCACTACAGAACCACCAAATCATTCTCGTTTCAACACTTCCTGACTACTATGCTACGAGTATCTTCAAACTCAAGACTGCTCGAGCAGTTAACGACGCACTTAACGAAGCATTTAACGTAGCAGGGAAAGCAGCGCGAGTATGGACAATTCCACAAGGCAACTATACCCTTCCCGAAGTGAAGGCGTCAGCCGAGGATGCTTCATTCGAATTGTTCAGTGGAGAGAAAACGTAAGCTTTAAGTTCGGTCTGGAAAACTGTAGACGAAGGAACCAGAATGCAACAAACCTTCAAGCTGCGAAAGTTCGAGTCCGACGATTTGCAGAGCGTCATGCAAATTAACCGTATTTGTCTGCCTGAAAATTATACTGACATGTTTTTCGTAGATTTGCACCAGAGGTTCCCCGACACCTTCATCGTCGCAGAACAGGATCACGAAATTATCGGTTACATCATGTGCCGTATAGAAGTTGGCCTAAGCAACTTCGGGTTAGGTGGGTTAGTCCGCAAAGGCCATGTCGTCTCATTAGCCGTGATGCCAATGGATAGACGCAAGGGTGTCGCTTCAGCGCTAATGAATGCGGCTATGGAAGGCATGGCAAACTACAAAGCAAAACAAATCTATCTGGAAGTGCGAGTTACAAACCAGGCAGGCGTGAACCTCTACCAAAAACTGGGCTTGGATGTCACGCGAACAATCCCAGGATACTACAGCGACGGCGAAGACGCGTACGTCATGAGCAAAAAATTCTAATCTACGGACGATTCTATCTTATCCAAACCCCTGTGTCCTTATTTGATTCTAACTGAAACAAAGGAACAGTCTTTCAGATAAAACCGCCAGGGTTTGTGCTTCCATTCTTCTGCATAGTCGACTCCTATTCGCGTTGCTGAAACTATATCTGCATCACCAACTGGCTCGCCTTCTCTAATATAGAAAGGTCGAACACAGATATCGGCGCCATTCTGCTTTTTCGAAATGTCCATAGCACTACACAGTTTGCTTGGGCCATTCGCTAGCTTAGCCACGTTGCCCTTGGCCGCTGGCCTGCGCCTTGTCATTAGCTCTATGCCTTCGATAGGTTCAAGAGCACGTATTAGGACGGCTTCAGGTTTGCCCAGAACCTTGCCTACGGTAACGTTAAAACAATAATACATGCCATAGATGAAGTAAATGTAGGCGTGCCCCTTCTCACCAAACTGAAGCTCCGTACGACTAGTGCGCAAACCACTATATGCGTGAGATGCTTTGTCTTCTGGCCCCATGTAGGCTTCGGTCTCGACGATTCTGCCAGCTGTGGTGCCTTCAGCTGTCTCGTGTACAACGACTTTGCCCAAAAGCGCCTTTGCCACGGTTAACGGGTCCCGTTCGTAAAACTCTCTGTCAAGAGTCATGACTTGAACGTTTGTTAACATCCAAAATAAGTCTTGCTTGCGCCTTGACTGGGCTCATTTTCTCATTGTCAGTTTTCGTAAGTCAAAGATTCGTTTTCTCGAAGTCATCATTAGAATTGCTGTATAGGTCAAGTCCACTGCAGCTACAAGCACCAACAAGTTGTAGCGCATTGACATCGAAAGAGAAGCAGTCCAAACGAAAAAAGTGAAGTTTCCTACTCCTGCGTTGAGGTTCATCGAACCCATAAGAAGCATAACAACCGTGATCAGCACAGCCGCGCAAAGGGATACTTTGGCTTTCAATTTGAACAGCAGAACATACGTGAGCAAAACAGTCGGAGTGTAGTAAGACAATGCTCCTATGGATCCGAGCGGCCACCCAAGCGGGTTGGTTTCTACGGCGATGCGAGCGACGTTTATGGCGTAAAACGTCGTGGCTAAATCATATGCCCAACCAGCTAAAGCAACTCCTTGTAAGGCGAACAAGATACGGCCAAGTTTTTCCGCCCGACTTGAACTTGAGGCGCTCAACTTTCGGGTGCGCAACTGGTAAACTCCGAACGAAAGAGGAACTGCAAGAATCATCAAGTATAGCAAGCCCAGCCAAGCGTCTCCGTAACAAGTAATGGTGAGGATGCTGAACACAGAAATAGCCGCGGACATGATGAGAAAGCCTACGGCTAAGCTTTTCACTTGTTTCACGCTCAAGTTCTCTCGCACACCACTGCTTTACCCTGCGATATAACAATTATTCTCGTTTAAGAAATTGGAAAATCTACAGGGGTTATGTCGGAAATCGTTATAGCCACCTTCGCCTAAAGAACAACGAGGCAAAAGAATGGCAAAAGCAAACGCAGTGATAGGCGAGAGGAAAAGAATTGCTTTAATTGCACACGACAATAAGAAAGCCGACCTCTTGGATTGGGTCAGATTCAACAAACAGATACTTCTCAAGCATGAGCTTTTTGCAACTGGCACAACTGGAAAAGTCCTAGAGAAGGAGCTAGGATGTCAAATAACTATATTTGAAAGTGGACCTTTGGGTGGCGACCAACAGATTGGCTCTCGCATTGCTGAAGGTGCAATAGACTTCTTAATATTCTTCTGGGACCCACTGGAACCATTGCCTCACGACCCAGACATAAAAGCGCTACTCAGAGTAGCAGCTGTATGGAACATACCAGTTGCCTGCAACAGGTCCTCTGCCGATTTCATAATTTCCTCGCCTCTAATGGCTAAAGAATACGTTCGGCTACTTCCAGACTACGAAACATACAGGCAACGTTTTAAAAACAAACAAAACAGCATCCTTTGAAACCCACGTGGAAATCCTAAAATGCCGCTAACCTCTTACCGTATGAAGAGGCTCGCCATTGACCTACAATGAACTCAGAAAAGACTATCTACTCAACCGATGGGTTGTCAGCGCAACGGAACGCGCACGAAGACCAAACGACTTCGTCAAACCAAAAACAGTTCAGGCTAAAGCCGACACTTGCCCACTGTGCCCAGGAAATGAGCATATGACGCCCCCCGCTGTCCTTACTTATCTGCGTACAGAGCGCGGAACAAGAAAGGATAGAGAAGAAGGCAACTTCCGATTCAAAACCTGGCTAGTCCGAACCGTTCCCAACATGTTTCCAGCCTTCACGCCCCCGAAAAACCCATCTGACGCCCAGAACATCATGCAAAACGAAAACTTTGGCAAGGCAATCGGACACCATGAAGTCCTAATCGAAACCCCAAATCACAACGACCACCCGCCAGACACACCATTGCCCCAGCTCATTAATGTCATAGACGCTTACAAGGACCGACTAATCGAAATATCCTCCAAGCCATACGTTAAATATGTGCAGATTTTTCGCAACCACGGCGTGGAGGCAGGTGCATCGCTATCACATCCTCACAGCCAGATAATCGCAGTCCCGTTCCTTCCAACCATCCCTGGAGAAGAGATGGCAGCAAGCAAAACCTACTTCGACCATCACGGCAGCTGCATCTTCTGCGACATAACAAACAAAGAAAAGCAAACAGAAAGGCACATATTGGAAAATGACTACTTTGAAGTTTTTGCACCCTACGCAAGTGTTCACCCCGTGGAGTTCTGGATCGTTCCCAAACACCACGCCACAAACATCTTAGACCATAGCTTAGACGAAACACATTCATTTGCCCAAACGCTGCAAACCACATTGAAGGCGCTAAAAGTTCTAGTAAACGACCCACCGTACAACTTTGGCATCCACCAAGCCATAAATGAGGACTCACGAGGCTGGTACCACTGGCACGTCGAGGTCTACCCGCACCTTGCTATTTGGGCAGGCTTTGAAAAAAGCACAGGCATGTACATAAACACGATTACACCAGAAACCGCGGCACAAGAACTTAGAAAAATCATCCAGACTTAACAGATAACAACTGTTGTTCAAATCGTGGCCTTATCAGCAGAACATCTTCAACATAAACTCGTAAAGGCTCGGCGACACTCCAAGCTTGAGAGATGCAACCTCTGGGATTGTGAGGGAGATCACCATCGAAAATTTCACTGATTGTCCCTAATCCGCCCGTTCCAATTTGATTGTTAAACAGGGGTTCAATGAAGTTCTTCAGAGCATACTCGCGGCTCTGGTTGCTATAGCCTCTTGTTTTTAGAAAGGCCTTCGTGAAGGGACCCAGAAGCCAGGGCCAAACTGTGCCGTTGTGGTAGGCTTGATCTCGATTCCACCTGTCGCCTAAATACGCTCCTTTGTATCTTGGGTCGTTGCGCTCAAGCGTCCGCAAGCCGCAGGGAGTTAAGAATTCGTTCATCGCCATGTCAACGATTCGCTCATTCCTGTTGCTATCGAGCAATGTAAAGTCAAGAGACGCAACTATTACTTGGTTGGGCCGCACAGAAACGTCAGGTTCCGAATCAGTAAGAACATCGAAGAGACAATTTCTTTCTTCGTTCCAAAACTTATTGGGAAAGTTTGCCTTTGCTTTTTCCGCAAGCAGAGTACAGGATTCGGTAAGTGCTTTCTCTTCAAATGTGGTTGCGAGCAACCGAACAGTCCGCAACGCGTTGTACCATAGAGCCTGAATTTCAACAGCTTTTCCTGCGCGAGGGGTAATTGCCTTGCCGTTAACTTCTGCATCCATCCATGTCAGCCGCGGACCGTGCATAATTAAACCATCGTCGTCTACGCGTATACCAAACGATGTGCCAACTATATGATTTTCAATTATTTCTTTTAAGCTCTGCCACAGTCGCGTCTTGACGAATGCGAAGTCGCCAGTGTATTTGAGATATTGAAAAACGGCGTTGATGTACCAGAGTGATGCATCCACGCTGTTGTAGGCCGCCTCGCCAGATTTATCAGAAAGAAAGTTTGGGATTAGGCCATGTTTGCAGTGTTCGCCGAAATTGGCGAGCACGTCTCGGGCGTCGTCAAATCTTGATGGGACAAGCAACAAGCCGGGAAGGGAAATGAATGTGTCCCTTCCCCAAGGCTCGTACCAGTGGTACCCAGCTATTACTGCTTTACGACGGTCGACATCTCTAACGAGGAAGCTATCTGCGGCGAGCAGAATCCACTTCAGCCAATTAGAATCGGGCATTTCTGTGTGAAAATTGAAAAAGCATGTCACAAGATAATTCTGCCGTTCCAGCTCAAGGCTCAGTACTGTGTCATAGTCTGGCACTACGTTGTCTAAGACACTTTGCTCTGTAGGCGCCTGGTAGTTTACATAAGCGGACGCCGCTAATGCAAACTTCTCTTCGCTCAAAGGGCGTACTTTAAATTCAAAGGCTCCTGGCTGGTAGCAGTCTTCAATGCTGCTTTCGCCCCGCGCCGCGTCCTCGCGGAAAAGAATGCGCTCGATCCAGTTGGGTCGCTCTGTGAATTCGCCAGCGGTACTCCGAATGTTCAGCATTTTTTTCTCGTTCGACTTCTGAAAACCCAACGCCACATCACGAGTGCCCATTTGGTTTTGCGAAATTTTCAACTCGGTCTTCGATTTTTCGCTGACAGCATGGTAATGGCGGAAGCTCACAAGCGGGAGAATTTTCAGCTTGGCTTGGGAACCCCCTTCGTTCCTAACCTTATAGACGATCACTGTTTCGTTTTTTCCTTCGGGCATGGAAATGGTTTTTTGAACGTGAACGCCAGGCACGCTGTACGTGTAGGTTGGTAGGGGAGAAACTGAGAAAGTAATAAGATGCATGTAACCGTTTGGGAAAAATGTGTCTTTAAACTCGTTCGCGCCAAGCAAGAAGCATTCGTTTCCAATTTGGATCTCTTCGTCTAGCTTGGACAGGCAGACAGTTCGGTCTCCGGGAGGGTGCATGGCTGCAACGAGCAATCCATGGTACTTGCGTGTGTTAATGCCCAAAACGGTGCTCGACGCGTAGCCACCTATGCCGTTTGTTACGAGCCACTCTCTCCGGAGGCTTTCGTCAAAACGTTCAAGGTCCTGCTTAGTTAACGTCAACGCGGGCAAATTCATATCTAAGGCATCAACTTGGCAATGTTCTTGTGTCTCGGGACACAGAAATAGTTTGCCACAGGTGTGCATTTGGTTCGGAACATTAGAAAATGCGGCTTGGTCAATGCGTACTCTGTAAGGGTTTCGGCGTATCCCATGCCCTTGGCGAAAACAAGCTCAGCGTTATCATAAACTTTCCTGAACTCCGAACTGATTAACTTGACTTGCAGGCCAACGGCGTCGGCACCTGTCGTTAGGACCTCATCAGCGAGCCTGTCCATCCCACTGAAGATGACGTCCTCCATCGTCGCGTCGTTAATAATAGGCGCAGATTTAACGACGTAAATAACATGCAATCCCATGTTCTTGAGTTGCTCCACAAGTATAGTGTCAAACACTATTTCTCCAGCGTTATCCGCCAAATATAGAACTTTCTCGGCTTTTTGCGCGAGCGCGTAGGCCTTGTCAACGTCGTCTATTACTAGGTCTTTGGTAGCTGCCATGATGGTTTTGCGGAGGCCCTTGAGCGTGAAGTTGTGGCCAGGAATGTCGAACTCCATGATATTGCCGACTATAGCACAAAGGCAAGCTTTCTTGAAGCGGTCCTGCTGGTTATAACCTTCATCAACAAAACGTTGTGCGAAGGGCAGAAGTTGTTTTGCTTTCTCATTGCTCTGCTTCTTGGTTCGCTGGTAAGGGTCACGGTTACCGGTTAGCTCTCGGATTACCTTGTCTCGTTTAGTTCCTAATTCAGCCGCATTAGATGTGGGTCGAAATTCGCGGCTAACCAGCTTCACGAGCTCAGACATGCATCTAAAGCGGAGCGCTGGATTCGTGGTTGCCAAATAAGTCTCGGCGCACCCACGAGCAAGCAAGCAGCTGGCACATTCGGCTTCAACTTTCATGCTATTAAACTCACATCATTGCTGAGCTGGCAAACTCACGCAACATTGTATATGGGTTTTTCGCCTTCACAATGGCGCTTGCAACGAGCACCCCATGAGTCCCTAACTTGAGAGCGACAGCAACGTCTTCGCCATGGCTTATTCCAGCTCCACACAGAATTACTGCTTCGTCGTTCACCTTGCGGACCTTCTTGATTGTGTTTGTCACGGCCTCCGGCTGCGCCTTGCTGACAGCCACGCCTGTACCTATGAGTTCAGGTGGCTCGATGCTAATAATATCTGGGCACAGATAGGCCGCAGAAGCACTAGTTGTTGGGTTGTTGGTGCATAAACAAGAAACAAGGTCATGCTCACGCGCTAAACAAATGACGGAGTCTATGTCGGCAAGCTTAATCTGCCTTTCCGCATGATTAATGAGAGTTCCGACGGCTCCTGCCTCTTTTACGGCCTCTGCAAGAATATGACCCGTGTTGCTCCCAGGCCTAATTGGATCAATATGCTGTGAATAAACAGGGATATCCACGGCCTCAGCTACGGCTTGAATGTCAGTAAACTGAGGAACAACAGCAATATAGACGCCCGTTTCCTTGCTCACTTTCTCGGCTTGCTTGGCAAGATTAACGGCTTTTTTCCCCGTAGCTTCGAGATAGGTTTTGAAGTTAACGATTATAACTGGCGATCGAAGCCTATTCTTCACGAAAGATTTCACCGTCCATACGTTGAGAGCCAAAGACTAATAACAGTTGTCCTTTGCCAAAAAAGCTCTTCAAAACTCCATCTAAGAGAAATGTATTGGGCGTTGCATTCAGAACTCGAATTCTTGCACAGAAATTCAGACAAAGAAAAATGGATATCGGATAGATGCTCTTGTAGTTCAACTCATACTTGCGGCGAGACCCTGAGTTAGCATGCCCATAAGTTGGCCATCCTTAACTACAGCCACACGCCTGGGTCCTCTTTCTCGTATTTTCCTGAGCGCATCCGACATAGTCTGGTTACCTTTAATCAGGATAAGAGGTGTGTAATCCAGGTCTCTGACGAGAGTGGTCTCAGGATTTTTCTTGGCTTCCACGATTTCCTTAAGCAAGTCTCGATCACTGAGAATGCCGAGAGGGCGGCTTTCTTCGGTTATCAGTACAGAGGTCATGCTATTGTCCAGCAGCATCTTAACGAGATTAGCCGCCGTCTCAGTCGAAGGCACGGTCAACGAAGGAAGTTTCATGCCTGCAGCTTGAGAGGTAATTTCTGAAATTTCCATACCTCGCTTCCAAGTGTCGTTCAGCATTTCGCTGACCCGCTCGATTGATTTTCGGTCGTTGGTGAAGAACGCATCATTAAGATATATTATAGAATCATCAGAAAGGTCGTTTAAAGGTGCAGACTTAAACATAAACAAGTTGCTATCGTCGATAAGCATCATAGTCAAATAGCTAATCGGAACGTGCTTCACATCGTAATTTGCAGACAATTTCTTTGCAGCATCAAGATTGTCCAAGTCTAACGGAGCCATGAGTCTGAATTTAACTCCTGGCTTGTGATGTATGGCAAAAGGATCTTTTTCAGCCAGGTTGATAAGGCTCTGCGAAGATGTAATAAGAACGACGTCTTCTTTGGCGTTGTCGAGCACCTGGGCAACTCGCTGCCAAACTTCGTTAGGATCCTTGATTACAAGAGTTTCGCCGATAGCCACACCTGTCTTGAGTTCTTCTATGCGACGGTTCGCTTCGACTCCTATCTGCCACATTTGCATAAAGAAGGCCTTAAGGACAGAAATGAACATCTTGTCGTTAATCCATAAGCCCTCGTCTTCAATGTTGAGGACAGAAGATTCGTCGCCACTGGATGCATAGAGGATGGCTTCTTCATCATCCTTTATGAGGAAACGGGGGAAGTATCTGGCGTTTAGGTTCAAGTGACGAGTTTCTACTCTTTCCTTCTGCGCGTCGATGCGCCTATCGAAACGCTCAATAATTTTGTAGTTCTCTTTGGCGACGTCAGCGATTATTTTGAATTGGATACTATGTTTCTTTGTGGCATCGACGATGGCATCGAAAATCCCGCCTATGTCTTCCTGAATGACTCCTAGTCCTGTGGTCAAAACGTAGACGCCTTTTTGGGCCTCTTCTATCATAGTTAGCATTTTCGTGTGGATTTTCTTCTTGCCACCTATTATGCTGAACTTTGCTACCGTAAAGTCGGATTCAGGCGCGCTAACTGTTCGCCAAGCCGCCAGAAGGCTATCCTTTTGGTTGTTTAGGTTTTCTACTTCGCCTTTTTTTGTGTCAATAAACGATTCGAGAAGATTGACAAACGGAACCACAGTGAATCTGGTGGGTCTTTCTAAGGTTGCCTCAATGAAACCCTTCTCTTGCAGTTTCTTAAATGTCCTGTAAGCTTGCACGCGTTCCATCTTCAGCCGCTTGGCAACAAAGCTTGTTGACTGAGCGCCACTTTTTGCCAAGAACATGTAAACTTGGACTTCCCGTTTGGAGAAACCCAAATTCTGGAGAAACCTAAGAATGTCTTTCTCGCTCAACTTTAATTAACAACCTAAACACTGTTGTTACAGCTGAGTGTTACAACATGAGTGTACAATATGTAGCACTTCAACTAACTATATAAATTTACTTAATGCGCAAAAACTGCACGGAAGAATCCTCTGGATATGAATTTAGGAAGCATGCGGCAATGACAGTTTAACATGTTTCTTATTCAAAACAAGTATATGAGTACAAAACTTATAAGGATGAAAAACAGTTGATAAATCCAGTATCTGTAAGCGGAAATAGCTTACCTCTTTGATGCCCACGATTAATTAGGGAGAGTCTACTTGAGGCATCGCGGGCAAAATTTAACCAAGAAGAAGGAAGGAAAAATTTGGAAAACTTTAAAAAAAACATACTTGTGATAGATGACGACAAATCCATCCTTCGAACCTTCACGCGGATTCTTAAGAAAAGCGGTTACGAAATCGACGTCGCAGAAACAGGCAAAGAAGCCATAGAAAAGTCAAAGAAAAAATGTTACGACTTGGCACTAATTGACATCCGCTTGCCCGACATGGATGGAACGGATTTGCTGGTTAAAATGAAGCCAAGAATGAAGGATGCTATAAAAATCATGATCACAGGTTTTCCCTCCCTTGAAACCGGCGTTAAAGCTCTAGATGAAGGAGCAGACGCATACCTCGTTAAGCCTGTGAAACCTGAGGAGCTCATAGCGCTTATAGAGGAAAAATTTAAAGCCAGAGAGGCAAAAGTCTGAGCAGTTGGCTCTTGCAAAATTCCATTCCCCTATAGGCTTTGCCAATTCTGCTGTAGCGACAGATTCCTGCTGGCTCCGCATGACCTTCAGACGTCGAAATTGGAATTATCCTGAATTATTAGAGGAGGTGAAAGCGTGCCAAAAGTAATTCACTTTGAAATCCCTGCTGAAAACCCGAAGCGTGCGGTTGACTTCTACGCGAAAGTCTTTGGTTGGAAGTTGGAGAAATACGGAAACCAAGCGATAAATTACTGGCTTGCCACCGCAGGCGAAGAAAAGGAACTCGGAATAAACGGCGCAATTTCTGGAAAAGACCAAATGCACCCGACCACGGTGAACACAATAGGTGTGCCTTCATTTGAGGAAGCAGTGAAGAAGATCAAGGCAGCAGGAGGTCAAGTTCTCGGACCAAAGATGACTGTTCCAAACGTCGGCTATATGACTTACTGCAAGGACACGGAAGGTAACATTTTCGGAATTATGCAAACAGATCCAAAGGCAAAGTAATACGCTCCGCAACTCGTTCGGTCTCAACTTAGACTTTTTGGTATATGTTGTGCGGGCATATTGCCGTTGTTTCTGTTTTTTTGCTTCTTATGAAGGTTTGTTCTCTGAGGCGTGATTCTGGGTGAGATAGTCTTCAATCATCTGTAAATGCACAAAAGCCATGACACCGGGCAAGTTTT
>Ga0335070_10005814_pt1 | contig 14545 bp, 14 predicted proteins | sample Lox_Sample_13_FD_206722 | JGI IMG/M metagenome (GOLD analysis project Ga0335070, IMG submission 206722) | Soil microbial communities from Loxahatchee National Wildlife Refuge, Florida, United States - Lox_Sample_1.3 | ecosystem: Environmental > Terrestrial > Soil > Wetlands | place: USA... | reverse complement strand
CAGCCCCGCCGGCAGGTCGGCGGTGCGCCGCAGCACGCGGCCCGACGCGTCGCGGGCGACCGCGTAGCCGCGCTCCAGCACCTTGAGGGGCGAGAGCGCGTCGAGCTTCCCGGCGAGCCGCGCCGCCTCGGCGCGCCGCGCCTCGAGCGCGCGGGCGAGCGCGGCGTCCATGCGCAGCCGCGCGTCGCGCAGGCGCGCGGTCCCGCGCGCGACCTGCCGCTCGCACGCGCCCGCCATGCGAGCGGCCCCGTGGCGGAGCCGCTCGTCCACCAGCGCCACCCGCCGCGCCGCCCCCGAGGCGAGGGTCGCGCGCACCGCGTCGAGGCGCTGCAGCAGCTCGGCGCGGTCGGGCACCGCCTTCTCCGCCGCGGCCGAGGGCGTGGCGGCCCGCACGTCCGCCACCAGGTCGGTGAGCGAGACGTCGATCTCGTGTCCCACCGCCGAGATGACCGGCACGCGCGAGGCGGCGACGGCGCGCGCCACCCCCTCGTCGTTGAAGGCCCAGAGGTCCTCCTTCGACCCCCCGCCCCGCCCCACGATCAGCAGGTCGAGCCCCTCGAGGCGGTCCGCCAGGGCCAGCGCGCGCCGCAGGTCCGCCGGCGCGTCCTCCCCCTGCACCTTCGCGCCCACGAGCACCAGCTCCACCAGCGGCCAGCGCCGCCCGATCACGGCGACGATGTCGCGCCACGCCGCGCCCTCGGGGCTCGTCACCACGCCGACGGCGCGCGGGAACGCGGGGAGCGGCCGCTTGCGCGCCGGATCGAGCAGGCCGTCCCTCTCGAGGTTCGCGCGCGCGCGCTCGAGCAGCGCGGCGTGGAAGCCCCCCTCGGGCGTGGGGAGGAGCTCCTTCACCGTGAACTGCATCTCGCCGCGCTTCGTCGCCACGGTGAGCGACCCGCGGGCGAACACCTGGAGCCCGTCCTCGGGCGCGCCGCGGACCCGCGCGGCGTCGGGGCGCCACATCACGCACCGCAGCTGCGACTCCCGGTCCTTCAGCGTGAAGTACCAGTGCCCCGACGGGTACTTCTTCAGCCCCGACAGCTCGCCGGCCACCCACAGCGGCGGGACGGCGGCCTCGAGCACCTCCTTGGCCCCCGTCACGACCTCCGTGACCGTGAGGGGCCGCTCGCCGGAGGGGCCGCCGAGCGGCAGGGGGAGCGTCACGCCGCCCGCTGGCGCGCCGCCTGCACGGTGTTCTTCATCAGCAGGGCGATGGTCATCGGCCCGACTCCGCCGGGGACCGGCGTGATCCGGCTCGCGATCTCCACCGCCTCGGCGAACTTCACGTCGCCGACCAGGCGGTAGCCCTTCGCCGCCGCCGCGTCCTCGACCCGGTTGACGCCGACGTCGATCACCACGGCGCCCGGCTTGATGAACTCGCCGGTCACCACCTCGGGCCGGCCGGCCGCGACCACCAGGATGTCCCCCTGGCGCGCCATCGCCGCGAGGTCCCGCGTCTTGGTGTGGCAGACGGTGACCGTGGCGTTGGCGCCCGGCGCGTCCTGCAGGAAGATGTTCGCCACCGGCCGCCCGACGATGAGCGAGCGCCCGATGACCACCAGGTGCATCCCGCGCGGGTCCACCCCGCTGCGCACGATCAGCTCCTGCACCCCGGCCGGCGTGCACGGCCGGAAGCCGGTGCGGTCGCCGATCACCAGCCGCCCCACGTTCACCGGGTGGAAGCCGTCCACGTCCTTGTCCGGGTCCATCCGCAACAGCACCTTGCGACTGTCGATGGGCTTCGGCAGCGGCAGCTGGACCAGGATGCCGTGGACCGCGCGATCGGCGTTGAGCCGGTCGATGAGCGCCAGGAGGTCCGCCTCGGCCGTGTCGGCGGGGAGCCGGATCGTGTCCGACTTCATCCCCAGCTCGTCGGCGGCGCGTCCCTTGTTGCGCACGTAGACCTGGCTGGCGGGGTCCTCGCCCACCAGGACCACGGTGAGTCCCGGCACGATGCCGCGGGACTTCAGGTCGGCGACCTCGCCCCGCAGCTCCTCGCGGACCTGCTTGGCGATGGCGTTGCCGTCGATGATGGTCGCACTCATCTCGTCCTCGGGGGGACCGCGGCGCCGGGGGCGGCGCCGCTCAGCGGGCGAACTCGATGGCCCGGGTCTCGCGGACCACGACCACCTTGATCTGCCCGGGGTATTGCAGCTCGTTCTCGATCTTCCGCGCGATCTCGTCGCTGAGCTGCCCGGCGCGCGCGTCGTCCACCTTCTCCGGGCTCACCACCACCCGGATCTCGCGCCCCGCCTGGATGGCGAAGCACTTCTCCACGCCGGCGAAGCCGGTGGCCAGCTCCTCCAGCTTGGTCAGGCGCTTGACGTAGGTCTCGAACGCCTCGCGCCGCGCCCCCGGCCGGGAGCCGGACACCGCGTCCGCCGCCTGCACGATCACCGAGATGGGCGACTGGTGCGGGACGTCGTCGTGGTGCGCCTCGATGCAGTTGACCACCAGGGGCTGCTCGCCGTACTTGCGCGCCACCTCCACGCCCAGCTGCACGTGCGTCCCCTCGCTCTCGTGCGTCAGCACCTTGCCGACGTCGTGGAGGAGGGCGCCGCGCTTGGCGAGGTCCACGTCGAGCTTCAGCTCCGCCGCCATGATCCCCGCCAGCCAGCAGACCTCCTTGGTGTGCTTGAGGAGGTTCTGGCCGTACGAGGTGCGGAACCGCATCCGGCCCACCAGCTTCACCAGCTCGGGGTGGAGGCCGTGCACCCCGACGTCGTACACCGCCTGCTCCCCGGCCTCCTGGATCTGCTGGTCGACGTCGGCCTGGGCCTTCTTGATCACGTCCTCGATGCGGCCGGGGTGGATGCGGCCGTCGGTGATGAGCCGCTCCAGTGCCAGCCGCGCGACCTCGCGCCGCACCGGATCGAAGCACGACACCACCACCGTGTCGGGGGTGTCGTCGATGATCACGTCCACGCCGGTGGCGGTCTCGAAGGCGCGGATGTTCCGGCCTTCGCGCCCGATGATCCGGCCCTTCATCTCGTCGTTGGGGAGCGTCACCGCGGCGGTGGTCGTCTCGGCGGTGTGGTCGGCGGCGATGCGCTGGATGGCGAGCGCGACGATCTGGCGCGCCTCGCGGTCGCTCTCGCGGCGGGCCTGCTCCTTCGCCGCGCGCACCAGGGCGGCCGCCTCGGCCTTCGCCTCGTCCTCGATGGCGCGGACCAGCTCCTTCTTCGCGTCCGCCGCCGTGAGGCCCGCCAGCGACTCGAGCCGGCGGCGCTGCTCGGCCACCAGCGCCTGGGCGTCCGCCTCGATCGCCGCCAGCTTCTGCTCGCGGGCGCCGAGCGTGGCGACGCGCCCTTCCAGCTCGCGCTCGCGCTGCTCGACCAGCTCGACCTTGCGGCCGAGCACCCCCTCGCGCTCGTCGAGGCGCCGCTCGATGCGCGCCACCTCCTCGTGGCGCCGCGCCACGTCGGCCTCCCACGCCACGCGGGCCTTCTCCAGCTCCTCCTTGCCGGTGAGGACCAGCGTGTTGCGGAACGCCTCGGCGTCCCGGTGCGCGTCCGCGAGGATGCGCTCGGCGATGGACTCGGCGGTGGCCCGGGCGCGCAGCGCGGCGCGCCGCTCGGCCGCCCGGCCCATGTGATAGAAGCCCACGCCGGCGGCCGCCACGACGGCCAGGCCGGCGAGCACGATCTCGAAAGTCATATGCACACTCCGGCGGATGACCGCCTCGAGTGATGCCGACGTCAGGGTACTCCCGGACTCCGCTCCCGCACCCGGCCGGCCGGGTCCGCCGCGTCCCCGCGGCGCCGCTAGCCGGCCAGGCTCTGCCGCTTCTGCGGCGGCAGCAGGCGGGCCAGATCGGCCGCCGCCTGCTTGAGCCGCGCGGCCACCTCCTGCTGCTGCCGCTTCGCCTGGAACAGCTCGTCGGTGATCGCCAGCGCCGCGAGGATCGCCGCCTTGTGGCTCTCCACGATCTGGCCCGAGGCGAGCACCCGGCGCACCGCGGCGTCGACGTGCGCCGCGACCTGGCGGGTGTACTCGGGGTCGAGCTCCGAGCGCACCGTCAGCTCCTCGTCCACGATCATGACCTTCACGGCGTGCTTCATCCGCGCTCCCCTCCGGCGCCGCCCTCCTGCTGCTCGAGGAACCGCAGCCGCCCGAGGATCTCCAGCACCTGCGCGCGGGCCGCCGCCAGGCGCCGCTCGAGACCGCGGTTGGCGTCCTCCAGCGTCTCGAGCCGCGGCGCACCCGTCCCCTCCGCGTCGGCCAGCCGCGCCGACTCCGCCACCCGGCCCTCCGCGGTGAGCGCGCGTCGCCGCCACCCCGCCAGCTCCTCGGTCAGCAGGCGGAGCACGTCCTCCAGCTCGCGCAGCGCCTCGAGGTCAGGCCTCTCGCCGCCGGACGCCACAGCGCTCCTCCACCTCCGCGACCGCGCGCGCGAACGCCGCGTCCACCTCCGCCTCGCGGAGGGTGCGCCCGCTCGCGCGGAACACCAGGTGCCACGCCACGCTCCGCCGGCCCGCCGGCAGTGGCGCGCCGCGGTACTCGTCGAACACCCACAACCCTTCGAGCAGCGGCCCTGCGGCTGAACGCAGCGCCGCCTCGACCTCTGCCGCGCTCAGCCCCTCCGGCAGCACCAGCGCCACGTCCCGGCCCACCGCGGGCTCCCGCGGCAGCGGCCGCAACGACGGCAGCGGCGCCGCCTCCGGCCGCATCAGGATCTCGAACCCCACCAGCGCGCCCGCCCAGGCGGGACGGTCCGCCTCCAGCGCGCCGGCCCACCCCACCACCGTACCGTGCGGGAGCCGCGCGAGGAGGCGGTCCCCGTCCGGGACCACCTCCGCACCGCGGCACACGACGGCCGCCGTCGCCTCGAGCAGCGCCTTGGCGTCGAACACGTCCACGTCCGGCGGCGCCGGCTCGCTCCAGTCGCGGGGCCGGCGGCCGCCCGTCACGACGCCCGCCACGTGGATCTCCTCGATCGGGAGCGCTCCCGCTCCCGGAGCGAATGTACGCCCGACCTCGAACAGGCGCACGTCCCGCTCGCTGAGCCGCCAGTTGTGCTCCACCCGCCGCACCAGCCCCGGCAGCAGCGCCGCGCGCAGGAACCCCTCCTCGCGGCTGAGCGGGTTCAGCACCGCCACCGAGCGCTCGTCGGTGCGCGGCCCCAGCGGGACCGTCACCGCCTCGTGCAGCCCCCATCCCGTCAGCACGGCGCGCACTGTGGCCGCCACCTGCTCCGACAGGTCGTCGGGGACGGCGCTGGGACGGAAGGGACGCAGCTCCTCGGGGAAGCGGTCGTAGCCCACCACGCGCGCGACCTCCTCGATGAGGTCCACCTCGCGCTCGAGGTCGGGCCGCCAGCTCGGCACCTGCACCGTGAGGCGCCCCTCGCGCGGCAGGACGACGCAGCCCAGCGCGGTGAGCGCGCGCTCCGCCTCGGCGCGCGGCACCGCCGTGCCGAGCAGGTGCGCCAGCCGGGCGTCCCGCAGCACGACCGTCCGCGGCGCGATCGGCGCCGGGCAGCAGTCCACCGGCGTCCCGTCCACGCGCCCCCCCGCGACCGCCAGGAGGAGCGCCACCGCCCGCTCGAGGTTCGCCGGCAGCGCCTCGGGGTCCACGCCGCGCTCGAACCGGTAGCTCGCCTCGGTGCTCATCCCGAGCGCGCGCCGCGTGGCGCGCACCCGCAGCGGCTCGAAGTAGGCGCACTCCAGCAGCACGTCGGTGGTAGCCGCCGAGACCTCGCTCGCCGCGCTGCCCATCACCCCGGCCACCGCCTGCGCGCGCTCCGCATCCGCGATCACCGTCATCGCCGGACCGAGCTTCCGCGTCTCGCCGTCGAGGGTGACGAGGGTCTCGCCCGCTCGCGCGCGGCGGATCACGACCGCCGGACCCGCCAGCTTCGCGAGGTCGAAGGCGTGCAGCGGCTGGTTCAGCTCGTACAGGATGTAGTTGGTGGCGTCCACCACGTTGTTGATGGACCGCGCGCCCACCGCCTCCAGGCGGCCCCTCAGCCAGGCGGGCGACGGGCCCACCGCCAGGCCGCGCAGGACGGCCGCGGCGTACCGCGGACACCCCTCGGCGTCCTCGATCGTCACCGCGACGCCGCCCGTGGAGCCGCCGGCGCCCGCGCGGACGGCACGGACCGCCTCCGCCGGCGCGCCCGGAATCGGGGGCAGCTTCACCGGCCGGCCGAGCACCGCGCCCAGCTCGCGCGCCAGCCCGACGTGCCCCAGGAGGTCGGGGCGGTTGGGCGTGACGTCGATCTCGAAGCGGGTGTCGCCCAGCGGCAGGACGTCGAGCAGCGGCGTCCCGGGGGCCGCGTCGGTGTCGAGCTCCAGGATGCCGGCGGCGTCCTCGCCCAGCCCCAGCTCCCTCGCGGAGCAGAGCATCCCCTCCGACCACTCGCCGCGGATCTTGCGGCGCTCGAGGGTGAGGCCGTTGGGGATGGTGACGCCGACGGCGGCGAACGGGTACCGCTTGCCGGCCGTCACGTTCGGCGCGCCGCACACCACGCTCAGCACCGGCCCCCCCGCCTCGACCTCGCAGAGGGTGAGCCGGTCGGCGTTGGGGTGCCGGACGGCGGAGCGCACGTACCCCACGACGACCTGCTCGAGGCCGCCGCCCAGCGTCTCGACGGCGTCGACGGTGGCGCCGAGCATGTCGAGGCGCTCGCGCACCACGGCGGCGTCGAGGCGCGCGCCGAGGAGGTCGGCGAGCCAGCGCAGCGAGGCGATCACTTCCCCTCCACGAACTGCGCGTGCAGGCGCACGTCCGCCTCGTACAGCATGCGGATGTCGCTCAGGCCGTAGCGCTGCATCGCGATGCGGCCCGGGCCCATGCCGAAGGCGTAGCCGGTGTACCGCTCGGGGTCGACCCCGCACGCCTCGAAGACCGCCGGGTCCACCATCCCGGCGCCCATGATCTCCGACCAGCCGGTGCCCTTGCAGACCGGGCAGCCCTTCCCGCCGCAGATGCGGCACTGCACGTCCACCTCGGCCGAGGGCTCGGTGAAGGGGAAGAAGGAGGGGCGGAAGCGGACCTTCACGTCGGGGGCGAAGAACCGGCGCGCGAAATAGCCGATGGCGGCCTTGAGGTCGACGAAGCTCACGCCCTCGTCCACCACCAGGCCCTCGATCTGCGCGAAGACCGGCGCGTGCGAGGCGTCCCACGGGTCGCGGCGGTAGCACAGGCCCGGGATGGTGACGCGGATGGGCGGCCGGTACGCCTCCATCGTGCGCACCTGGACGGGCGAGGTGTGGGTGCGCAGCAGCGTGCCCGGCCCGAGGTACATCGTATCGTGCAGGTCGAGCGCGGGATGCCCCGGCGGGAAGTTGAGCGCCGTGAAGTTGTAGCGCTCGGTCTCGGCCTCGGGCCCGGTGACGCGGGTGAAGCCGAGGTCGCGGAAGATGCCGCAGATCTCGTCCACCACCCGGGTGACGGGGTGGATCGCCCCGGCGAAGCGGGGCCGGGCCGGCATGGTGAGGTCCGCGCCCGCCGCCGCCGCGGGCGCGGCGAGCGCCGCCTCGGCCGCCTCGAGGAGCGCCTCGATGGCCGCCTTGGTCTCGTTCGCCGCCTGCCCCACGGTCCTGCGCGCCTCGAGGTCGAGACTCGGCAGGTCGCGGAGGATGGCGGTCACACGTCCCGCCTTGCGGCCCAGATACTCGGTCCGGAGCCGCTGCACCTCGTCGCGCTCGGTGGCGGCGCGCACCGTCCGCTCCGCCTCCGCTTTGAGGGCGGCGAGCGCGGCGAGCAGGCCCGCCGACGCGCCGCTCACGGGCTAGCCCTGCGCCTTGGCCAGCTCCGTGAGCTTCGAGAACGCCGCGGGGTCCCGCACCGCCAGATCGGCCAGCACCTTCCGGTTGATCTCGACGCCGGCCTTCTTCAGTCCGCTCATCAGGCGGTTGTACGACAGGTCGTGCTCGCGGGCCGCGGCGTTGATCCGCGTGATCCACAGCCGCCGGAACTGCCGCTTCTTCTGCTTGCGGTCCCGGTAGGCGTACGCCCAGCCCCGCTCGACGCTCTCCTTGGCGGCCTTCCACAGCTTGCTGCGGCCGCCGCGGTACCCCTTGGCGGCCTCCATCACCTTCTTCTTGCGCTTGAGGCGCACCACGTTGCTCTTGACGCGAGGCATCGTGCTCTCCTAGGCCGTGAGCAGGCCGGTGAGGCGCCGCTCGTCGGCGTGCGCGGCGATCCCGGCCTTGCGGAGGTGCCGCTTCCGCTTGGCCGTCTTCTTCGTCAGGATGTGGCTCTTGTAGGCCTTGCGGCGCCGCACCCGCCCCCGGCCCGTCAGCTTGAAGCGCTTGGCCGCCGCCTTCTTGGTCTTCTTCTTCACCGCGGTTCTCCCATCCGGGCGCGCGCCCCAGGGGCGGCGCCCGCGCTCATCTCGGGGTCATCAGCATCGTCATGTTCCGGCCCTCGAGCTTCGGATCCTGTTCGATCTTCCCGATGTCGCCCAGCACCTCGGCGACTCGCTCGAGCACCTCCTTGCCCAGCTCAGGGTGGGCCATCTGCCGGCCCCGGAACATCATCGTGACCTTCACCTTGTTGCCGTCCGTCAGGAACTCGCGCGCGTGCCGGCACTTGAACTCGAAATCGTGGTCGTCGATCCCGGGACGGAACTTGATCTCCTTCATCTGCACCGTGTGCTGCTTCTTCTTCGCCGCCCGGGCCGCCTTGGCCTGCTCGAACTTGAACTTGCCGTAGTCCATGATCCGGACCACCGGCGGCCTCGCCAGCGGCGCCACCTCGACCAGGTCCAGTCCCTTCGCTTCGGCGGCCGAGAGCGCCTCGTCCACCGCCATGATGCCCAGCTGCCCGCCGTCCTGGTCGATGACCCGCACCGGGCTGATGCGGATCATGCGGTTCACGCGCACGCGGTTCTTCTGTTCTTCCCTCGGTTTTTCGAGAATGGCAGGACCTCCTCCGCTACGGGTGCACCAAACGCGACGGACCCCGGGAACCTCCGGAGTCCGCGTACGGCGGCGCACCCGCGAACGGCGGCCACGCTGCCACGAGAACCCTGTGTGCCGCCCGCCACGGGGGGCCGGAGGGTGAGGAGCCGCGCTCCTACTTCGTTGTCGGCCTTGAAGCTACGGCGCCTGGCGGCAGGTGTCAACGGGCGCGCGGCGGGGCGCCGCGCGCGGGGATGGGGGATAGGTGATGGGTGAGGGGTGAGAGGGAGGGACCCGGGAGCGGGACTACCGGAAGCGCGCCTTCAGTGCCAGGAAGCGGCGCTCCAGCAGGTTCCAGCTCAGCCAGGCCAGGAGGTAGGTCAGGGCGATGCCGAGCGCCGTGCGGGCGAGGGCGTACGGTACGGCCGAGCCGAGCACGGCGACCTCGCGCCCCGCCAGCACCCGCGTGAGCAGGTGGTGCACCGGGTAATGGATGACGTAGAGCCCGTAGCTCAGGGCGCCGACGTGCACCAGCCACGGCCGGCGGAGGGCCGCGGCCACCCTGCCCTGCGGCGCGCCCACCACCGCGTGCTGGATCAGCGCTCCCGAGGCCACGGCCGCCGCCGAGAGACCGAGGGTGAGCACCCACGGGCCGTCGCCCCTGGGGGAACCCTGCAGCACCATCGAGCCGACGAAGGCGGCGAGGGCGACCCAGAAGGCGCGCGCCGCGTACGCGCCGGCCCGCTCGGCGCGGCCCGAGCCGTCGCGCGCCCAGCACGCGAGCAGACCCCCCAGGGCCAGGGCGTCGAGGCGGGTGGGCGTCAGGACGTACGGGGCCATCGAGGGCGCGCCCGCCGCGACCAGGGCCAGGCGCAGCCCGAGCGCCACCGCCAGGGTCCACAGGCACACCGTCGCCAGGCGCCGGGGGCCGAGCCAGCGCGCCACCATCGGCCAGACGAGGTAGAACTGCTCCTCGACCGCCAGCGACCAGAAGTGGCCCACGTAGTACGGGCCTTCGGCCCCGGGGAAGAACGCGACCGCGACGTTGGTGACGTAGAGCCAGCACCACAGCGTTGGGACGAGGGCGGCGTGCCGGCCCGGCAGCGCGAGCGCCACGCCGGCCGCCGTGAGGCCGAGCAGCGCGGCGTAGTAGAGGGGGAAGATCCGGAGCACCCGCCGCGCGTAGAAGTCGCGGAAGTAGTGCGGCGAGGCCCGCGCGTCGAGCAGGATGCCGGTGATGAGGAAGCCCGAGAGGACGAAGAAGAGGTCCACGCCCACCCAGCCCGCGCCGACCACCTGCCACGCCGCGCGGTCCGCGGCCCCGAGGGGCGCCACGCCCAGGCCCCAGAAGTGGTAGACCATGACGGGGAGGATCGCCACGCCGCGGACGCCGTCGAGCACCGCCAGGTGCCGCGACGCGGTGACGCGCGGCGCGCCGGCGCTAGAGGGCGACGGCGGACGCCGCGTCGTAGCCGTGGGTCGGGTGCGGCGCGATCCGCGCGCGCGCCAGCGCCGGATCGTGCTCGAAGACCAGCTGCCACCCCTCGCGCGCGGCGCGCGTGAGGACCCGCTGCTTCGTCTCGAGCGTGACCATCGGCTCGAGGTCGTAGCCCATGATCCACGGCGCGGGGAGGTGCGCCGCCGTCGGCACCAGGTCGGCGAGGAAGCAGGCCGTCTCGCCGCCCTCGCGCACCACCACCGAGGCGTGGTACGGCACGTGCCCCGGCGTGGGGAGGAGCGTGATCCCCGGCAGCACCTCGGTCTCCCCGTCCACCAGGCGGACGCGTCCCGAGGCCGCCACGGGCGCGAAGTTCGGCGGGAGGTAGCTCGCCCGGGTGCGCTCGTTGGGGTGCGCGGCGAAGTCGAGCTCGCGGCGCTGCATGACGTACGTCGCGTCGGGGAACGCGAGCGCCACCGAGCCGTCGGGCCGCCGCGCCGTGTTGCCGCCGGCGTGATCGAAGTGGAGGTGGGAGTTCACCACCCACCGCACGTCGCCGGGCCGATAGCCGGCGGCCGAGAGCGCGTCCTCGAGCCTCGTGGGTCCGGCCTCCCCCGCGTTCTCCACGCCGTAGATGCCGGTGAACTTCTCGTCCTCCTTGTTCCCGATGCCGGTGTCCACGAGCACCAGGCCGTCGGGATGCTCGACCAGCAGGCAGCGCAGCGCCAGCGGGATGCGGTTCCGCTCGTCGGGCTCGATGCGGCGGGACCAGAGCGGCTTGGGCACCACGCCGAACATCGCGCCGCCGTCGAGCCGCTGCAGTCCCGCGTTCAGCGTCCAGCAGACCAGGCGCCCGACGGCGAACCGCGCGGCGAGGGGACGGTCGGCGGGCGTCGGCGCGCTCACAGGGCCGCCAGCTCCCGCCACGAGCCCACGCCGCGCTCGGCCGCGCGGACGAGGAGGCGCCGCAGCACCTCCGCGGTGGCCAGCGCGTCCCCCGCGGCGCGGTGGCGGCGGTCGGTGGTGATGCCGAACCAGTGGAGAACGGTGTCGAGGTTGCGGCGCGGCAGCTCGGGGACCAGCACGCGCGCCAGGTGCACCGTGTCGAGGACCGGAGGGCGGAACGGGACGTCGCTGGCGCGCTCCAGCTCGGCGCGCACGAAGGCGAGGTCGAACCGGGCGTTGTGCGCCACGAACACGCGGCCGGTGAGCGCCGCCTGGACCCGGTCGGCCACCTCCTCGAAGTACGGGGCGTCCGCCACCGTGTCGTCGCCGATGCCGGTGAGCCGGGTGATGAAGGACGGGATGGGGATGCCGGGGTTCACCAGCGACTCGAACGCCACGGTGGTGCGGCCCCCGTCCACGTGCACCACCGCGACCTCCGTGACCCGGTCGCCGCCGCGGGCCCGCATCCCGGTGGTCTCGACGTCCACCACCGCGTAGGGGAGGTCGGCGGGGGCGAGGTGGCCGAGGGGCGGCTCGGGGCGCACCGCCCACCGGCCCTCCTCGTCGAAGGCGAAGCGGGGGTCGGCGCCCAGCAGCGCGAGTGCCAGCCGCTCGGCCACGACGCGGTTCGCGCGCGCCAGGCCCAACACCTCGCGGGCGATGTCGAGCGGCGGGCGGGGCCCGTCGCTCAGGTACACCAGCGCGCGCTCGGCGAGGGTGTGCACGGGCTCAGCGGGCCGGCGGGTCGTCGCGCCGCAGCGGCATCGTCATGCAGCGCGGCCCGCCGCCGCCACGCACCAGCTCCCCGCCCTCGACGGTGATCACCGCGCGGTCGCCGTCCTCCACCCGCCGGTCACCGTTCAGGAACTCCTTGGCCGGGACGGCCTCGAAGCCCGCCTTCGTCAGCTCCTGCAGCGTCGCCTCGTTGCGCCCGTAGCCCACGACGAGCCCGGGGCGCACCGACACGAAGTTGCACCCCGACGCCCACTGCTCGCGCTCCTGGTCGGCGCGCCGAGCGCCGCCGCAGAAGAGCGGCTCGAGGGGGTGCCCCACGGCGTTGAGGGCCGCGAACAGGTTCGGCATCTCCCGCACCGAGGCCTGGCCCCGCTTGCGCGAGAGGACCGCCAGCCGCTCGGGGCCGATGAAGTGCGGCGGGTACACCACGCACAGCTCGCGGTCCACCTGGGTGAAGATCATGTCGAGGTGGATGGCCGTCGGCTCCTTGGGCATCACCACCACGATGACGTGCTTCACGCCGCCGCGCTCGAACAGCAGGTCGGTCAGGTGGTCGAGCGCCGCCGGCGAGGAGCGCTCCGAGAACCCCAGCACCACCAGGTCGGGGCGCAGCGGGTGCACGTCGCCCCCCTCGAGGGTGTAGTTGACCCGCTTCTCCTCCGAGCCGTCGTACAGGATCCCGGCGTTCTCGAACGCGGGGTGATGGCGGAACAGCGCCGAGACGAGCAGCTCCTCCGACCAGCGGACCCCGTAGCGCATCGAGCCGACGACCGCGTGCTCCCCCACCACCATCCCCACGTCGCGGGTGAAGAAGAGGTTCGGCAGCGGCGGCAGCAGGTAGCCGATCTCGTTGAGCGCCGCCGCGACCGGCCCCGCCTCCTCCTGCAGCCCCGCGACGAGCACGTCCACCAGCGCCCGGGGCGGCAGCTCGGTGAGGCGGCGCGCCAGGCGGTCGGAGGGCACCACGTCGAGGGCGCGGGTCACCAGCAGCTCCCGGACCTCCGGCAGCGCGACGATCTGCTCCAGCGCGCTCCGGACCTCCACCACCTCCGCGAAGCGCTTCAGCACCGCCACCATCCGCCGGTGCTGCCGCTGCGCCTGATCGAGGTCGATGATGTCGTCGTAGAGGTAGTCCTCACGGGTGCCGGGCGTCACGCCGAGCAGCTCCGCCCCCGGCGTGTGCACCAGCACGGCGCGCAGCGCGCCGATCTCCGAGGTCACGTGCACGCGCATCAGCGGCTCCCGCCCCGCAGGGCGAAGGCGAGGGTGTCCAGCTCCTGCGAGAGGTCCACGCGCTTGACGGCCACGCCCTCGGGCACCGCGACGTGCACCGGCGCGAAGGAGAGGATGGCCCGCACGCCGCCGCGCACCAGCGCGTCGCCCACGGCCTGCGCGGCGTCCCCCGGCACCCCGATGACCCCGATGTCCGCGGGCTGCGCCTCCAGGTCGGCCACCAGCCGGTCCACGCCCCGCACCACCAGCCCGTCGACCCGCGTCCCCACCTTCGTGGCGTCCGCGTCATAGACCGCCGCGATCCGGAAGCCCCGCTCCCCGAAACCCTCGAAGTGCGCCAGCGCCTGCCCGAGGCGCCCGGCCCCCACCAGCACCACGCGAAAGCCCCCGCCGAGCCCGAGGATCCCCCGCAGGTGCGCCGCCAGCTCCGCCGCCGGATAGCCCACGCCCCGCCGCCCGAACGACCCGAAGAACGACAGGTCCTTCCGCACCTGCGCCGGCGTCGCGCCTCCCGCGTCCCCCAGCACCTTCGACGACACGGTCCGGCGGCCTTCCCGCAGGCACGCCTCCAGGGTGTGCAGATAGAGCGACAGCCGGCGGACGGTTGAGGGCGCGACGTGCTTCAATGGGCTACCTTGTGAACGATTTCACGAACCTAGATGGCCCGCGCGCCGCGGGCAAGAGCCGCACACTACCCAGCCGGAAGCTGCCGCGCCAGCGCCGTGAACTGTTGCGGCGAAAGCACTTCCGGCCTCGCGTCGGCCGCCGCGCCGACCGCTCCGAGCAGCCCCTCCGTCTCCTCCCGCACCAGTCCGTAGAATTCCGATACAGAGCGTCGTAATTGCTGCCGGCGGCGTTGGAAGGCGAGGCGAATGAGGCGGCGCGTGGCCGCCTCGGCCGCAGCCGGGAGCGGCTCCGGCACCAGCGGCGTGATGCGGACGACGGCGGACTCCACGCGCGGGGGCGGCCGGAAGGCGCCGCGGGGGACAGCGAAGAGGCGCTCCACCACGGCGACCAGCTGCACGCCGGCCGAGAGCGCGCCGTAGGCCTCGGACCCCGGCGCGGCCGCGAGCCGTTCGGCGACCTCGCGCTGGACCAGGAAGACGATGCGGCGCGGGCGCGGGGGCGTGAGGGCACGCTCGATGAGGGGCGAGGTGATCCGGTAGGGGATGTTGCCGCACACGCAGGTCGCCGCGGGCCACGGCACGCGGAGGGCGTCGCCGTGGATCACCTCCACAACGCCGCGCCGCGCGGGCTCCCCCCCGGCCGCGCCCCGTGGCGGGTGGCGGCCGGGCTCCACCCCCCGCGGCGGCGCGGGCGGACGTGCGGCGCCTTCCTCGGCCAG
>Ga0335070_10005813_pt1 | contig 14545 bp, 8 predicted proteins | sample Lox_Sample_13_FD_206722 | JGI IMG/M metagenome (GOLD analysis project Ga0335070, IMG submission 206722) | Soil microbial communities from Loxahatchee National Wildlife Refuge, Florida, United States - Lox_Sample_1.3 | ecosystem: Environmental > Terrestrial > Soil > Wetlands | place: USA: Florida... | reverse complement strand
CCGTGTCAGACTGGGCGGCGTCGCCGTCATCGTTCGTGTACTCCACGTGGACGTCGACCGGGTACGTCTGGGCAACGGCCGTCGAGGAGACCGAGGCCCTGAACCTGATCTCCCGGGTGTCCCCCGGCCCGAAGTCCCCGAGATAAACCGATGCATCGGTGGGGATGAGGGGGGAGAGCCCGTTCCGGGAGAGCTTTGCCACCGCGTTCCGGGCATGCTCGCTCCCGGCATTCGTCATGGTCACGATGACATACCCCTCGTTGCCGACGTTCAGTTTGTCCGCCTTCGCGGTCACCGGGTCGAGGGTGACGCCCGGCTTGACCCGGATATCGAGGGGGAGGGTGATATTCGAGGTGTAATACCAGTACCGTACGGTATCGGTGCTCACCTGATCGGCGTTATTGAGGTACTGGTAGTTCAGCTGGAGTGGGATCGTATAGACCCCGCCCGCCGCATACTTCGAGACCTTCACCGAGAAGGTCGCGGTGACGCTGTTCCCGCCGAGGAGGTCCCCGACCATCTGGGGGTCGGTCTTCACCGTGATGGGTGCATCCCCGGGGAGGAGGGTCACGATGAGCAGCTTCGCGGTGGTCGGCGCATCCTTCGCCGTGATGATGTTCGAGTTCACGACGGTCACCACGGTCTGCCCCGTGTTCTGCACCTTCACGGCGAGGTTCACGTCTTCGCCGGGGGTGAACTCGTTCGTGCCGGAAATGGCCGCGGAGAGGGAGGGGGATCCGAAGAGCTGCATCTCGCCAGCCATGGCCGGTACGGCAAGGAGGGCGAGGAGGGCGGTGAGAGCGATGAGGGGGCGATAGAGCATAAAGTCACCTTGTTGTCTTTGCAGTAACAACTTGTATCAGGCCCCGGTATTTATACACCACCCGCCAGGACCGGGAGGCCCGGCCGGGTCTTCTGGAGCACCCCCGGGGGTCCCGGTTCGAGCCCGGCTGGTTGTCCCGGCCTGAGCTTCCCTAATAGTCCCGGATGGACTCCATCTCCCGGATGTCCATGATCCCCTTGAGGGACCGGGTGATGACCGGGATACCCTCCTCCTTGAGCGCGGCCATGGGGTTCGTGCCGCCGACCATGGCGACCCCGAAGTACTGGGGGTCGGTGGAGACCCCGAGGAGGGGGACGTTCGGGGCCCCGACCTCGAGGATGCCGGTGAACCCCCCCTCGGTGAGCCCGTCCAGGAGCTGGATCACGAGGGCCTCGGCCTCCATGTGGCACTGCCTGAGGTTCCCGAGGATGGTGCCGCTCCCCTCCTTCATCACCGAGAGGATGGAGGTGAGATCCTGGGCCATGAGGACCTCCAGGGGATCGACGGTGGTGGCGTCGAAGAGGATCATGTGGGTGAAGCGCCTCGGGACCCGGTCCACGATCTCCACGAGGCCCCCCCCGACGGGCCGGATGGGGACCCCCTTCCTGAGGAGGACCCCGTCGAGGGTGATGGTGCACATGGTGCAGATCCCTGCGTACTCCGAAGGCACGGTGAACCCGGCGATGGCCTCCCCCTCGAGGAGAACCCGGATCCGATCGCTCACCGAAAGGCCCGCCCGGTAAGCATTCCGGAAGACGGTGATGGCCGCCTCCAGCTCTCTCCGGGGGATGAGGGACAGGTTGAAGATGATATTCCCCGTGTTCTCCACGGGGTCGTAGCTCACCTCCATGGCAAGGTCCTCGATGCGGTTCCGGATGAACCGGAGCGGGGCCTCCCAGTCCCCTCCGGGGAGGTCCCGTTTCAAGGGCTCCATCGTCACAGCAGGGGTACATTTCCCCGGTTCTCTGATATAGGTGTCGCCCCTCTCCCGGGGGGCCGGGGGCCGGGGAGGCACCCGGAGAGTGGGCCCCCGCCGTCGGTCCGGGCCCCGGGAAAAATGTTCTATAGTTCGAGTGCAATGTACGTGTGGATGGACAGCGAAATGAGAGATCGGGCCCGGGAGGCGGTGCGGCGCATCCTGGAGGCGGCCTCCTACGAGGTGGAGGACCTGGAGCGGCCCCTGGACCTCTCGGCCATCGGGGCCGGGGAGTGCATCATCGTCCAGTGCTCGGACAACTCCGGGGAGATCACGCAGTTCGACCGGACGGGCTACCGGTGCCGGGTCGAGGAGAAGGAGGTGACGAGCCGGAAGATCCTCTTCTCCAGGAACGACGCGGCGAGGACCGAGCACTGCACCCGCTGGGGGCTCGGGGACCTGGAACGGCTCGCCGGCAGGGCCGCCGTCGCCTCGGTGCTCGGGGAGCGGCTGGAGCTGGACCTCGGCCGCCCCGCGGCGGCCATGGCGGTGCCGGCCCCTGAGGAGATGGGGGCGGAGCTCCCCCATGTCCCGGTGAAGGTGGACGAGCGGCGGGCAAAGGCCATCGCCGGCGAGAGCGGGCCGGCAACCCTCCGGTTCATCCCCTACTGGCGGTACCACTACCGGAGCAGCGGGCAGAAGGGCTACGGGACGCAGGTGGTCACCTTCAATGCCGAGAAGAAGGGGGCCATGAACGCCATCAACGGCTCCGAGACCGGCGGGGAGCTCGGGCAGGTGGAGGTCTCCCCGGTCCCCATCTCGGCGGTGATCCTCCAGCCCATGGTCCAGAAGGCCGAGGCCGAGGAGAAGCTCCGGAACCGGGTCATCGAGGAGCTCACCCAGAAGGTCCGGATCAAGCAGGCGAAGGGGGACACCATCTTCTACGAGGAGCGGATCTTCAAGCCCGAGAGAAAGGACATCGACATCGAGATCGAGCTCGTCCACATGCCTGTCTGGCAGATCAAGGGGAAGAAGTTCGTTGAGCTGAATGCCGTGACGGGTGCCCTTCTCACCGAGCCCGTGGACACGGGTGCCGAGCTCCTCTAGGACCATGATTCTCGTCATCGGCGCGGGGCCGGCCGGGCGCCTCGCCGCAATGTACCTCGCCCGGGCCGGGAGGGAAGTGACCCTCGTGGAGAGGGGTGGCCTCGGCGGCCAGTGCCTCCACTACGGCTGCATGGTGGTCTGCGCCCTTTCCGACGTTGCCCGGACCATCAGGTACGCGGCGGCCCTCGCCGATCTCGGGGTGGTCGACCGGCCGCCCCGGGTCTCCTACCCGAAGCTCATGGAAGAGACGGGGAACATCCTGGCGACCATCACCCGGGTCCTCGACGAGGAAACCCGGTCCGCGGGGCCGGTCACCATCGTCCGTGGCGAGGGAAGCCTGGACGGCAGGATCCCCTCCATCGACGGGAGGCCGGTGGAGGCCGAGGCCGTCCTCGCCGCGACCGGCTCCCGGCCGGTCATCACCTGCGAGGAGGGGGCCGATCTCCCCGGCGTCGTGACCGCCCACACCCTCCCGGCCTGGAAGGTGCTCCCGGCCCGCATCGTCGTCGTGGGAGGCGGGGTGATGGCCGCGGAGTTCGCCCATGTCTTCCATGCCTTCGGGTCGAAGATCACGGTCCTTGCCAGGAGCCGGTTCCTCAAGGAGCTGGACCCCCCCCAGCTCCGGAACCAGGCCCTCCGGGAGCTGGAGGGCGTGGAGATCTGCGAGCATTCCCCCCTCCTCCGTATCTGCGGATCCGGCCGGGCAGAGGCCGTGGTGGCCGGCGGGAAGGGAGGGGAGCGGGAGATCCCCGCGGACGGGGTCTTCCTTGCAACAGGCCTCGCCCCGAACTCCGGGATGATCCGCGGGGTGGAGAAGGGACCCCTCGGCGAGGTCGTGGTGGACGACCGGATGCGGACGAGCGTCCCGGGGGTGTGGGCCGCGGGGGACCTCGCCGGCCCCCCGTACCTCACCCCGGTGGCCCGGATGGAGGGGCTCGTCGCCGCGGGCAACATGCTCGGCGGAGACCGGCGGATGGACTACCGGTGCATCCCGCAGTCCCTCACCCTCATGAACGAGTTTGCCTGGTGCTCCCTCCCGGACGGCCCCTCGGCGGGGACGGGGTGCCCCTCCCCGGCCGGCCCCTTCTCCTTCTGGGCGGTCCCCCGGGCGAACACCGGCTGGACGGGCCTCCGCGCCTCGCCGGAGGACGGGAGGATCCTCTCCGCCGCCCTCGCCTCCCCGGGGGCCGCCATCGTGGCCTCGTACCTTTCCTTCCTCATGCGCACGGGGTGCACCGTCCAGGACTTCGACGAGTTCCTCGAGGTCCACCCCACCACCGACGGGGCCTTCTCCCTCGCCCGGTACCTCGGGGAGTGGATGCGGTTCCGAAAGGAGTGAGGGGCGGCCGGCGGCCGGTCCCCGGCCCGTATTCCTTATCCCCCCTGAAACGAAACGGCTGAGAAGGAATCATGAGAACGGCAACCCTCCGGGCCCTCGCGGCCCTCGTCATCGTCTGTGCGCCCTTCCTCGCGGCGGCGGCCATGGCCGATCCCTCTGACGTGACGGTGAGCGGGATCCGGATCAGCCCCGCGGTGCTCATGCGGGGCGATACCGCGACGGTCACCATCACCGCGGAGAACCAGGGAGGGACGAGCGTCGCCGTGCGACGGGCCTACCTCCTCGGGGAGCCGAACTACATCCGGGCCCTGAACGACCCCTACCCTACCGTCGGGGACATCGGGGCGGGCCACACCCGGGACTTCTCCTTCCTCATCAGGGCCGACGGTCCGGACGGCACCTATTACCCGACCTTCGTCCTCGACTTCCGGGACGCGAACAGCCTCATCGTCCCCTTCCCTGTCGAGGTGAAGTCCACGGAGCTCGCCCTCTCGGTCCTCTCCCGGCCGGACCGGTTCTCGCGGGGGCGGCGGGACACCGTGACCATCCTCATCGGGAACCCGCGCACGAACGACGTGACCGGGGTGAACCTCCTTATGGCGGGGAAGGGGCTCGACCTCACGCCGGCGAGCTACTTCATCGGGACCCTGAAGCCCGATGCCACCTCTACGGTCTCCTTCAACATCACCCCGCAGGAGGCCGGGAACCTCTCCATCACCGCCTCGTACCAGAACGGGGCCAACTCCCATGCCCTCACCATCTTCCTCCCCGTGGCCCTCGACGATGACCTGAAGCGGGCCTCCCTTGTCGCAAGCAACCTTGTCGTCACCCGGGAGGGGGGCACCTGGCACCTGACCGGCGATGTCTCGAACGCCGGCCTCGAGGTGGCGAACGCCGTCACGGTGACGGCCGGTGGCACGGCGGTGCCGGTGGACCCCTTCCGGTCCTATGTGGTGGGTTCCCTCAACCCCGATGACTTCGCCTCCTTCGAGATCTCCTTCACCGCCGGGAACGCGGACTCCATCCTCCTCCTCCTCCAGTTCAAGGACCGGGAAGGCCGGGTGTTCTCCTCGCAGACCGAGGTCCTCCTCACCGCCGGCTCCAGTCCTGTCCAGGCAGCGCCCTCCCTCCCGCCGCTCTACCTCCTCGGGGCCGTGGTTATCATCGTCGCCGGGATCATCCTCTGGTCGTGGAAGAGGAAGCACTGAGCGGCCCGGCTGCCCCGCTCACCGGAAGTAACCCGAGGTGAGGAGCCGCCCGGTGATATCGGCCCGGAGGGACGGCCTGATGTCCTGGAGCCAGAGGAAGAACCCGAGCATCTTCCTCGACCGGTTGCTCTCGAACTTGAACTGCCCGGGCCGGATCCGGACCATCTTCATGTAGTAGTTCCGGTCCCGGGGCTTCATGTAGATGATGGGCTCCAGCTCGGGGAGGTTCACCGTGAGGATGATCTTTGCAAACCGGGTCCGCACCTCCTGGGGGGTGATGGGCCGGCCCTTCATGGTGAGCCGGACCTCGTTCGAGAAGAGGTTCACCGCGCCGGGCTCGAGGGTCCCGAGGAGGATCTTCTTCACGATGACGGCGGCCGGGTCCCGGGGGTCGCCGCCCCGGTACATGGACCCGCTCGCAAGAGCCGAGAAGACCCGGCTCCGCTGGAGCTCGTGCATCCGCCGGTAGTCGAAGTGGCCGGCGAGGGGGAGGTCGGGGGCCTCGATGAGCTTCGGGCTCCGGCCGGCCCGTGGGGCCCCGCGCATCACCTCCTCCCGGGAGACCAGCCTCTTCAGCTCCTCGCAGGTCCGGGTGGAGAGGTAGAGGTTCGAGGGGTCCTCGAGGATACGCCGGACGGCGGAGATCCGGGAGATGTCCACCGAGGAGACGAGGAGGGCGGGGACCACCGGCTGGCCGAAGAGGTGGCCCATGAGCCGTTTCTTGTAGAGGATCTCGGTCTCGAGCTCCTTCATCGCCGCGGGGGAGGTGACGATCTCCCCGAAGGCGATGGACCGGCCTTCCCCCACGAGGAGGAGGTCCAGCTCGGCGAGGTCCTGACCGTTCCCCCGGACCTTGATGTCACCGGACCGGGAGTAGAAGAGGCCGTTCTGGCCGAGCTGCGCCTGGAGCCGGCGGTACCGGGCGTCCGGGCCCTTGGAGACGACGTGCTTTATCTGGTCCGAGCCGGCGGCGCACCGGAGGATGGTCTCGTAGATGATGGATTCGTACCACTTCCCCTCGGCGGTCTTCATGGTCCCGGGGTCGTGGGAGAAGAGGCTCCTCCGCTGGGGGCCGGAGAGGTGCCGCGTCGCCGCGAGGATGGTGGCCCGGTCGGGCGGGAACTGGGAGAAGTTCCGGGCGAGCCAGTCGATCAGGGGGAACTCGCCCGTCCGCCGCGGCCTGGGCGCGGGGGCAGGGGGCGCGGGGGCGGGCCGGGCCTGCCCCCTCTCCCCCCCTTTCCCCCGGCCCCTCCGCCGGCGGCGCCTCCCCCTGCCGGGCGACCCCGGCGTCCCGCCTCCCCCGCCGCTCCCGGCCACCGGGCCGCGGGGGGCCCCCGGCTGCCCCCCGGCAGGCCGGCCACCCTCCGCAGGTCCCCGAACATCGACCCTATGCACTATAGGATCTCTTCCCGAGATGCATCATAATGGTTTACCCCGGGGGGAGGGGGATCCCCGGGGCCCCGGGGAGGTTCTTCCCGGCCGCGGGAGTTCTTCCCGGGTCCGCCGCGGGAAGAACTCCACCAGAAACATTGGTATAGCCCGGGGACCCATTTTTTGAGAGATGGAGAGATCCGAGTACTTCTCCATTCTCGCGGGGGAGATGGGGGTCATCTTCAGGATCCTCGGGATCCTCAGCTGCCTACCCCTGGCCATGGTCCCCTTCACCGGCGAGTGGGGCATGCTCCTCCCCATGGCGAGCGTCCCCGTGGCCTTCATCCTCCTCGGCCGGGCCCTCGCCGTGAGGCACCCCCCCTCGGGGGAGGCCCGGCTCCCCGTCGTCCTCGGGGCCGTGGCCCTCATCTGGTTTGCGAGCGCGGCCATCGGCGCCCTCCCCTTCGTCCTCGGGGCCGGGATGGCCTACACCGACGGCCTCTTCGAGGCGATGTCCGGCTGGACCTGCACGGGCCTCACACTCATCCCGGTCCCGGAGATCATGCCCGCGACCCTCATCTTCTGGCGGTCCTTCATGCAGTGGCTCGGGGGCATCGGCATGGTGGCCTTCACTGTCTCGGTCCTCGCCCGGTCGAGCCTCACGAACGCCCGGTACCTGCACCGGCCCGGCGGCGGGGAGGGCTTCTTCCCGAGCCTCAGGGCCACGGCGAGGGAGATGTGGTGGATCTACCTCCTCCTCACTCTCGGGGCATTCCTCCTCATCCTCCTCGCGGGGATTCCCCTCTGGGACGCGGTGAACCTCGCCATGGCCGGGATCTCCACGGGCGGGTTCACCCCCCGTGCCGCGGGCATTTCCTACTACGGGAACCCCCTCCTCGAGTACGCCCTCGTCCCGGTGATGCTCGCCGGCTCCCTCCCCTTCATGGTCTACTACCTCCTCTGGACGAGGCGCCGGTCCACCTTTTTCCGGGACAGCCAGGTCCGGCTCATTTTCGGCCTCGTGGCCCTCGGGACGGGCTCCATCCTCCTCGACCTCGTCTACCTCACCGGCGAGGAGCCCCTGACGGCCTTCAGGCACGCCCTCTTCATGTCGGCCTCGGCCATCTCCACCACCGGCTTCCAGAACGTCTCCCTCCAGCTCTGGGCTTCGGTCTCGATCATCATCCTCATCCTCCTCATGGCCATCGGGGGGGCCGCGGGGTCGGCGAGCGGCGGGATCAAGGCCTACCGGGTCCTCCTCGGGTACCATGGGATCATCTGGTGGCTGAAGCGGATCTTCGTCTCCCCGAAGATCGTCGTGCCCTTCGAGTACCAGGGGCAGGTCATCGCAAACGACGTGGCCGAGAACGAGGTCCGGAACAACATGCTCGTCATCATCCTCTACGGCCTCGCCATGGCCATCGCCACCGTGGTCGTCCTTCACTTCTCCACCATCTTCTTCGAGTCCACGGCCGTGGTCTTCGAGATTGTCTCGGCCATGTCGAGCGCCGGGATCACCACGGGCTTCGTCTCCCCCGAGATGCCGCTCGTCGCGAAGTGGGTCTTCATCATCGTCATGTGGGTGGGGAGGGTGGAAATCGTGCCGGTCCTCGTCCTCATCCTCGAGCTCGCGAACCGGTCGGTGGGGGAGGACCCCGCCCAGGTCTCCGAGATCCCGTCCCGGGCCAGGGAGGAGCCGGCCGCCCCTGAGGAGGGCCCCTCCTGGTCCCCGGGGCAGGACGTCCCCGACGCGGATGCCTGGAAGGGGGAGATCCTCGCCGGGACGGATGTCCAGCCCGAGGTCTTCGAGGCGGTCTTTTCCATCGCCGTGGAGATCTCCCGGGAGGGCCGGGAGGGGAAGCCGGTGGGGACCGCCTTCATCGTCGGGGACTCTGCCGACGTGCTGGACCGGTCACGGCAGCTCATCCTCAACCCCTTCGAGGGGCACGCCCGGGAGGAGCGCATGATCACGAACCCCGGGATCGTGGAGAACGTGAAGGGCTTCGCCCTCCTCGACGGTGTCTTCGTGGTCTCCGGGGACGGGATCATCGAGGCGGCGGGCAGGTACCTCACCATCGACACCTCCGACGTCCGGATCCCCATGGGCCTCGGGACCCGGCACGGCTCGGTGGCCGGCATCACCCGGGCCACGGACTCGGTGGGGGTCGTCGTCTCCCAGAGCGGCGGCCGGATCTCCGTCTTCCGGGCAGGGGAGATGGTGAAGCAGTTCAGCACCCTGTAGGTTCGAGAAGAAAAACCTTTGCTTCCGGTGGCAAAGGGCTAAAGAGCTTCACCGTGAATGGATCTATCCACAAAATGCCCTCTCAGATCGTCGTCAGGGGTGCGCGGGAGCACAATCTCAGGAACATCACCGTGGAGCTCCCGCGGGACCGGCTCATCGTCCTCACCGGCCTCTCGGGCTCGGGGAAGTCCACCCTCGCCTTCGACACCATCTTCGCCGAGGGGCAGCGCCGGTACGTCGAGAGCCTCTCCTCATATGCCCGGCAGTTCCTCGGGCTCATGAGCAAGCCTGACGTGGACTCCATCGAGGGGCTCTCGCCGGCCATCTCCATCGAGCAGAAGTCCACGTCGAAGAACCCCCGGTCCACCGTCGGGACCACCACAGAGATCTACGACTACCTCCGGCTCCTCTTCGCCCGGGTCGGGGTCCCCCACTGCCCCGAGCATGGGATCCGGATCGAGGCCCAGACACCGGAGAAGATCGCCGACCGGATCGCGGAGGAGCACCCGGGCATGGTGACCATCCTCGCCCCGGTGGTCCGGCAGAAGAAGGGGACGTACCAGGCCCTCATCCGGGACCTGCACCGGGACGGGTTCGCCCGGGTACGGGTGAACGGGGAGATCCATCGCACCGACGAGGACATCCCCCTCGAGCGCTATAAGAAGCAGGACATCGAGATCGTCATCGACCGGGTCTCCACAGGAGACCGGTCCCGGCTCGCCGAGGCCTGCGAGAACGCCCTCTCGCGGTCTGAGGACGGCCTCGTCATGGCCCTCGACGAGGAGGGGAAGACCCACACCTACTCCTCCCTCATGGCCTGCCCCGTGTGCGGGATCGGCTTCGAGGAGCTAGAGCCCCGGATGTTCTCCTTCAACAGCCCCTTCGGTGCCTGCGAGGGCTGCAACGGCCTCGGGATCAAGATGGAGTTCGACCCCGAGCTCATCATCCCGGACCGGGAGAAGTCCATCGCCGAGGGGGCCGTCGCCCTCTACCGGAACTATATCGACGGGTACCGGGCCCAGTACCTCGGAGCCATCGCCCGGCACTTCGGGTTCTCGGTCCTCACCCCGATAAAGGACCTGAAGCCGGACCAGTACAACGCCCTCATGTACGGCTCCTCGGACCGGATCCGGTTCTCCATGTCCATGAGCAACGGGGATGCCCATTGGTCCCACACCGGGGCATGGGAGGGGCTCCTCCCCCAGGCCGAGCGGCTGTACAGGCAGACCCAGTCGGAGTACCGCCGGCACGAGCTCGAGAAGTTCATGCAGGTCTCCCCCTGCCCGGTCTGCGGGGGGAAGCGGCTCAAGAAGAAGGTCCTCGCCGTGAAGGTTGCGGGGAAGTCCATCGTGGAGGTGACGGACATGTCCGTCGCGGGGGTCATCTCCTTCTTCCGTGGCCTCCCGCTGACCCCGAAGGAGGAGGAGATCGCCCGCCAGATCCTCAAGGAGATCAACGCCCGGCTCCGGTTCCTCGAGCGGGTCGGCCTCGGGTACCTCACCCTCTCCCGGGCGGCGGGGACGTTGTCGGGCGGGGAGGCCCAGCGGATCCGGCTCGCGACCCAGATCGGCTCGAACCTGACCGGGGTCCTCTATGTGCTCGACGAGCCCTCCATCGGCCTCCACCAGCGGGACAACCGGCGGCTCATCGACACGTTAAAGGCCCTCCGGGACCTGGGGAACACCCTCATCGTCGTGGAGCACGACGAGGAGACCATCCGGTCCGCCGACCATGTGGTGGACATGGGGCCGGGGGCCGGGATCCACGGCGGGAACATCGTGGCCGAGGGGACGCCGGATGAGATCGAGGCGAACCCTGATTCCCTGACCGGCCTCTACCTCGCGGGGAAGATGGAGATCGAGGTCCCGAAGAAGCGCCGGCGGGCGAAGAAGTTCATCACCCTCAGCGGCTGCCGGGAGAACAACTTAAAGGATATAGACGTGAAGATCCCCGTCGGGGCCTTCACCGCCGTGACCGGGGTCTCGGGATCGGGGAAGTCGACCCTCATCTACGAGATCCTCTACCATGCCATGCAGCGGGCGCTCCACCACTCCCGGGTCCAGCCGGGGACGTACTCCTCCATCGACTTCGGGGACGCCATCGACAAGGTCATCGTCATCGACCAGTCCCCCATCGGCCGGACCCCCCGGTCGAACCCGGCCACCTACACGAAGGTCTTCGACGACATCCGCCGGGTCTTTGCCGAGACGAAGGAGGCGAAGATGCGGGGTTACACACCGGGCCGGTTCTCATTCAATTTGCGGGGCGGGCGGTGCGAGGCCTGCCAGGGCGAGGGGCTCATCAGGATCGAGATGAACTTCCTCCCCGACGTGTACATCGAGTGCGAGGAGTGCAAGGGCACCCGGTACAACCGGGAGACCCTCGAGGTGAAGTACCGGGGGAAGTCCATCGCCGACGTCCTTGCCATGTCCGTGGAGGAGGCCATGACCCTCTTCGACAAGATCCCCTCCATACGGCAGAAACTCGAGACCCTCTCCCGGGTCGGCCTCGACTACGTGAAGCTCGGGCAGTCCTCGACAACGCTCTCCGGCGGCGAGGCCCAGCGGATCAAGCTCACCCGGGAGCTCGCGAAGCGGGCCACGGGGAAGACCCTGTATCTTTTAGACGAACCGACGACCGGGCTCCACTTCCACGACGTGAAGAAGCTCATCCAGGTCCTGGACGACCTGGTGGGCCGGGGGAACACCGCGGTGATCATCGAGCACAACCTCGATGTCATCAAGTCCGCGGACCATATCATCGACCTCGGGCCCGAGGGGGGCGACCTGGGCGGGGAGGTGGTCGCCACCGGCACCCCCGAGGAGGTGAGCCGCGTTGCGGCGAGCTACACCGGCCAGTTCCTCGGCCGGATCCTGGACGGCCATGGTTAACCTCGCACAGGTCCCCTCCTCCCCGGGCTGCTACCTGTTCCGGGACGCGAAGGGGGACCTCCTCTATATCGGGAAGGCAAAGGACCTGAAGAAACGGGTCTCCTCCTACTTCCGGCGGGCCTCCCCGGATTCGCGGATCCGGGCGATGGCGGAGAGGGTGGCCTTTGTCGACTTCATGGTGACCGACAACGAGGTCGAGGCCCTCGTCCTCGAGAACAATCTCATCAAGCGCCACCAGCCGAAGTACAACATCGACCTCCGGGACGCGAAGACCTACGCGTACATCGAGCTCACGAAGGAGCCGTTTCCCCGGATCATGATGGCCCGCCGGCCGTCGGAGGAAGGGTCCTCCTTCGGCCCCTTCGTCTCTGCACGGGAGCGGGACCATGTCCTCCGGGCCCTGAAACGGGCCTTCGGGCTGCGGACCTGCCGGCGGCTCCCGAAGCGGGCATGTCTCCGGCATCACATGGGCTCCTGCACTGCCCCCTGTGTCGGCGGCATCACCCCGGAGGAGTATGCCCTCCGGGTGAAGCGGGTGGAGTCGATCCTGAAGGGGGGGTCTGCGGAACTGCTCGCCGATCTCCGCCGGGAGATGGCCGGCCGGTCGAGGGAGCAGGACTTCGAGGGGGCGATGGCGGTCAGGGACCAGATCGAGGCCGTCGAGCACCTCGCCACCCGGCAGAAGGTGGAGCGCCGGCGGGACCATGACGAGGACATCATCAACTACCTGGAGACCGGCGAGAAGGTGTACCTCATGCTCTTCTCCGTGGAGCGGGGGACACTTTCCGAGAAGGAGGAGTTCATCTTCGCTGCCTCGCCGGAGTTCATGGAGGAGTTCCTCGTCCAGTACTACTCCGACCATGCACCCCCGAAGGAACTCATCCTCCCGAACGCTGTTTCGCTCCCCGTCGTGAAGTTTTTAGCCCTCCGGCGCGGGAACAAGGTGATCGTGTCTGTCCCGGTGAAGGGGGAGAAGATGCAGCTCCTCGACCTCGTCCGGAGGAACCTCGAACAGACCTTCTTCGGCGAGCAACTCCGGCTCGAGGCCCTGCGCGGGGCCCTTCATCTTCCTGCGGCGCCTTCCACCATCGAGTGCTTCGACATCTCCCACCTCTCCGGCACCTCCACCGTCGGGTCCATGGTCCGGTTCGTGGACGGCCGGCCGGAGAAGAAGGGATACCGCCGGTTCCGGATCCGGACCGTGGGCGGGGTGGACGACACGGCCGCCATCACCGAGGTTGTCCGGCGCCGGTACAGCCGGCTCGTCCGGGAGGGGCAGAAGCTCCCGGACCTCGTCATCATTGACGGCGGGAAGGGCCAGCTCGCCGCTGCCGGGGCGGCCCTCGCCGGGGTGAAGGTGAAGATCCCCCTCATCTCCATCGCGAAAAGGGAGGAGGAGGTCTTTGCCCCCGGGTTCTCCGTTCCCCTGCCGCTTGACAAAAAGGGGCCGGCCTCCCTCCTCATCCGGGAGATCCGGGACGAGGCCCACCGGTTCGCCGTCGCATACCACCGGCTGCTCAGGCGGAAGAAGGTGGTGGAGGAGGGATGAACAGAACCTGTCGGTCCTCCCATCCCCGGTGGCCGGGGCTCACAGGCGACCCTGCCTGCGGTGAGCCAGCGGAGGGCGGGAGGCTTATTCTTATCTTCCTCACGAAGGAGGTGGCCTCGTGACGAAGCGTACCTCCTCCCACGGGACCGAAGGAGACCCCCCCTCCGGGTTCAGGCTGACGGCCCCCTTCTCCCCTGCAGGCGACCAGCCCCGGGCCATCCGGGAGCTCGTCGAGGGGCTGGAGGGCGGTACGCAGTACCAGACCCTCCTCGGGGTGACCGGGTCGGGGAAGACCTACACCATGGCGAACGTGATCGCGGCCCTCGGGAAGCCCACCCTCGTCGTCGCCCACAACAAGACCCTCGCGGCGCAGCTCTACAACGAGTTCCGGGAGTTCTTCCCCGGGAACCGGGTGGAGTACTTCGTCTCGTACTACGACTACTACCAGCCCGAGTCCTACATCCCCGAGAAGGACCAGTACATCGAGAAGGACGCCCAGATCAACCCGAAGATCGAGCAGCTCCGGATGGCCGCCACCGCGTCGCTCATGAGCCGGGAGGACGTGATTGTGGTGGCCTCGGTCTCCTGCATCTACGGCCTCGGGAACCCGGCGAACTACCGGGACCTGGGCTTCGACCTCGCGGTCCGCGACCGGATGCCCCGGAAGGAGATCCTCTCCCGGCTCGTGGACATCCAGTACGAGCGGAACGAGCTCGACCTCGGGCCGGGGAAGTTCCGGGTGAAGGGGGACGTCATCGACCTGGTCCCGGCCTACTCGGACCGGATCATCCGGGTCGAGCTCTTCGGGGACGAGATCGAGCGGATCCGGGAGATGGAGCCCCACTCCGGGCAGGTGACCGACGAGTTCAAGTATTTCCACGTGTACCCGGCCCGGCACTTCGTCATCCCCGACGATGCCCGGAGGCGGGCCATCGAGACCATCAAGGCGGAGCTCGACCTCTGGCTCCCGAACCTCGGGCCCCTGGAGGCCCACCGGCTGAAGACCCGGACCCTCTTCGACGTGGAGATGATCGAGGAGACCGGCTACTGCAAGGGGATCGAGAACTACTCCCGGCACTTCGACTCCCGGGCGCCGGGG
>Ga0335070_10005812_pt1 | contig 14548 bp, 10 predicted proteins | sample Lox_Sample_13_FD_206722 | JGI IMG/M metagenome (GOLD analysis project Ga0335070, IMG submission 206722) | Soil microbial communities from Loxahatchee National Wildlife Refuge, Florida, United States - Lox_Sample_1.3 | ecosystem: Environmental > Terrestrial > Soil > Wetlands | place: USA... | reverse complement strand
GTCGTCAGCACTCTATTGTTCGGCAATCCCCGTATTCCGCGTTTGGACGAAAGCGGTGTCGAGTTACTCGTTGATCGCGGCATGAACGTGTGGGGCAGCGGCGGCGCGCACAAGACTTATTTCAAGAAAGTGGACGAAATCGTAATTGAGCTCTTCAATCGTCCGCTGAATCAGCAGCCCCAGGGCATCTGCGACATGGGGTGCGGCGACGGTACTTTCTTGGAGCATTTGTATTTTGTGGTGAAGAACCAAACCGCGCGCGGGGCTGTGCTCGACAAACATCCGTTGATCCTGGTGGGAGCCGACTTCAACAAAGTTGCCCGCCGCGTGGCCAAACAGATGTTGCGCAAAGCCGGAATTCCCACCTTCCATGTGATTCACGGAGACATCAATCGCCCCGCGCTGCTGGCAGGCGATCTTGAGGCGCTGGGGCTCGACATTCACGACTTGCTCCACGTCCGTTCGTTTCTCGATCACAACCGTCCTTACCTCCCCCCGGCAAACTACGTTCGGGGGACGCGCACCCCTCGGTCCAAAGGTGCCTTTGCCTATTTGGGAGTAGAGATTCCTGCCGACGAATTGGAAGAGAATCTGGTTCGCCACCTGCGGCGCTGGGCTCCCTACGTGGGACGATTTGGCCTGTTGGTTCTGGAGCTGCACACCTTGCCACCGGAACTCACTGCCGCAAATCTGCCCAAGACTCCCGCCGTCGCCTACGACGGCACGCATGGCTTCTCCGACCAGTATCTGGTGGAGCTGCCGATTTTCGTCGATGCTGCGCGCGAAGCAGGGCTGCACGCAGATTCCCGGTTTCAATGCAAGTTTCCACCGTCCGACTTAGCTACGGTTAGTTTGAGCTTTTTCACTGGAGCCAGCCAGACCGCCTAAGCGCGACGAGTATTTGGGGGATGTCATGTTTATGCAGCAGTGTTGGTATGCCGTAGCTTGGGACCACGAAATCAAGCGGGCGCCCTTCGGACGAATCGTGTGTGGTGAACCCATCGTGCTTTATCGCCAAACCAGTGGCGCGCTTTCCGCTTTTGAAGATTGCTGCCCGCACCGCCTTTTGCCTCTTTCCAAAGGGTTTCTGCAAGGCGACCAGCTGGTGTGCAAGTATCACGGCCTGAAATTCAACGAGCACGGCCAATGCGTCTGGATGCCCGGGCAGGAGGGTGTCCACAAAGACACCAAGATCAAAACCTATCCCGTAGCCGAAAAGCACCGCTTTGTCTGGGTTTGGATCGGTGACGCCGCGCTGGCAGATGAGCGCAAGATCCCTGACCTCCATTGGTGCTCCGATCCCGACTGGATCTTCGAAGGAAGCACCTACCACGTCAAGTGCGACTATCAGTTGCTGGTGGACAATTTGATGGACCTATCTCACGAAACTTTTGTGCATCCCTCCAGCATCGGGCAGCACGAGATACTCGAAGCGCCCATCAAGGTCACCTCCGATGAAAGCTCTGTCACCGTGACCCGCTGGATGTACAACATCGATCCGCCGCCCTTTTGGGCGGCAAACCTTAAGTCTTACGAAAAATGTGATCGCTGGCAGATCTGCAACTTCAGATTGCCGGCCAATGTCATGATCGACGTCGGCGTTGCGCTGGCCGGAACCGGCGCTCCTGAAGGCAATCGGTCCAAAGGCGTGACCGGGATTGTGGTCAACCTGATGACACCGGAAACCGCAACCTCAACCTGGTATCACTGGGGCATGGCGCGGAATTTCCAGACCGAGGATCGCGGTCTGACATTTCGCATCCGCGACGGCCAGGCTGCCGTCTTCGCGGAAGACCTGGAGATCCTCGAGGCGCAGCAGCAAAACATCCTGGCCCGTCCGGACCGAGGCTTGCTCAATCTTAAAATTGACGCAGGCGGCGTCCACGCCCGCAGGATCATCGAGCGCGAACTGGAACGCAGCAGCCTCGCAGTCGTGAAGTAAAGCCTGATGGCACGGCGTTCGGCTGCGGCTGTAATTCTACTTCGCAGAAGCAGTCTGCTCTTGCTTCGACTGGTTTGCCCGGAAGATCACATAAGAGCGAATCGCGGCCGCGTCCTCCCGCGAGAGTTCTTTCGAAAACGAAACCATGCCGTCTCCCTTGAGCACGCCGCCCAGAACGACATAGAACCACTGATCGCCGTCGAGCGCTCCGGAATAGCGGAGATCGGGTAGCACGCCTCCGCTCACGGCTACGTCGCCATGACATACCTGGCAGTAGCGCTGATACAACTGCTCCCCATGTTGCACCGTGGCGGCGCTCGCCTGTGAGGCCGGTGGGTTCAAGACCGGCGTCTCCGCTTCCGGCGCCGGAGGCAGACTGGCTTTGCCCCCTAGCTTGAATACCAGCACGCGGCTGATATTCCGTATATGGCCCGACGCGAACGAGATTTCGCCCGTGATCAGAGGAAATACCCCACCCCACCCCGCAAGCACAGCGACGTACTGTTCGCCATTCACCGTGTAACTCACCGGGCCGGCCATGACGCCGGTTTGCGCCGTGAACGACCACAGCTTCTCTCCCGTGTCGGCGCGATACGCTTCGAAGTTCCCGCCGGCTGTCCCTTCGAACACCAAGTTGCCCGCGGTTGAAAGCGTGCCACCGTTCCACGGCCCCGGACGATTGATCGCCCACGCTTGTTTCTGGCGCACCGGGTCCCAGGCTACGAGTTTCCCCTTGACCGTATCGAGAATTGCTTTCTTGATCTTGGGATCCTGCGGCATGCCTGCGGCCACCACATCCACCCCGTAGTTTCCCGCCAGCTTGCTGAACTTGAAGTTTTCCACCGACTTATACTTGAACCCCACGTCGTTCACCGGAATGTAAACCAGACCTGTGAGCGGACTGTACGACATCGGTTGCCAACTATGAGCACCCAGCGGTCCGGGTACGACCGGCGCCGGATCCTTCCCCGGATAGCGCGCTATTGCCGTCTCGATGGGCCGCCCGGTTTTCATGTCAATACCCGACGCCCAGTTCACGTAGGTGTAGGGTTGGGCGGAAATCAGCGCACCCGTCACCCGGTCCAAAACGTAGAAGAAACCGTTTTTCGGTGCGTGGAAAAGCACCTTCCGCGCCTGGCCATCAATCGTGATATCTGCGAGAGTGATCTGTTGCGCCGCCGTGAAGTCCCACATCTCGGCCGGCGTTTCCTGGTAGTGCCAGACGTACTCGCCGGTGTCAGCCTTCAGCGCAACGATCGACGATAAGAACCAGTTGTCGCCGCCGCGCGGACTGCGAATATGCCAGTTCCACGGCGAACCGTTGCCCACGCCGATATAAAGCAAGTCGAGCTCCGGATCGTAGACAACCGAATCCCACACCGTTCCGCCGCCGCCGAATTTCCACCACTCGCCAGTCCAGGTCTTCGCCGCTTTTTCCAGGATCGGGCTCTCAAACGGCTTCGAGGGATCGCCGGGCACGGTGTAGAAGCGCCAGATCAGCTTTCCGGTATCGGCATCGTAGGCGGAAACGTAACCGCGCACGCCCATTTCCGCCCCGCCGTTTCCGATGATGACCTTACCTTTCACCACGCGCGGAGCCGCCGTGATGGTGTAGCGAAAATTGCGGTCGATGGTGAGCGTCTCCCACACCGGCTTGCCGGTCGCAGCATCAAGCGCGATCAGACGCCCATCAAGCGTCCCCAGAAACAGCTTTCCGTTCCACGCCGCCACACCGCGGTTCACCACGTCGCAGCAGGCATTCACTGCCCACTCAGGAGGCACGTGGGGATCGTAGGTCCAAAGCTGCGCTCCGGTCGCAGCATTCACCGCCACGACTTTGCTCCACGCGGTGGAGAAGTACATCACGCCATCTACGACCAGCGGCGTCGCCTCCTGGCCCCGGTGTGTATCTAGGTCGTAGGACCAGGCTAATCCCAACTGGCCCACATTGCTGTCGTTGATCTGCTTGAGTGGACTAAAGCGTTGTTCGCTGTACGTGCGCCCGTGAGTCATCCAGGCGCCGGGCTCGCGGTCAGCCTCAACGATTCGCGCCGCATTGACGTCGACTGGCTTCCCGCTAAGTTTGACTTCCGTTGACTTACGGCTACATCCTCCGCACAAACCAACCATCAGAACGACTGCTCCAACTGCAACAACCCGTCGCCCGCACATGCCATCCTCCCGTTGTCTGCGTGGGGACAACCTCCTTCGCTGTCCGGCCGAGCACAGCTCGGCAACCACGGCGGGGAGTCTAACACCTTGCCCGCACAGAAAGCATGAGGGAACCACAAGGGAACCAGCCAACTGGTTCGCGTGGAAATCACAGCTCTCAGCCTGTCCGGCTGATTAAGGGGCAGCCTGGCTGGTCCCTATTGCCTTGCAGGAAAGTTGAAGCGCATCCCGACCCTCGCCAGGAATGGCGGACCCAGAGTTGGGACCGATGTCAGCCCCACTGTGTACCGCTGGTTGAAGAGATTTTCGAAAGCGCCGAACGCTTCTACGCCATGCCCTAACGACCTTCCTGCCAGCAGATCAAGCGTGAAGTAACGATCGAGCCTCAGCGTATTCTGGTCGTCATCGAACTGCATGCCGGAGTACCGGCCCTGCACGCTCAGCATAAGGCGCTTGGGATTCCAGTACCGCGCCTGAATCGTGAACTGATGGCGCGGCACCTCCGGAATCTGCAGTCCGACGAGCGCGGTGTTGGCGGGAAACTGCACCACGGTTGCATCCACGAATTGGTAGCCCCCGGCAATCTCTACCGAATGGCCGAGTGGCAGCACTGCATCCAGATCGACACCGCGGGAACGCGTGCGGCCGAGGTTCTGCCGTTGCCGCGTGGTCAGGGTGGGCGTCGTGCTCAGAGTGACGTTGGCAATGGGATTGACGATGTCGCTCCAGAAGAAATTGCCACGCAGACTCAGCTTGCTGAAGATGGAAACGTTAGCTCCGCCTTCCACCCCGGTCAGCCGTTCGGCTTCCAGAGTCGAGTTGGCCTGCGTCACTACGTTGCCCAAGCGGAAAGAACGATACAGTTCATTCAACGTCGGGCTGCGAAAGGCCCGATACACCGACGTCGTCAGCGTTACCCTGCTACTGGCCGCATACAAGAGAGAAAGTCGCGGGCTGAAGGTGTTTTCGGATCGTTCGGCGAAGGGTGTGACCGTGGTCGGCCCCGGCGGGACCAATGGCGTGCGCAACGACTGCGCATCGAAATTTCGCCAATGGTCGAGGCGTCCGCCGACAGTGACAATCCACCGCTGAGTTAACCGAAGAATGTCTTCCCCGTACACGCCCACTCTGCGCTGCCGCCCTCCGGCAACCGTATTGGCGGTACGCGCACCAGTCGTGGCAGAGAAGATGCTTTCGTTGCTCCAGCCCATGACTTCCGCCGATTCCACGCCCGCCACCAGCGTCTGAATGTGACCGAGCGGATTCGACCACCACGCGTTAATTCCCGCCTGTTGCGCAGGCACGTGTTGCATGTTGGTGAGCGCCTCGCTGTTACGGTCCGCGGCGATGGAAGAGAAATTCTGGTTGTACGACTGCGCTTGGCCAAAGGCTCGGAAGAAGATTGGGCCCAGCGCGCCGAGATGCGTATCAAGCCCTGCCACGCCTTGCGCCAGTTGCGTGTCGTTGGTCTGAATCGGCGTACCGTTATGCCGGCCTTCGGTGAAGAACGATCCGCGCCCAAACACGCGGCTCTTGTCCCTGAAGTGAAGGCCCAGGGTGAGGTCAACACTCGCATGTTCGGAATTCGCCGCCCTATCCACGCTTCCGCGGTTTGAAACCGGAACCAGAATGTACCCGTCGGTATGGAACAGATCCGTCGTCAGTGCCACATCCCACGGGCCACGGCGCCCTCTCGTCCAGAAAGAGAGGTCAGGCGTCTTCTCGCTGCTGTAAGAAGTCTCCAGGGACATCGCCGGACTTTCAGACTCGCGGGACAGAAACTGGATCACACCCCCGAGCGCATTGCTGCCATACAGACTGGAAACGCCGCCGCGCACAACTTCGGCGCTGGCCACAGCCTCCTGCGGCACACGGCTCCAGTAAATCCATCCGCCAAACGGGTCATTCAGCGGAACGCCATCCTCCAGAACCAGCACCCGACTGGCGCCGCTCGCCCCCAACCCGTTCAGCGAAACGCCCTGCGAAGTGGGATTCGCCGTCCGGCTGCTGGAGCGGCGAAACACCGTAAAGCCCGGAACTTGACGCAGCTTGTCATCCAGCAGAAGGGCAGGAGTTGCATCCATGTCCTGAGAGGAAAGTGGGATGACACTCCCAGCCACATCAGCTAGCCAGGTTTCCACTCTTGTCGCGGTGACTAGAACGTGTTCGCTGGCATGGGCAGGAGCCAGCACGATTTCCATTGAAGTGTCGCTGGAGTTCCATGGGCGCTGTGCCTCGGCGAATCCTTGGGCCCGAACTTTCAGCGTGCCGCTGCTTGCGGGAAGGGAATCGAAGATGAAGTTCCCGGCACCATCCGTCTTGCGCGAAGCAGAAAAACTCCCCGCCCTCAGTTCAACCTGCGCACCCACGACGGCCGCGCCGCTGCCGTCGCGTACCACGCCCTTGAGCGTGGTCGTCTGCGCGCACGCCGCCACGCTCAGGACTGCAAGGAGCACACAGGTTCGCATGATTATCGACAAACAGGACCGTTGAGGCCATCTTACCCGTTTTTGGTGTGCAGACACGTACCCTGGGATGCAGGATTACCACCCAGAAGTGCTATGGAAATTGCTGCCATGGGACAAGCCTCGGCCACGCGCGGGGCCAGGCGCAGAGCTTGTGAGTGCCGCCTAGATGTCGAAAAACACGGTCTCCTGCTCGCCCTGCAACCGGACGTCGAAGCGCCACGTTCCTGGCTCCGCAGGGTCAGGCTTCGCCATCAGCGTGTCGCGACGCTCCGCAGGCACCAGGGCAAGGACCGAATCCTCCGCATTTGCGGGATCGCCGGCAAAGTAGATGCGCGTGAAAAGCTGCTTCAGCATTCCGCGCGCATAAACCCCGAGATTCAGATGCGGTGCCTGCTGCGTGCCGTTCGGTCCCGGCACGCGCCCCGGCTTCACCGTCTGGAATTCGCATCTGCCGTCTTCATCCGTCCCCATGCGGCCGAATCCGCGACACTCCGGATCCACGGCTTTCTGTTGCGGATCATCCAGGTGGTTGTATTTGCCGTCAGCATCCGCCTGCCAAATTTCGAGCATCGCGTCATTGATGGGCGCGCCGTCGCCATCCGTTACGCGGCATTTCAACCGCACGTGTTCGCCCTTTGCCTGAGGGCCGGCGACCACTGGCGATGGGTGCTTCCAAGTCAGCCCTATGCGGAAATACGGTCCCACAGTCTGCGATGGAGTAGGAATCAAGTCATCCATGGTTCTCATGCCTCGAAGGGCGTCGCTTCTGGGCCCCGTAACACGATGTCGAACTTGTAGCCCAGCGCCCATTGCGGTTGTGTCGTCTCCAGGTCGAACTTGGAAACCATGCGCTGCCGCGCCTTTTCATCGGGGATCGACTGGTAGATTGGGTCGTAGTCAAACAGCGGATCACCAGGGAAATACATCTGCGTTACCAGGCGTGACAGGAACGCTGTGCCGAAGATCGAGAAGTGAATGTGCTGCGGCCGCCATGCGTTGTAGTGATTGAACCAGGGATAAGCTCCCGGCTTGATCGTCACGAAGCGATAGGCGCCATTCTCGTCGGTCAGCGTCCGGCCCGCGCCGCTGAAATTGGGATCTAGCGGAGCTGGGTGCTGATCTTTCTGATGCAGATAGCGCCCCGCCGCATTGGCCTGCCAGATCTCCACCAGCGTGTTCGGAACCGGGCGGCCATTGCTGTCCAGCACGCGCCCGGTCACGATAATCCTTTCGCCCAGCGGCTCTCCTTTGTGTTGCCGTGTCAAATCGTTGTCGGTTTCTGCGATGGGATCATGGCCATACACCGGCCCTGTGACTTCCGACAGAGTGTGCGGCAGGAAGATCAGCGGCTTCGAGGGTGACCGCCGCACCGTGGATTTATACGGTTCATACGGCATGGGTGGCTGCGTACCGGGGGTATGCCGCTGGTAGGGCTTGATAATGATCGAACGTTCGTTCGTAACCTGGCTCATAAAAAATTCCCCAGGGTTCTCCTGCGGAGGGTTTTGCTTTCGCGAACGTTCGCATCATACGCTGCCCTTCCGCAATTGTCACGTGCCGGTGTGACGGCCGTCCACCGCAGATGTGATAGCCGCGAGGGCTCAGGCCCGACGCTTTCCTCGGTAGTGTTCACAGCGTGGCATGTAGGGGCAGTGTCGGTTGTTGCTCTCTTATCCCCGTGACCTCAGTGTTTTCTGTGGTGATTGTTTTTTTCCTGTGCCGCTGTCCCCGGTTCGCGTTCATCGATAAAATGCCACGGACCGGGTTCGAGCCCAGCCCGGTCCCATTCCTAACCAACGAGGTGCCCGATGCCATGCAACCCCGAAATCTTAAGGAAAGTTCCGCTCTTTGCCCTACTGGACGAAGAGGAAAGCGCTGTTCTGGCCGGACAAGTGGAGCTCAGGAAATTTTCTCCCCGGCAACGTATCTACAAAACAGGTGAGCCCGGGGAGCGCGCTTACGTCATGGTCTCGGGCTCGGTGCGCGTCACAACGGTAGACGAGGACAACCAGGAAGTCATTGTCGATCAGCCCGCGGCCGGCGAGTTCTTTGGCTTTGCCTCCATGCTGGAGCAGACGCCCCATCAAACCGACGCTATCGCCATGGAGGATACGATCTGCATTGAGGTGGATCGCCACGATATATCCACCTTGCTACAGCGCAAACCGCTTGCCGGGATGGACATGTTGACTGTGCTCGGCCGCCAGTTTCACGCCTCTCAGCATCTGGTACGGGTGCGCGCCAGCCGCAATCCCAACGACATGATCCAGGAGCAGGCCACGTTCGGGCAGCGCATTGCCGATTCGGTTGCCCAGTTCGGCGGCTCCTGGGCTTTCATCATCATTTTCATCGTTGCTCTTCTCGTCTACACCGCCATCAATTTGTCCTTGGGTCCACGATCCTGGGATCCGTACCCCTTCATTCTGCTCAATCTGTTTCTTTCCATGTTGGCTGCGTTTCAAGCGCCGGTAATTATGATGAGCCAGAACCGGCAAGACGCGAAAGACCGTCTGCGTGGTGAACTGGACTACGAAGTCAACCGGCGCGCGGCCTCCGACATCCAGGGTCTGGCACGCAAACTGAATCTGTTAGGCGACAAGGTTCTCGACCTGGAAGACTTGGTTAAGGAAAGAACTGCAGCCCAGGACCGCTGAGTGGACGAGGCAAGGGTTTCTAGTGCGCAGTGGTTGTTAGGTATAAGAGGGCACACCAGGTTACTGCTTGGTTCCTACTGGCAATAAAAACACTTTAGTCTTAGATTTGCTCTAAGGTTCCTGATGTGATTCGCGCTTTTTCTTAGCAGCGAACCATGCGCCACTTCGAGTAACCATCCCGCTGGGGTGAATATCAGCCAAGACATCGCAAAGGGGGAATATGGCCACTACGACCGCACCAGTCCAACTCCACAGTTCGGTACGCGAATTTCTCGACAAGCCGCGAAAAATGCTGATTGGCGGCCAGTGGGTCGACGCTCTGTCCGGCAAGACTTTTAAAACTTACAATCCCGCGACTGGCGAAGTCTTGGCACACGTCGCTGAAGGCGACCGCGCCGACATCGATCAGGCGGTGAAAGCGGCGCGCAAGGCTTTTGAGAGTGGCCCATGGGCGGAAATGGCGCCCGCCGAACGAGGCCGCCTGCTTTGGAAGATTTCCGACCTGATTGAGCAGCACCACGAAGAACTGGCCGAGTTGGAAACCCTCGACAATGGCAAGCCGCTGTTCTTCTCGCGCATCGTCGACGTTCCCACCGCCGTGCAGACCTTCCGCTATTTTGCCGGGTGGGCGACGAAGGTTGAGGGCAACACGATTCCGATCTCCGCGCACGGAGCGAAATACTTCGCCTATACCATGCGGGAACCCGTCGGTGTCGTTGGCCAGATTATTCCGTGGAATTTTCCCCTGATCATGGCAGCCTGGAAACTGGCTCCGGCACTCGCCGTCGGATGCACCGTCGTTCTGAAACCTGCGGAGCAAACACCACTCACCGCGCTGCGGCTGGGTGAACTGGTGATGGAAGCCGGTATTCCCGAGGGCGTGGTGAACATCGTTCCGGGGTATGGCGAAACTGCCGGCGCCGCCCTGGCTGCCCACCCTGACGTCGACAAAGTTGCGTTCACCGGGTCCACCGCCGTCGGTAAGTTGATCGCGAACGCAGCGACGGGAAATCTCAAAAAGGTTTCGCTGGAACTGGGCGGCAAATCACCCAACGTAATCTTCGCGGATGCGGATTTAAAGGCGGCGATTCCCGGAAGCGCCAACGCTGTCTTCTTCAACCAGGGACAAATCTGTACCGCAGGCTCGCGACTCTTCGCGCACAAGAGTGTCTTCGACCAGGTGGTAGACGGAGTGGCGCAATACACCAAGAATTTCCACATTGGACCGGGCATCGATCCGTCCAACAACATGGGTCCGCTGGTTTCCAGCGAGCAACTGGAACGTGTGTGTGGCTACTTGGAGTCAGGCGCAAAGGAAGGTGCTAAGGCAGTGGTAGGTGGAAAGAAGATCAGCCGCCCCGGATACTTCGTCGAGCCCACCGTGCTCGTCGACGTCAAGCCTCAAATGAAGGTTGTGCGCGAAGAAATCTTCGGCCCTGTTGTGACCGCCATTCCCTTCCAGGAACCGGAAGAGGTGGCCGCATTCGCCAACGACACGGTATACGGCCTTGCTTCCGCAGTGTGGACTCGCGACATCAGCAAAGCCCATCGCCTGGCCGCCAAGCTCCGGGCAGGCACGGTGTGGATCAATTGCTACAACGTGTTTGACCCCGCTCTCCCCTTTGGCGGCTACAAACAGTCAGGCTGGGGCCGCGAGTGCGGCCACGCCGTGCTGGACTTGTACACTGAGACGAAGTCGGTTTGCGCCCAGCTTTGAGGGGGCACTGCGTTCTCCCGGCTGCGGAACAACTCCGACGGCAACTGAATTTAGGAAGGGCACAGCCGTACTGTGCCCACCCTCCGTTCGAGCTTCAGCTGCAGGAAATCTGCTTTTTCCACTGCCGGAGCTAGTCCTTTTTTCCTCCAAGCAGTAATTGAATACCGGCAAACCCCAGGAATGACGGTTGGTTGCCGGTCGAGCCCGGCAGCCCTCGGCCAAAAGCACACAAGAGCACATAATGCGGCGAGAACTTTCGCCGCCCGCCAATCTCAAACACGAACTCATTTTCGGAAAACGTCCTGTCCGGGACGGAATGCACTTCCGCCAGCAATTCCAGTTTCGGCGTGGCTTCATGGGCAGCGGCAAAACCGAACAGCAATTCATCCCCAGCATATTGCCGAATGTTGTACCCGCCCTCCCAGTTGAGTTCGAATTTGCCGAGAGTCTTGGAAACCTCTACCGGAAGCAGCATTTGAGCGCCGCGATCGACTAGCCGTCGCGGCCCTGGCTCGTTGAAGCTGAACTGCGGATAGGTTGAAACGTTGAGGCCGTGCTTGTCTTCGTCCAAGAAACGCCACTTGACTCCGAACACCCCGTCTCCGAGTTCGGCCTGCGTGGTCCCATTCACGTCTCGCACAAGCAGCGGAAACTGGTATTTGAGCTGGATGTGTTCGCCCCAACCGTAGTTGAAATCCGCCAAGGGAAGTTCGTAATCCCGGATGCCCTCGTAGATTTCGGTGGTGGCGCCGAGGTTGATTTCCCAATGCCGGTTTCCTGGCGTGCCGGGGTCGTCTGTAAGCAGAGGAGGGCCACCTTGAGCAACGCACCGCGCCGCCACCATCGCTAGGAGCATTGCCAGCAGCCGGACCGTACTTCGCATCACTTACTTTCCGGCCCGTGCACGGGAGCGTGGAGACTCGACCACGACGCGAAAGCGACCGTCGGTAAGTCCAGAGCCAAAACAGACTGCGACCACCACTTCATATTTCCACACTGATCTTAAACAAACAGCTTCTGGTTCACCGGTATCCCGTGTGCGCGGCAGTAACTCAGATAATGGTCGATAAACCAGAACACGTCCAGGGTCTCAAGCAGATTCTCGTTCTCATCGAAGAACTCAACCGCGCCGTTAAGCAGGAAGAATGTCTTCATCCCCTCCGGGTTGTCGGAAACCAGCGTGTGGATGGCCCCGGGACTCTCCTGCACGTAGCTTCCAGGCCGCGCTACCCAGTCATACTCGGGGTACCGCCAACTGCCTTCGAGAGTGCAGGCAAAAACCTTCCCGCGATGCCGATGCTTTCCTAACGATCCGCCCTTCTTCACCCACAAAATGTTCGCATACACATTGTGGCGGACGTCAAAACTCAAGTGCCGGATGAAAACGTTCTCTTTAAATGGCACCCAGGGAGATTCATTTTCTCCCACCCCGACGTGGATATCAGGAAATGAATACTCACGCACCACGGCGTCCAGATCGCCTCTAATTTCAACAGTACTCTTCGCCTCGATAACAGCCATATCTCCACCTCAATTTGGACTTGAACTCACGGACCCCACACCTTAGGCAGCAAGGGCCGGACAATATCACGCTTCGGTGCTTTTTGGCCAGAGATACTCGCCACCAGTACCGCGATGCCACGCTGTACTATCGGACAGTGCATCGAAATATTCACTATGCGATTCGCTCCATGTACCTCTGGACATCTTGACTGGCGCGGCTTTCAAACGTAGAGTCCGTCCAATTCACCTTCGTTCCTCTCTAGAACCTGTGAGTAGGAAATCTGAAGGGCCAACGCCACGGCCCTAACGCTGTTCCCGTGTGGGCGGGGATATGCGAACTCAAGTCGCGCCGAAAAGCTCAGAGGGACCCGTCTGGCTCAAGGCTGGATGTGTGTTTCGAATTAGCCGAAGTGACGGAAATTCTCCGGCGCTTTGTTGGGAACACGAGCAGGAGGCATTTCGTGATGAACAAGGCAAAAACTGCAGGGGAGACAATCCCGTTCGCGGCGGTCTTATGCGCCTCCGTGATTCTGGGCTTGGGAACACTTCACGCTCAACAACCATTCAATCAAGCGCAACCACAGTTCAATCGCAATCGCGGTAATGGCCCCGGCCCCGCGCAAGTGCGCGACCCTGGTCCGCGGGCGGGCGGCGCGGGGGCAAAAGCGGTCGCCTATTCCAGCCTCGCCCCCGAAGATCAGACGTTGTTCAATGAGGCCATGACTGTCTTTCAGGAGGTGGATTCGGTTTCTGGAACTATCGAAGCAGGCAGCGGCTTAGGGCCAACTTTCAACGGCAACAGTTGCGCGCAATGTCACGCAGAGCCTGACGTGGGTGGCAGCAGTCCGGGCATGAACAGCCCGCAGCACCCGGTTCCGAACCCACAAATATCGCTGGCCACACTGGACCGGACCCCCGGCGGCGCGCAGACCGTTCCGCCTTTCATCACTGCCAACGGCCCAGTGCGGGAAGCGCGGTTCGTTCGCAATCCCGACGGTTCGCCGGACGGCGGAGTCCATGGCCTGTTCACGATTGCGGGCCGCGTGGATGCCCCGGGTTGCACCCTGGCTCAGCCGAATTTTGCCCAGGCGCTCGCGCGCAACAACGTGATCTTCCGGATTCCCACGCCTACCTTCGGCCTGGGTTTGGTGGAGAACACGTTTGACGCGACCTTGCAGGCCAACCTGGCTTCTACGGCGTCGGCGAGGGCCGCACTCGGAATCGGTGGACGCTTCAACACCAGCGGAAACGACGGCACCATCACCCGCTTCGGGTGGAAGGCCCAGAACAAATCACTACTCGTGTTCGCTGGCGAAGCCTACAACGTTGAACAAGGCGTCGCGAACGAGCTGTTCTCCAACGAGCGCAGCGCCGTTCCCGGCTGCGTCTTCAACGCCACGCCCGAGGACAACACGCACGCTACCATTGAGGGCACGACTAACCCGCAGGGTACGACCACCGAGTTGTCAGCTGACGTCGTGACTTTCGCCGTCTTCATGCGTCTGCTGGCGCCGGCTCCGCCCGCTGCCGCAACTGCGTCGACGCAGAACGGATCCAGCAAGTTCAACCAAGTCGGCTGCGCTCTATGCCACTCCCCTACTCTGCATACAGCCGGATCCGTCTACAACGGCCTGAGCAACGTGACCTACAACCCGTACTCCGATTTCGCGATCCACCATATGGGTAGCAACCTGTCGGATGGCGTCACCCAGGGAGCGGCCGGCCCCGACGAATTCCGTACCGCCCCTCTGTGGGGTGTCGGGCAACGCTTGTTTTTCCTGCATGACGGCCGCACTTCCGATCTGGTGCAGGCCATCCAGGCTCATGCCAGTCGCGGATCGGAAGCCAACCAAGTCATTAGAAACTTCAACTTGCTCAGCCCATCGGATCAGCAGGACTTGATCAACTTCCTGCGTTCCCTGTAGCTGACTGTTCGAAGCAAAACTGAAAGCGGAGGGCTGTAGCCCTCCGCTTTTCTCCCCTCCTAACTCTGAGTGGACTTTATCCAACTTAAAGATCGCCCACAACAAACCGTCGGCGTGTGAGCGAACTCACCGCGCACAGTCGCACCAGCCTCTATAATGCCGGGCGA
>Ga0335070_10005811_pt1 | contig 14550 bp, 15 predicted proteins | sample Lox_Sample_13_FD_206722 | JGI IMG/M metagenome (GOLD analysis project Ga0335070, IMG submission 206722) | Soil microbial communities from Loxahatchee National Wildlife Refuge, Florida, United States - Lox_Sample_1.3 | ecosystem: Environmental > Terrestrial > Soil > Wetlands | place: USA... | reverse complement strand
CCACCACCCCGTCGGAGGTGAAGTCCCCCAGGCGCTCGCGGTCCAGCGTGAGGCGCAGCTGGACCACCTTGACGTGGTCCGCCTGGCGCACCGTGACGTCGTTGAGGGCCACCCCGCGGTGCAGCGTCCGCCCGTTCCGCGCGAGCACCCGGGCCTCCAGCATGGCCCGGCTGTCGAGTTCGTACTGGCCCTTGAGAACCTGCCCCAAGGAATGCGGGAAATCCTTTGTCTCCATGATGGTTAGAAAGCCGATGTGGCCCAGGCGCATGCCCAGGAGGGGGAGCCGGTAGCGGCACACCCGGCGGGCCGCGGCGAGGAACGTGCCGTCGCCCCCCAACACCAGCACGAACCGCGCGGCGCGGGCCAGCTCGGGCACCGCGGAGATGCGCACCCCGGGCGGCAGCGCCGCCGCGTGCTCCGGGAACCCCAGCGCCTGCCAGCCCTGCGAGCGCAGGTAGCGCACCAGCCGGGGCAGGATTCGCCGCGCCGCCGGCTTGCGCGGGTTGGGGAACAGCGCGACCGCCTTCCTACTTCGTGACATAGGCCCGCCAGCGCTCCCGGATCCGCCGGGCGATGAGTTCCGGGGTGAGCCCCACGTCGCGCAGCAGCAGCTCCCGCCGCCCGTGCTGCACGAACTCGTCGGGGATGCCGATGCGCCGCACCTCCACCCCCGGGAGGTCGTTGCGCTCCAGGGCCTCCAGCACCGCCGAGCCGAACCCGCCGGCGGCGGCGCCCTCCTCCACCGTGACCAGGCGCCCGAAGCGCCGCGCGTGCCGCACCAGCAGCTCCTCGTCCAGCGGCTTGGCGAAGCGGGCGTTCACCACCGTGGCGTCCGGGCCCTCGGCGCGCATCAGCTCGGCGGCCTCCAGCGCCCACGGCACCGCCGCGCCCAGCGCCCAGATGGCCAGGTCGCGCCCCTCGCGCCGCACCTCGGCGGTGCCCCAGGAGAGCGGCCGGAAGCCCTGCCGGCCGGCGCCGGGCACGTTGGCCCGCGGGTAGCGCACCTCCACCGGGCCGGTGGCCTGGGTCACCGCGGCGTACAGCATGTCGGCGAACTCCTGCTCGTCGCAGGGGGCCATCAGGGTCAGGTTGGGGATGCAGCGCAGGTAGCCCAGGTCGAACGCCCCGTGGTGGGTGGGGCCGTCGTCGCCGGCGAAGCCGGCGCGGTCGGCGGCGAACACCACCGGCAGGTTCTGGAGCGCGATGTCGTGCACCACCTGGTCGTAGGCCCGCTGCAGGAAGGTGGAGTAGATGGCGCACACCGGCCGGAACCCGCCCACCGCCAGCCCGCCTGCCAGCCCCACTGCGTGCTGCTCGGCCATGCCCACGTCGAAGCACCGGTCCGGGAAGCGCTCCTGGAACGCCCGCAGCCCGGTGCCCTCCAGCATCGCGGCGGTGATGGCCACCACCCGGGGCTCGCGCTCGGCGATCTCGATCAGGATGCGCGCGAACTCCTGGCTGAAGGTCGCGGTGGCCGACGGCTGGGTCTTGCCGGTCACCTTGTCGAAGGGGCCCAGGCCGTGGAACTTCACCGGAGCGGCCTCCGCGAAGCCCACCCCCTTGCCCTTCTTGGTCAGCACGTGCAGCAGCACCGGCTCGCGGAAGTCCTTGAGGTGCACCAGGGTCTCCTCGAGCAGCTTGAGGTCGTGCCCGTCGATGGGCCCGTAGTACTTGAACCCCAGCTCCTCGAACAGCACCCCCGGCACCATGAGCCCCTTGAGCCCCTCCTTCACCCGGCGCGCGAGCTCGCGGGCCTTGGAGGCCATCGGGACCTTGCCCAGGAGGTCGTAGATGTCCGCCTCCACCCGCCGGTAGCCGTGGCTGCTGGTCATCCGGGTGAGGTAGGCGGCCAGCGCCCCCACGTTGCGCGAGATGGACATCTCGTTGTCGTTGAGCACCACCAGCAGCCGCCGCCCGGTGCCGCCCGCGTGGTTGAGGGCCTCGTAGGCCATCCCGGCGGTGAGCGAGCCGTCCCCGATCACCGCGATCACGTGGTTGTCCCGGCCGGCCAGGTCGCGCGCGGTGGCCAGCCCGGCGGCCACCGAGATGGAGGTGCCGCCGTGGCCGGCGCCGAACACGTCGTGCGGGCTCTCGGCCCGGCGGGTGAACCCCGAGAGGCCCCCGTACTGGCGCAGCGTGTGGAAGCGCTCCCGCCGGCCGGTCAGCAGTTTGTGGCAGTAGGCCTGGTGCCCGACGTCCCACACGATCTGGTCGGTGGGCGACTCGAACACCCGGTGCAGCGCCAGGGTCAGCTCCACCACCCCCAGGCTGGGACCCAGGTGGCCGCCGGTCTCCGACACCACCCGCAGGATCTCATCGCGGATCTCCTGGGCCAGCTGCTCCAGCTGCTCCAGGGTCAGCAGCTTGAGGTCCTCGGGGCCGTGGATCGAATCCAGCAGGCGGGTCATCGGTTGGGGCCTCCGAGCAGGAACCAGACGAGGGTGAAGCCCACCCCCACCAGCGCTCCGGCCAGCACCTCCAGCGGGGTGTGCCCCAGCAGCTCCAGCAGGCGCATCTCCACCAGGTGTTTGTCGTGGCGGTAGTGGCTGTCGATCAGCCGGTTGAGGAGCGTGGCCTGGCGGCCCGCGGCGCGCCGCAGGCCGGCGGCGTCGTACATCACGATGAGGCTGAAGTATACCGTGACCGCGAAGAGCACGGAACCGAATCCCTCCCGCAACCCCACCGCGGTGGACAGCGCCGCGACCCCGGCCGAGTGGGAGCTGGGCATGCCGCCGGTGGCGAACAGGCGGCGGAAGTCGAGCCGCCGCTTGGCGACGCTGCTGGCCACGAACTTGAACACCTGCACCAGCACTCCGATGGAGACCGCCACCCACAGCGGGCTCAGGGCCTCCTCGTTCAGCGAGTGCGGCAGGGCCATGCGCTCAGCACCTCCGGGACTCCACGAACTCCACCACGCCGGCCCAGGTCTCCCGGCACCGCGGCAGGGCCCGCGCCAGCGCGCGGGCGCGCCGGCACAGGCGGAGCAGCTCCGCGCGGGCCGGCTCCAGGCCCACCGCGCGCGGCAGGCTGGCCTTGCGCCGGGCGGCGTCGCTGCCGGCGGCCTTGCCCAGCTGCTCGGCGCTGGCGGTGGCGTTCAGCAGGTCGTCGCCCGCCTGGAACGCCAGCCCCAGCACCTCCCCCAGCCGGCCCAGCTGGGCCTCCTGCGCCGGGCCGGCGCCGGCCCACACCGCCCCGATCCGGGTGGCCGCCGCCATCAGCGCGGCGGTCTTGAGGCGGTGGATGCGGCGCACCGAGGCCCGGCTGGCCGGGCCGCCCTCGCCCAGCATGTCCCACACCTGGCCCCCGACCATGCCGCGCGAGCCCAGCGCCTCGGCCAGCAGCCTGAGGCTCCGCTCGCGCCGCCCGCACTCGCGGGCGGAGCCGGCCCCGGCGAGGGCCTGGAAACTGAGGGCCAGCAGCGCGTCCCCGGCCAGCAGCGCCACCGGCTCGCCGAACCGCCGGTGCACCGTGGGCCGCCCGCGCCGCAGGTCGTCGTCGTCCATGCACGGCAGGTCGTCGTGCACCAGCGAGAACGCGTGCGCCAGCTCCAGCGCCGCGGCCGCCGGCCACAGCCCGGCGGAGTGCCCGCCCAGGGTGTCGTAGGCCAGGCGCGCCAGCGCCGGCCGCACCCGCTTGCCCGGGCCCAGCGCCGCGTAGCGCATGGCCTGGTGGAGCGAGCTGGGCGGCACGGACCCCTCCGGGAGGAGGGCCCGCAGCTCCCGCTCCACTCGCCGGGCGGCCGCCCGGCGGTAGGGCTCAAAGGCCAAGCTCGGCGTCGTCGTCGGCAAGCGGCTCAAGGTACGGGGCGCCGGATTCCTGCTCCAGCAGCAGCTGCACGCGCTTCTCGGCCTGCTCGAGCCGGCGGCCGCACAGGCGGGCCAGCTGCATGCCCTCCTCGAACGCGGCCAGGCTCGGTTCCAGCGGCAGGTCGCCCTGCTCCAGCTGGGCCACCAGGGCCTCCAGCCGCTCCAGGGCGGTCTCGAAAGGTACTTCGGGGACGCCGGGCTCCCCCCCGGGCGGGGCTCCGGCCGGCTTCCGGGGCGGCCGGGGGCGGCCCCGGTCGGACGTGCTGGGCATGCTCGATTCCCTCCGGCCGGGCCTCAGCGGGCCCTCGGGCCCGTGGGCTCCACCGTCTCGACGCGCGCACCGGCGCGCCCGTCGCGCAGCACCAGGAACACCGCCTGGCCCACCGCCAGGCCGGACACCGAGGTGACCGGGCGGCCGTCGCGCGCCCCTTCAAGGTAGCAGAAACCGCGGCCCATGACCTGGGCCGGCGAGAGCGCCAGCAGGTGGGTCCGCGCCCGCTCCAGGCGCTCCGCCTGGCGCGCGCGCCCCTGGGCCGCCGCGCGCACCAGGCGGCGCTCCAGCTCGTCCAGGCCCTGCATCCGTTGCGCCAGCAGGTCCCGGGGCCGGCCCAGCGCGTAGCTGCCGCGCAGCGCCCGCAGGTGCAGCGCGCGCCGCTCCAGCGCCGCGCGCATCGCCAGCTCCAGCCGCTCCCGGCGCCGGGCCAGGGCCGCGGCCTGCTCGGTCCGCTCGGGCACCGCCCGCTCGGCGGCGGCCGAGGGGGTCGGGGCGCGCAAGTCGGCGGCGAAGTCGCACAGGGTGAAGTCGGTCTCGTGGCCCACCGCCGAGATCACCGGGATGGCCGAGCCGGCCACCGCGCGCACCACGGCCTCCTCGTTGAAGGCCCACAGGTCCTCCATGGGGCCCCCGCCGCGGGCCACGATGAGCACCTCCGCGGAGCCCTCGCGGTTCACCCGCGCGATGCCCCGGGCCACGTCCTCGGCCGCGCCCGCGCCCTGAACTTGGACGGGACACAGCAGGATGCGGATGCCCGGCCAGCGCCGCCGGGCCACTTGGATGATGTCGTGGATCACCGCTCCGCCGGCCGAGGTCACCACCGCCAGGGTGCGCGGGAAGGCGGGCAGCGGCCGCTTGCGGGCCTCGTCGAACAGCCCCTCGGCCTGCAGCCGCGCGCGCAGCTCCTCGAAGCGCCGCTGCAGCTCGCCCAGCCCGGCCTCCTCCAGCCGCTCCACCACCAGCTGGTAGGAGCCGCGCGCCTCGTAGATGGTCAGCCGGCCGGCGGCCTCCACCTGCAGGCCGTTGGCCGGCTGGAAGCGCATCTCCCGCTGGCTGGCGCGGAACAGCGCGCAGCGCAGGACGCAGCGGCCGTCCTTGAGGTCGAAGTACATGTGGCCGGAGGGCTGCTGGTGGTGAAAGCCGCTGATCTCCCCGGCCACCCGCACCGAGGGGAAGCTCTCCTGCAGCAGGCGCTGCGCCAGCAGGTTGATCTCGGTGACGGTGTAGACGCGCCGCGAATCGGGGGCCGGGCTCACGCCGGGCCCCGCTCGGCGGCCGGGACGGAGCCCAGGGTCCGCTCGCACGCGGTGACCGCGTTGCGCATCAGCATCACCACGGTCATCGGGCCCACCCCGCCGGGCACCGGCGAGAGCCACGCGGCCTTGGGGGCCACGCTGGCCTCGTCCACGTCGCCGATGAGGCGGGTCTTGCCGGGGTGGTCGGGGTCGGGCACCCGGTGCACGCCCACGTCCACCACCACCGCGCCCTCGCGGATCATGTCCCCGGTCAGCGCCCCGGGCTGGCCGGCGGCCATCACCACCACGTCCGCGTCGCGGGTGTAGCGGGCCAGGTCGCCGGAGCGGCTGTGGCACAGGGTGACGGTGGCGTCCACCCCCTTCTGGCTCAGGATGGTGGCCAGCGGCCGGCCCACCAGCCGGCTCCGCCCCACCACCACCGCGTGGGCCCCGGCCAGCGGGATGTGGTAGTGGCGCAGCAGCTCGAAGATGCCCAGCGGAGTGCACGGCCAGTAGGCGTTGGGGTCGCCCAGGGTGGCCCGGCCCACGTTGGTGGGGTGGCAGCCGTCGAGGTCCTTTTCGGGGTTCACCGAGCGCAGCGCGTAGGCCTCGTCCCAGCCGTCGGGCAGGGGCAGCTGCACCAGGAAGCCGTGGATGCGCGCGTCGGAGTTGAGGCTCCCGATGCGGGTGAGCAGCGTGGGGTAGCCGTCGCTCTCCTGGATGCGCACCAGCTGGGCGAACAGCCCCAGCGCGTCGGCCGCCTCGATCTTGCGCCGGACGTAGATGTCCGAGGCCGGGAGGTTGCCCACCTGCACCACCGCCAGCCCGGCGGTGCGGTGCTGTCGGCGCAGCGCCTCCACCCGCGCCTTGACCTCCTCGCGCACCGCGGCGGCCGCGGCCTCCCCTTCCAGCCGGCGCGCCTGGGTCGTCATCGCACCGGCTCCCGCACCGGCTGGATGGTGAGCGCCCGGCCGCTGTCCTCGTCCACCTCGATCATCGCCCCGTTCAGCCACACGTCGCCGCGGGCGGGCTGGAAGCGCACCGGGAGCCCGGTGCGGAAGCGCTGCAGGGCCAGCTCCTTCTCCACCCCGATGATGGAATCGTGCGGGCCGGTCATGCCGGCGTCGGTGATGAAGGCGGTGCCCCCGGGGAGCACCCGCGCGTCGGCGGTCTGGACGTGGGTGTGGGTGCCGACCACCGCGCTCACCCGGCCGTCCAGGTGGTGCGCCACCGCCAGCTTCTCGGAGGTGGCCTCGGCGTGCACCTCGATCAGGCGCACCCGCACCTCGCGCCACTCCGGCCGCGACAGCTCCGCGTCCAGCGCGCGGAAAGGATCGTCCAGCGGCGCCATGAAGGTCCGCCCCAGCACGTAGGCCACTCCCATGAGCTCTCCCGTCTCGGTGCGCCAGATGGCGGAGCCGGCGCCTGGGGTGCCGGGCGGGAAGTTGAGGGCCCGCAGCAGCCGCGGGTGGCGCGGGATGAAGTCCGCGATCGCCCGCTGCGCCCACAGGTGGTTGCCGCCGGTGAGGACGTCGCAGCCCGACGCCCACAGCTCCTCGGCGTTCTCCGGGGTGAGGCCGTAGCCGCCGGCGGCGTTCTCCGCGTTGGCCACCGTCGCGTCCACCCCGCGCTCGGACTTGAGCCGCGGCAGCAGGCTGCGCACCGCGGCCCGCCCCGGGGAGCCGAACACGTCGGCGACGAACAGGATGCGCATCCCGGCGGCCTACTTGGCGTACTCCACGGCCCGGGTTTCCCGGATCACCACCACCTTGATCTGGCCGGGGTACTCCAGCTCGCGCTCCACCTTGCGCGCGATCTCGCCTGCCAGCAGCTGGGCGCGCGCGTCGTCCACGTGCCGGTGCTCCACCATGATGCGGATCTCCCGCCCCGCCTGGATGGCGTACGACTTCTCCACCCCGGCGAAGGAGTCCGCGATGAGCTCCAGCTTCTCCAGCCGCTTGACGTAGGTCTCCAGCGACTCGCGCCGCGCCCCCGGCCGCGCGCCGGAGATGGCGTCCGCCGCCTGCACCAGCGCGGCCATCAGGTACTGCGGGTTGAAGTCCTCGTGGTGGAACGCGATCGCCTCCACCACCGGCCCCGGCTCGCCGAACTTCTCGGCCAGCCCCCGTCCGATCACCGGGTGGGAGCCCTCCACCTCGTGGTCCACCGCCTTGCCGATGTCGTGGAACAGCCCGGCGCGCTTGGCCAGGCTGTTGTCGTAGCCCAGCTCGGAGGCCATGATCTCGCACAGGTAGGCCACTTCCTTGCTGTGCTCCAGGATGTTCTGGCCGTAGCTGGTGCGGAACCGCAGCCGGCCCAGCAGCCGGATCATCTCGGGGTGCACCCCGGCGATGCCCAGGTCGAGCACCGCGCGCTCCCCGGTCTCCACGATCTCCTCGTCCATCTGGCGGCGGGTCTTGTCCACCACCTCCTCGATCCGGCCGGGGTGGATGCGGCCGTCGGCGATGAGCTGCTCCAGGGAGCGCCGGGCCACCTCGCGGCGGATGGGATCGAAGCCCGAGATGACCACCGCCTCGGGGGTGTCGTCGATGATGACGTCGATGCCGGTGGCCCGCTCGAAGGCCCGGATGTTCCGCCCCTCGCGCCCGATGATCCGGCCCTTCATCTCGTCCCCCGGCAGGTTCACCACCGACACGGTGCTCTCGGTGGCGTGCTCGGCGGCCGAGCGCTGGATGGCCAGGGTGACGATCTTGCGGGCCTCCTTCTGGGCTTCGCGCTGGGCGCCCTCGCGGATCTCCACCACCCGGCGGGCGGCCTCGTGGCGCGCCTCGCTCTCCATGTTGGCGATGAGCTGCTGCTTGGCCTCCTCGGCGGTGAAGCTGGCGATGCGCTCCAGGCGCACGTTCTGCTCCTGCACCAGCCGGTCCAGCTCGCCCTGGCGGGTGGTCAGGGCCGACTCCCGGGTGCCCAGCTCCTTCTCGGTGGTGCGCAGGGTGCGCTCCTTCTTCTCCACCACGTCCAGGCGCCGCAGCAGGTTGTTCTCGCGTTCGTCGAGGCGCTTCTCGCGGGCGGTGATCTCCGCGTTCTGGCGCCCCATGTCGCGCTCGTGCTGCTGCTTGGCCTGGTAGGCCTGCTCCTTGGCCTCCAGCAGGACCTGCCGCTTGTGGGTTTCGGCGTCCCGCTGGGCCTCCTCCAAAAGCCGTTGAGAGGTGCGCTGCGCGCTGGCGAGGCTCTTCTCGCCCACGTTGCGGCTCACGAAGAAGCCCACCAAATAGAAAACCACGGCCCCCAGGCCCAGGCCCAGGGCCCCCATCAACAGAGCGGTCGGATCCATGGCGAAGACCCCTCCGGGTCTGTGGTTGCAAGTCCGGCCGGGGGGCAAAGAAAAACCCCGCCGGTGTGCCGTGAGTGAAGGTCCTGAGCCAGATACCCTAAACTCGGGGCATCCCCCCGCCTGGTTTGCGCCCCCGCCTTTCGACGGGTCCCACTCCGCAGGCGGAGCGTAGGACGATCCTCTTTCAGTGTTGGCTCAAAGACACTGTACCAGCACGGGCACGGCAGGGCTTTTCCGTTCGGGCGGTCCGGTTGGGGACCGATCACACCTCCTGGGGAATCGGGCGCCTAAGCCTGAGGCTCCCGGGCCGCCCGGGGTCCCCCCGACGGGGGTCCCTCGGGTGCGCCGGAAAGAGTGGCCACCAGCAGCCCCTCCAAGTGCTCCGCGCGGTCGCGGACCTCCTGGTTGGAGCGCTGGCGCTCGTCCCGCTCGCGGAACAGCTCGTCCGCGATGTTGAGCGAGGCGAGAATCGCCACCTGCGAGAGCGAGGGCAATGCCAGCCGCTCGTTGACCTCCCGCATCTTCTGGTCCACGTAGGCGGCCACACGTTTGATGTACTCCGGGTCCGCCTGGCCGCGGATGTTGTACTCGTTGCCGAAAACCTCGATGCGAACGGTTCTGACGTTTTCCGGCATCGTGGATCGTCGTCCTCAAGCGGCTCGCAGATTCCAGGGCGCTGCCGCACCGCACCGCGCCTGCGGGCGCGGGCTGTTGCATCTTCTGGGAACTGTATGAACAGGGAGGCCGGGCCGGCGCTAATGCGGCGCGCCCAGCTTCTCCTCCTCGACCGCCCGCAGCTTCTCGAGCATCTGCTCCACCCGGCGGGCCAGGGTCACACGTTCCTCGGCGAAGCGCGCGAGCCGCGCCTCGGCCTCCTGCTGCTGCTGGCGGAGTTCCTCCGCCCGGCTGGCGGCGGTCTCCGTCATCCGGAGCCGGGCCTCCAGCTCGTCCTTCAGGCGGCGCAGCTGGTCGCGTTCGCCGCGCAACTGCTGGATCAGCTCCGCCGCCTGCTGAATGCGCCCTTCCAGCCTGTCCAGATCCACAGCCGGCAGATTCGGTTCCATCAACTGAGCCCCCAGACATCCGTGCCCGGGCCGCCGGCCCTACCGCAGCCGCGCCCCGTGCTGCTCCTCCAGGCGCCGCACCACCCGGCCCACGGCCTGGTCCACCTCCGCGTCCGACAGGGTGCGCTCGGCGCTCTGGAACTCCAACGAAAACGCGAGGTTCTTGAGCCCGGTGGCGACCCTCTCCCCCGCGTACACGTCGAACAGGCGGACCGCCTTCAGCGAAGTCCCGCCGGCGTCCGTGATGTCCCGCTGCAGCGCCGCGGCCGGGGTCTCCACGGGCACCAGGAACGCCAGGTCCCGCTTCACGCTCGGGAAGCGAGACCACTCGCGGAACATTCCCGCGAGGCGCGCCGTCCGCTCCAGCGCAGCCACGTCGAGTTCCGCCAGGTAGGTGGGCCCGGGAATCTCGAGCCGCTCCAGCAGGGCCGGGGCGACCTCTCCGAAGTACCCCAGGCACACCCCGACGGCACGCAACTCAGCCGCGCAGCCGGGCTTGAAACCGTCGCCATCGTAGGCCAGGGACTCGGGGTTGTCAATGCGCAACGCCCCCAGCAGGGCCTCCAGCACGCCCTTGAGGTCGTACCAGTCCGCGAGATCGGGCCCCAGCCCGAAGCCGGACGCGTGCCGGGGCCCGAAGAGCGCCAGCCCCAGGGTCTCGGGCTCCTCGGGCAGCGGCCGCGGCGAGCGCAGGAACACGTGCCCCAGCTCGAACAGGCGCACCGCGCGCCGCCCGTGGCGGGCGTTGTGGCTCACCGCGCGCAGCAGCCCCGGCAGCAGCGAGGGGCGCAGCAGCGAGAACTCCCGGCTGAGTGGGTTCTCCAGCGCCAGCGGCGCGCGCCGCGCCTCGGGCGGCAGCACCGGGGCGCTGGCGACGTCCTCCGGGGCCACCAGCGACGGGCACTGCGCCTCGAAGAAGCCCAGCCCCATCAGGGTGCCGCGCAGGTGGTCGCGGAACAGCTCCGCGGGCCGGCGCGTCCCGAACCGCGGGGTCACCGAGCCCGGGTCCTCGGGGATCTCCAGGTAGCCCCGGTGCCGGGCGATCTCCTCCACCAGGTCCACCTCCTGCCCCACGTCCACCCGCCAGCTCGGCACGCGCGCCTCGATGGGAGCGTCCTCCCCCGCGCCGCCCGGCTCCAGCTCGAAGCCCAGGCGCCGCAGCGGGGCCTCCAGCTCCGCCCGCGGCAGCGGCAGCGCCAGCAGCATCCGCGCGCGCGCCGGGCGCAGCGCCACGCGGCGGCGCTCGGCGCGCCCGGGCCAGGCGTCCAGCCGCTGCGGGAGCACCCGGCCGCCGGCCACCTCGGCCAGCAGCGACGCCACCCGGTCCAGCGCCTCCAGCACCACCTCCGGGTCGGTGCCCCGCTCGAAGCGCCGCCCGGCCTCCGACGCCAGGCGCAGCTTCTGGGCCCCCTGGCGCACCCGCGCCGGGCCGAAGCAGGCGCTCTCCAGGAGCACCGCGCGGGTGTCCGGCCGGACCTCGCTGGCCTCGCCGCCCATGAGGCCCGCCAGCGCCAGCGGGCCCTCGGGATCCACGATCAGCAGCGTCTCGCCGGGCAGCTCGCGGTCCACCGCGTCCAGGGTGCGCAGGCGCTCCCCGGGGCGCGCCCGGCGCACCCCCAGCCGCCCGCCGCGCACCTTGGCCAGGTTGAAGGCGTGGATCGGCTGGCCCAGCTCCAGCATGGTGAAGTTGGTGGCGTCCACCACGTTGTTGATGGAGCGCATGCCCAGCGACTCCACCCGCAGGCGCAGCCACGGCGGCGAGGGCCCCACCTGCAGCTCCTGCACCACCCGGGCCGCGTAGCGCGGGCAGTCGGCGGGGTCCTCGATCTCGACGCCGGCGACCCCCGGCAGCGCGCCCGGCTCCACCGGCAGCGCGCGCAGCGGGGAGCGCAGCGGCTCGCCCAGCGCCGCGGCCACCTCGCGCGCCAGGCCTCGCACGCACAGCGCGTCGCCCCGGTTGTGGGGGATGTCCACCTCGAGGGCGGTGTCGTCGAGCCCGGCGGCGCGGGCGAAGTCGTCCCCCGGCGTCAGGGCCGGGTCCAGCTCCAGGATTCCCGCGTGCTCCTCGGACAGCTCCAGCTCCCGGCCCGAGCACATCATGCCGTTGGAGAGCACCCCGCGGATCTTGGACTTGCGCAGCACCCCGCCCGGCAGCTGCGCCCCGTCCAGGGCCACCGCCACGGTGATCCCGGCGCGGGCGTTGGGCGCCCCGCACACGATCTCCAGCACCTGGCCGCCCACGTCCACCTTGCACAGGGACAGCCGGTCGGCGTTCGGGTGGCGCGCCCGCTCCACCACCTTGCCCACCACCACGCCGGAGAAGCGCGCCCGCGGCTGCACCGAGTCCACCGGGAAGCCGCGCGCGGTCAGCAGCTCCGCCAGCGCGTCGGGCGGCGGGGCCGCGGGCACCCATTCCTTGAGCCATTGGTAGGAGAGCAGCATGGGCCTCCCGCTAGAACTGTTCCAGGAACCGCAGGTCGTTTTCCAGGAAGTAGCGGATGTCGCGGATGCCGTAGCGCAGCATCGCGATCCGGTCGTACCCCATCCCGAAGGCGAATCCGGTCCACTCCTCCGGGTCGATGCCCACGGCGCGGAACACGTTGGGGTGCACCATGCCGCAGCCCAGGATCTCCAGCCAGCCGGTGCCCTTGCAGGCGCCGCAGCGCGCGGGGGCCTCCGCCGTGCCCACCTGCCCCGTGCCCCGGCACACCACGCAGGTCGCGTCCATCTCGCCGCTGGGCTCGGTGAACGGGAAGTACGAGGGCCGGAAGCGGGTGCGGGTGTGGGCCCCCAGGAACGCCCGGGCGAAGGCCGTGAGGGTGCCCTTGAGGTGGGCCATGCTCACCCCGCGGTCCACGTACAGGCCCTCGATCTGGTGGAACTCGGCGGCGTGGGTGGGGTCCAGCTGCTCGGCGCGGTACACCCGGCCCGGGAACACCATCCGCAGCGGCGGTGGAACGTTCTCCATGGCCCGGATCTGCACCGGCGAGGTGTGGGTGCGCAGCAGCACGCCGCCCTCCACGAACAACGTGTCGTGGGCGTCGCGCGCCGGGTGGTGCGGGGCGAAGTTGAGCGCTCCGAAGTTGTGGTGGTCGTCCTCCACCTCGGGCCCCTCGTAGGTGGAGAAGCCCATGCCGTGGAAGATCTCGACCAGCTCGTCGCGCACCTGGCTCAGGATGTGCGGGCGCCCGGTGAACGGCCGGCGGCCGGGCAGGGTGAGGTCGAGCGCCGGCCCGCGGCGGGTGGCCACCGCCCCCAGCGCGGCGCGGCGCTCCTCGAGCGCCGCGCCCCAGGCGGCGCGGCAGCGGTGGGTGGCCGCGCCCAGGGGCTTGCGCCGCTCTGCGGGCAGCTGGCCGACGCTGCGCAGCAGGAGGTTCAGCACCCCCTTCTGCTTGAGCAGGCGCAGCTCGGTCGCGTCCAGCTCCTCGGGGGTCTGGGCCGTGGCGATCGCCGCCCGCCCGGCGGCCTCCAGCCCGCCGGCGGCGGCCTCCATCTCCGGCCACCCCTCGGCCGGGTCGCGGAGCAGCGCGTCCAGCGCGCTCCGCACCCGCTCCTCGGCGTGGTCCAGCGGGCCCGGGGGCATGGCGGCTACGCGGTCGCGGAGCGCGCCACTTCCACCAGCTGGGCGAAGCCGGCGGCGTCGCGCACCGCCAGCTCGGCCAGGATCTTCCGGTCGATGTCGATGTTGGCCTGGCGGAGGCCGTGGATGAGGGCGTTGTAGGTGATCCCGTTGAGGCGCGCGGCCGCGTTGATGCGCTGGATCCACAGGGCCCGGAACTCGCGCTTGCGGGTGCGGCGGTGCTCGTACGAGAACTGCAGCGCCCGGAACAGGGTCTCGCGGGCGGTCTGGAACAGGCGGCTGCGGCCGCCGAAGTTGCCCTTGGTGGCGGTGAGCACCTTGCGGCGCTTGGCGCGTCCCGGGACGACGGTCTTGGCTCTCGGCATGGTGCTCCCCCTATATCCCCAGCAGGCGCCGAGCGCGCTTGGCGTCGGCCGGCTTCAACACCACGCTGCTGCTGAGCTGGCGCTTGTTCTTGGGTGACTTCCCGGTCTTGAGGTGGCGCGTGCGGGCGTGGTTGCGCACGATCTTGCCGGTGCCGGTCACGCGGTAGCGCTTGGCCGCCGCGCGGTTGGACTTCATCTTGGGCATGTCGGTTAACCTTCCCTCGAGGGCGGGCCGGAGGCCGGCACGGCGCCCGCGGTTTCTCCTTCCTTGGGTGACTTGATCTTCAACCCCGGCTTGGCGATCATCACCATCACCAGGATGCGGCCCTCCATGCGGGCCGGCACCTCCACCTGCCCCACCTCCGCCAGATCGGTGATGACCCGCTGGAGCATCTTGTGGCCCAGGTCCTGGTGGGCCAGCTCCCGGCCGCGGAACGTGACCGAGACCTTCACCTTGTCGCGCGCCAGCAGGAACGCGCGCGCGTGCTGGACCTTGAACGTGTAGTCGTGCTCCTCGATCTTGGGCCGGAGCTTGACCTCCTTCATGCGGGTCACGTGCTGGTGCTTCTTCGCCTTGCGCTGCCGCTTGCTCTGTTCGTACTTGAACTTGCCGTAGTCCATGATGCGGCAGACCGGCGGCCGCGACGTGGGCGACACCTCGACCAGATCGAGCCCGGCGCTGCGGGCCATCTCCAGCGCCTCCTGGGTGGCCAGCAGGCCGACCTGCTGCCCGTCGGCGCCGACCACGCGCACCTGGGGGACGCGGATCCGGTCGTTGATGCGCACTTCAGCTTGTTTGGCGATGGGCTTTCCCTCCTGCTCGGGGTGGCTCCCGCGCCGGCCCCCGCCGGGCGGGACAACAAATCAGGGCGAGGGTGGTCCTCCCCCTCGCCCACGGGCGATGCAGTCCAAATTCATCGTGATCGATGAT
>Ga0335070_10005809_pt1 | contig 14552 bp, 16 predicted proteins | sample Lox_Sample_13_FD_206722 | JGI IMG/M metagenome (GOLD analysis project Ga0335070, IMG submission 206722) | Soil microbial communities from Loxahatchee National Wildlife Refuge, Florida, United States - Lox_Sample_1.3 | ecosystem: Environmental > Terrestrial > Soil > Wetlands | place: USA... | reverse complement strand
GCGGCGCGAACTTTTTCGGAGTGCCCTTTTGCGGAGTGCCCCTCGGTGGAGCGCCCTTTTGCGGAGTGCCCTTCGGCAGCGTGCCCTTCGGTAGAGCGCCGTTCGGCGGAGTGCCCATTCGTGGCGTGCCCTTCGGTGCAGCGCCGTTCGGCAAAACAACCGTCAGTGGCGCCTCCTCCGGCGCCATGCTCCGTGGCGGCGGCGTGGCTCGGCCGCGCCACCCGCGAGGGAAGCCGTCGTGCGCACAATGCTTCGATCACCCATCCCGCCAAACAAGACCTCCGGCCGTCCTGGAACTGGTCGCCGAGCCGCTCGCGCACAGGGCACGGAACGCGGCGTCGGGCACAAACGCGTTATTTCACCACATCAGCGGATTAAAACCCCAAGAGGAGGCACAAAGCGCTCCATAACGCGCACGACAGCGACGGCAAAAACTGGCACGACCGACGGCCAGACCATGAAGGACGCGAGGGGAGCGGCCCCTCGGTGCAGCGCCCGCGCCGATGTTCCGCGACGGTCGCTTGCGGTAAAATTGCCGCCGACAGACTTAGCGGCGCGGCGCAATCAGGCGCCCCGCCTTACCGGACGGACGTCAGCCATGTATCAGTCGGACATCACGCAGTTCCTGAACCAGCTCAAGCAGCAAAAGCCGCAGCTCGAAGAGCAGCAGCGCAAGGGCCGCGCGCTCCTGTGGGACAAGCAGCCGATCGATCTCGAAGAGCGCGAGCGCCAGCAGGCGTCGCGCGTGAAGCAAACGTCTTACGTCTACTACCAGAACTTCTGATGGCCGAGGCCGACGGCGCCGGCGTGCCGCCACCGGGCGCGCCGGGCGCAGCAGGCGAACACGCGGCGGCTCCCTCACCTGCCGCGGCACACGTCGCCGGGCAAGCGCCCGGCGAAGCGCTGACCACGCCCGCCACCGACTCGACGCCCAACACCATTGACGGCGTCGCGTTCGCACGCCTTTATGGCGAGCCGCTCTTCAAGCTCCCGCAGGACCTCTACATCCCGCCGGACGCGCTCGAAGTCTTCCTCGAGACCTTCGAAGGCCCGCTCGATCTGCTGCTCTACCTGATCCGCAAGCAGAATTTCAACGTGCTCGACATCCCGATGGCGGATGTCACCACGCAGTACCTCGGCTACGTCGAGCAACTGCGCAAGACCAACCTCGAACTCGCCGCCGAATATCTGCTGATGGCCGCCATGCTCATCGAGATCAAGTCGCGCATGCTGCTGCCGGTCAGGAAAGCCGACACCGGCGAGGAAGCCGAAGACCCGCGCGCCGAACTCGTGCGGCGCCTGCTCGAGTACGAGCAGATGAAGCTCGCCGCCCAGCGCCTCGACCAGCTGCCGCAGCTCGGCCGCGACTTCCTGCGCGCCGAGGTCTATATCGAGCAGAGCATCACGCCGCGCTTTCCCGACGTGGACAGCGTCGACCTGCGCGCCGCGTGGGCCGACGTCATCAAGCGCGCGAGGCTCGTCCAGCATCACAAGATCTCGCGCGAAGAGCTTTCGGTGCGCGAGCACATGAGCATCATCCTGCGCCGGCTCCAGGGCGAGCGCTTCATGGAGTTCTCCGAGCTTTTCGACACCACGCGCGGCGTGCCCGTCGTGGTCGTGAACTTCATCGCCATGCTGGAGCTTTCGCGCGAATCGCTCATCGAGATCACCCAGGCCGAGCCGTTCGCGCCGATCTACGTGCGGCTCGCGTATCTGCCGACGTAAGCCGCTCCCGGCCGCACCGCACGGCGTCGGCCATAAAAAGTGCCGCATCATTCGAAACTGCCGCCCGGCCCGCACAGCGGAACGCCAGGACAACCCCTCATCTGGAGCGGGTGCGCCGAGCTCACAAATCCACTACAATCGCCCGCGCCTGCCCGGTCTCGTCCCACATACGGGGCATACGAGAACTGACGCGCGAGCTTGCGCGCACCGGGCGCGCGACGTCCGCTCACCGCCCGTCGGCCGGGCCCTGCGGCCGTGCAACCCAAGTCTTGCTCCGCGCGAGGCGTACAGCATCCGATCATGAAAGTCATCAGCTCGATTCAGGAATTGCGCGACCAGCTGCGCGGACAAAACCGCACCGCGTTCGTGCCGACCATGGGCAACCTGCACGAAGGCCATCTCTCGCTGATGCGTCTGGCGCGCCAGCACGGCGACCCGGTCGTGGCGAGCATCTTCGTCAACCGCCTGCAGTTCGGTCCGAACGAGGACTTCGACAAGTATCCGCGCACGCTCCAGGACGACATCGAGAAGCTGCAGAAGGAAAACGTCTACGTGCTGTTCGCGCCGACCGAGCGGGACATGTATCCGCAGCCGCAGGAATACCGCGTGCGTCCGCCGCACGACCTGGGCGACATCCTGGAGGGGGAATTCCGCCCCGGCTTCTTCGAGGGCGTGTGCACCGTCGTCATGAAACTGATGTCGTGCGTGCAGCCGCGCGTGGCCGTGTTCGGCAAGAAGGACTACCAGCAGCTCATGATCGTGCGCGCGATGTGCCAGCAGTTCGCGCTGCCGACCGAGGTGATCGCCGCCGAAACCGTGCGCGACCCCGACGGCCTCGCGCTCAGCTCGCGCAACCGCTACCTCACGGAGGCCGAGCGCGCCGAGGCGCCGCAACTGGCGGGCGTGCTGCGCGCGATCCGCGAGTCGGTGCTCTCGGGCCGCCGCGACTTCCAGCAGCTCGAACTCGACGCCATGGCGACGCTCGCCGCACGCGGCTGGAAGCCCGACTACATCGCGATCCGCAAGCGTGCGAACCTGCTGCCGCCCGTCCCGGGTGAAGCAGACGCGCCGCTCGTCGTGCTCGCTGCCGCGAAGCTCGGCGCCACGCGCCTCATCGACAACCTCGAGATCTGACGCGCGGGACGGCCACGCCGTCCCGATTTCACCTATTTCGCCCTTTCACCCGATTCCCGCTTTTCGCGCCTGACCCGCCGCGGGCCACACGCCCGCGCGCCCGAGGAGACATACCATGCAACGCCATATGCTCAAGTCGAAGATCCACCGCGTCGCGGTCACTCACTGCGAGCTGCACTACGAAGGCTCGTGCGCCATCGACGAGAACCTGCTCGAAGCCGCAAACATCGTCGAGAACGAGCGCATCGACATCTGGAACATCAACAATGGCGAGCGCTTCACGACCTACGCGATCAAGGGCGAGCGCGGCAGCGGCATGATCTCGCTGAACGGCTCGGCCGCGCGGCGCGCGCAACTGGGCGACCTCGTGATCATCGCGGCCTTCGCGAACGTGGAAGAGGAAGAGCTCAAGGCCGGCTGGAAGCCGAACCTCGTGTTCGTCGACGAGAACAACCGCATCAAGGGCAGCCGCGACCACGTGCCCACGCAAAGCTGGAGCTGACGCGCGAGGCTGGTGCCGGGCCGCATTCGGGCCGGTATTGGCCTACTTGCCGCTCATTTGCCATTCACCCAGCCGAGAATCGACTGCCACTGATCGAGGTCCTTCTCGACGCGGCTCTTCGCCACATCCCAGAGCGTGAGGCCATGCGCGGCGAGCTGGACGTAGTTCTGCGTGTCGCGCAGATAGCCCAGCACCGGCAGCTCGAGCCCTTCGACGAAGCGCTGCAGCTGCTCGGCCGAGCGCGTGCGCGCGTCCACGCGCATGCCCACCACGCCCACCTGGATCGCACCCTTGCGCACGGCCTTCTCCTTCGCGAGGCGGTTCAGGAAGTCTTGAGTGGCGAGGATGTCGAACATCGAGGGCTGCAGCGGCACAATCACCTTGTCCGCGAGCTCGACGATCGCGCCGAGCCGGTTGCCGTGCAGGCCCGCGGGCGTGTCGATGACGGCGTGCTCGAGTCCCTTGGGCGGCTTCGCCGGATTCTCCAGATCGACCTGCCAGCTCTCGATGGCCGGCAGCGTCGCCGGCCGCAGATCGAGCCACGCGTGCGAGGACTGCTGCCGGTCGAGGTCCGCGAGCGCCACCCACTCGCCCTGCGCGGCGAAATAGCCGGCCAGATTGGTGGACAGCGTGCTCTTGCCCACGCCGCCCTTGGGATTCGCCACCACGATTACCGTCATGAATGCTCCCGTCAGGATGGCTGGCTCATGGCCAGCCGGTTTGCCGTGCTTCTTCGTCAATGCGCTGCCTGCTTCCCTGCGAGGCCGCCTGGCGGGGCGCCTGCTGGACGCGAGGCTGGCGCCCTGAAACATCCGTCCGATAATATCGGCAAATTGCGCGCCGCCGAAGTCCCCCGCGTGCGCCCACCCGCATTGTTCCCATCAAATAAGGAGACTGAACGACGATGAGCACGCTACGCCAGGACATCACAATCGAAACCCTGCTCGAGCGCCAGCGAGGCCGCCTGCCGGACTTGCTGGGCTTGCGCCCGGTTGACCTCGAACAAGGCCGGCTGCGGGCCGAACTCGACGTGCGCAGCAACCTGCTCGCCCCCAACGGTTTCCTGCACGCGGCCACGGTGATCGGTCTCGCCGACACCGCCTGCGGCTACGCCTGCCTCGCCCACCTGCCGCCCAACGCGAAAAACTTCACGACCATCGAGCTCAAGAGCAACTTCCTCGGCACCGCGCGCGAAGGCACGATCTCGGCGGTGGCGACGGGCGTGCACCTCGGGCGCAGCACGCAGGTTTGGGACGCCACGGTAAGCGGCCCGGACGGCAAGACCATCGCGCTCTTCCGCTGCACGCAGATGGTCCTGTACTGAGCCTGCCGCACAGCCCGGCATCGAGTGGCGCTTTCAGCCGATCGCGCCGAACACCTTCTCCAGATCGAGGCTCGCCGCGAGCGTATCCGCGAGCCGCTCCAGCGATGCCTCGCGCAGCGCCGGGTAGTCCACCATGCGCGCCGCCGCGAGCCCGGCCCAGCGCAGGAGCGCGGCGCACGCCTCGGGCGTGTCGAAGAGGCCGTGCACGTAGGTCGCGAGAATCTGGCCGTCGGCCGAGCATGCGCCGTCCGGGCCCGCCGCACGAGACGCTGCACCTTCGCCCGCCGCGAGCCGCAGCGCGGGCGTATCGAGCGCGCGCCCGCGCGTGACGCCCATGTGAATCTCGTAACCCGACACCCGCGCCGCAGCCGCGCCTTCCAGCGCGAGCGCGCCTGTCACGTTTTTCAGCGTTTTCTCGCGCGTGAGTTCGGTGTCGTAGTCGAGCCAGCCGAAGCCTTCGACGGCGCCGGGCTCCCCCTCCACGCCATGCGGATCGGCGATCGTGCGCCCGAGCATCTGCATGCCCCCGCAAATGCCGATCACGCGCCCGCGGTAGCGCAGATGCCGCGCGAGCGCCGTCTCCCAGCCCTGCGCGCGCAGCCAGGCAAGGTCGTCGCGCACGTTCTTCGAGCCCGGCAGGATCACGAGGTCGGCGGCGGGCGGCGCCTCGCCCGTGCGCACGTAGCGGAAATCGACCTGCGGATGGGCGCGCAGCGCGTCGAAGTCGGTGTGGTTGCTGATGTGCGGCAGCGCCGGCACGGCCACGCGCAGGATCTCGCCGCCAGCCTGCGCAGCGCTGTGTGCGGCGCCCGGCAGCATGTCCTCGGCGTCGAGCGTGAGGCCGTGCAGATACGGCACGACGCCCAGCACGGGCTTGCCCGTTTGCGCCTCCAGCCAGTCGAGGCCGGGCTCGAGCAGCGAAGGATCGCCGCGAAAGCGGTTGATGACGAAGCCCTTGATGCGCGCGCGCTCGCTCTGCGAAAGGCAGGCGAGCGTGCCGATCAGGTGCGCGAACACGCCGCCGCGGTCGATGTCGGCGACCAGCACCACGGGGCAGTCGACCGCCTCCGCGAAACCCATGTTGGCGATGTCGTTGGCGCGCAGGTTGACTTCGGCCGGGCTGCCCGCGCCTTCCACGAACAGTGTGTCGTAGCGCGCGCGCAGTCGCCCATACGACTCGAGCACGGCTTCGCGCGCAAGCGGCTTGTAGTCCTGGTACGCGCGCGCGTTGAGGTTCATGCGCGCCTTGCCGTGGATGATCACCTGCGAGCCGAGGTCGCTGTTGGGCTTGAGCAGCACCGGATTGAGGTCGGTGTGCGCTTCGATGCCGGCCGCGATCGCCTGCAGCGCCTGGGCGCGGCCGATCTCGCCGCCATCCACGGTCACGGCGCTGTTCAGCGCCATGTTCTGCGGCTTGAACGGCGCCACGCGCGCGCCCGCGCGACGCGCGAGACGGCACAGGCCGGCCACGAGCGTGCTCTTGCCGGCGTCGGAAGTCGTGCCCTGAATCATCAGCGTGCCTGATGGTACGGCGGGTAAGGTGGGCACGGTGGGTAGCGTTACGGTCATGAAGCGGTGGCGGGTGGCGCATGGGCGGCTAAGGCGAACGCGCATTATCCCATCGCGCGCCGTGGCGGCGCACGAGCCACCCGGAAGTATCGACCGAATAGGCACACAGGCGGGAAACAGCCGGGGAACAGGCGAGGAACAGCGAGGGACAGCCGTTACAATCACGCGATGCATTCGCGCGATCTCACCTTCATCGTCGGCGGCGCGCGCTCGGGCAAGAGCGCGCATGCCGAACGTCTCGCCGCCGAGAGCGGCCTGCCAGTCACCTATCTCGCCACCGCGCGCCTCACGGGCGACGCCGAATTCACCGATCGCATCGCGCACCATCGCGCGCGCCGGCCCGCGCATTGGGGTCTGGTCGAAGCGCCGCTGGACCTCGCGGGCGCCCTCGATGCGACCGCCGCGCCTGGCCGCTGCGTGCTGATCGACTGCCTCACGCTGTGGCTCGCGAACCTGCTGTGCCCGCCCGACGCCCACGACGCACCGCTGCCCGACTGGCGCGCGCGCCTCGACGCCTTCGCCGCCGCCTGCGAGCGCGCCCAAGGCACGGTGCTCGTGGTGAGCAACGAGATCGGCATGGGCGTCGTGCCGCTCGGCGCAGCCACGCGCCTTTACGTCGACGAACTCGGCCGCCTGAACCAGCGCATCGCGGCGCTCGCGGACCGCGCCACGCTCGTCGCCGCCGGACTGCCGCTGGTCCTCAAGGCGCCGCCGCAAACCTCATGATGCTCACGCTGCCCGTTACCGCCGCGCTCGCCGTGGCCGGCGTCGCCGTGGATCGCTGGCTCGGCGAGCCGCGCCGCGCGCACCCGCTCGTTGCCTTCGGCCGGCTCGCGAGCCTCATCGAGGCGCGTCTGAACACGGGCCGCCGCGGCCGCCCGCTCGGCCTCCTCGCGTGGCTCGCCGCCGTCGCGCCGCCCGTCGTCGTCGCCATGCTGCTGTGCGCGCTGCTGCCCTGGCCGCTAGCGTGGGCGCTGCACGTCGCGCTGTTGTGGTTCGCGCTCGGCGCCCGCAGCCTCGCCGAGCACATCGCGCCGATCGGCGCGGCGCTCGCGCAGCGCGACCTCGCGGCCGCGCGCGAGCTGACCGGCCGCATCGTCTCTCGCGACACGGCCCATGCCGACGCCACCGCGCTCTCGCGCGCGGCCGTCGAATCGGCGCTGGAGAACGGCAACGACGCGATCTTCGGCGCGCTGTTCTGGTTCGCGATCGCGGGCGGACCCGGCGCGCTCGCGTTCCGCCTTGCCAACACGCTCGACGCGATGTGGGGCTATCGCACGCCGCGCTTCCTGCGCTTTGGCTGGGCAGCCGCACGCATCGACGACGTGCTCAACTGGATTCCCGCGCGCCTCACGGCCGCGAGCTACGCGCTGCTCGGCGACACGCGCACGGCGCTGCGCTGCTGGCGCGAGCAGGCGCATCGCTGGGAAAGCCCGAACGCGGGCCCGGTGATGGCCGCAGGCGCCGGCAGCCTGAACGTGCTGCTGGGCGGCGCGGCCGTCTATCACGGCACGCTCGAAGAGCGCCCCGCGCTCGGCGCGGGCTCGCCGCCGCGCGCGCAGGACGTGCATGCCGCGCTGCGGCTCGTCGAGCGCACCACCATCCTGTGGCTCGCGGCGCTGCTCACGCTTGCCTTCTTTAGCGTGGCGACCCATGTCTGAAAAACCCACCGCCACCCCTGCCCTCGTCGCGCACGGCGGGAATCTGCACGAAGCTGCGCAGCGCTACGGCATGGCCTGGGAGACGTGGATCGACCTATCGACCGGCATCAATCCGCACGGCTATCCCGTGCCGCCGGTGCCGGCCACGGCATGGCGGCGCCTGCCCGACGACGGCGACGGCTTCGCCGCCTGCGCGGCACGCTACTACGGCGCACCCGACGCTCAGCACGTGCTGCCGGTAGCGGGCAGCCAGGCCGCGATCCGCGCACTGCCCGCGCTACTGCCGCGCACGCGCGTGGCCATCGCGCCGCTCACTTACGGCGAATACGCTCCGGCGTTCGCGCAGGCGGGCCACGAGATCGCGCCGCTCGACGTCACGCACGATGCGTTGCCGGACGCGATCGTGCACGCCGTCGTCGTGAATCCGAACAACCCGACGGCCACGCATCTCGATGCGACCCGCCTGCTGCGCTGGCACGCGCAGCTCGCAGCGCGCGGCGGCACGTTGATCGTCGACGAAGCCTTCGCCGATGCGTTCGATGCACCACAAGCCAATACGCTTGCGCGCGCAACCGATCGGCAGGGTCTCGTCGTGTTGCGCTCGCCGGGCAAGTTCTTCGGGCTCGCTGGCGCGCGCTGTGGTTTTGCGCTGGCTCAGCCCGCGCTGCTCGGCGCACTGCGCGCACGGCTCGGCGCATGGACCGTGAGCGGCCCCGCGCGCCACGCGGTCATCCACGCATTCGAAGACAGCGTGTGGCAACGCACGATGCGCGTGCGCCTCGCGGCCGAAAGCGCGCGCCTCGTCGCGCTGTTGCGCGCGCATGGCTTCGCGCCGCACGCCACGCCGCTCTTCGCCTGGGTCACGGATCCGCGCGCGCCGGCCTTGCAGGACGCGCTCGCGCGCCACGCCGTGTGGACGCGCCGCTTCGACGCGCCCGCCAGCCTGCGCTTCGGCCTGCCCGCCTCCGAAGACGAATGGCGGCGCTTCGAGCACGCGCTCGCGCAGGCCATGCGGGCGATCGGCTGATGCGCACCGGCGGCCTCGCACTCGCCATCGCGTTCGCCTTCACAAGCGGCCTTTGCGCGTTCGCACCGCGCGCCGCCGAAGCAGCCGTCACCGCAACCGACGACGCCGGCAACACGGTCACCCTCCCCGCAAGCGCACACCGCGTGATCAGCCTCGCGCCGCACGTGACCGAGCTGCTCTACGCAGCGGGCGGCGGCGCGAAGATCGTCGGCGCGGTGGCCTACAGCGACTACCCGCCACAGGCGCAGCAGGTGCCGCGCGTGGGCGACAATCGCGCGCTCGATCTCGAACGCATCGTCGCGCTCAAGCCCGACCTGATCGTGGTCTGGCGTCACGGCAATGCGCAGCAGCAACTCGACCGCCTGCGCGCGCTGCATATTCCACTCTTCTTCAGCGAACCGCACAAGCTCGACGATGTCGCGACCTCGCTCACGCGGCTCGGCGTGCTGCTCGGCACGCAGCCCGCGGCACAGGCCGCCGCCGGTGCCTACCGGCGCGACATCGCGCAACTGCGCGCGCGCTACGCCCAGCGCGCGCCCGTGAGCGTCTTCTACGAAGTCTGGGAGGCGCCGCTGATGACCATCAACGGCTCGCACATGATCAGCGACGTGATCGCGCTGTGCGGCGGCCGAAATGTGTTCGCGGCGCTCGAGCCGCTCGTGCCGACGGTTTCGACGGAAGCCGTGCTGGCCGCGAACCCCGAAGCGATCGTCACCGCCTCGCAAGGCGCGACATCTCCGGACCAGCCGCTGCCGAGCCTCACGCGCTGGCATTCGTGGCCCACGCTCACGGCGGTTGCGCGCGGCAATCTCTTCGCCATCGACGGCGATCTGCTCACGCGTCCCACGCCGCGCCTCGCGCAAGGCGCGGCGCAACTGTGCAAGGATCTCGATCTCGCCCGCTCGCGCGACACCGCCGCAAACGCGCACGCAAACGCCCACGCCACGCATTGATTCGGCATCCGAATCGATTGGTCAGGCGTTCCAGCGCGCGAGCAGCCATTGCTCGCTCGAAGCGTCGTAGCGCAGCCACACGATGGCGGCCATCTCCAGCGGCCAGCGCACGCAACGCGCAAGCGGCACGCCGAGCGCGCGCGCCGTGACGGCGCGGATGACGCCCGCATGCGTGACGGCCCAGACGGTCGCCTTCTCGAGCGCGTCGAGCGTTTCGAACCACGTGCTCACGCGCGCATCGAACTGCGCCACGCTCTCGCCGCCGTGCTCGCGCGCGTGCTCGAAATCGGCGGCCCACGCGTCGATCTGCGCGCGCTCGATCGCGTCCCAGCGCTGCCGCTCCCACGCGCCGAAATCCATTTCCGCGAGGCGTGCGTCCGCCGCCGGCGTCTTGCCGTGCGCAAGCGCGAGCGCCGCCGCGACGCTCGCGCAACGCGTGAGCGGGCTCGTCGCGATGCGATGCGGCGCGCGCACGCCGAGCGCCGCGAGCCGCGCCGCGAGCGACGCCGACTCCGGCGCGGGGTCGCCGGCGAGCGGCACGTCGCTCGCGCCATAGCAGACGCCCGCCTCCACGGCCACGGCGGGATGGCGGATCAGCACGAGATCCATGCGAGCCCCACGAGATAGATCGCGATCTCGAACACCTGCTGCGCGAAGCCGAGACAGTCGCCGGTATAACCGCCGATACGGCGCACGAAATAGCGCCCCAGCACGAAGCGCAGCACCGCGAGCACAGCGAGCGTCGCCACGCCCGCTCGCCAGTCGGGACCGGCGGACCATGTAGACCACGTGGACGACATCGGCCAGAAGAGCCAAGGGATGCCGAACACGCACGCGCAAAGCCAAGCGCGCACGCTCATGCGCTGCGCGACGGGCTTGGCCTTGCCCTCGGGCCGCACGTAATCGAGCGAGACGAGATAGCTGATCGCACATGCGCGGCTCGCGGCGTGGCCGGCGATCATCAGCATCGCGGCGCGCGCGGGGGGCAGCGCCGCGAGCGTCTGCCACTTGAGCGCGAGCGCCACCACGAGGCCGATCGCACCGAACGCGCCGATGCGCGAGTCGTGCATGATCCGCAGCACGTCATCGCGCGTGTACGCACCGCCGAATGCGTCGCAGCAGTCCGCGAGACCATCCTCGTGGAAAGCGCCGGTGGCGACGAGCGTGACGGCCATCGAAAGCAGCACCGCGACGCCGGCCGGAAACACGCGCAGCGCGGCGAGATAGACGAGCGCCGCGAGCGCGCCGATCAACACGCCGACGAGCGGAAAGTAGCGCGCCGCCGCGTTCAGCCACGCGGGCTCGAAACCGACCCAGCGCGGCACCGGCACGCGCGTGAAATAGCCGAGCGCCGTGAAGAAGTAACGCAGCTCCGCGAGCGGATTCACTTTGCTGCTCTCACGCGCCACGACCGTCGCGATCGCTGCGCTCATCCACGCCCGCCTGCTCGAAGCTCGCCATCTCGTTGAGGAACGCCACGGCCGCGCGCAGGAGCGGCACCGCGAGCGCCGCGCCCGTGCCCTCGCCGAGCCGCAGATCGAGCGCCAGCAGCTCGCGCGCGCCGAAGTGATCGAGCATGCGACGATGCCCCGCCTCATTCGATGCGTGTGCAAACACGCAGTAGTCGCGCACTTGCGGCGCGAGCGAATCGGCGACCAGCAGCGCAGCGGTCGCGATGAAGCCATCGACGAGGATCGCCATGCGCGAGCGCGCCGCTTCGAGGTACGCGCCCGCCATCATCGCGATCTCGAAGCCACCGAACGCGGCGAGCACGTCGAGCGGCTCGCGCGCGTCGGCGTGATGCGCGAGCGCGGCCGCGAGCACGTTGCGCTTCTTCGCAAGGCCCGCGTTGTCGAGGCCCGTGCCACGGCCAACACATTCGTCGATCGGCACGCCGCACAGCCGGCTCATCAGGCAAGCGGCCGCCGAGGTGTTCGCAATGCCCATTTCGCCGAAGCCGATCACGTTCGTGCCGAGCGCCGCGTGATGGCGCACGCGCGCCGCACCGGCCGCGAGTGCGGCTTGGGCCTCCTCGTGCGTCATGGCGCGCTCGCGCGCGAAGTTGCGCGTGCCGCGCGCAACCGGCACGTCGACGAGCGCGGATGATGGCGGCAGCGGCGTCGCCACGCCCGCATTGACGATCTCGAGCGTGAGCCCCGCCACGCCGCTGAATGCGTTGATGGCCGCGCCGCCCGCCAGGAAGTTCGCGACCATCTGTGCGGTCACGGCCTGCGGATAGGGACTCACGCCTTCGGCCGCGATGCCGTGATCGCCCGCGAAGACGATCATCACCGGGCGCTCGACGCTCGGACGCGTGGTGCGCTGGATCATGCCGAGTTGACGCGCAAGCGCCTCGAGGCGGCCAAGGCTGCCGGGCGGTTTGGTCTTCGTGTCGATGAGGCGCTGCAGTTCGTCGCGCAACGAGAGGTCGAGCGGTTCGATTGCGAGCAGTTCAGTAAGCGATGACGTCATGGTGTGTTCGTATCTTGGTGAAAAAGGCGAAAGCGGTGCGCTAGCGCGCGCCGTTCGATCCCGGCAAATGCGATGTCGACGCGCTCGATGCGAGCGCGGGCACGAGCGCCTCGTGCACGCCCTCGCGTATGAGCACGAGCGAATGGCCGAATGCGGCGCTCGCGCGCTCGGGGGTGAGCACTTCGCGCACGGGCCCCGCGTGAAAGCCGCCGTGGCCATCCAGCAGGAGCGCGTGCGTCGAGAAGCGCCGCGCGAGATTGAGATCGTGACAGGAAAACAGGATCGCTCGCGCTTCGCTGCGCACCCAGCGCGAGAGCGCTTCGAGGCAGGCAATCTGATGATGCAGATCCAGATGCGCGAGCGGCTCGTCGAGCAGCAGCAGCGGCGCGCCCTGGCACAGTGCGGCGGCGAGCGCGACGCGCTGGCGCTCGCCGCCCGAGAGCGAGAGCACGTCGCGTGCGGCGAGGGCTTCGAGACCGAGCGCGGCGAGCGCGGCGTGCGCGGCGGCGCGATCGGTGTCGCCTTCCCAGCCCCAACCGGAAAGATGCGGATAACGATTGAGCAGCACGGTGTCGAGCACGCTCGCGCTGAATGCGTCGCGCTGGTCCTGGGGCATCAGCGCGCGACGCTGCGCGAGGCGCACCGGCGGCCATTCGCCGAGCGCCACGCCCTCCACCTCCACGTGCCCCGCCGCGCTCTCGCGCAAGCCCGCAAGCGCGCCGATCAGCGTGGTCTTGCCCGCGCCATTCGCGCCCGCCACGCACCAGATCTCGCCGGCGGTGAACACCTGCGTGAGCGATTCGACGAGCGTGCGCGCGCCCGCGCGCAAGGTGAGCGCGCGGGCGGCGAGTAGCGGTGCGCTTGCGTCGCTCATCGCGTGCGCCTCGCTAGCAACATCCACAGGAACACAGGCACGCCCGCGAGCGCGGTCACGACACCCACGGGCAATTGCGCGGGCGCGGCAACGGTGCGCGCCACGAGGTCGGCGCCCATCACCGCCACGCCGCCCGCGAGCGCGGCGGCGGGCACGAGCATGCGCTGATCGTTGCCGAACGCGAGGCGCAGCATGTGGGGCACGACGAGCCCCACGAAGCCGATGGTGCCGCCCGTCGTCACCGCGGCCGCGGCAGCAATCGACGCGGCGAGATAGATACCCACGCGCAGGCGCAGCACCGGCACGCCGAGCGCCTGCGCGGCGGCGTCGCCGCGCAACAGCACGTTGAGCATCGGCGCGGCCGGCACGACGCCCGCCAGCACCACGGCGAGCGCCACCAGCGCGGGCCACGGCATGCCCGCGCCGTTCAGGTCGCCCGTGAGCCAGAACAGCATGCCGCGCAAGCGCGTATCGGGCGCGAGCGTGAGCAGCAGCGTGATCAATGCACCCCAGCCTGCCGCCGTCACCGCGCCGGTCAACAGAAGACGCGGCGAGCTGTCCTGCGGTTCACCGCGCCACAGTTCGCGGCGCGCGAGGCCAAGCACGAGCAGGATCGAAACGAACGCGCCCGCGCACGCACTGGCCTGCACGCCCCACCAGGCCACGCCCGCGATCATCGCGACGAGCGCGAAGGCAGCGGCGCCGCCCGAAACGCCAAGCACGTACGGCTCCGCGAGCGGATTGCGCAGCAACACCTGCAGCAGCGCCCCGCCAAGCGCGAGCAAGGCACCGCATGCGAAGCCGGCCAGCGCGCGCGGCAGGCGCAGCGTGCTCACGATTTCCGTCGCCATGTCGGGCGCGCCATGTGCGCCTTGCCAGGGCGAGAGCGCCGAGAGCACTTGCGCGAGTGTCACGCTCACGCTGCCGCTCGCGAGCGACGCCGCGAAAACCACGAGCGCCGCCAACGCGAGCGCGGCCCAGATCATCGAGGCGCGGCGCGCGCTCATCGAGCGGCGCGGCAGCGCGCGCAACGAGGGCGCAGCGTGGGGTTCATCGCGACTCACGGAACGCATCAAAGGACTCGGCGGCGGGTTTGAAAAGAAATCACGAGGAATAACCGGGGGATTCGCTGCGAACGGCAAAGCTCATGTTGCTGAAGACGAAAGGTTTCGCCGCGCGCGGGGCAAAAGCCCGGAATTCGTGATGTTATAACGCGCGGACCGTTTATCGAGACGACGTCCTGCGCGCGCAGCCCGGGCAATTTGCGTTCCTGCCTGACCGCGCTGTGCATGGTCGCGTGCGATTCGAACA
>Ga0335070_10005808_pt1 | contig 14554 bp, 13 predicted proteins | sample Lox_Sample_13_FD_206722 | JGI IMG/M metagenome (GOLD analysis project Ga0335070, IMG submission 206722) | Soil microbial communities from Loxahatchee National Wildlife Refuge, Florida, United States - Lox_Sample_1.3 | ecosystem: Environmental > Terrestrial > Soil > Wetlands | place: USA... | reverse complement strand
TCATTCAGTTTTCATTCAGTTTGGAGAGGCGGTCTGTGGAAATGTTGATTTTGTGGAGCTTAGGGTTGGTTGCGGGGGGTGGATTTGAACCACCGACCTTTGGGTTATGAGCCCAACGAGCTACCAGACTGCTCCACCCCGCGCAAGAATGATAACAACCGCACCCTTCACCGTCAAACACTTAGCGCTGGCGGGCAATGGCGGAATTTGAGATTCAGCCGGTGTCGCGCGAGCGAAAATGCCCATCGAGAATGAGATTCCGGTATTTCGTCACAGGCCCATGTGCGCTCCCAACGGGTTTGCTTTATACGTTCTTTATAGACTTTTTAGATGGGTTTTACAGCCAAGCCGATCAAATAGTGGTGGAAGGACGAGAGGTGCACATCGGCGCGGCGTCAAATTCGATCACAGAAGGATATGGACTCGCATTTCTGGTAGTGCTCATTGTGGCATCGGTATGCATGACGTGGTGCTTTCTTTCCTGGTATCGGGAGCAGAGAAGTCAGCATCCACAGTATCGACTGCGGTTGAGAGTCAAGTGCGCAGTGTTGCCTCAGGAAGAATCCCGGGTCGAGAGGCAAGAGGCTGCGAAAGACGAGTTTGAGAGCCAGCAGTTGCCGATTGAATCGTCTAGAGGAAAAAACCAGAAAAACAACCCTCCGTCGCACTTGGTTTATAAGAACAAAGCGAGCCAGCGGTCGTTGGGGTTGGAGCGTCGGACTGGCTCCGGCAACACTTAGTGATTTCATTTTTGGGGAATGCCTATGCAAGATCTGCTTTGGATAGCGGTCACGGTCGTGTTCTTCGTTCTATCGATTGCCTATGTGCGCTTTTGTGAGCGCGTGAAGTGAGGGGGACGGTATGAGTCTGGAATCGTTGATCATGCTCACGGTTAGCGTCCTAACCGGCGTGTACCTGTTGTACGCGCTGTTGCGTCCGGAGAAGTTCTGACTATGACTCTCAATGGATGGTTTCAGATACTGTTGTTTCTTGGGCTTGTGCTGCTAGTCACCAAGCCGATCGGGATCTACATGACGCGCGTGTTCAGCCGCGAAAAGACGTTCATGGATCCGCTGTTGCGGCCCATTGAGCGGCTGCTGTATCGGGTGACGGGCGTCGACGAAAACCACGAGATGCGCTGGACGGAGTATGCGGTATCCATGCTTCTGTTCAGTCTGGTCTCGATGGTCGTGTTGTACGCGATGCAACGCCTGCAAGCTTACCTGCCTCTGAATCCGCAGAAATTTGGCGCTGTCAATCCGGCAGCGCTGGCCTTCAATACCGCGGCTTCCTTCACCACCAACACCAACTGGCAGAACTATGGTGGCGAGAGCACAATGAGCTATTTCACGCAGATGGCTGGCCTCGCCTATCACAATTTCATGTCGGCAGCGGTGGGTATTACGCTGGCGATCGCCTTTATCCGCGGCATCGCCCGGCGCCAGATGAAAACCATCGGGAATTTTTGGGTCGATCTGGTTCGCTGCAACCTCTGGGTTCTCGTGCCGCTCTGTATTGCCGGGGCTCTTGTGCTGGTGTCGGAAGGCGTGGTGCAAAACTTGAAGCCCTATGACACCGTGAAGCTGGTTGAGCCGATGCAAGTGCAGACCACGGGCGCAGATGGAAAGACTGTAACCCAGACAGTGACAGAACAGACGATTGCGCAAGGTCCCGTGGCCTCCCAGGAAATCATCAAGGAACTGGGCACGAATGGAGGCGGCTTCTTCAACGCGAACAGCGCCCATCCGTTTGAGAACCCGACGCCACTCTCCAATCTCATCGAGCTGATCTCGATTTTTGCCATTGGCAGTGGACTCACCTATACGCTGGGACGGATGACAGGCTCACAGCGGCACGGCTGGGCGGTGTGGGCAGCCATGGCGATTCTATTTTTGGCCGGAGTAACGGTTGCCTATTGGGCGGAAGCCCGGGGGAACCCGCTGCTGGCCGGAACGGACCAGCGAGTAAGTGCCCTGCAGTCCGGCGGCAACATGGAAGGCAAAGAAACCCGCTTCGGGATCGCCAACTCGGCGCTCTGGGCCACGGTCACGACGGACGCCAGTTGCGGCGCCATCAACGGCTGGCATGATTCCTTCACTCCGCTGGGCGGCATGATCCCGCTGGCTAACATCATGCTGAGCGAAGTGGTCTTCGGGGGCGTGGGCGCGGGCATGTACGGGATTTTGATTTACATCGTGCTCTCGGTATTCATCGCCGGACTGATGGTGGGCCGCACTCCGGAATACCTCGGCAAGAAGATCGAGGCTTACGACGTGAAAATGGCCATGCTGGTCGTGCTCGTCTTTCCCCTTGTCATCCTTGGGTTTGCGGCCATCTCCGGAGTCGCGCAATACGGCACTTCAAGCATTCTGAATCCAGGACCGCACGGGTTGAGCGAAATCCTCTACGTGTTCACGTCGTCGGCTGGCAACAACGGTTCGGCCTTCGCCGGATTAGCCACTAACACGCTCTGGTACAACACCACTGGCGCCATCACGATGCTCGTCGGGCGGTTCTTCATGATCATTCCCATGCTGGCGATCGCCGGCAGTCTGGCCGAAAAGAAGTATGTTCCGCCTTCGCTGGGCACATTTCCCGTGACCACGCCTTTGTTCACTGCGCTTCTAATCGGCGTGATTCTGATCGTGGGCGCGCTGACTTTCTTTCCAGCATTAAGCCTCGGCCCAATTCTTGAACACCTGCTCATGGCTGCGGGGAAGACTTTCTAAAGGACTTGATATGACGACGACACTGCAAGCGAAACCGGTTCTGCAATCGAAAGTAGCTCCACTGGGACGTCCGGCAAAGGGCCCAAGGAAGAAGGCGGTTTGGGAGTGGAAGATTGTCCGCCGCGCGATTTGGGACGCCTTTCTGAAGCTGAACCCGCGGACCATGATGGCGAACCCGGTGATGTTTGTAGTGGAGATCGGTAGCGTGGTGACTACGATCCTGCTGTTCAAGAAAGGCGCTGCCTTCTGGTTCAACCTCCAGATTACGCTTTGGCTGTGGTTCACGGTGTTATTTGCGAACTTTGCTGAGGCCATGGCGGAAGGCCGCGGAAAAGCCCAGGCCGATACGCTCCGCAAAGCGCGTTCCGAGACCATGGCCAACCGGCTGATCGCCGACGGCCGCACGGAGCAGATCCCCAGCGGCAGATTGCGTGCGGGTGATCTGGTTCTGGTCTCGGCGGGAGAATTCATCCCGTCCGACGGAGAGATTCTGGAAGGCGTGGCTTCCGTGGATGAGTCGGCCATCACCGGCGAATCGGCGCCGGTGATCCGCGAAGCCGGAGGCGACCGTTCTGCCGTCACCGGCGGAACACGGGTTCTTTCCGATCAGATTAAGGTGAAGATCACATCCAATCCTGGGCAAACGTTCCTCGACCGCATGATCGCGCTGGTGGAAGGTGCCGAGCGGCAGAAGACGCCGAATGAGATTGCGCTGAACATTCTTTTGGCAGGACTGACCATTATCTTCTTGCTGGCCGTCGTAACCTTGCAGCCCTTTGCCATCTACTCAGGTTCGCCGCAAACGGTGTTTGTTCTTGTATCCCTGCTGGTTTGTCTCATCCCCACAACCATCGGAGGACTGCTCTCCGCCATCGGCATTGCGGGAATGGATCGCCTGGTTCAGCACAACGTTCTGGCCATGTCGGGCCGGGCGGTGGAAGCGGCGGGCGATGTGAATACTCTTCTATTGGACAAGACTGGAACCATCACCCTGGGCAACCGGCAAGCCGCGAGATTCATTCCGGCTCCCGGCGTGACCGAGCAAGAAATGGCGGACGCCGCCCAACTGTCGTCCTTGGCGGATGAGACTCCCGAAGGCCGGTCCATTGTCGTGCTGGCAAAAGAGAAATACGGATTGCGGGGACGCGAACTGGGTTCGCACGATGCGCACTTTGTGCCCTTCACTGCTCAAACCCGCATGTCCGGCGTGGACCTGAACGGGTTCGAGATTCGCAAGGGCGCAGCGGATGCGGTGGCAAATTACCTCTTCCAGCATGGGCGCCAGGTACCCGAGGAGGTGAAAGCCACTGTCGAACAAATCGCCCGCTCCGGGGGCACACCTTTGGTGGTGGCGGAGAAGGGAAGAGGAGCGCTGGGGGTAATCGAACTCAAGGACGTGGTGAAGGGAGGTATCCGGGACCGTTTCGATCACCTGCGCGCGATGGGCATCCGGACCGTGATGATCACGGGAGACAATCCGCTCACGGCAGCGGCCATTGCGCGCGAAGCCGGGGTTGACGATTTTCTGGCCCAGGCCACTCCTAAAGAAAAAATGGACTTGATCAAGCGCGAGCAGGCTGAGGGCAAACTGGTAGCCATGACCGGCGACGGCACCAATGATGCGCCGGCTTTGGCTCAGGCCGACGTCGGCGTCGCCATGAATACCGGCACGCAAGCCGCCAAGGAAGCCGGCAACATGGTGGACTTGGATTCGAATCCGACGAAGCTGATTGAGATCGTCGAAATCGGAAAGCAACTGCTGATGACGCGCGGGGCGTTGACCACATTTTCCATCGCTAACGATGTGGCCAAGTATTTCGCCATCATTCCGGCGATGTTCGCGGGGACTTTCCCGGTTCTGAATGCGCTCAACATCATGCGCCTGCAGACACCGGAATCGGCGATTCTGTCGGCGGTGATTTTCAACGCTGTGATCATCGTAGCCTTGATTCCCCTCGCTCTGCGTGGGGTCAAGTACCGGCCGATGGGCGCAGCAATCTTGTTGCGCAACAACCTCTGGATCTACGGAGTGGGCGGAGTGATTATCCCGTTCATCGGAATCAAGCTGATTGATATGGTTATCACCAAAGTGGGACTTGTGTAAGAGGAATCTGCCATGAAGAAGAACCTGATCATTTCGGTGTTGATGACAATCGTGACCACGATTCTGCTGGGGATCATCTATCCCTTGGTGGTCACGGGAATCGCGCAGGTCATATTTCCGCGCAAGGCCAACGGTCAGCTGATCGTGAAGAACGGAAAGGTGGTTGGCTCGCGGATCATCGGACAGGGATTCTCCGGGCCCGGCTATTTCCATTCGCGGCCGTCGGCCGCGGGAGCGGGCTACGACGCAGCCAACTCAGCAGGGTCGAATCTTGGCCCAACCAATCAAAAGTTGATTGACCGAGTGCATGGAGACGTCGCTCGCTTGCAGACCGAGAATCCGGGAAAACCTGTTCCTATCGACCTGGTGACAACGTCGGCTTCTGGGTTTGACCCCGAAATCACGCCAGCGGCAGCCGAATATCAAGTGCCGCGCGTAGCCAAGGAACGGGGCATCAATGAAGAAGAGGTACGACGCCTGATCGCGAAGCATACGCTCGGACGGCAATGGGGCTTTCTGGGTGAACCACGAGTCAACCTGCTCGAGCTCAATCTCGATCTCGACGACACCCACCCTATGAACAAAGTGGCGCTGAACAGCAGCAATTGAAATCCCAGTAGCGCCCACATTACGACAAGAGGCTCTATGTTGACGGAATTCCGCCCGAATTGGCGTACTGGTGCAGGAATTGCGCCAACTCGGAGCGGACCTCGCTACCACGCCCCACCAAGAGGTGTCCTCCCGTCGGATAACCAACAAAGCGCGCACCAGGTATGTGTTCCGCGGTGTAGCGGCTGCCCTTGTAGGTTCCAAACAAGTCATCCTCGGCACTGACTACCAGTGTCGGGGCGGCGATCCGCTCCACGTCATAGCGTGGGATTGCGATGGCGACCGCGGCATCGTTCTGCAATCCAATCCTCCGCTTGCTTATGGGCAACGTATTGCGCAGCAGCCGCAGAACGCGTTCTTGCTCCTCGGGAGAAGCAGCTTTGAAGTCACGGGGAGGCGTGGCAAGGATAGCCTTGATCATTGCGTCGCGGCCGACCTTCGAAGCTGCCCAGAAGACAAAGTCTGACCGCAAGGTCGTTTCCATCAGAAATTGAGCGAACGCCGAGGGTTTCAACGGCAACGCGCCAGAGGGTCGGGGGGCGTAGGCGATGGGGAAGAGAAGAATCAGGGCCGAACAACGATCAGGCTGCCTAAGGCAAAATTGCATGGCCGAAGGTGCTCCCATCGATCCGCCGACAACCACCACTTTCTGCACGTTCAATGCGTCGAGCAGGCAAGCATGAGCATCGCCTTGAGCCATAGGCGATGCATCGCTGGGCAGAGGAGTGCGCAAGTAGCCGAACCGTGAAGGGGCGATCACCCGGTAGCCAGGAACCAGGAAATCTCCAGCCAGCTCCAAGGTCTGGTCGAAGCCGCCGCCTGCACCATGGATTGCGAGGATGGCAGGACCCGTTCCCACGTCGGCATATTCGATCGTGCCGCACGGCGTGTTGATGACTTTGCTGCCGGACGAAACGCGAGCCTGAGCGGCATGCACATCACGGCGATAGCTCAGGCCTATCGGTATCGCCAGCGCTATCGCAAGAAGAGCGAGAAGCAGGAGTAGTTTTCGGATCATGGGGTATGCTTCCTAATGTCGCCGGAACGCTATCACGAAAATCAGGGCTGCGATGGAAAGTTGCCGTACAGATCCGTTGGCGATCCCGCAAAACCTTTATCCAGAACCCGGTCGACTGCATTCTGAAGCGCGCCAAAGGCAGGCGTGTTATCCAGCGGCCGAGAGTTGGTGACCAAAGCCCAGTCATACCCGTCGGGACGACGATTCAGCAGCGCCATGGTTCCCGGGCAACCACCGTCGTGGTTCCAATGCAATCCTCCCGCCTGCTGGTCCACTCCGATTCCCAGGCCATACCAACTCGTCCAATTCTCAGCGCCGGGAATGCTTGCTGTGTTCCGTCGACGTGGTTGATGAACCGCATTAGGTCGATCGGCGAGCCGATCCATCCGCCCATACCTTCCAGAGCTTCGATGTAGGCCCAGCCGTATGGTGCTGGCGTCAGGTCATGGGGGGGAAGCACAGAAGGTATCCGGCTTGCCCCGGGAAAGTCGTAATACTTCACTTCTCGCAGCAGGCGTTGAGACTCGAGAGTGTGGCCGATCTGCATGTCATGGATATCCATCTGGGGCAGCACGTCTTGCGCAAGGTAGTCGGCGTATTTCTTTCCCGACACTTTCTCCACTACACGACCCAGAATGCAGTAGCCGAAATTCGAGTACGAATACTTGGTTCCCGGGGCAAAATCGAGGGGCTTGCCCAGCATGTACTGAATCCAGTCGCCGCAGTTGGTGGGTTCGGGCACGCCCAGTGCCTTCGCAATCTGGGTGGACTCCATCTCAGGGTCGCCACCGATCGCGGTGTCCCATCCTCCGGCGTGCCACATGATCTGGCGCACGGTCACTGTACGTAAGCGAGGGTCGGCATTGGGGGGAAGACTGTATTGCGTCAGTATGTCGAGAAAGGGAGTATCAAGATTCAGCTTTCCCTGCTCAACCAGGTGCAGCGTGGCGACGGCAGTAATAGTCTTGCCGATGCTGCCAATCCTCCCCAGCGAATCGGGCTGCATTTGCTGACGTGCCTCTAGGTCGGCATAGCCGTAAGCACGAGCCAGGATCAAATGGCCGTCTTTTGTAATAGCCAGAGCCACCCCAGGCAGGTTGTAAGTTTTCATGAGGCCAGTGATGGCCTGGTCCAGATCAGCAGTGCCCTGAATGTTGGGTCCGGCGATCGGGATGGATGAATCGGGCTTCCAAACCGGATTAGCACCACCGCCACAACTAACTCCAAGCTCGAGGAAGACGGTCAACAGCAAGATAAGAAAAGTGCGTTTCATCAATATGACAGACTCCTGTTTTTCCATGCAGAGAGACATCTCGACTCCGGAGACGAGATTGCGATCCGAGGCGGTTGCCGTCCGCCGACCCACGATCGAGACGAAACGTGGAACAGCCAGCGAAGCGACTATTGAGCTTATTGGCTATGAAGGCGAACGCCAAGGATGACAATCACGGAATGAAGTGATAGACGAGCAGAGCAAGCAGAAGCCTCGTGCACGTACTCACTGGGCGAGCCGCTAGACCTCAAGGCGAGAACCTGCTCAAATTCTTAGCTTGCCCGGAGTATTTCCCGAGATGTTTTCTGCAACAGCGGCGTAGCGAGAAGCAACACGTTGCACTGATGACGGCAACCTCCTGGATGATCGAGGAAGGTTTTGCCCACCAATGTGGAATTCACGTCGACTTACTAGCCCGAAATTCACGGTCGCTTAATCTCCTATTCACAGGGCAGTGCTAGCTTCCAGAGTTCTTCTCTTGTTGTTCAGCGGTTTCCTTAACTACACATAGCGTTCATAACTCACAAATGCAAAACGGAGATACATATGAAGCATGCATTCCTCAAATCTGTGGTGCTGTTCGTAATACTGCTGTTACTCCTCGTGGCTGTAACACCGGCGCTAGCCGAGACTTGGCGGTTCGGCGTGATGTCAGATACGCAATGGACCGTTCCCGACGACGGCCGCAATCCCAATAGCGTCGCCGTGGACATCGCCAACCAGATCAACGCGCAGTTCATCAAGGCCCATGTCAAGTTCGTGATTCAGGTAGGCGACCTGACCGACAACGGGAGCAACATTGCGCTGGATACTCGCGCGCAGGCCGCCCAGGCCCTCTACAACGCCGGCATTGGTTTCTATCCTCTTCGCGGGAATCATGAGAGCTCGCAGGCGGGGGCACTCGAATTTCAGCTTGACTTTCCTCAGACGCAGGGCCAAGGCAAGAACGTCTTTGGCGCGCGCCGGTTCAGCAGTCCCAGCGCACCGTTGCAAGGCTTGAGCTATTCTTTTGTCTATCGCGGAGCAAAGTTTGTGCTGCTTGATCAGTTCACGCGGTTGGATGGTTCGGGCAGCGGATCAACCAACACCAACAACTTCAACATTGCCGATCAACTGAGCTGGATCAACAGCACCCTGGCCGACAGACTTCCCTTTACCCATGCTTTCGTTTTTGCGCACAAGAACTTGATCGGCCAGAACCATGTGGATTTCCTCTTGGGGTCCGATCCAAGTCAGAACCCGGACCTGCAGAACTCTTTCATTTCTGCTCTCCAGGCCAACGGCGTGCGCTACTACATCAGCGGGCACGACCATACCCATCACCGGTCGATCGTTACCAGCCCCGATGGCAAATCGCAGGTGCAGCAATTGATCGGTGCTTCCGACAGCTCGAAGTTCTACATTCCCGCCATTCCTTCCAATGACCAACAGTACGACAATCCGACCCGGGAAGTACCCATCGCTCAGCAGCTCAACCGTGTCGGCTACTACATTTTTACGGTGGATGGCCCGCAAGTGACTGTGGATTACTACTCGGCAGAAGTTAATCCCACGTTGATCGACGGGGAATACCTCATTGCCACCACGCCCACGCTTCAATTTGTGAAGCAGGAAACCTTTGGCTACAGCTTGAACGGGAAGGAATTTCTAGTTCCTGAGGGCGGATCTTACACATCGGTTCAGGACGGCTTTCTGGGGACGAGTGCCCGCATTCTGGCTGGCACCAACGAAAGCACGGCAACGGACGGTAGCGAGCGGCCACTGACCAAGACTGTTAACACCGGGTGGGCGCTCCCCGGCGGCTCATCCAGCAGTGTGCTCACGCTGGTGGGGCTGGGCGATCTCGGCTCCGCCCAAACGGACGTGTACACGCTTTCGCTGACGTATAACCCGTGGCTGGTGCGGCCTGACCAACTGCTCCGCGGGAAATTCGGGTTGGCGACCCGGGACGGGTATGGCACATGGGTCAACGCAGTGGACGCAAACTCCGGTGGCACCAAAGAATTCGTCCTAGGGCCCTGGAAATCGTCTTACGGCCTCGGCACGTATGGTGTAGACCCGCGAACCCACACAGCGTGGGCTGTGCTGAATTACAGCGCCGATTTTGCTGTAGCAGAATTCAGCCTGCATAAGTGCGGGGACAAGGATTAGGACTCTCGAATCGTTGCACCGTGCTCGACACTCGGGCCTGCATACGCGGGCCCGAGCGCTGTGTTCGTGCTCGCGTCCTTCTACGGCAGAAAGCGGATAACTTGGGGTTCGATCAGGGCAGTCGGTGAAGCGGGCGCCCTTCATCGGAGGATTGGTTGGCGCGGGTGCGAACCTTGCTGTTGCGGCTTCCCAGAATGACCAGGAGCACTCCGAAGATGAGCAATACGATCCCCCAAGCCAGGTTCACGTTGAAGCCCAGGGAGCGTTGATAGATTTCCTTGTTGCTGAGAGCGCCAAATCCTGCCAAAAGCAGTCCCAGCACACTGAAGAGCAAGCCGATTGGCAAACGGATGTCGAGTCCCATCGCGGTTCCTACCAAAAAATGATGTTCAGCACTAACGCCATCCCAAGTACGATAACTCCGAGCACCTCAGGTCGTTGGTACCAGCGCAAATGGCCATTAGTAGTTCGTTCCGTCAGAGAATAAACCAGGCCAACAAGTTCCTCTTGTTTGCGAGGACGAGTCATCAGACTTACCAGAATTGTGACGAGAAAGCAGACTGACCACGCCCAGATGGCAGTCCAGAAGTTCTGAGCCATTTCGCTCGGATACAGATGCACGGTTGTCAGCCAGCCGCCTTTAATGCCGGGAGCCGCCCCGACCGAGAGAGTCAGGCCGTGGTGCATGGCCGCCGCCGTCGTTCCCAATAGCAGACCAGAGAAGGCGCCATGTCCGGTGGTGCGCTTCCAGAACATGCCGAGCAGAAATGTTGCAAACAGTGGAGCATTGACGAAAGCAAAAACCAGTTGCAGAAAATCCATGATGTTGTTGAAGCGAGTTGCGGCATAAGCAGCGGCAACAGAGAGACCTATGCCGAATATCGTCGCCATTCGGCCCATCCATAGATAGTGCTGGTCGCTGGCATCTTTATGGAGGTAGGCCTGGTAGATGTCATACGTCCAAACCGTGTTGAACGCCGTCACGTTGCCCGCCATCCCGGACATGAAACTGGCCAACAGCGCAGTGAGGCCCAGGCCCAAAATTCCGGTGGGAAAGTAGTGCGTAAGCATGTTCGGCACTGCGAGGTCGTAGTCGAGAACCACCCGGCCATTGGCGTCCAGCACCGGCTGTCCGCTGCTTTCATTGATCTTGGGAGGAATCAGACCGCGACTGCCGGCGATAACCTCATTTTTCGCTGTGTCCCCGGAGAAGTTCACCGACAAAGAAGAAACCCGTTGCGCAGGCAGAGCCACAGCGATCAGGCCGGGAAGGATGACGAGAAAGGGGAAGACCATCTTGGGCACAGCAGCAATCAAGGGAGTGCGGCGGGCAGCCGTCATCGACTCGGCCGCCATGGCACGTTGCACCACGAGGAAATCCGTACACCAATATCCAAACGAAAGCACAAAGCCCAGCCCCATGACCAAGCCAAACCATTCCACGCCTAGCTGGTTGGTGTGCGCGCTACCCATGCCTTGCCAGGAATGGGTGTAGGCGGTGGGAAGTTGCGCCTTGATGCCATTCCATCCTCCAACGTCCTTCAAGCCGAGTAGAACCAGAGGCAAGAAGCCGGCCACGATCAGAAAAAACTGCAGCACTTCGTTGTAAATGGCGCTGATCAAACCTCCGAGAAAAACGTAAACCAGCACGACGATTGCTGAAATCGCAATGCTTAAGTGAAAACTTGCCGAGTAGGGCAATCCCAGTTCCTTGAGCGGCGCGTCCAGCACGTGCAGGGTCTGAATCAGCTTCGCCATGGCATACATGGAAATGCCGGAAGAAAAGATGGTCATGGTGGCGAAAGAGATCGCATTCAGGCCGCGCGTCTTCTCGTCGAAACGGAGCCGCAGGTACTCCGGCACCGAGCGCGCCCGCGAACCATAGTAGAAAGGCATCATGAAGATGCCGACAAACACCATGGCGGGGATGGCGCCGATCCAGTAGAAGTGGCTGGTGACGATGCCGTACTTGGCGCCGGAGGCGGCCATGCCGATGACTTCCTGCGCCCCCAGATTCGCCGAGATAAAGGCGAGACCACATACCCATGCCGGAATCGAGCGCCCGGCGAGGAAGAAATCGGTACTGGTCTTCATGTAGCGCTTCAGGGCCGCGCCAATGCCCAGAACAAAGACGGCGTAGACAGCCATGATGATCCAGTCAACGCTGGTTAAGCGCATTCGTGTCGTCTCCTACGCGATGTGGATTTTACGCTATGGGTGCAATGGACACACTCCCGGATTTCAGCAACAGGGATGTAAGCGGCGCTCGAATCAGATCTCGCTCGCTGTTATGCCCAGATGTAGGGATGAGTTGTGGGAACGTCCTCTTCAGCGCCTTTTGCTGGCACTGCGAGCTTCATTCTCTTTGATGCGTGCCTTAACCAACCTCTTCACCAGTACGGCGGGGAGTGGCGTGTCGGCAGGGAAGCGGATGGTTCCCTTGGAAATGCCGTAGGGTTTGAGTTCGTTCTCGTTGGCCTTCACCGCCGCAGCGCCAGGGAAGAAGCTGCAGTGGTTTTTGAACGCGGCGAAGGCGACGAGCATTCCGCGGTATTTGTAGGTTGGAATCCCGTAGCTGATAGTCTCGGTTGCCTTGGGCGCAGTGGCCCGGATGATTTTGCGCAGCCGTCCAAGAGCCGCACGTGCTTCTTTCGGGACCGATGCGAGGTAAGTATCGACATCTTTCGGGGGCCGGCTGCTGTGAAGGGACTTCACAATCGGAACCTCCTTCGCCTACCCCGACTAGACGCCGTTATCCTCAGCCAACGGAGTGGAACTCGTCCGAAGCGGCCTCTCAAGCCAACGAGCAGCTACAGCTCCGAAGACAAAACCGCCGACGTGCGCCAGGTAGGCCACACCACCGGTTTGCGTGTTCGCCACAACGCCTGCATGGATCAGTTGGCTGAGGAACCAGAAACCAATTAACAGTGAGGCTGGAATGAGTGTGATCCGGGCAAAAATGAAGACAAACAGAATTGTCTTAATCCGATCGCGAGGATAGGTGACGATGAAGGCGCCCATCACCGCGGCAATGGCCCCGCTTGCCCCCAGATTCGGAACCGTGGAATGGGGGCTCGCTGCAACCTGGGCTAGCGTGGCCACAAGCCCGCCAGCCAGGTAGAAGATAAGATACCGACTCCGACCCATCGCATCTTCGATCTCAGGAGCAAAGGCCCATAAGAAGATCATGTTACCGATGATGTGCGACCAACTGCCGTGCATGAACATCGCGGTCAGGATGGTGATCCAACGGTGGCCGGCGATGATCTGGGCTGGGATCACTGACCACTGGACGACGAATGCGTCCCCGCGGCTCAGTTCAAGCACAAAAACGATGGCATTCACCAGGATGATGCCGGCGGTGACGATGGGAACACGCGCGGGGCGTCGCGATGCGTCGCTTAAGGGAACCATGCCTCCCATGCCGCATTCCTCCCGCACCCCGCCAGGGCATAACTATCCCCGAGCGTAGAGCCTCTTGCTCATTGCGCCAGAGCTTCGTCGAACGCTAGGCGGCGAGCTTTGTCACCGCATCCGCGGTTTGACGGACTGCCAGCGATAGCATCACTCGCGTAACACCGCTGATGATCAAACTGACGCCGACCAAAGTGCCTATCGCCCACGCGGAACTCGATGGCCATTGCAGGTAGATCATCAACCCCAATAGCAGGGTGATGATTCCGTCGATCAGGATCCAGCCCGATCTTGGCATTGAGCGCACCTGGAAGAATAGGGCGATGCTCAAAATGCCCTCAATCAGAAAAAGCGACGCCAGCACAAGCGTGAGTGAAGCCACGCCCACCGCCGGACGGGCAATCAGGTAGATACCGAAGGCGACATAAGCGAGCCCGACCAGCAGTCGCCAAATCACGCTGCCGGCCCCATGAGCGCGAAAGGCAAACATCAGGTGGACTACGCCGGCCAAGACGATCAGCCACGAAATTAGCGCGTTGACCGCAACGGTTGCCAGCAACGGTGATCCCAGCGCCAGCATGCCCAAGATGATGAGCGAAACGCCACACACGATGGACCATGTCGTCGCCCGCTGGACGATGTCGGACGGAGATGATTGTGCCATAGAGACCTCCTCACCCGGACCGAGGGAGTGTACTCCAGGGGCAACTGGATTACTAGCCGATTAGAGAGGGTTCAGTCGGTCGAGTACCTGTTGGCGGCCCAGTCGTTTTCTGGCCGCGTGGGGACGGCCGCCCTCGGCCGTCCGGCCGAGCGAAGCTCGGCGATTCTCGGAAGGGTTCAAAGTTGGAGGGAGAGGATGACGCGGATCATGGATTGCGTCCACTTGATCTGCGGCCAGTTATTGGCACGACTGAAGTCGTGCCCTAAGACACATCTATCCACCCGCAATCGCGCCAATCACAATAAACGGTTCCTTCCCGGAAGAGACCGCATCGGGCAGAGGAGCGTCGGGCGGTTGGTGGGAGAGGTCCTCTTCGCAAGCGAAGAAGCGCAGGAACGGACGTCGCTGCAACGTGACGTGCTCACGGATCGTGCCGCGTAGCATAGGATAGCGGGCCTCAAGCGCGTCCAGCACGGAGCGCTGCGTGGCTGGGCCCTCGACTTCGAGAGTCACCTCGTTGCCGACGTGGGCCAGGGTGCGGAGATGGAAGGGAAGGATGACGCGGATCATAGTAGGACTCACGTAACTAACA
>Ga0335070_10005807_pt1 | contig 14554 bp, 15 predicted proteins | sample Lox_Sample_13_FD_206722 | JGI IMG/M metagenome (GOLD analysis project Ga0335070, IMG submission 206722) | Soil microbial communities from Loxahatchee National Wildlife Refuge, Florida, United States - Lox_Sample_1.3 | ecosystem: Environmental > Terrestrial > Soil > Wetlands | place: USA... | reverse complement strand
TCTTCAGGGTCGCGGTCGAGCTCGGGCAGCCCGAGCAGGAACCCTGCATGTGGAGATAGACCACGCCGTCCTCGAAGGAATGGAAGATGATGTCGCCGCCATCCTGGGCGACGGCGGGCCGCACCCGGGTCTCCAGCAGCTCCTTGATCTGGGCGACGACCTCGTCGTCCTCGTCATCGGTCGCGGCAGCGACGCCCGCACCATCGACGAGCAGAACCGGCTGGCCAGAGACGAAATGCTCCATGATGACGCCGAGCAGAGCCGGCTTCAGCACCGACCAGTCCTTGGCCGGGGCCTTGGTGATGGTGATGAAGTCCTGGCCGAGGAACACGCGCTCGATGCCATCGACCTTGAACAGGCGCTCGGCCAGCGGCGAGCGGCCGGCGCCCTCGGCGGAGGCGAAATCCACGCTGCCCGAGGTCACGACCTCGCGTCCCGGCAGGAATTTGAGAGTTGCCGGGTTCGGGGTTTCTTCCGTCTGGATGAACATGGAAGGCTCCACTAATCTCTATAAGACTGTATTGCCTCGAAGATGGGCGATGCCGAATAGCCCTTCAACCCCAATCTGTCTAAGGGTATGGGCTCCGTAAGGTACTGGCTGATCAGGATTATGGCCGCCTCCACCAACACCGAGACAGTATCGACCGACCTTACGCAACCGGTCGATTCCGACCCAAACCGCCGCACCGTCGTTGACTGGGTGCCGGCGCGGCAGCGCCGTGCCCAGGAGCAACGCGCGGGCCGGACGGAGCGCGCAGTGGCGCCGGCGGCGGTCGATCAGCTCCTGGCCGGCGATCCGGCGGGCAACCGGGCGTTCCGCTGGCTGCTGGAGGATGGCCGGCGCCTCTCCGACCTCGGCGATGTGGTGGCGGGGCTGGCGCGGGAGCTCGCGGCCGGCGGCCTGCCGCTGCAGCGGATCTATCTCGCACAACGCACCCTCCATCCGCAGATGGGCGCGCTCGGCTTCCTGTGGAACCGGGGCGACACCACCGCGCAGCTGATCGAGCGCGAGCATTCCGTCACCACCAGCGCCGCCTATCTCCTGAGCCCGATGCGGCGGATCTACGAGGAGGGCGAGAAGCTGATCCGGCGCCGCCTGGTCGGGCCGCAAGCCGAGCTCGACTTCCCGGTGCTGAAGGAGCTCAAGGAGGCCGGCGCCACCGACTATGCGATCTTCGGCCTCGATCTTGACGGCGAGGCGCGCGCCTCGATGTCGATCACCACCGATGCGCCGGAGGGATTCAGCGACGCGCAGATCGCCGGGGTCGGCGCGCTGATGCCGCTGATCGCCATGGTCGCCGAGGCGCATGAGTGGCATCGCCTGGCGAAATCGCTGCTGGAGATCTATCTCGGCGCGGATGCCGGGCGGCAGGTGCTGGGCGGCATCGTGCGCCGCGGCCAGGCGACCACCATCGCCGCCGCGATCTGGTTCTGCGACCTGCGCGACTTCACCGCGATGTCGAACCAGCTACCGCGCGACGAGGTGATGGCGGTCCTCAACGACTATTTCGACGCCATGGCGCAGCCGGTGCACGCCCATGGCGGCGAGATCCTGAAGTTCATCGGCGACGCCATGCTGGCGATCTTCCCGATGCAGGACGACCTCGACCGCGACAACCGCTGCCACGTGGCGCTGCAGGCGGCCTACGAGGCGTTCGAGAGCCTGGACGGATTGAACGAGATGCGCGCCAGCGCCGGCAAGCCGCCGATCCGCGCCGGCATCGGCCTCCATGCCGGCTCGGTCTCCTATGGCAATATCGGCGCCGCCATCGGCAACACGGCGCGGCTCGACTTCACGGCGATCGGGCCGGCGGTCAACCTCGCGTCCCGCATCCAGGGACTCTGCCGTGGCCTCAACCGCCAGCTGCTCGCCTCCAAGGCCTTCGCCTCGCCCTGCGGCTCGCTGCTGACGCCACTCGGCAAGTTCGACCTCGCCGGCTTTCCGGAGCCGCAGGAGATCTACGGCTTGCCGGAGTGAGGCGGGAGTTCGACATCCCGAGCCGTCGTGGCCGAACTTGGTTCGGCCATCCACGCCTTTTCTTCCCGACGTTCCAAAGGCGTGGATCCCCGCGCCAAGCGCGGGGATGACGACCGAGAAGACGGAGAGAGCCATGGCTGCTTACGTCATCGTCCAGGAGAACATGCACGGCGACCAGGCGCCGTTCGAGGAATACCGCAAGCACGTGATCTCGACCTTCGAGCCCTATGGGGGCAAGTTCCTGGCGCGGGGCGGTACGGTGACGGTGCTCGAGGGCGCATGGCCGTCGGAGCGCACCGTGATCCTGGAGTTCCCGTCGCGCAAAGCCGCCGAGGACTGGTACCACTCTCCGGCCTATCAGAAGATCCTGCCGCTGCGGCTGCAGTGCATGACCAGCAATTTCGTGATCATGGACGGGGTCTAGAGCGCCGGTTCTTCCAGCAGGCTCATTCAGGGAACATCGCGGCGGCGTCAACCCCCACCCTTACCCGCCCCCATCTTGGGGGCGGGAAGAAGGAGAGAACCTTCGCTCTTATCGTCCCGCCATCGCTCTCACGATATGCAGCGCTTCAAGAAAATCCCTCGCCCCCAAGATGGGGGCGAGCTGGAGTGGGGGTTGACGCCGCCGCAACGCTACAGACCGCGCACTCCCCTCACGCGATGTGATCGATGTCGTCGTGGCTGAGGTTGCCGGGGACGATGGTGACGGGGAGGCGGAGCTTGCCGACATACTTGCTGGTCAGGGCCTGGACCAGCGGGCCCGGCCCCTTCGGGCCGGTGGCGGCGCCGAGGACCAGGATCGAGATCGAGGGCTCCTCGTCGATCAGCTTCATCACCTCCTCGCGCCGGTCGCCCTCGCGGAAATAGAGCACCGGCATGGCGCCAGAGAGCTTCTGCACCTCGGCCGCCATCTTCTGCATCAGCGCTTCCGCCTGCTGGCGCGCCTCGTCGCGGATGAGGCGCGAGATGCCGATCCATTCCTGCATGTCCTCGGGCTGGGTCACATGCAGCATGGCGACCCGGCCACCGGTCTTCTTCGCCCTGAGACAGGCATAGCGGATCGCGAGCTTAAGCTCCGGCGTCTCGTCGACCACGACCAGGAAGACGCGGCTAGCGGCGGTAGCCGTTGTCGTTTCGTTGTCGTTCTCGGCCATGGCGCTATCTCCTGCGGAAGGCGAGATGGGCGAGCCAGCCGAACAGCAGCGCCGTGAGGACGGCGATCATGCCGTAGCCGGCGGAGTAGCGATGGGCGAAGTCGTAGACGTCGGCGCTGAATCCGGCGCGGTTCACCAGCAGCGGAAAGCTCTGCGCGTCCACGATCCTGCCCTCCCGCGCGAGATAGACCTCGACGGTATAGATACCGGGCGGCACGCTGGAGGGAAAGGCGAAGCTGGTGCGGAAGAGACGCTCGCCGACGAAGCTCACATGCCCGATCCGGTCGCTGTAGAGGCCGCGCGCCTCCCTGATCCTCAAGAGCGCCGCGGCGTAGTCGGCGATGTCCGGCGCGGTCGCCTCGATCGCCTGCGGATTCATCGCCTCGACGCCGAGCTGGTAGCGGGCGCGCATCTCCGGCGTCACCACTTCCTCCAGCGGCTTCGAGGCGGCGATCGCGTAGAAGCCCGGCACGCCGTCGAACCGCACGTAGGGGCCGTTGGTCCAGATGCCGAGGTTGCGGGTCTTCTTGACGACGTCGATCCGCCCGCCGATCAGGTCGCCGCCGCGGGCATAGGGCCCGTGCACCACGGCGATCACCTCGCCCTTGCCCTCGATCGCGCCGAACAGCGTCAGCTCCGCGCCGGCAAAGCCCGAGGTGATCTGGATCCGATGCACGACCAGGTCGGCGACGATGTCCTTGGCGGCGGCGGGCGCCGCCGCCAGCAGCAGGATCAGCAGTGCGGCGAAGCGGCCCCTCACGATGCGGCGCCGCGAACGATTATGGCATAGAGCTCGCGCGGCGTCGCGACCAGTTGATAGAGCAGACCGCCGGCGACGGTGAGCACAACCAGCGCCATCAGCAGCCGGAGCTGTTCCGCCGGGAGCCTGGCGCCCCAGCGGCCGCCGTACTGGGCGCCCACCACGCCACCCAGGGTCAGGATGAGCGCCAGCAGCAGATCGACGGTGTGGTTCTGAATCGCCTGCAGGTAGGTGACGTAGGCTTGGACGAAGATAACCTGGAACAGCGAAGTGCCGATCACGACGCCGGTCGGCATGCCGAGCAGATAGATCATGGCCGGCACCAGCATGAACCCGCCGCCAACGCCCATCAGCGAGGAGATCAGGCCGACGCAGAAGCCGATGCCGATCGGCAGCAGGGCACTGATGTACAGCCGCGACTTCCGGAAACGCATCTTGAAGGGCAGGCCCTGCGCCCAGTTGTGCTGATGCAGCTTGGTCACTTGGCCTTCCCGCCGGCGCGCGCGCCGCAACGTGTTGACGGACTCGATCGCCATCACGATGCCGATCGAGCCCAGAACGACGACATAGATGATGGCAATGAAGAGATCGATCTGCCCGAAGCGTTTCAGCAGCGTGAAGACCGCGACGCCCAGGCTCGAGCCGGCCATGCCGCCTGCGAGCATGACGCCGCCCATCTTGAAGTCCACCGCGTCGCGCGCCCAATGTGCGAGCACACCCGAAACCGACGAGGCGACGACCTGGTTCGACTGGCTGCCGACCGCAATCGCCGGCGGTACGCCGATGAAGATCAGCAGCGGGGTCATGAGAAAGCCGCCGCCGACCCCGAACATCCCCGAGACCAAGCCGGCCAGGATCCCGATGCCGAGCATCAGGACGACATTCATCGAGACCTCGGCGATGGGCAGATAGATCTGCAGGCTGAAGAACCAGTCGGAAATCGCCTGCAATGCGGTCAAGACGCCGGTCCCCCGAAAGTCAGCAAGCCAGTCGCACGACTGGGTTCGGAACCGGAAACCGGAATCGGGACGGCCGCGGATGCCTTTCCGGGGCTCCGACTCGGGACCGATGGCCAATCGTGTCCCAATCTACGCCCGCGATTCGGCGGAAGGAAGCGAGAGCCCGGATTGGCCTAGGGTTTTTGGGTCGCGGGGGGCCAGGATCACACGCCCGTCGTGTTGGAGGAGGCATCCTTTCAGACACTGACGATCCGCAGTCGGCGGATCGCTATTTGATGAGAACGTCGTTCAGCTCTTCGAGCTGGGCGCGGGCGCGGATCAGGTAGAAGCCCTGGGACGCCAGGTGATTGGGCTGCATCAGCGCATCGGGGCGGCCGTTGATGATGATCCAGGGCCGGAGCTGGGCGCCTTCCATCAGGCTCGCCACCATGCGGTCCCAGATCGGCTGGGCGCCTTTCTCCTTCAGGATGTCGGCGAAGTCCTTGCCGAGGTCGCGCAGGATCAGGGCATCGGCATAGAGCCGGCCCTTGTTCTGGTAGAAGACGTCGTCGGCATGGAGGTCGATCCAGGAACCGGAGAAGTTGTCGATCTGCTGGTTGGTCTTCTCCGACCGGTCGCCGAGATCCTTGCCCATCTTGTCGAGGGCGCTGATCAGGTTGTCGGCGCGCTTCTCGAACGCCGCCTGGCCGCCGGCGAGACGCGTGTTGTAGGAGAGCATCGCCTTGATGCCGCGTCGATACTGCTCCTCGCTGCTCGAGGTCGGCATCAGCGAGCCGGTGTTCCAGACCCAGACGTCGGGCGGATAGTTGAATGCGCCGGCCGCGATCTGGAGATCGGGGTCGGCGCTGCTGGTGCCGCGGTTGCGGCCGATCTCATCCTGGAGCTCGAGGGCGAAGCGCTTCACCGCGTCGCGGATGCCGATCTGGTAGTTGGGCATGTTGTCCAAGGCCCAGCCCGGCATGAAGAAGGGATCGTTGGCCGGCCAGTCGGTCTGGTTCACCTCGCGGTCCATCAGGGCCGCCGCCATCGCCACCGCCTGGCTGGCGCCGGGCGGCACCTGGGGCGCCGCGAAATCCGGATCGTCGTTGATCTTGTGGGTGAGCAGCATGCCGATCGGGTAGTAGAGCACCACGATCAGGACGAATACGATCGCGGCCCACTTGATCGCCCGCCAGGACCAGTGGGGCGTGCCGCCGGTCCCCGGGGCGCGGCCCGGCCGCTTCCCCAACCAGCGCGAATACCAGCGACGGCGCCCGGTTGCGGGTTCGTCGATCAGCAGGTCGTCGGACATCAAGAGGCTTTCCGGGCAGGGCGGGGCGAATACCCCTTCTACATGGCGTGTCTTCCTTGCGGCTGCAAGCGCCCGATTGCCGCCCCTTCAAACTGCGAGTCCGGTCGGGTAGAGATCATCTCGGACGTCAATCGGGGGAAGGTGGATGGCTTCGACAATCAAGTCTCTGTTCGGCCTCAACGACCGCGTCGCCGTCGTGACCGGCGGCGCCAGCGGCATCGGCCTCGCCAGCGCGGCGCTTCTCGCCGAGGCCGGGGCCAGGGTCGCAGTGGTCGATCGTGACCGGGCCGAGGCCGAGAAGGCTTACGCCGGGCTTTCCGGTGCCGGCCACCTGGCGCTCGGCGCCGACGTCGCCCAGGAGGCCGAGGTCGATGCCGCCTGCGCCGAGATCGCAAAGCGCCTCGGACGGATCGACGTGCTGGTCAACTGCGCCGGCATCGCGATCCGCCGGCCGGCGACCGAAGTCTCGCTGGCGGACTGGGACAAGGTGATCGCGGTCAACATGACCGGCACCTTCCTGTTCTCGCGCGCCGCGGCACGGCACATGATCGCCGCGGGCCGGGGCGGATCGATCGTGCAGATCGCCTCGATCATGGGTCTCTCGGGCGGCGGCCTCTATCCCAACATCTCCTACCAGACCAGCAAGGGCGCCGTCGTCAACATGACCCGCGCCCTCGCCGTCGAATGGGCGCCGCATCAGATTCGCGTCAACGCCGTGGCGCCGACCTGGGTGAAGACGCCGTTCATCGCCGGGCTGATGCAGCAGCCGGAGCTGATCAAGCGCATCGAGAGCGTCACACCCTTGGCGCGGCTTGCGGAGCCGGAGGACGTGGCCTCGGCCGTGCTTTATCTCGCCAGCCCCGCCGCGGGCATGGTGACCGGCCACACCTTGTTCGTGGATGGCGGCTTCCTGGCACAATGACGCCACAATCCGCCCCGGAACCCGGGTCCGGAGCCCGGGTTCTTCCCTCGATCGAGGCAGGTTTTCGAGGGAGCGTCGCCATGAAGATCGACCGGAAGACCAGATTCTCCCAGGCGCTGGTCGGCACCGCCGCGGGCTTCGCGCTCTTTGCCGGCTTCACCGGCAGCGCCCATGCGCAGGCCAAGTTCTATCCGGACGGCACCAACTGCTCGATGCTGCCCGACAACGAGCTGGTCGCCTGCCAGAACCAGATCTATGCGCGCCAGCTGCGCTCCGGGGAGAGTGCTTCGGTGACGACGCCATCGGACCAGACCGAGATCCCCGGCAGCAACATCGCGCGCGGCACGGATAATGATCTCGGCGGCATCGTGCCCGGCGCCGAGACCGATACGCCGACCGCGCTCGTGCCGCAGTCCATGCCCAGCGCGGCGCCGAGCGGCCCGATGCAGCTCCCGGGGCCGGAAGGCACCACGCAGTGAGGGCGTGACGCGCGGTCAGTTGCCGCGCGCGGCGCGGAGGAAGCCGACCGTATCCTCGACCTCGCGCAGGATCGGCTCGGCGATCGCATGGGCGCGGTGCGCGCCCTCGCTCAAGACCCGGTCGATCTCGTCGGGATGCGCCAATAGGCGTTTCATCTCCGCGCCGATCGGCCCGAGGGTCGTGACCGCGAGATCGGTCAGCTCCTTCTTGAAGACCGAGAACTCCTTCCCGGCCATCTGCCGCACGACGTCGCCGATCTCCCGGTCCGAAAGCGCCGCATAGATCGCGAGCAGATTGAACGCCTCCGGTCGCTCCGCCTCGGCTTCCGGCGTCGGATGCCCCTTCGGGTCCAGAGCCTCCGGTCCCGGCAGCGGGTTGGGATCGGTCTTCGCCTTGCGGAGCTTCAGCGCGATCGCATCGGCCTCGTCGGTCATCAGGATCCGGCTGTAGTCCGAGGGATCGGACTTCGACATCTTCTTCGCGCCGTCGCGGAGCGACATCACCCGCGCGGCCGGGCCGCCGATGACGGGATTGGGCAACGGGAAGAGCTCGCGTCCATAATCGGTGTTGAACTTCTGCGCGATGTCCCGCGCCAGCTCGAGATGCTGCTTCTGGTCCTCGCCGACCGGCACGTGCGTCGCCTTGTAGGCGAGGATGTCCGCCGCCATCAGCACCGGATAGTCGTAGAGGCCGACCGAGGCCGCCTCGCGATCCTTGCCCGCCTTCTCTTTGAACTGGGTCATGCGGTTGAGCCAGCCCATGCGGGCGACGCAGTTCAGGATCCAGGCGAGCTGCGCATGGGCGCGGACCTGGCTCTGCGCGAAGATGATGCCGCGCTTGGCGTCGATGCCGGAGGCGATGTAGGCCGCGGCCACCTGGCGGATGTTGTGCGGCAGCTCCTTCGGATCCTGCCACAGCGTGATGGCGTGGAGATCGACGACGCAGAAGATGCACTCGTAATCCTGCTGCATCCTGACCCAGTTCCGCACCGCACCCAGGTAGTTGCCGAGGTGCAGGGTGTGGGTCGGCTGGATGCCGGAGAAGATGCGGCCTTTCATGAGCAGGGTCCGGTTCGGTTGGTAATTCTCGTTCGGGGCCGCCCTTATCGCCGCTCAAGCCTGGAATCGCAAGGAAATTGCCGGTTTTGGCGATACCGGCCGTTACAAAGCTTCCGGCGCCTCCTATTGATTCCGGAGGTTAAAGCCCTAATATTATTGCCGAGATTGGAACGCCCAGGGCTTCGGCCCGGGTTCGGACAAAGGGAGCGGATAACAATGGCGATCGGACCGGAAAATCGGACCGTCTATCGGACCGCGGCACGGGACCAGGCCCTCGGCATCGACCAGGGTCTGCGCTCCTACATGCTGAAGGTCTACAACTACATGGGCCTCGGCCTCGGCATCTCAGGCGTGGTGGCCTATGCCGTGGCTAGCGGTGTCGAGAGCGGCGCCGGCTGGGCCATCGCGCTCATGCGGGCGCATTGGTTGTTCGCTCTGCTCGGCATCGGCCTGGTGTTCTTCCTAAGCTTCGGCCTCCGCCGCATGCAGGCGTCGACCGCCTTCGCCTCGTTCCTGGCCTATGCGGCGGTCAACGGCGTCTGGCTGACGCCGGTGCTACTGGTCTACACGCACACTTCGGTGGCTTCGACCTTCTTCATCACGGCCTCCATGTTCCTGGCGACCAGCCTGTTCGGTTACACCACCAAGCGCGATCTGAGCGGCATGGGCAGCTTCCTGTTCATGGGGCTGATCGGCCTTCTGATCGCGATGCTGGTCAACATCTTCCTGCAGTCGAGCGCGGTGGCCTTCGCCATTTCTGCGATCGGCGTCCTGCTCTTCACCGGCCTCACCGCCTATGACACGCAGAAGATCAAGGAAATGTATGTCGACGGCGACGGGCAGGAGATTGCCCGCAAGAAGTCGATCATGGGCGCGTTGACGCTGTACCTCGACTTCATCAACCTCTTTATCTTCCTGCTGCAGTTCCTCGGCAACCGCCGCTGAGCGGCAGCCGACATCGATCAAAGAGCCGGGGCCCGAGAGGGCCCCGGTTTTCTTTTGCCTTCGATGAAATTGGTCCCGGTGAAATTCGCGGGGTCAATTTCAACATCCGGATTGACAAGCCGCGGCCGGCGCAGCGTAATTGGCGCGAAGCCCGCATGAAGAACCATCAAGAAGCCGGGCGACTTCCGACAGGGGTGGCGTACCTTCCATGGCCGAAGACGGCATCGACGTTCGATTCGACAAGGTCAGCAAGCATTTCGGCGAGGTGGCCGCGGTCGATGGCGTCTCGTTTGCACTGAGGCGCGGCTCGTTCCATTCCTTCCTCGGCCCATCGGGCTGCGGCAAGACCACCAGCCTCCGACTCATCGCCGGCTTCGAGCAGCCGAGCCTCGGCAACGTGGAGATCGCCGGACGGTCCATGGTCGGGATCCCCGCCTATCGCCGGCCGGTCAACATGGTGTTCCAGCACTACGCGCTCTTCCCGCACATGGACGTCGCCGCCAATGTCGGCTACGGCCTCCGGCAGCGCAAACCCCGGCCCGAGCAGAGCGAGATCGACCGCCGCGTCGCCGAAGCCCTCGAGCTCGTGCGCCTGCCGCATCTCGCGAAGCGCCGGATCTGGGAGCTCTCGGGCGGACAGCAGCAGCGCGTCGCCCTCGCCCGCGCGCTCATCAACCGGCCAACCGTGCTGCTGCTCGACGAGCCGCTGGCGGCGCTCGACCGCAAGCTCCGGCGCGAGATGCAGATCGAGCTGCAGAACCTGCAGCGCGAGGTCGGCATCACCTTCGTCCTGGTGACCCACGACCAGGAAGAGGCGCTCTCCATGTCCGACACGATCGGCATCATGAAGGACGGCAGGATCGTGCAGATGGGGACGCCGGAGGAGCTCTATGACGCACCGGTCAACCGCTACGTCGCGGACTTCGTCGGCGAATCGAATTTCCTCAAAGGCGAGGTCGCGGCGAGCGACGCCGCCGGTGCGGCGATCCGCATCGAGAGCGGCATCACGCTCCGCGCCGCCTACAGCCGCCTCGGCGCGCCCTTGAAGGTCGGCGAGGCCGGCGTCGTCGCGGTGCGGCCGGAGGTGATCGGCCTCTACCGGCCCGGCACGGCCCCCGGCGATCTCGATTGCGCGGCGGAGGCGCATATCTTGAACCGCATTTATCTCGGCGACCACAGCGAGTTCTCGGTCCGCGCCGAAGGGCTCGGCGACCTGCTGGTGCGCCTGCCGAAGGCGGTGGAAACGGCGGGCCTCGAGCCCGGCGCCGCCGCCATCGTCGGCTGGCGCGGTCACCAGGCGTTGGCCCTCAGCGAAGGTTAGAAAGAATCGGCGCGCCGCTGCGACGGCCGGCGCCGCCCGACACCAACGCCGTCGCATGAGCAGGAGGCTTCCCATGGATCCGCGTAAAGAATTTCTCCGGCAATTGCGCCGTTATCAGAAGGGCTCGATCTCGCGCCGGCACTTCCTCGGCGTGACCGGACTCGGCACCGCGGTCGCGGTGATGGCGCAGGCCGTGCCGGGCCTCAGGCCGCGCCCCGCCTTCGCCGGCGATCTCGGCGACAAGGTGGCGCTCACCAGCTGGCCGAACTACCACGACCAGAAGGACCTCGACGCCTTCGGCGACAAGACCGGCTGCAAGGTCGAGTTGACCGTGTTCGGCTCCAACGAGGAGATGTACGCCAAGCTGAAGGCCGGCGGCACCGGCTGGGACGCTTTCGTGCCCACCAACTACACGATCGAGAACTACGTGAAGGACGGGATCATCGATCCGCTCGACCTCGCGCAGATCCCGAACTACGACCCCAGCCAGTACACCGATCTGCGCTTCACCAAGCCCGGCACCATCGACGGTAAGGTCTATGCGGTGCACAAGGACTGGGGCACTACCGGCTATTGCGTGAACACCAAGACCGTCACCGAGAAGATGAGCACCTGGAAGGAGTTCTGGGACCTGCTGCGGACCAAGTACAGCGGCAAGGCGACGGTGCACGACTACCAGCTCACCACCATCGGCAACGCCCTCAAGTACTACGGCTACTCCTTCAACTCGAACGACGAGAAGGAGCTGGGCGAGGCGGAGAAGCTGCTCTTGGACGCGAAACCGCACCTCTTCGGCATCACCAGCGACTACCAGCCGGCGATGCGCAACGGCGACGCGGTGCTCGCCGTGGCCTGGACCGGCGACGCAAAGCAGCTGCACAAGGATCTCCCCGAGATCATCTACGTGATCGGCAAGGAAGGCGGCGAGATCTGGTCCGACTTCTACGCAATCCCCAAGGAAGCGCCGAACAAGAAGGCGGCCTACGCCCTCATCAACTTCCTGCTGGAGCCGGACATCAACAAGAACGAGGTCCTCTTCCACGGCTATCCGGTCGCCGACAAGCGCGTGCTCGCGCTGTTGCCGCCCGACATGCTGAAGGACGAGATCATGTTCCCGGCCGCCGAGGCGCTGACCCCGCTGGAGTTCGGCGCTGCCGCGACCCTCACCAACCCCGCGCGCGCCGAGATCATGGCCCGCTTCAAGTCCGCCTGATCGGGCGTTGATTGACATCGGCTCCCGCCCCGGGCTTTGCTCGGGACGGGAGCCTTCTTTTTCGACCGGATCGATTCATTGACCGCTGAAACCGCCAATCCCAAGCCGCGCCCCGAGAGGTCGCGCTGGCTGACGCCGCTCCTGATGGCGCCCTCGGCGCTCTGGTTCCTGTTCCTGCTGGTGCTGCCGCTCTGTGTCGTGGTGGTCTATTCCTTCGGCGAGCGGGCCCAGACCGGCGGCTACCAGGCCGCCTTCACCTTCGCCAACTACCTCAACCTCCCGGCGCGCCTGACCGCGTTCAAGAATACGCTGACCCTGGCGCCGGCCGGGACGCTGATTTGCCTCCTCGCCGGCTATCCCCTCGCCTATTTCCTCGCGGTCAAGGTCAAGCCGAAGAACCGGCTGCTGCTCATGATCCTGGTGATCGTGCCGTTTTGGACCAGCTTCCTGATCCGCACCTATGCCTGGATGTTCATCCTCGGCGGCCGCGGCCTGCCGGCGCTGCTGGAGTTCTTCGGCCTGCCGCATATCCAGATGATCAACACCCAGGCCGCCGTCCTGGTCGGCATCATCTACGGCTACCTGCCGCTGATGGTGTTCCCGATCTATGTGTCATTGGAGAAGCTCGACAAGCGCCTCCTGGAAGCCTCGGACGATCTGGGTGCCACGCCCTTCGGCACCTTCCGCCAGGTGACTCTGCCTTTGTCGGCGCCCGGCGTCATCACCGGCTGCATGCTGGTCTTCATCCTGCTGATGGGCGAGTACCTCATTCCGCAGATGCTGGGCGGCGGCAAGGTGTTCTTCATCGGCAACGCGCTCGTCGATCTCTTCCTGCAGTCGCTGAACTGGCCGTTCGGTTCCGCCTGCGCCATGGGCCTCGTCATCATCATGGTGGTGACGGTCAGCGTCTACTTGAAAGCGACGCGCGGCTCCGGCCAGCGCGACGTCTCCCTGATGTGACCTGAAGCGATGCTGCGCACCTATTCCATCTTCGCCTATCTCTTCCTCTATGCGCCGATCGCGCTGATCGTCCTCTTCAGCTTCAACAGCGGCAACAACGCGGCGGGCCTCACCGGCTTCTCGGTGATGTGGTACGGCCGCGCCTTCACCAACAGCCTGATGACCGACGCGCTGCAGAACAGCCTGGTGGTCGCCTCGACCTCCTCGGCGATCGCGACCGTCATCGGCACCATGGCGGCACTCGCCCTGCAGCGGATCAGAGGGCCGCTCCGGATCGTCTTCGACGGCATGACCTACATCGCCATCATGGTGCCCGGCATCGTCATCGGCATCGCCACCCTGATCGCGCTGCAGAGCGCCAACGACGCCTTCGCCAACATCGCCGGCTGGCTCGGCGTCGGCGCGATCGCGATTCCGAAGGGCTACGACTCGATCATCGCCGCCCACACCCTGTTCTCGATGGCGCTGGTGATCGTGATCGTGCGGGCGCGGATCGCCGGCATGGACCGGAGCCTGATCGAGGCCTCGATGGACCTCTATGCCGATCCCCTCGCCACCTTCCGCCAGGTGACGCTGCCGCAGCTGGCGCCGGGTATCATCGCCGGCTTCCTGCTCGGCTTCACCTTCAGCTTCGACGATTACGTGGTCGCGTCCTTCGTCAACGGCTCCAGGAACACGCTGCCGATCTACGTCTTCTCCTCGATCCGGCGCGGCGTCACGCCGGAGATCAACGCCATCGGCACCACGGTCATGCTGTTCTCGCTGACGCTGCTGATGATCTCGCAGGTGCTGCTGCGGCGGCAGGCAAGAAAGCCCACCGCCGCGGAGTAGCCCGCGCCGCTACTGGAACAGAGGCAGCGCGTTGAGCACGGTCTTGTAGACGCCCCAGAGCAGGGGAATCCCGACCAGCAGCCAGGCGAGGACCAGCTGCGGCGTGTAGCTCTTTTCCATGCCCGCCTCCTATTGCGCCGGCTGCTGGACGTCGAGGTGATGCCGCTCGTGGACCGGCCGCATCGCCGCGTTGCACAGGAAGCCGATGAACAGCAGCCCCGCCATGATGTACATGGTGACGGTATAGGCGTCGGCCTTGGCGACGCCCTGGTCGATCTGGTACTGGCGGATGTAGTTGACCAGCACCGGCCCGAAGACGCCCGCGGCCGACCACGCCGTCAGCAGCCGGCCGTGGATCGCGCCGACATACTGCACGCCGAAGATATCGCGGAGATAGGCCGGGATGGTGGCGAAGCCGCCGCCATACATGCTGAGGATGATGCCGTAGCAGAGCACGAAGAGCGGCACGCTGCCCATCTTCGCGATCGACGGCACGGCGGCATAGAGCAGGAGCCCGAGCAGGAAGAAGACGAAGTAGGTGTTCTTCCGCCCGATCACGTCCGAGGTCGAGGCCCAGAAGAAGCGGCCGGCCATGTTGAAGAGGCTCAAGAGTCCGACGAAGCTCGCCGCGGCAACCGGCGTGATCCTGCCCGGGAACATCTCCTGGCTCATCGCCGAGGCC